>Ga0302326_10002579_pt1 | contig 43888 bp, 49 predicted proteins | sample Palsa_T0_3_FD_202264 | JGI IMG/M metagenome (GOLD analysis project Ga0302326, IMG submission 202264) | Peat permafrost microbial communities from Stordalen Mire near Abisko, Sweden - Palsa_T0_3 | ecosystem: Environmental > Terrestrial > Soil > Palsa > Peat permafrost | place: Sweden: Abisko...
TTCAAGAGGGCGATGCGGGTCACGACATGTTCATCGTGCTCGACGGCGAGGTCGAGGTGATCAAGCACAGTCGACGCGGTCGCCCCCAACGCGTCGCGATGCTCGGGCCGAGCGATGCATTTGGTGAGATGTCGATCATAGACGTGCAGCCGCGCTCAGCCACCATTCGTGCTCTGGCACCGACGTTGCTTCTGCGCATCGCAGCCGAGGATCTCGACGCGCTCTATCGCCACGACGTCAAGTCGTACGCCATCGTGGTGCTCAACGTAGCCCGCGATCTCTCACGGCGCCTTCGCGTCACCGACGGGATCCTTGCTGACATCGCGGCCAACGTGCTGGACGAATACGTTCGCTAATCACTCGTCGTAGGCAGCATCGCTGTCGCCATCCGCCGCACCGTCCGTCGCCGAATCTTCAGCATCTACCGCGGCGTCACTTGCATCGAGTGAACCGTCGGGTTCACCGAAAGATCCGGACTCGGAGGCGCCATCCGCCGTGCCACCGCTGTCGCCTCCGTAGTTGGTCAGAGCGGCGTCACTGGGGTTGTCTGGCGGAAGAGGCTGCGGATTGAGTGAGCACGCCAGCACGACGCAGACGCCAAGCGCTGCAATTACCGCGACACGCACACGTGTCGTCATTCAGCCTCCAACGCATCGGCTGCGTCCATGCTCGCGTCAGAGGCTGCGTCTTCTTGCCCTGCATCGGCGTCAGGCTCGCTCGCGAACGCATCTCCATCACCCGATCCATCCGCTGAAAACGACGCTCCGTCCGCGGACGCATCCTCGTCCGCTTCACCAGGCGGAAGCGGTTGGGGGTTGAGCGAGCACGCCCACACAAGAGCGCCAGCCCAAAAAAACAGGATGGATGGGAGAGGGCGAAGACGCAAAGGACCTTAAGGCAGAGCATGCACGCCAGGTGCCATCGGCACAATCGCGGCAAAACCCCTTTCTCGCGGCGTTTCGAGCAGGATCTGGTTGTCAGGAACGAAACCGTTGACACATGATGGCACGCAGCCATGACCCAAGAGCTGTCGCCCCGTATGCGCCGGATGCTCGAGATCGTCTACGCAGTCGACGGTGTCGCCGCTGCACGGGTATGGCAATGGCCGGGCGACGGCGGCCTCAGCAAGACCATTGCGATTGCCGTCAGGCCAGCCCCGCGGACGAGCCCACAAGAGCTTCTACAGCGCGTAGAAGCCGCAGTTGCGGGAATGCGGGAGCCCGATGAAGAGTGGGAGTTTGGGCTTCTCGAAACGTAAGGTCAGTTGACCTGGAAGATCGCTTCGATCTCGCTGCGCACGTTCTCTTCGGTTTGACCGCGCGAGATCGCGATCTCGCGCACGATCAACGTCCGCGCCATGTCGAGCATCGTGCGCTCGCCAAACGAAAGCTGCTTGTCGGTCTTCAATCGATAGAGATCGCGCAGCACTTCTGCGACGTCGTAGATCGAACCAGTCTGAATCTTCGCACGGAAGCTTCGATAGCGACGGTTCCACGTTTGCTTGTCGAACGAGATCGTGCGCTCGCGCAAGATGTCGAAGATCTCCCCGATCTCTTGCTCACCGACCAGCTGCCGCAGGCCTACGTTCGACGCGGTCGCGACCGGAATTTTCACGGTCTTTTGATTCTTGTCGAGGATGCGCACTTCGTAGAACTTCTGACGCGCACCAGCGATGTCGAGCTCTACGATGCGTACGATCTCACCCACGCCGTGGGCGGGGTACACCGCTTTGTCGCCTACTTTGAACTTGATGTCCGTTCCTGTTTGCATGGCGGCTCCTTCGACAAAAACACCCCACCGCTCGCGACGTTGCAGTCGGAGCGTGAGATTGCGTCTACCGTCCCTCACATCTCCGGAAAGGAGGGTAGGGAATCAGGCACGCGCACTCTAATGTCTTTGACCCCTGTTTGTCAAACAAATTGAGCGGCGAGCTCTTGAGCGACACCCCACCGTACGCCGCGATCCGAGACGCGCATCGTGCTCGACCCGAGGGCGTCCAGGGTTGCAAGCACGAGCAGGCCGCCGGCAACAATGACATCGGCACGTTCGGGCTCGAGGCCGGGCACCCTCTTGCGTTCCTCGAGTGGCAGCGCTGCCAATCGGTCAACGACGGCGCGCACTTCGTCTGCGGTCATCGTGGAACCGTGGATGCGAGCACTATCATACCGGACAAGGCCGAACGAGATGGCTGCCAGCGTCGTGACGGTTCCCGCGATGCCGATGGGCGGAGACGCCTGTGCGCGCGCACCCTCCCAGACGTGGGGCTCGCTCGCGAACGCAGCGCGAACTGCGCTCGTGACCGCGTCCATTTCTGCGCGACTCGGTGGATCGCTCTTGATGTGACGCTCCGTCAGCCTGACGCTGCCAACGTCGAAGCTGTGACTGACCGCAACGGAACCGTGAGCAGCACCGACGACGAGTTCGGTGCTGCCACCGCCTATGTCGAACACGACGGCATGGTTGGGTCGAGAGCTCCCAACGACATCGAGACCGCTCAAGGCGCCAGCGAAGGTGAGGCGCGCCTCCTCATCACCCGAAATGGTGCGTGCTTCGACGCCGAAAAGCTCGCGCACCCTCCTGCGGACGTCTTCGCTGCCACCCGCATCGCGCATCGCGCTGGTCCCGACGACGGCGACACGGGAAGCTCCAAGCTCTCGAACGATTGTCGCGTAGCGTGTCAAACACGTGTTCGTCCGCTCGATCGCAGCCGAAGAGAGTTTGCGTGATGCGTCCACCCCCTCACCGAGACGCGTGATGGTGGCCTCTTCGCACACCGCTCGAAGCTCGCCCGCGTCGACGCTGGGTGTTCGCGACGTCCCGCCTGCGGCGGATCCGTCGACTTTCTCGGCGACGAGCAAGAGCGTCGTGTTGGTTCCGATGTCGATCGCCGCGACGCGAACCAACGCAGTCTAGTGGCCGATGTTGCTCAGGTTGAGCATCTCTTCGACGTTGGGCTGGAGGACGAGCTCGACGCGTCGATTGTGGCCCTGCTCTTCGTTCGACTGGTGCTCGACCGAGCCAGACTGCGGATCCGTCTCGCCAAAGCCCGAGGCTGACCAACGCTTCGTGTCGAGGCCACCACCACCCTGCTTGTGCGGGTCTCTGCTGGTCTTGTCGCCGACAGGGGTCGTCAAGAACAGGAGGACTTGTCGTGAACGCGCGAGCGACAGCCCCCAGTTGTCTTTGAACGCACCGGTCGGAGGGTACTTGGCGTTGTCGGTGTGCCCAGCAACCTGGAAGTTGCGGGTCGAGAGTGTGCCGTCGTTCCGAATGACCTCAGCGACCTGCAGCAGGACCTCCTTGCCTTGGGGCTTGAGCTCGTCCTTGCCGGAGTCGAAGAGCACGTCACCTGGGAGCTGAATCACCATGCGGTTGTTGCGCACGACCACCTTCAGGCCGACCTGATTGAGCTTGTCGAGGCGTGCCTTCAGATCCCGGAAGCGCTGCTCGATCGCGGTGAGCTGATCGGCGCGGTCCTTGTACTGCTGCATCGCCGATTTGAGGTTCTCGGCGTCCATCTTCGCGGCATCGAGATCGACGCCGAGCTTCTTGAGGTCACCCTTCAGCTTTTCCTGCGCTGCGACGGACTCGTCGTACTTCCGCTTGTCGTCGGTGATCTCCTTCTGGGCTGCTTTGAGATCGGCTTCGGCGCGTTCGCGTCCGTGAACCTGTGCTTGATACTCTTCTTCGGAGTAACCGCAGCCGGCGCCGACAGCGCCTACCATCAGCATGAACGACGTCGCAACGAAGCTGCGCTTTAGGGTCTTCATCATCGTGTGCATGAGCGCGGACGGTAGCCGCCCCCGAAGCGCGCAGTCAAACCCGGCAAGTAAGTGCGCCCATCACACGAAGGTGCATACAGAAAAAATCAAGTTCCTGATGTACTATTTTGTTTGACAGGTAACGTAGGTGACCATATACGTCACGTAGTAGACAACCTCACCAGGAGGGTTACGAATGGCTGCTAAGAAAAAGGCCCACAAGAAGACGAAGACCACCAAGAAGCACGCTGGCAAGACCGCGAAGAAGAAGGGCTCGCGCCGTGGCCGCTAAGAAAAAGGCCCACAAAAAGGCAAAGAGCACCAAGAAAGCCACTAAGAAGAAGGGCAAGCGCGGAGGCAAAAAGTCCGCCAAAAAGCATGCCCGAACCGCCAAGAAACGGGCGGGCCACTCATCCGGCAAAAAGGCCGGGGGCTCGAAAGTGGCACCGAAAGCCGCTCCTCCAGTAGGTGTCCCCTCGATGTTAGGTGGAGCACCAACGTCCAGCCATGGGTTGGATGACGGGGAAGAGTGAGCTCGCGCCGCGATTGAGCGGCTCGAACCAAGACCGAAGGGCGTTTCCTTCTAAAGGAAGCGCCCTTCGGCTTTTTGTCACTAGGACGCACCAAGGTAGAGCTTGAGCGACTCTGCGGCCGCCCTCTTGTCGAAAGCGACGTCTGCAAGCTCGGCGCGCTTTCCGATTTGCCCGAGCAGCGCCATCAAGAATGCGTAGAACTGCTCACACTCGGTGACCGCTCGCTCCATCCTTTCGGGCTCGAGCAAGTCGGTTTCTTCGAGGCCGCTCATTGCGCTCATGAACGCATCGACACGCGGATAGTCGGCGGTGCGAAGGAGCGGGTAACCCATCGCCTGGAAGTACGCGAGAAACTCGTGAACGAACTGCAGCGGGGGTACCCCGTTCCAGCTCACCTCGATCGTCCTTTGCGCGCTTGCTCGTGCCTTGTGCGCGAAGGCACGGACGATCTGCGCGAACATCCATACGTCGCGGCGTAGACGCTCGGACAGCATGAGGCGAGCCTCAGCGTCGTCGAAGACGCCTTGCTCGTCGAGTCGGACACCGAGCGAGCTACCGAGAAAGAGCACGCCGTTCTGCAACGCGGGGCGGAGATTGCGTACCGCGCGGCCGACGGCGGCGCGAAGCGTCTCGAGGTTTGGGATCGCGTGGGGTGGCGGGAAGTCGTGCTCGAACGCGCGGCGCATCTCGAGGCGCAAGTTCGCCGCAATGCCCTCGAGCGTGGCGCGCATCCCAAGCAAGCGGCGACCCTCGGCGAAGAGCGCATCGAAGCGACCCATCATCTGCGGCGCGCCCACGAGAAAGATGTCGCGCTCGAAGCCCTCCGACAGAACGCGGCCCGCGCTGTGGCGCAGGTAGGCGGTGAGAGCGCGCGCATCCGAGCGAAGCACGCTCAACATGACGTAAACGACGCCCGCTTGTCGCCGCACACCCTCGTGCTCGCGCATCGTTGCCTCGAGCAGAGTTAGGTAGCGCAGCATGCGAAAAAGCGAGAGGAACGTGAGCGCGACGAGCCTGCGCGCGTGCTCGCCCGGAACGCTTCGCATGAGCTCGAGGATGCGCGCGTTCGAGATGCGGTCGAACTCGGGCCGAAACTCGAGGGCGACGAGCGGGTTGAAGTACGCGCTGGCCGAGATCTCGCGCTGGGCCACGCCAAGCAAAGCGTAAAAGAGACGAAACGGGACGCGGGGCATGCGGCAGACGCCGCTCGTCACCTCGAGCAAGTTGGTCATGCCGTGACGCAGATAAAAGAGTGATTGCTCGGGGGTGTCTTGCGAGGTCGCCGCATGTGCAAGGCGCGCGCGACCGGAGTCATCGGGTACGACGGTCTCCAGGTATCGCTGAAACACGAAGGCGCGATCCCGCTCGAACTGCAACGCGCGACACAGAGCCGTGACGCGGCCCATCGCCTCTCGTGCGAGGGCGAGAGCATCGCGGTACTCCTGCGCCACGACAGGCGTTCTTCGCGATGGCCCTGGATGATTGCGGGGATTGGCAAAGCAAGCCGTGCCCTTCAAGAGCACCTCGAGCTCGAAGAGGAGATCCTCTTTGTGCTCGGCGACGAGCCGCGAAACGAACTGCTCCCGCGCCTGGGACTGTTCGCGACGCAGCCCGCGCGTGTCACGCAGGAGCTCCTGATACACGTCGCGCTCGCCGGGCAGAATGCTGCGCGGAGGGGCGAGAGACGGCATCAGGGCCACGCTCCCGCTATGAACGGCGGGATTTGAGAGGCGATCGTGGCCATCGACAGAAGGGATACACTTTTTTGTTCACCTTCGCCGATACCCTTGTAGTCTGCTGCGCGTACTTCTCGTGGGCCTTGCGCCTGCGGGATTAAATATCCTTGGATGCGCCAAGGGGACAGACCTGACACGAGGAGAACGACATGAACATCGGTAAGACTCTGGCAGTGACGGCAGCTTCGGGCATCCTGGTGGGCCTGCTTGCCGGGTGTGGAGGCGGCGACGCCGCCGGCAGCGGAACGACGACGCCGACGGGCGCGGGTTCAGCAGCACCCGAGTCAAGCGCGGGCAAGACCTCGTGCAGCGGCGCTGGTGGTGGTGCGAAGACGTCCTGCAACGGCGGCGGCGCCGGCGCAACGACGCCCTCGAAGAACTGACTTCGGCCGAAACACCAAGAAAGCGCTGGGGCAGCAGCAAGGCCCCGGCGCTTTCGCATGTCTGGGCTCATAAAAAGTCGTGAACTCGTTCCGCACACGCCATGGCATCCCCGATTTGGGTGTCGGTGTGGGCTTCAGACCGAAGCACACACACGACGTGCTCGATGGCGGTGGGTCGCCTCATGTCAGTTGGTACGAAGTCATCAGCGAGAACTTCATGGTGGCGGGTGGGCGACCCATGGACAACCTCGCCCGCTTGCGTGAGCGCTTCACCGTCGTTCCGCACGGCGTCACGATGTCGATCGGGGCAGTCGAGAAGCTCGACACCGACTATCTCGCGCGGCTCAAAAAGCTCGTGCGAACGCTCGACCCGCCGTACTTCACCGACCATGTCTGCTTCTGCAAGGCGAGCGGCCTCGACCTCCACGATCTCTTGCCGATGCCTTACACGAAGGAGGCCATCGAGCACCTCGTGCCGCGCATCAAGCGCGTCCAAGACACCATCGAGAAGCCGTTCGCTCTCGAGAACGTGTCGAGCTACCTGTCGTATCGCTCGAGCGAGATGCCCGAGCACGAGTTCATCGCCGAGATCGCCGAGCGGGCCGATTGCGGCATCCTGCTCGACGTGAACAACGTGTTCGTGAGCGCGTTCAATCACGGCTTCGACGCCGAACGTTTCATCGATGGCATTCCCAAAGACCGCGTCGTTCAGATTCACGTCGCGGGTCATACGGACAAGGGTGCTTACCTGCTCGATACGCACTCCGACCACGTGCGAGACGAAGTGTGGGCGCTGTACGAACGCGCCATCCGCCTCACGGGTCCGGTCGCCACGTTGATCGAGTGGGACGATTTGATCCCGACGTTCAACGTGCTCGCTGACGAGGCCGCACGCGCGAAGAAGCACCGCGACGCGGCGCTGCCATGACCACCAAGAACCTTGGCGATCTTCAGGCGATGTTCGCCGAGGCGCTCGCCTCACCGAAGTCCATCGCGCGTGAAGGCGAGTGGCCGACGCGTGGCGAAGCGTCATTCACCGGAAGCGCCCGCCTGTCACCCATTGAGCAGCTCGACGTCTATCGCGAACAGTTCTGGCTGCGTCACGTCGCGTGCCTTGCCGAGGACTTTCCGACGCTTCAGGCGTTCGTGGGCGAGGCAAGGTTCGAAGCGATTGTCGCGGGGTACCTCGCTGCTCACCCACCCGTGCACTTCATGCTCCGGCATCTCGGCAGTGACCTCGCACGCTTTCTCGAGGCTTCGAACGACGAATCACTCGTCGTCGACATCGCACGCGTGGAGTGGGCGTTCGTCGAGGCGTTCGATGCCGCCGACGCCCCGCCTCTCGACGCGCGCGCAGTCGCTGAGATCCCCGAAGATGCTTGGTCTACGGCCCGCATCATTCTTCACCCGTCGCTTCAGCGCCTGCGCCTGGCACACCCCACGCACACGATGCGCGCGCAGCACCGTGAGAAAGTGCCAGTCGTGCGCCCAGAGGAAGCGGCGACGAGGGTCGTGGTCTACCGCCGTGACTTCCTGCTCTATGCCGAGGAGATGGAGGCGCTCCCGTTCGACATGCTCGAGCGTCTCGCGGGAGGTCAGCCGCTCGGGGAAGCGGGCGACGCGCTCGCAGACGCGACTGGACGCCGTGAAGAGGTCGAGTCACGCATTGGCGAGTGGTTCACGCGCTGGTCCGCACTCGGATGGATCACGCGCGTCGACGTGTCTGTCTAAAGCCTACGGCTGGTTGCCCTGGCTGCCGTGGGGGTGGAAGTTGAATGGGTAGTGGACCTTCGACTCGCACCCACGCGGGCTGGGAGCCCAAGGGATTTTGCGGATGACGTCGCCGAGGCACTTCGCGAGGCCCGTGTCGTGAATGTCACTCTTTGAATCGTCGACGCCCGTTTCGACGACGACCCCTTTGGGGTCGAGCCTCCAGCTGATGTCGATGTTGCCTTCGATGCCAGGGTGCGACTTGACCGCGGTGTCGTAACAGACGCGCCCTTCTGGTTTATGGATGCGGAGGATGGTGATGAGGTCTTGTTGTGTGCGGCCGGGATCGCGATCGGAGCTGTTGCACCCCGCGCCGTTGCCTTGGGGTGGGCCGGAGCTTGCGCCGCCGTCGATGGCGACTGGATTTTGCGTCGTCGTGAGCTTGGAGCCCTGAAGCTCGCCGGCATCACCCATCAGAAGGGTGGTCGTCGTGGTCGGGCCCGCAGAGGCGGGGGGGCCAGCATCGTTTGCAGCGCCCTGCGGATGGTCCGCGCTCGTGTTGGTCGCACCACCGCCACAGGCGAACGCGAAAGCACATACGAAGACGACCCCGACCTTCACACCGCTCATGAAAACCTCCAATGCGAACGGTATAACGCGAAGGTTCGCCGACTGCTCGACGTTCGTATCGCTCCGTGCTTCGATCAAGTCGTTGGGCCCGCAACCGCACGACATGCCGCGGACGGCTCCGCTCGGCCGCGCCGGTAACTACGAGCTCTTGCTCGACCTCGCATCGGGTGGAATGGCGACGGTGTATATCGCGCGGGCGACCGACCGCGACGTGCTCGTCGCCGTGAAGCGCCCGCACAAGCACCTCGCGAGCGACAAGATGTTCCTCACGATGCTGCTCGACGAGGCCCGCGTCGCGTCGGCGATCGACCATCCGGGCGTCGTGCGCGTGCGCGAGCTTGGCTTCGAAGCGGGTGAGCCGTTCATCGTGCTCGATTACGTCGAGGGCTGCGCTCTGTCGGATCTTCGCAAGGACCTTTCGGCCGCAGACCGCGCGATGGCGACGAAGGTCGCGCTGCGCATCGTGCTCGACGCTCTCGCGGGGCTGCACGCGGCGCACGAGCTCAAGGACGAGACGGGCAAACCGCTCGGCATCATTCATCGCGACATCTCTCCGCACAACGTGCTCGTCGGCGTCGATGGTGCGTCACGTCTCACCGACTTCGGCATCGCGAAAGCCGAGGACCGGCTGCAAGTCACCCGTACCCACGAAGTGAAGGGCAAGCTCGCCTATCTCGCACCCGAACGAGTGGACAGGCGGCGTACGTGTAACAGGCAGAGCGACGTCTTCTCGATGGGCGTGGTCTTGTGGGAGTGCCTCGCAGGGCGGCGGCTCTTTCGAGGTGAACAGGCCGTCGACACTCTCGACGAGGTGATGCACGCGCCCATACCGCGCCTTCGTCAGCTCGGAGCCAACGTTCCGCCCGACCTCGACGAAGCACTGGCGCGGGCGCTGTCTCGCGATCTGGCCGTTCGGTACAAGACGGCAGCCGAGCTCGCAGCTGCGCTCGAGCGTGGGGCTGGTCGCGGCAACGTCGGCACGGCGTCGGACGTCGCCGAGGTCATCGACGTAGTGTTTGGCGGCCGTTTGAGTCTTCGCCACCAGCAGCTGCGCGGTGTCCTCGGGGCGAACGTGGCGACGCGCGTGCTCGCTGCGTCGAAGCTTCGCGAGAGGCCCCCAGGCGCGGCAGCGCTCGTCCCCAGCCCGCACTTGCTCGCTTCGATCGCCCCCGTCGCACCGACGCAGCGGTACGCCTTCGGAGGGCTCAAGGATGTGCCCTACAGGCGCGAGCGACGGTGGCTGTTGCCACTCCTGGTCGGTACGGGAACGGGCGTCCTCATCGGGAGCATCGGCATCGGCGTGCTCGCGTCGCGAAAGCACGAGACGATGCCTCCGCTCGCGACGACGCCGACCAGCGCGACCGTCTCTCCAGACGCACGACTCGCGTCATTTCCGCCGGAAGAGCAGTCGCTCGTCGTCGACGGGTTGGATGCTGGCGAAATCGAGCTCGACAACGGTCTTGGGACGAGTCGGTCGCCCCGCTCGCCAATCCCTTCGAGGCACCCCGCCGCGATCGGCACGGTTCACAACGGGTTCACGAAGCTGCGATGAAGAAGCTCGCCTCTGCCGGTCTATGCGCTCTCGCCGTCGTCGGCCTCTTCATCGCGTGCGACAGCGGTGGAGTGCCCGTCACTTGCTACGACATTCCGGACGGCGGATGCCCGGTTCAGGGTGGCGTCGAATGCGAAGACCCGACATGTGCCGCTGCATACAACTGCGAGCCCGACGGCGGCTGGTCGCTCGCGTATGCGTGCCCGGCGCATGACGGAGGTGTGGACGATGTCGGAAGCGAAGCGACGGTCTCCGATGCCGGCTACGACATCGACGCTCCCCCCGGCGCGTTCGGTGGACCCGGCTGTGAAGATCTCGAGCCGCCCGATTGCCCCCTCGGGCTCGTGCTCGTCTGCAACAGCTGCTGCGGCTGCGAAGATCTCTACGTCTGTGACGATGGTGGCTGGGACCCGTGGGGCGAGTGCACCGACGCAGGTCCTGTCAGCTCGCCTTGAGAAACGGCTCCCACTCGTCGAAGCGAGATGGTTGCGCCATCAGGATTTGCGCCGTCATCGTCCACTTCGGGCGATACGGCTTGCGCTGAAGGTGCATGTTCGCCTCGTCGGGCGTGCGCCATCCCTTGCGCAGGTTGCACACACGGCACGCCGTCACGAGGTTCTCCCACGTATCATCGCCGCCACGTGAGCGCGGCAGTACGTGATCGATGTTGAGCTCACGAACGGGCGGCCGCTTGCCACAGTACTGGCACTGGTGGGCGTCTCGAAGCATCAGGTTGCGGCGCGTCAGGCGTACCGTCGCTCGCGGTGTGCGGTCATAACGGTGGAGGTGGAGCACCCGAGGCACTCGCAGCGCGCCGCCGACGATGGGAAGCGCGTCATCGCGCTCCCGCACGGGGAGGGACCGCCAGAGGGTGAAGTCGTACGCCTCCCCGCCCTCGTCGAGGGCATGGGCAGCTCCGCCGTAAAGGAGCACGAACGCCCGCTTGGCGGTCGTGACTTGAACGGGCTCGAAGTGCCGATTCAGGAGGAGAACGGGTCTCGCGAGGACATCGGTCATCGCGACGAAAACCATAGCGCTCTTTCATCGTGGAGGCGAACTGCTACAGTGAAAAGGTCAGCATGGATGAAAGTGGCGTCGAAGTTCCCACACGGCGCCGCCGTGGTCGGGATCCGCGGGTCGGCTCTGCGAGCATGGGGGTGGTCCTCGCCGTCGGCCTCGTGATGGCCGCCTCGGCGATCGTCGCTGTCGTGCTCTTCACGATGAAGGACAAGGCCATCTACTCGAGGTCCGTCGATACGCTCCTCTTGGAGAAGGACAAGTTCGTCAACGGCCGGTCGGTCCGCGTCGAGGGCAACCTCGTGCATGGCTCGCTCGTTCATCGCGACAAGCCATGCGAGTACGACTTCACCATCACGAAGAACGGCACGGACTTGCCCGTGCGTTTCGCAGAGTGCGTCGTCCCCGACACCTTTCGTGACGTGCCCGGCATGGACGTTGGCGTCACGGTCGAGGGGGTGCTTCACAAGGACGACACCTTCGAGGCCACGATGGTGCTCGCGAAATGCCCGAGCAAGTACGAGATGAAGAACCGCGCGGCGCAAGGCGAGCGCATGCCGCACGACGTGACCACACCCAACTGAGGTGTCGGGATAGGCGATGGCCGAAGCGGTTCCCTGGCTCACGGACTTCGCCCTCCGCGCTGGGTTCAAGTACGAGCCCGAGCCCGACGAACGGTGGCTTCGCGTTTGGGAGCCCTTCGTCACGTTGCGCAATCCGATTCGCTACGAGCACGCGGTCTCGACGACGGGAACGACGAGCGCCCTCACGATTGCGCGCTTCGTCCTCGCCCCGCGTGAGGGCTTTGCGGTGGGCGACGAAGGTTGGATGGCGGTGGGTCAGGACGAGCGTTTCGCTGCGCGACCTGGCGAGGCCCCGCGCGCGCGTATCGTCGCCGCGACGTCCGACACGAGCTCGGTGTTTCGGGATGAAGCCTCGTTTCCACGGGTGTCCACGGGAGACGCCGCGTTCGACGCCATCTTCGCCACGTTTGCCGAATCGGGCGAGGTGGTCGCCGCCGTCCTCAATCCGAGCGTCCGCAAGCTCGCGATAGGGTGGCAAACCCCGATACACTTCGAAATCCGCCCCGGAGGCTATGTGCTCGCCCCCATCGCCCTTCGGCCGGACCCGCCCTCGCTCGCTTGGTTGGTCGATGCGGCACGGGTCTTCGCCGACAAGGTTGCGAAGTAGTCTACCGCGCCGTTTTCGCACTATGCTGGCCCCAATGCGTTCTCGGACGAAGTCGCTCCTTGCTTGTCTGATCGGCGTCGCCCTCGCGGTTCCGGCGATCGCCCAGCAGTCGGGCTCGGTCACGCAATATCCGACGTGCCCCGACCCACCACCCAAGCTGTCGAGGGCCGAGCTCGAGGCGGCGGGCGCGTCCTACCATGTGGGCGTCGAGGCATACGACAACGGCGACTATCGGAAAGCGCTCGACAACATCAAGGACTCCTTCAGGCGTGACTGCAGCAAGCTTCAGCTCCTCGAGCAGCTCGCGCTGATCTACGCGGCGCTCGGTGACCGGGCAGAAGCGATTCACGCCCTCGAGACGTACCTGCAGCGAAACCCGAAGGCTGCGGACATCGATACCGTCCAGAATCGCATTCAGAATCTCCGCGCGCTGATGCAGCAATCAGCGACGGCGACCGCGACCGCGACCACCACGACGACAGCCACCGCTACAGCGACAACCACCGCGACAGTCACGGCCACGGCGACAGCCGTACCCACCGCGACGACGACGTCGACCGAAGAAGTCCGCGGTCATACCGCTGGGCCATGGGTCGTCGTGGGTGTCGGCGTGGCTGCGGCCATCGCGGGCGGCGTCATGATCGGCATTGCCCAGTCGAATTACGTTACCCAGGAGAGCGGTTGCCTCGTGCAAGAGAACGGCGACTGGTCGTGCTCGCCGCAGGCCCTCGCGATCGAGACCACCGGTCAGCGGATGTCCACAGAGAGCAGCGACATCATCCTTCGTGGTGCTGGAATCATCATCGGTGCTGCTGGGGTCGCAGCCATCGTCGGCGGCATCATCTGGCACTTCATCGAGCCCACCGGCCCGAAGAAGACCTCGGCGTCGCTCATTCCCTCGATTGGGCCTGGTTACGCCGGACTCGCGTTCGGCGCGAAGTTCTGAAGAAATCAGCGTCAGCGGTCAGCCTCTTTCGAAGCTGACCGCTGACCTCTGACCGACGGCGCTCTACGAGATCGCCATCGACACGACCGCACTCCAGTCACCGGGGCCCGCTTTCGTCATGGGGCGTTGACGGAAGTAGACGAGGACGCCCGACGGCAAGTTGCCGATGGTCGTCTTCGCCTGCGTGCTGGGCGGCGCGCTCACCCAGGTCTTGCCGTCCGTGCTGGTTTGCCACTCGTACGAGTGGCTACCCGCCGTCGCCTTCGCGACGACGTGCGCCGCTCCAGCGGTGGAAGGCTTCATGGCGATGTCCGGCTTGTTCCGCGAACCCGTTTTCTTCACGGTCATCCCCGCCAGCTCGATGATTGAGGCGGCCTGGTCGGGGCTGAGGTTCGCGATCTGTTGCACGTAAGCGACGAGCTGGTGCAAGTCGGCGATGACCAACTGCCCCTTCTCGTCTCGGATGGCGACCGTGCCCTTCGTCTTGGTCTTCGTCGCGATCTCGGCCGTATCGAGCGCGTCGATGTCGGTCGAGAACTGAACGAGGGTAGGCGTAGGACTAGGGAAGGTCGCCTTGTTGGTGGTAAGGGCCTGCAAGATCGCCTTTGGCGAGCGCGATCAGCAGTGCGATCGCTCTTGGAAGCTTGAGCGTCGCGATTGCGTGATTTGATTTTAGATTTGACATGGTTACCTGTTCTTTCGTTGGGACGAAGGGTGGCGGGATTGCCACTGATTTCGCCTGTACTTAATACTGGGTAGGCCCGTGTCGGGGAGGTTCGTCCCGTGTCGGGGAGGTTCGTACCTGTGCCGGGGAGGTTCGTACCCATCCAGATCACGCGTTCCACAGGAGCGCGGCGTAGCGGGCGGCGTAGTCCGAACCGAACGCGCGTGCGATGAGCTTGCCGCTGAGAGTGTGGGTGCGGATGGCGTCGCAGGCTTCTCGTCGGCTCGCGCCGCTCTTCGCAGCATCGCCGCTGCTTGCGCCGCTTGCGCCATCGAGCCAGCGCTCCACGTAGCGAACGAGGGCATACGCGAGGACGTGGCCGCGGCCTGGGCTCGCGGAGAGGCGCGCGCCCGCACCCGAGCTCACGCGGTCGAGCCACTCTGGAACACGCTTGCGCCGAACTGCGCTCGCGACGGCCGCGTCGAGCGTGCGGGAGAGCGGCTTGCGGAAGAGCGCGTCGTAGTCGGGCCCGAGCGCGCCGCACGCATCGAAGAAGGCGTTCGTGACTCCCGAAGGAACGACGTGCATCTCGACGACGAGAAGCGGCACGTCGAGCTCGGGCCGCGGGTGGGCGATTACCGACAGCCCAGCGAAGAGCGGCCCCGCGCTGAGGTGGGTGATGACGGCGCGGGCCACGCGGTCGCCCTCGAAGGCCTTCGTCGCCATCGTCATGCCGAGGCGGCCGCGCGCGAGCGCGAGCTCGGGTGGGATCGATGCGGCGTGCAAGCCGCGCTCGTAGAAGAGCGCGTCGAGCGACGCGAACGTCTCCGCGAAGTCGATGCGGGCTCGGCGAGCAGATGACGCGAAGATCGTGCTGAGCATCCACACTTCTTACGACACCTTGCGGCACCGATGCGAGGGAAGTAGCGTTCCGACGCGATGAGCACGGCGCGCGCCTCGTATGTTGCGCGTGTGGCTGGACGCCGAGACGTCGGCGGCGGCATGACGCTCTTTGCGCTCGACGTGCCTTCGGCGTTGCGCGAGAGCTACGTTCGGCCTGGTCAATACGCTCACCTCACGCGCGTCGGTGAAGCCGGTTACTTCGTGCTGGGTAGTCGCGAGAAGCGCTCGCCGTGGGAGATCGTGCTGCGGCGTGGTGGTGCAGTCGCCGACGTGCTCCTCGCGAGCCCTGTCGGCCTCGACATCGCTGCAACCAAGGCGATCGGCTCCGGGTTTCCCATCGATGATGCGCGCGGGCACGACGTCGTGATGCTCGTCACGGCGGGCGCAATCGCGGCTGCGCGGGCCGTCGTCGGTCGGCGCATCGAGGATGGTGACGGCCCGAAGACGCGCCTCGTGATCGGCGCGCGAGCGCTCCACACGGTTCCCTTCGAGGACGAGCTCGAGGCCATACGCGCGGCGGGTGTCGCTGTTCGCATCGTGCTCTCGGGCGAGGGGTCGACGGATCCGCCGCAGGCGGGACGTCGCGAACACCAGACGGATCCCCGCTACGTGCAGCACCTCCTCGACCGCGAGTGGACTCCCGACGCGTGGGTGTTCGTCGCCGGCTCCGACGCGATGGTCCGCGACGTGAAGTCCACGGCCCACGACCTCGGTGCGTTGCCGGAGCGCGTCATCAGCAATACGTGATCACAACCCAGAGCCAGGACGCCGATGCGTCGACGCCGTAGATGGTGGCGCCGCGGTCGCTTGAGTGGTGCTTGTCACGGTCGACGTCGGCAGGGTCTTGTGTGTCGCGGTCGCTGAGGGCTTCACCGGGTCGGTGGGCTGCGCCGTTGCGACCCCGACAGTCGACGTAGAAGGATCGGCGACGACGGGCAACGTGACGACCGCCGTGCCCGTCGCGCGCTCCGAAGTGGACGGCGCGCTTTCTGCTCGTGCCCCCACGACGTGATGACGCCAGACCGTGAGCGTCACGAGGCTCGCGGCCACGACGACGATCGCGCCACCGAGCATCAGGAACGTGCTGCGCGCCTTGACCTTGCGTTGGGACGCCGCCGTGGTGTGCGGTCCGAACGTCTCACCCTGCGCGACGAGGGGGTCTGCCGGCACGCGCCGCGGCGCAACCAGTGGAATGGGCGCGGTATCGTTGTTCGGCTCCGGGTTCGCTCGATGAACGGCCTCACGGGTTTCGGCGCGGCGATCGATCGCCCCTTGAGCCATCGGCTGCGCGTCACCCGCTGCCGTGAGCGGCGCTGCAGCGAAAGTCGGCAAAACCCCGAGCGACACGGTGTGCGTGACGCGGCCCGGACCGTCGATGCGCGTCACGCCGGCTTGCTCGGGTCCCAAGGCCGTGCTGACCTCCGCGAAGGGGCGAGCCTCGCTCGCCGGTTGCATCATGACCCGGTCGACCGTCTTCGCTCTCGTGAGCGACACACCCAGTGCCAGCTGCTTCTTGATCTCGCGCAAGCCGGACGCGAACGTGAACGCATCCCGCGGTCTCGCGGCTGGGTCTTTTTGCAGCGCGGACATGACGAGCGCCTCGACGCCCGGAGGCACATCGACGAACTTCGACAGGGGCGGCGGCGGAACGTCGATGTGGGCCTTGCCGACCTCCATCTCACCGGTGAAGTCGTCGAAGGGCCCGCGCCCTGCGAGCATCTCGTAGAGCACGAGGCCCGCGGCGTAGAGGTCGCTGCGCAGCGTGACCTCCCGTCCGAGGATCTGCTCGGGGGCCGCGTAGCGGAACGTGCCGATGAAGCGCCCGCCCGTCTGGGCCGCGGCGCTTCCGGCCGGTCCCGAGGCGAGCTTCATGATGCCGAAGTCGAGGAGCTTGGCGAGCGAGCGTCCATCTCGGCCGCGCGTCACGAAGATGTTGTCCGGCTTCACGTCGCGATGAATGATGCGGTACTCGTGGGCGTGATCGAGCGCGTCGAGGAGGTCGATGCCGATGTCGCACGCCTGCTCGAACTTCAGGCTCCCCCTGTGGCCGATGACCTTCGTGAGCGACTCGCCGTGGAGGCGCTCCATCACGTAGAACGGCAGCTTCAGCGCGTCCTGCGTCGTGCCCGACGTGTAGACCTCGACGATGTTCGGGTGCTGGAGCTTGGCGAGCGCTCGGGCTTCCCGCGAGAGCCGCTCGGCGAGATCGTGCCGGTCCGCGAGATCCGCGTGCAGCGTCTTCAGGACGTAGCGCTTGCCGACGGTGATGTCCTCGACTTCGTACACCGTCCCCATACCCCCAACCCCTACGACGTGGTGGACGCGGTAGACGGTGCCAGGAATGGTGTGGCCGCTCTGATAATCCGACGTGCGCGGCGGCATGGGGAGCGAGGATACCACCCGCATCCGACGATTTGTCGCAACTGAACAGCGGGAGCGACCGATGGGAGGGCAAGAGGTTCGAACATGGACAGCAGTTTCCCCCCCATCCGCTCCGATGTCGTCGCCATTCCCAGCGTGGCACGCCCCACGCCCACCCCCACACGCGTGAGCTTCAGCGAAGTTCTCACGAAGGGCGCGAGCACACTGGCCTCGGGTGCGCAGGCCGCAATGGAGGTGCTGCCGGGAGGTCCGCTCGTGGCTGCGGCCATTCGGGGTGGCTCGTCCGTCAATGGTGGCCCGTCGTCGACGATGATGTCGGGCGGCTTCAACCCAGTCGCGAGCCCCGAGGGTCCGACCGCGCTCAACACGGCGTCCGTCGGCGGCGGTTTCGGGAGCTCGGCGACGGGCGGCGCTGCGTCCGGCGCAGCCTCGAGCAGCGGAGTCCCCACCGGCAGCATCGACTCGTCGCTGCAGCAGTCACAAGAAATGAACCTCTACTTCTTGCAGATCCAGCAGGAGGTCAACACGCAGAACGAGACGTTCACCACACTGTCGAACGTGATGAAGACCGAGGCCGACACCGTCAAGAACGCCATCGGCAACCTTCACTGACGCGTGGTAGAACGAAAAACGTCATGGTCGATCGCATCGGTAAAGGTGGCGCTACGCCACCGACTGCCGCGCCCACGGGACCCGCACGGCCACAAGAAGCCGGTAAGACCTTCGACGCGGGCAAGGCAGCGGCCGCCAGGCCCCCAGACCAAGTCGAAGCGATTCAGCCGCCTTTGCTCGACCAGCTGAAAGCGGGCAAGATCGATTTCAACGAGTACCTCGACGAAAAAGTGCGTGAAGCGACGTCGCATCTCGACGGGCTCACCCCCACGCAGATCGACATGGTGCGCACGACGTTGCGTGATCGCATGGCGACCGATCCGGAGCTCGTCGATCTGATCAAGCAAGCAACGGGCCTTTTGTCGAGCCCCAACGAGTAACGCGCCGAGTGACGCGCCGAGAGCTGCTCGTCTACTTGCTCGCGGCGTCGTGCTCCCGCACGGACAAACCGCGAGACGCCAGCCCGTCTCCAACCGTCCCGCCGCCACCCGCCGTCGCCGCGTTGCCTTCGTGCGGGTCGCCGGCGCTCTACGAGTGGACGTTCGACGGTGTCCCGATCCGAGCCGCGGTTCTCGCTCCGGTGGGACGGAACACGCGTGTTCCAGTGGTCGTGGCCCTCCACGGTCGCGGAGAGGCGCTCAAGGGACCCGAACGCGGAGCGCTGGGCTGGCCCAATGATTACGCCCTCACGCGCGCGCTCACGCGCGTGTGCGCGCCGCCCCTCACCGTGGAAGACTTCGAGGGCCTCGTCACGGCCGACCACCTCGCCGAGATCAATCGCGAGCTCGCGCAGACCCCTTGGGAGGGCCTCGTCGTGGCGTGCCCATACTTGCCAGACCTCGACTTGCGTCGCGACGCGGAGGTCGCCGACTACGGGCGATTCGTCGCGAAGGTGCTCTTGCCGCGCGTCGCGCGAGAGCTTCCCGTGATTGTCGGGCCGAGCGCTACGGGTATCGATGGCGTCTCGCTCGGTGGGGCGGTGGCCCTGCGCGTCGGGCTCCGGTCGCCCGAGACGTTCGGTGCCGTTGGAGCTCTCCAGCCCGCCATCGATGACGCCCACATCGGCGAGCTCGTCGAGCTCGCTCGCGCCGCGCGCGCCAAGATGCCAAAGCTCGCGCTGAGGCTCACGACCAGCACCGATGACGTCTACCGCGATGTCACCCGTGCGCTCTCGAGTGCTTGGAAGGCTGCCGGTGTGACGCACGACTTCGCCGAGCTACCAGGCCCACACGACTACCGGTTCAACCGAGGCGCGGGCGCGTACGAGATGCTCATGTGGCATCGACGCACACTTGCCTGAGGTCTCGCCGAAGCGCACGGAAACGTCGCAGAGAAGTCACGATTCGTGCGCAAGAGTGGCACGGAATACATGCAACCTGCACGAATGGGCACCCTCGAAACATTGGCGGTCGTGCTCGCGATATACGTCGCGGTCTTCCTCGCGCATCGCGCCGCCTGATCTGCTACGAGAGCGGGCGTGATCCCGCGCTACACCACGCCGGACTTCGCGGCATTGTGGTCGGACGAGCGGCGCTACCAAACGTGGCTCGAGGTGGAGCTCTGCGCTTGCGAGGCCATGGAAGAGGCCGGCACGGTCCCGAAAGGAACCGCAGCGAGCATCCGCGGGATGAAGCTCGACGTCGACGTCGCGCGTATCGAGGCCATCGAGAAGACGACCCGCCACGACGTCATCGCTTTTCTCACGCACGTCGAGGAGAAGGCGGGAGTGCCTGCGCGTTGGCTCCATCGCGGCATGACGTCGAGTGACGTGCTCGACACGTCGCTCGCGATCTCGTTGCGCGATGCGGCAGACCTCCTCCTCACGCGGTGTGCTCGCGTGCTCTCCGCGTTGGCCAAACGCGCGCGCGAGCACCAAAAGACACCAATGATTGGCCGGAGCCACGGGATCTTCGCAGAGCCGATCACCCTCGGCCTTGCATTCGCGGGGCATTACGCCGAGATCGCCCGAGGCGCGCGTCGACTCGAGACCGTGCGCGCGGAGATCGCGGTCGGAAAGATCGCCGGAGCAGTTGGAACGTACGCCCACCTCTCGCCAGAGGTCGAAGCGCGTGCGCTGGCGAAGCTTGGCTTGGTCGCCGAAACGGTGAGCACGCAAGTCGTGGCACGCGATCGCCATGCGAGCTTCTTCGCCGCGCTCGCGCTCGTGGCGGCGAGCATCGAACGCCTCGCGACGAACATTCGTCACTGGCAGCGGTCCGAAGTCGGCGAGGTCGAAGAGTCGTTCGGTGTGGGGCAGAAGGGGTCGAGCGCCATGCCGCACAAGCGCAATCCCATCCTGAGCGAGAACCTCGTCGGCCTCGCGCGTGTGGTGCGAGCATCCGTGATTCCCGCGCTCGAGGACGTCGCGCTTTGGCACGAGCGTGACATCTCCCACTCGTCCGTGGAGCGCATGATTGCACCCGACGCGACAACAACGCTCGGATTCATGCTCGAGCGCACGGCCTCACTCGTCGAAGGCCTCGTCGTGTACGAGGACAAGCTTCGCAAGAACTTGGCGGCGGCCGGCGAGCTCTATTTCTCGGAGGCCGTGATGCTCGCGTTGGTCGACGCGGGAATGGCGCGGCAGGAAGCCTACGTCGTCGTGCAGGCGAGCGCGATGCGGGCGTGGAAGGGCGACGGCACGTTCCGCGACAATGTAGCGGCTGACCCCGCCGTAACCTCACGGCTCGACAAGGACGCGCTCACGCGCTGCTTCGACATCGACCACGCGCTCAAGCACGTCCCCGCGATCATCGCCCGCGCTCTCGCGTCGAAAGGCGATGGGTAGAGCCGGAGGCGTTCGCGGTGCGGTTTTGCGGCTTCTCGAGCTGCGTCGCCCGCTGGAGTGATGCGCCTTCGAACTTGCCGGCGATGGCGGCAGCGACCTCTTCGAGCTTGTGGCCACGCTCTCGCGCGTCGCGAAAAAGGAGCTTCGGCGGGGGGCCCTCGGAGAGCTGCGCTGCGGCGATGCCGGTCAGCCGCACGCGAAAGCGGCCATCGTGAAGCCCGAAGCGATCGAGTGTCGCTGCAGCGGCACGATGGATCGAAAGCGTGTCGCATACCGGCTCGGCGAGGAGGACTTGGCGCGATCGAAGGGTGAAGTCGGCGTGCTTCACTTTCACGACGACGACGCGCGCGCTGTAACCCTCCGCGAGGAGGCGTTGCGCCACGCGTCCAGATTGGTCCAAGAGGGCACGCGAGACTTCTTCACGCGTGGTCAAGTCGTGGTCGAAGGTCTCTTCGGCCCCGATCGTCTTCGCCCCAACGTGTGGCTCGACCTCGCGTGAGTCTTCGCCGCGCGCGAGGAGACGCACTTGCGTGCCCCAAACTCCGAGGTGTCGCTCGAGGTCGGCAGCGGACGCCCGCGCGAGATCACCGAGCGTTTCATAGCCGAGGGCGCGGAGATGGGGTGCGGTCTTCGGCCCAATGCCCCACATGCGCTCGATGGGTAGCGGAGCAAGGAAATCGCGGGCCTCGCCGTCATGAACAACCACGAGCCCGTCGGGCTTCTCGAGATCGCTCGCGACCTTCGCTACGAACTTGCATGGCGCAACGCCCGCGGAGGCCACGAGGTCCGTCTCGTTGCGGATGTCGTCTTTGATCCTCCGCGCGATGGTCGCGCCGTCACCAAACAGTGATTGGCTTGCGCCTACGTCGAGAAACGCTTCGTCGATCGAGAGCCCCTGGACGAGCGGCGTGTAGCGGCGGAAGACCTCGAACACGGCGCGGCTCGCGTCCTCGTAAAGTCGACGCGATGGCTCCACGACGACCGCATGAGGACACAGCCGCAAGGCCTCTCCCATCGGCATCGCGGATCGGCAGCCGTATGGGCGCGCCTCGTACGACGCTGCCGTGACGACGGAGCGGCGTGACCGCCCGCCCACCAGCACCGGCTTCCCACGCAGCTTTGGGTCTTCACGCTGATGCACGGACGCGAAGAAGGCGTCCATGTCGATATGTAGAATGCAACGATTCGCGTGCGTCACTCGCGCAGCGGTCGACCTTGCGCATCGGGCACTTTGCCCGTGAGGATCATGATGCCGTCGATGAGTGGCCAGAGCGCGCCAACTCCACACGTGAGCCACACTACGGCGATCTGCGCAATCGCGAGCCCTGTGTATCCGAGGTAGAAGCGCCCAACCGCGAAGCTGCCGAGAAAGATCTGGAGCAGCCCTGCGGCCATCTTGGACTTGTCGGAGAGTGGCATCCCAGTCACGGGGTCGACGCCGTAGGGCGCGCCAGGCTGCATCATTCCTGGTTGGGGGTATCCGGGTGGGGGTCCATAGCCGCCGGGTGGTGGAGCACCATAACCGACGGGAGGGCCGTAACCGCCGGGAGGACCCGGGGGCATGTTGGGGGGAGGGGGATAACCGCCTTGCATCGTGACTCCTTGCGCGAACGCGCGGCCAACCTAATACGTCGTTTCAGCGCGCGCTACCCCTCATCACGCGCCGCCACCACGCTCGCGCGATGACCGCCGCAATGATCGGCGTGTGCCGCGCTCCGAGCGTGTTGCTGACGTGCGGATAGAGTGGGCGGACGGGGACTTCGACGAAGGTGACGCCAGCGCGTGTGACCATCGCGAGGAGATCATTGGGGTAACCGAAGCGTGGCCACAACGAGGCAAGGTCGAGGCGCGAGCATGCGTCTCGCGAGATTGCGGTGTAACCGCACTGGCTGTCGTCGACGCGGACGGCGAGCGCCGCGCGCGTCAGCATCGTGAAGAGCCGGCCACCGAGGTACCTCGAACGCGGAATCACGCGGAGCGAGCTCGTCTCGGCGAAGCGATTGCCCTTCACGTAGCCCACGCCTCTGCGAACGATGGGCAAGGCGAGCGCGGGAAGATCGTCCGGATCCATTTGGCCATCACCCGCCATGACGACGAACGCGTCCCACTCGGCGCCAGGCACACCGAGCGCCCAACGGTATCCGGTCACGATCGCGGCGCCGACGCCGCGGTTCGTCGCGTGACGCAACACGACGACACGAGGGTCCTTCGACGCGCGTGCGACCTCGTAGGTGCGATCGTCGCTGGCGTCGTCGACCACCACGATGTGGTCAACACACGCGGGCATCGTCGCGATCACGCGTGCGATGCGGTGCTCTTCACGGAAAGCGGGAACGACGACGAAGAGGCGCGCATCCTCGATCAAGCCCGGGTAGGCTACGGCGCGGTGTCTCGGAGGTCGAGGTTTCTGGTTCTTGCAGGTGTGCTCATCGCTCTCGCGATCGCCTCCGTCCTCCTCTTCTACAAACCGTTCCCGCCCGATCACACGCCCGAAGGGGCCTACGCGCGCATCGCGAAGGCAGTCGCCGAAAATCATCCACGCGACGCGTTCGCTTACCTAGAGCAAGACGCGCAGGACGCAGCCTTCTCCATTCGCGACATGCGCAAAGCTGCGTACGACGTTGTCAATCGCACGTACCCGGGTGGCACTGAAAAGGAAGGGCTCCTCGGCGCCTACCGCGCTGAAGCCGAAGCTCCAGACGGTGTCGACGTCTTCATGCTGCTCGATGCGCACCACGGGTTTTTGGGACGCCTGCGAAAGGATCTGTCCGGCGTGGCGGGTGTCGAGACCGTCTCCGACCGGTCGACCGTCGTGACCGCGCGAGGTACGCGGTACTCCTTTCGCCGACGCCCCAACGGGATGTGGGGTCTCACGCTCTTCTCGGCGGAGATGCTCGCCGACAGTGAGCGTGCCGCGCGTGATCTCGCGAGTGTCCGCGCTGCCGCCGCCGACTACACCCGTGCAAAGATGCCGTGATGAGCACCTCACATCTCGGGGACCAGCTCGGCCCGTCACGTGTCCTCACGAACGACAGGCAGTCCGAGGCGTGCCCAGCCGGGCTCTTTGAGCTCGCCGAACGCGCCGCGAGCGCCGTCGAAGCCGGCACGCTGTTCCACGACGTCGAATCCAGCGCGCTCGAGCATCTCTGCCGCGTGAATCGACACGATGCCCGACTTGCATCCAACGATGATCCTGGCTCGCTCGCCTGCGGCAGCGCGTACGTCGGCAACGAAGCGCAACTCGTCACGCGAGTAGGGCACGTTGAGCGCTGCCGGTGCATGACCGTCGGCGAACTCGTCTTCGGGGCGTACGTCGACGTACGTCCAACCTGCCGCGAGCCTGTCAGCGGCTTCTTGGGGCGAAACGCGGACGATCGACATCAGTGGCACTTCGAAGAAGAAGCGATGGCGTGCTCGGCGGCAGCGCGGACCGCGTCACGTACGCTCTTGTCGCGGAGCTTTGAGATGCGGCTCGCGAGGTCAGCGGGATGAATGTCACCGAGGGCGGCGAGGGCCGCGAGCCCTAGCGTGAGGTCTTCCCCGCTCGCCATTGGGTCGGCGGCCGCGAGTGCAAGCTCGGTGAGGTGCCCAAGCTCACGTGGGTCGCACATCGCTCCAAGCGCGCGGGCGGCGGCGATGCGAACTTCTGGAAGCTCCTCCGCGTCGTCGAGTCGTTTGCGAACCACCTCCGCGTAGAGCCGCGCCTGGTGAGCGGCGAGCGCTCCAATGGTGGCACTGCGCACTTGGGGTGCAGCGTCCGTACCGAGCGCATCGGCGAGCGCCTTGTCGATATCGCGCCCGGCTGGCATTGCGCCAAGCGCTCGAGCGGCAGCGACCCGGACGAACGTCCATGCATCCGATGCGAGTCGCTTTTCGACGAGCACGGCCGCTGGCGACACGCGTAGCGCCGCCGTCGTCTCGAGCGCCGCAAGACGAACGCGGGGCTCGGCGTCGTCGATTGCCGCGAGCAGCTCGGTCTCGACGGCCGGGAGATCACGCGCAAGCTCGGCAGCGTGTGCGCGGACGGGCCAAGCCGGGTCACGCGCGAGCATCGCTCCCACGCGCGCCTGGGCAACGCGGTCGCCGGACTGAGCCAACGCCGACAGAGGCTCGAGCGCCAGGTATCGCGTCGCCATGTCGACGTTGGGAACAAGCATCGAGTCGAGCACGGCGATGGCCGCCGGCTGCATCTCGGGGAGTCGCGGTGCGATTGCGCGAAGCATTTCGAGGCGGACGTAAGGCGTGTAGTGCGTATTCGCGATCATCGTCGAGAGGGTCTGCGCGGGCGCTTCTCGTGCGGCGCTTGCGAATTGATGACGGATGTTGGCGCGCGCGTCATCCTTGGCAGTCATCAACATCTCGGCGAGCGGTACGAGCGCGGCGTCCTTCCCGAGAAGCGAGAGGTACTGAACCGACTTCGGGCACTGCAGCATCTGCGGTGTCGTCTGCACGGCCGTGACGATTTGCGAGGCCCGCTTGCACTGCTGCAGACTGCTCTCGGCCTTCCGAGCCACGTGCGCGTCCGCGTCGCAAAGCCCCCGTAGGAGGATCTGCGTGGCGTCGCTGCCGCACGATGCAGCCGAGGCGACGTCCATCGCAAGCTCGCGACCGTAGACGTCGAGCTTCGCCCACGCGGTTACAATCGATGGAAGGGCGGCATTACCCGCGCGCTTGAGCACGCCACCCGCTGCTTCAGCACGGCGTCCACCTGTGCCCAAATCCGCCGCAACCGTGTCGAGCGTGGCAGTTGGTACGTCGAGCTCGCTGTATGCCGTGAGCTCCGCGATCGAAACGGTGTGACTGCTGCCTCGAACGTACGCATCGTCGAGAACGAGCGCGAGGCAAGAGCTCTTGATGGGCTCGGGCAACGCGATGTCGTAGGCACGCCCGGGGTGAACCCATGCGTCCTCGGGCATCTCGACGGCGATGATTCGGTCGCTCGTCGCGAGGAAAAACGTCTTTGGCGCGGCACCCGTGGGCAATGGCGAAGGTGGCGCGACCGTGAGGGTCAGTCTCGATATCGGGACGTCGCTCGGAGCGTTGAACGCGACGAACTCACCGCGACCCATTCCGACTGCGTCTTCGCTCCACACCGTCGAGGGATCGAGGTCGGCGATGGCGGCAGGATGAGCGCCGGAGCTCGCGAGCCTTGCCGCGAGGAGGGGCGCGAGCGGTTTGTCCGCAGGCGTCTGCCGTGGCACGGCCGCCACCGACGTCGCCGAGGCGATCGCCCCTTTCGAGAGCTGCTGGAAGCTCGCGCGGTGCCATTCCAACGTCTGCGGATCAATGACCTCCGCATAAGCGAGTGCCTCACGACCACAAATGTTGAAGTCCTCGCTGACCGTACCGCGCGCGATGAAGCTGTGACCGAGGCCGTCGGGCACGATCTCGATGTGACCTCCTGACATGCTCCCCGGCTGCCCGCGCACCATCCCAGTCTGGTCCGCGTACAGGACCGGAGACGCGCCCCCGCCGACGATCACCGCGTCCCACGACGCGCTTCCCTGCGAGGGAACATGAATCCACAGTGCACGCTTCCCGCCGGCCATGTCGACGGACGTCGAGCGCACGTTCTTGTCGTCCGCGGGCGCGCTGAGCTTGATGACGATCTCGTCCGTCAGGGGGCACGGAGCCGTGGCGCACTTGCCCCACCGCAGACGCATCTTCGCGAGGTCGACGCTCGCGGTGACGGCTTGGAGGCCGGCACCAGCGGGTACGGAAGAGTCGGCACGGGCAGGAGCAACGACCAACGCGAACGAGGCTGAGGCCATCACGACGAAGCTGCGGAAACGCATGACACGCGAGCATAGCGCTCCGCCATTTCTTTGCCCCGTTCGCCGAAGTCGTGACAGACGATGTTGGATGAGCCGAGCTCCCGTCACGCTGCGTTCAGCTGCGCTCGCGTTCGGCGCGTTCTCCCTCGTCGTTGGCAGTGTCACGCTGCTCGCGCATTTTCGCGGCGTTTCGCGCGCCCACGCGGCGCTTGGCGGCGATGACCCCCCCGCGATGAAGGTCGCTCCAACACGGACCGCCGTGGCCGTCGCGCCGCCATTCACGGGGCTCGATCTAACACGTCTCACGACCTCCAAGACCGAGGTGGTGGCAGCGCTGCCGAACGGGCGCGTAGCCCACCTGACCTTGGACGCGACGCTCCAGAAGGCGGCGGTCGCGACGTTGAAACAACACAAGCTTCCCGAGGGCGTCATCGTGATGATGGACCCGGACACGGGCGCTATCTTGGCGTACGCGAGCCACTCAGGCCGCGTGCGCGATCTGGCAGTCGAGGCAATCGCTCCGTCCGCGAGCGTCTTCAAGCTCGTGACGGCTGCCGCGCTCGTCGACAAGGGAGCCACCGCACAAACACGCGAATGCTTCGCGCGCTCCGCCGAACAGCGTGTGCTCGCCTCGGACCTCGAGGTCGACCCGCTGCGAGACAAGTGGTGCATGTCGCTCGCGACGGCCATGGGCAAGAGCGAGAACGCAGTGTTCGCGAGGCTGGCCCACGAGAAGCTCGACCGCCCGTCGCTGGAGTCAGCCGCACACGCTCTAGGTTGGGGTGAGGCGCTGCAGTTCGACGTTCCCGTACAACCGAGCAAGCTCGATGTCCCCGATGACGCGCTCGGCTTCGCGCGAACAGCGGCTGGCTTTTGGAACACCACGCTCTCGCCGCTTCACGCGGCGGCCGTCAGCGCAACCATCGCGCGCGGCGGCGTCGCCGTTCGGCCGCACATCGTCGCTCGCATCACGACCGAGACGGGCCAGGTCGACTACGAAGCCCCACGCGAGCCCGAGAGCCACAGGGCGCTGGGCGAAGGGGCGGCGCAAGCGCTGACGACCATGATGGAGCACACCGTCAGCGAAGGCACGAGCTATAGGGCCTTCCACGATGCCCATCGCACGCCATTCGTACCGGCCACGGTCGCAGGGAAGACAGGCACGCTCAGCGACTCGGAGGACCACCACCAAGCCCACCTCTACACGTGGTTTACCGGCTTCGCGCCGAGCCACGCAAAGCCCGGCGAGCGCCGCGTCGCCATCGCCGTGCTCGTCGTCAATAACCCCCACTGGCGCGTGAAAGCGAACGTCGTCGCGCGCGAAATGCTGCACGAGTTCTTCCGGGACCACCAAGGTGCTCCGGAAGACAATCCGGTGGTCGCGGCGCGCTAGTCACGGTTCGATGGCTTTTGCCACGAAGCACCGTCGACACCGCGCTTCGTATGCAGCCGAACCGCCGACGAAGAGCTGCCCTTCCGTCGCGATGAGGCGCTGCGAGCGGGACGCTTCCCCTCCACACCGCATGCAAACGGCGTGGAGCTTCGTCACGTATTCTGCGATGGCGAGCAGCCGTGGCATCGGCCCAAAGGGCATGCCGCGATAGTCCTGATCGAGCCCCGCACAGATGACGCGCACCCCTCGATTGGCGAGCTCCTCTACGATGTCGACGACTCCATCATCGAAGAATTGCACCTCATCGACTCCCACGACCGCGACGTTCGGCCCGACGAGCGAGAGCATGTCGCTTGGGTCGGCAATTGGGACGGCCTCGGTCGAGGCGCCCTCGTGTGTGACAACCTTGACCTCGTCGTACCTGTCGTCCACCCGCGGTTTGAAGACAACGACACCCAATTTGGCCAGCTTGGCGCGTTTGATGCGGCGCAGCAGCTCCTCCGTTTTCCCGCTGAACATCGAGCCGCAAACCACCTCGACGCAGCCACCTGGACGGTCACTTCGCCACACGTTCATGGAGGACCACTGTACCTTTGATCCCATCCCACATTTCGGCACTTGGTTGTGAGTGAGGCGAATTTGCGGCTATGGACGGGGCGAGAGGCGATGCTAGATTGGTAGTCGTGGACGTCGTCCTCCGGAAGCTAGGCAAGGGGTCGCGTGCGGTCGCAGGTCGACTGGTGCGTGCGCCGCGCAAGGGGTCGGTGGTGGTGATCGAGTTTCCCGATGGGATGCACGAGTACGTCACGACTCCGGTGAAGCGTGTGCTCCGCCTTGCGGGACGTGAAGTGTTCTACATCGAGACGATCAACAGTCGGTATCGTCTCGAGGTGCGCAATCGAGAAGACGCGGTCGCCGAGAGCGCTGGCTGACAAGCCAGTTTCTTTCTGTTAGTTGGGCTGCACATGGGAAAGCTCGACCGACGCCACTCGAACAAGATGCGGCAGCGCAAAGGCCAGGTGAAGAAGAAGGCTCGCCTCAGGCGGCAGGCCGAAGCACGAGGCAAAGCACGCACGAAAGCCGCGAAGAAGAAGTCCTAGTCGGCACCGAGGCGCAGCGTCGGGAACTGCGCTGAGCGTTGCGGCGTTTCGGGGGTGAGGATCTCGACGTTCTCACCAAGAACGCCGATGTCGCCGTCCATGCGCTGCTCGTTATCGAGCAGCCACCCGCGCCGGTAGAGGTGCCAATGTTGCTTGACCGTCGTCGTGTGCAGGTAGCCTTCGTCGACGCGGTACCAGCCGACGCGCACGGACACGTCGTAGTTCTCTAGGCCGTGGGCACGCATGCCGACGCTCTCGGCGTCCGTGATGTGAACCACGGCGCCCCACGCCCGGTGTTGCTTCATGAACTCTGGCTCGTACTTTGGCGCAACCTGCTCCACGGCGAGCTCCATGCGTCCGAACCGCATGTTGAGGTTGAACTCCTGCGCGGTTTGCTGCATGAGCGCGGCGCCCTGAGGCGGCATGACGCAGGCGGCGAGCAGAGGGAGAGCCAGGGTGAGGGTGTGCATGGGCGCAACGTACGGAAGGCGCACGTCGAAGGCCCACTTTTCAGCAACCGCTCAGTAGGGGACAGCCGCGACGAAGTACACTTTGTCGATTCCGCCGGTCGAAAGCCCACGTGCGTATCCCACGCGGAAGTTGAACGATGCAAAATAGCCGAGTGAGGTGTCGACCCACAGCTCGGCTCCCACGCCGCTCAAGAACGTGGCTGCGCGCGGGTCGTTGAAGGCGCTGCCGAAGTCGAAGAAGACGTTGCCGCTGATGCGGTTGAGCATGAGAGGGACGGTCGACGGTCCACGGTCGATGTTCACGATGGGAAAGCGATACTCGGCGTTCGTGAGCGCGTAGTACTGCCCGACCTGCACGGCGACCGGGTAGCCACGAAGTACGAACCCGCTCTGATAGAGGAAGCTCCCCCCGTTCAAGAAGCTCGTGACCTGGTCTTGCGGTGCGACGTCGACCCAACCACCGACGTAAAACGGACCCCCGGGAAAGGAGCCACCCATGAACCCGCCGCCCCCATGGAGCGCGATGACGTGATGCCGAAGCCACGGCATGAGGACGTAGGTCGTGAAGTCGGCGTTCGCCCGCAAGCCGGTGTACTGGCTGCCGATCACTGGGTGTGAGACGTCGATCCCGGCCGACAAGTTGAAGCCCTTCTCCGAGCTGACGCTCCACAAATAGCTCTGCGCGTTTCCGTACGACCAGCTGAAGCTCGCAATCGCTGCGAGGAGCTGCGACGGGAGGTTGGGCGTGTCGTACGGGTTCAACTGTTGCTGGGCGAGACCGATGTCGCCCGAGACGCTGTTGACGCTGTAAGCGATCGAGAAGTTGTGCGTGTCGAACGATCGGGGAATCGAATAGTTGATGCCGACCGCGCCGCCGATGGCACTCTCCACCCAGTTCACGCTGTTCGGACCGAGCGTGTACGTCGACCCGGGAGCGATACTGCGGTAGGCGCTGAGCACGAGGTCGAACGGGAGGCGGCCGTACGTGTAGGAGAGGTTGAACTGCGGATCGGGATTCTCGGTCTCGAAGATGAGGGACGCGCTGAGCGAGTGGAGCCCCGCGATGTCGCTGCCAGTGACGCTCACGCCTATCGCCTGACCGAAATCGGATGGGCTGGTGCTGGCGAGGTAGTTGCGCGGTACGAACGTGTGAAGCGGATTGTAAATCGAGCGCTTGAACGCTTGATGAGGGGGCTCTGGCGGCGAAGGTGGGCGATCATCGACGTACGGGGGCATGTCGAGAAACTTCGATGGATCGAGATCCATCGCAAAGAGATCGTAGCCTTCGTGCGTGTAGCCCAGGTAGACGAGCGTCTTTTCATCCGCCGAGATCGCCGGCTGCATCGCGCCGTTGATGACGTTGGTGACTTGCTTGAGCGTCTTCGTCTCGATGTCGTAGACGTAGATGTTCATCACGCCAAACATGCGGTCCGAGTGGAAGTAGAGCCGCTTGCCGTCGGGCGAATAGCAGGGGCCACTGTCCACGGCGCGATCACGCGTCACGGACTCGTACGTGTTGTCGACCGTGTCGACGATGCGGATGTCGCGGTAGCCACCCTTGGTCCACGAGCTGTAGGCGACGTGGCGGTTGTCGGGGGACCAGCGGGGAGCGTAGGCCTGGTCGTACGGCGCGCTCTGGACCAGCGTCCGGAGGTTTTTGACGTTGCCGGCGTGCACGTCGAGATCGGCGATCTGCAAGTAGCTCGTCCCACGATGATTCGTCGCGAAGACCACGCGCCGTCCATCGGGTGAGACGTCCGGCTCATAAGCGCGAAAGCCTTCGGTGAGGCGGACGCGATTGCCCTCGAGCCCCGTCGTGCTCCTCTCACCGTGGGGCATCCAGAAGAGATCCAGGAATCCGTAGAGGTTGTTGTACGTCTCGATCCCGTCGAAGACGAAGCTCTTGTCGGGCAAGAAGCCCACGTAACCGCCACCGAGCGTGCGGGCGATGAGGTCGTGATCGTGCGACGGTACAATCTTGCCTTCACGGTCGCGGCGGAGCGGCACGTGGTAGATGCCCGCCGTCGAGTGGGCGTCGTCTCGCTCGTAGATGATGTCGCCTGCCGTACCAGGCCACGCTCCGGGCGGAATGAAGCGGGGGCCGTTCGCCGATTGCCCACCGAACGTGATCCGTGTGCCTTCGCGCTGCCCACGTGCACGAATCGATGCGACGAGAGCGAGCGACTCTCGGCGAACCGTGTCCACGAAAGCAGGGTAGAGCTCCTCGTAGGTGCGGCCCGTCGCGCGCCGAATCGATCGATTGATGGCGTAGGGAATGAGCTGGTACGCGTAGTCGTCGATCATCAGGCGTATGGCCTGCTCGCCGTACGTCTCGGCGATCCACTGCATGAAGAACGAGCCGTAGAGGTACCAAAGGTTGCCCTGCGGCCAGCGCCGTACGTTGTTCGAAATCTCGTCGAGCCCGGCGATGTTGTTCTCGAGCACGTCGGCGCGCATGAACATGTTCCAGATCGACGACCGCAGGCGTCCGCCGCTCGTCTTGCTGCTCTCTTCGAAGACAGCGAGGCCTTCGAGGATCCACCGCGGCTGGATCTGGTTGGGTGCGATCGTCTTGCCGATGACCGCGTTGACGATGGCCGGGAGGCCGCGAATGTGGTCGGTGTGAAGTACGTGCGTGAACTCGTGGGTCACGAGCTCGAGGTACCAGTCGTCCACGTCGCCTAGCGGCGAGAGGTCGTCGGGGCCCGTGGCGAAGAATCGAATCGAATCGTACGGAAGTGCACCGGCGTATGCGTTGGCTTCGTCGGTGATGTCGGTTACGGCGAGCTCGACGAGCTCGTTGGGTGGCCACCCCACTGCGGGCGCGAGGCGGCCGAGGATGGACTCGGCCAAGTCCGCGAGGCGAACGGCGATCTCGTACTCGCCGGAGTAGAACGTCACGCGGAAGTGAGCAGTCTCGATCGACTCCCAAAGGAGCTTCGGATCGCTCGATGCGCCTGCCCGAACGGAAAATAGCACCACCACGAGAAGCAGCAGCGACGCAACGGTTGCGGGCAAGCGACGCACGGCGAGCGGGCAACATACATCGATGTGGTGGAGCGTTGCGACGGCGAATGCGGCGTGACAGATTGCTTGCATGCAATGGCGCTTGGCTTGGGCGGTCGTGTTGTGCGCGTGCGGTGGCCTCACGGACCTGAGCGGCGACGACGCAGGCGACGCAGCGGTGGACGTCATCGCGCACAGAGACGCGAGCGTCGTGGACGTCGGCCCACCACCGTATCAAACGCTGGGAACCGTGTGCACGCCGCCGGATGCCGCAGCGCCGCTGCCTTGGGTACCTGGGGATGCAGGCGCGGCCATTCGCCCGCCCATCATGCAGTCATCCGGCGGCCCCGTGGTCGCTAACCCGATTTTCGTGCCGATGACGTTCGATGTCGATGATCTGCGCGCGCCCATCGAAGACTTCGTCGCTTCCGTTGGATGCACCACGTACTGGAATTCGATCGTGCCCGACTACGGCATTGGCGATGCGATCAGTGGGCCCACCGTGCACATGTCGGACACGGCACCCGCGACCATCGACGACACAGCGATTGGTCCGTTCATCAACGCGAAGATCGCCGCGCAGCAGGCACCGGCTTTCATCCCGAATCAAACCGTCTACGTCATCTTCTATCCAGACGGGACGGACGTGACGCTCCAGGGTCAGCACAGCTGCCAGAGCTTTGGCGGCTACCACGCCGAATACGAGATGGGCGATGGTACCAAGGTGCCGTACGCGGTCATTCCGCGGTGTGAGAACTTCGGAATGCTCTATGGAATCGATGCCGTCACGGCCGTGACGAGCCACGAGCTACTCGAAGCCTCGACCGATCCGCTTCCGGAGACGAACCCCGCGTACCAGCTCCCCGAGCCCAACGGGCTCGCGTGGGTGCTCAGCACTGGAGGCGGCGGGGAGATCGGCGACATGTGCGAGTTCAACAACAACGCGTTCTTCATGCCGACCGATTACTTCTTCTACGTGCAACACGCGTGGACCAGTCACGCTGCGTTCCTCGCGCAGGATCCGTGTCAGCCGAGCATGGACACCTACTTCGGCGCTGCTCCCACTCTGCCCGACTCGATCCCGTTCACGCTGTTCATGGGTATGGAGACGACACAGGGGATCACGCTCAACATCGGCGACCAAAAGACGATCTCGCTTCAGCTCATCGCGGGTGGGCCGTGGGGCAACACCATCACCGTCGAGGCGCGCGATGCCGCGTATTACATGGGTGGCAAAGCAAACTTGACCTTCAGCTTGCCCACGACGCAAGGCAACGTCGGAGACACGCTTCAGCTCACGGTGACGCGCGTCGGTACGAACTCGGAGTTCGGTCTCGAGCCGTTCGCTCTCGTCGCGACGTCGATGGGTTACACGTTCTCGTGGTGGGCGCTCGTCGGAGATCCCTAAGCCAGTCGAGACTCAGTCGGGTGGGGGGAAACGCAGCGGGTGTCGAAACTCGCTCACCATGTTGTCGTCGGTGATGATCTGCGCTGACGCGGTGCGGGCGAGGATGCTTTCGCGGCTCTCCATTCCCCAACCTTGGACCGGAGCGAGGCGCATGGTGTCGGGCATCGCCGTGAGGTCGTCGAGCAGTTGCTTGCCCGCGACGCTCGTCGTGTCGATGCAGGGACGCCCATCAATCGTGTAGTGCTCGAGGAGACTGCGCCACCGGTCCTTCTCGAGCGCGAAGGGGCTGTCACTCACGGCGACGAAGTTGATCATGCGCAGACCATAGGGAAAGGCTGACATCGCCGTCTTTTGCACGTCGTCGGATGATGTCGTGTTGAAGAAAAAGATGCCGCCAGGGCGCAGGTGGGCGCGCGCGATCTCCATGAACTCGCTCGAGAGTAGGTTCGTCGAGTGAGCGCGCCAGTGGTACGAGGTGTTCATCACGAGCAAGTCCGCGGTGCGATCGGGGTGGCGGCGGAGCCACCGTCGTCCGTCGTCGATCTGGATGTCGATCTTCGGATTGGTCAGGATGGACGCAACGTCGGGATACTTCTTGATGACCTCGAGGTAACCCGGGTTGATCTCGATCACCGTCATGTGCTCGACGCTCGGGTTATTGACGATCACCTGCGCCCACGACCCAGACGAAAGACCGACCATGATCACTTCGCGTGGGTTCGGGTGCATCGCACCAATCGCGTACGCGCGCACGATGCCGTTGCGATCGTGAACGAGCGACGTGTTGAGACGACCATCGTAGGCGCCGCCGCCGAAGACCGTCCCGTCCTTCGACACGGCGATGACGCCGCTCTTCGTCTCGACGATCTCGGCGAAGGTTTGGTCCTTGAACTCCGTCTTGTAATAGAGGCGCTCGTACACGCGATCGTAGGCGTCGGGCGTGATCGCGACGAAGCAAGCCGTCAGCCCACATGCGCCGGCCACGACGAGAACAGCCCGCACGATGCCAGGCTTGCTTGCCGCGTAGAGCGCTGCGGAGACCAGAAAGCCAATCGCGACGAGCAGCTCGGACACTTGTGTCAGCGAGAGCTTGTCCATGAAGATGAAGCCCGTGGTGAGGCTGCCGAGCGCTGAGCCGACGATGTTGGCGACGTAGAGGTATGAGAGACGCTCGCCGGCGCGATCGTCGGGGGCAATGGCGAAGTGCGCGAGAAGCGGGAGCACCGCCCCGAGCAGGCCGGCTGCGAGCGCAACCGCCACGAGCGGCAGCACGGGGGATGCAGTCTGGGCCGCACGCGTGATCGACGGTACGACGAAGTAGCCGATGGCGTTCGCGAGCAGCACGAACACCGCGAGTGGGCGCAGCGATGACAGCTTGCCCTTCGACGCGTCCTTGCAGAAGAAGCGACTGCCGATGGACCCCATCGCGAGGCCGAACAAATAGAAGCCGAGGAGAAGGCCGAACGACGCAGGCGCACTCCACGTGAGAAAGCTGACGACGCGATACCAGACGATCTCGTACGAGAGGGCAATGAAGCCGGCAGCTGCGGCGGCGAGGAGCGCGATGGGAAACATGCTTACTGAGCTCGCCTCGTCTGACTGACGTGCAATGCGAGAGCGCCGAGGCCGACGGCGGCGTTGACCGCAGCGGCGAGCCGCACGGTGTTGGCTTCACCCAGGGCGCCCATGATCACCATCACGCTCATGATCGACGCGATGGCCGAGCCCAACGTATTGACGAAATAGAGCTGCCCCACGCTCTTACCGACGTTGCCGCTCTTGCGGACCGAGTACGCGACGAGCAATGGAAGTGTACCGCCCATGAGCATCGTCGGAACGAGGACGAGCAGCAGCGTGACGACCGCGGTCGCGAGGGGCGGCAAGTCGAGCGTGAACGTACCGACCCAATGAAACAGGCGGAGGGACACCAAGCCGAACGCGCCGATGGCGAGCTCGACGAGCGCGAAGAGAAGCAACGCCGGACGGCGCGGGTTCTTGGAGATGGCTCCTCCGGCAAAGCTCCCAAAGCCCAGCCCCAGCATGAACGCCGTCACGACGACGGTGACCGACTCGATGTTGATCCCGTAGATGGCGAAGAGCGAGCGTTGCCAAACGACCTGATAGAGCAGTGCGGCGAAGCCCGACGCGAGAAACACCAGCATCAGCCAGGCGGTGCGGGTGCGCATCGTCAAACTTTCTCCAGGCGGGATGATCCGAGCAAGCCTGCCGGGCGCACGAGCAAGACGACGATGAGGACGACGAAGACGAGAACGTCGACGCCGCCCGAGTAGTCCGAGAGCTTCACGAGCTCGCCCAGCACGCCGATCAAAAGTCCGCCGAGCATTGCGCCCGTGATGTTTCCGATTCCACCGAGCACCGCGGCGACGAATGCGCTCGTGCCGATGTTGACGCCCATCGTGGGGTACACCTGCGATTGGTCGAGGCAATAGAGCACGGCACCGAGTGCGGCGAGCGAGCTTCCGAGCGCGAACGTCATCGAGATGACACGGCCGGTTCGAATGCCCATGAGCTTCGCGGCTTCTTCGTTGGTGGAGAGAGCGCGCATCGCCTTGCCGAACCACGTGCGCCGAACGATCATCTCGAGGCCGACCATGACGACCACGGCAGCGGCGATGATGACGAGCCTCGTCGCGCCTAGGTGAAGCGGGCCGGCCTCGATCATCGCAGCGCCCGCGAAGAGGCGCGGATAGGGCCTGAAGCGCGCTGAAAAGAGAAGCTGAGCGACGTTCTGGAGCAGCACCGACATCCCGAGCGCAGTCACGAGAGGCGTGATGCGCGTGAGCGGCCCACGCCCACGCCCTCGAAGGGGCCGATACGCGACGCGCTCGATCGTCACGCCGAGGAGCGAGCACGCCAGCATGGCGACGAGGGTCCCGCCGATTCCCGCAATGGCCGGATGCGCCACCCCACCAAAGAGTGTGATGCAAAAGAGCCCGACGTACGCGCCCATCATGAAGACCTCGCTGTGGGCGAAGTTGATGAGCTTCAGCACGCCGTAGACCATCGAATAGCCGAGCGCCACGAGCGCGATCATCGCGCCCTGCGCGATGCCGGTGACGAGCGCCCCGAGAATCTTCTCGATCACTGGGACGTGAGCTGAGTCGAGAACGTGAACTTCTTGTTCTTGATCTGAACGACGACGATGGGCTTCTTCGTGTTGTGGCTCGCGTCGATTGTCAGCGAGCCGGTGGCGCCGGCGAAGTCCTTCGTCGCGGCGAGGGCGACCTTGATGGCCTCGGGCGTGACCTCTGGCGCGCGCTTCATCGCGTCGAAGAGAAGCCCGGCGGCGTCGAAGCCTTGCGCAGCGAGTGACGTTGGATCGCGTGAGTACTTCTTCTTGTAGTCGCCGAGGAACGTCTGCGCGTTCTTCCACGGTACGTCGGGTGCGTAGTGGTTCGTGAAGTATGCACCTTCGAGCAAGTCACCGGCGCCATCGAGCAGGTTCGACGAGTCCCACCCGTCACCGCCGATGAACATGCTGCCCGAAAGGCCGACGTCTTTGGCTTGCTTCGCGATCTGCACCATGTCGTTGTAATAGACCGGCACGAAGATCGCCTCGGGGTTGGTGGCCTTCACGTCGTTCAAGTACGTGGTGAAGTTGCCTTCGCCCTTCTTGTAGCCCTTGTCGATCGTGATCTTGCCGCCGAGCTTTTCGAAGGACTCGCGGAAGCTCCTCGCGAGCCCGGACGAGTACGTGTCTTGGGCGACGTAGAGGATGGCGACGGCAGTCTTCTTCAGCGTGTCTTTCACGAACCGCGCCGCCACTTGGCCTTGTTGATCGTCGGTGAAGCACACACGGAAGACGTACTCGCGCACGGTCTCCTGCCCGTTTTCCTTCTTCTCGACCGTGACGTCGACGGCGGTGGACGACGGGGTCACCATCGGCACCTTCTTCTTGTTGCACACGATGCCGCCCGCGATGGATCGACTGGAAGCGACCTCGCCGAGGATCGCGACGGCGTGGTCACGGTCGATCAGCTGCTGGACCTTGTTGGTGGCCTCTTGCGTCGTCGATTTGTCGTCCTCGTAGATGACCTTGATCGGACGACCCTTGATGCCACCCGCGGCGTTGACCTGGTCGAGCGCGAGGTCGATGCCCTCTCGCGAGTCGCTGCCGAACGTCGTGTCGGAGCCCGAGAGCGAGAGATACGCGCCAACGATGATGGGGCCGTTCGGGTCGCTCGAGGCGCCGCTATTTTTGCAGCCTTGCCCGCCCGCCAGCACGCCGAAAACCGCGGCAAACGTGACGGACAACATGAAGGACCGCCGAGAGCTCATGGCGTCGCGTTCTATCACGCCCTCATGGCTGCCGAGTATGTATCATGGGCGTCCATCGACACGGCCCATCGGGATCCATGAGCGAACAACAACGACGCCCAACCGCACGTTTCGGACGCACCAAGCGAGACCCACGCGTGGACTCGGTTCCGCCGAGCTCGCGCGCCAAAGACGGTCGCATATCCGAATCGAAGCGCGACGCGGTCGATGCCGTCCCCGCGGGTGACATCGACGAGCTCCTCGGCCGCCTGCTCGCACGAGCGACACAAGCCGAGGTTCACGCCCAACATCTCGAGCAGACGCTCGCGCGGCTCAACGAGGAGCGCGCCATTCTCGAGGCTCGGATGGCAGAGCTCGTGCGGCAGCTCGACGACGCCGACACGATGCGCGCGTCGCTCGAGGTGCAGGCCAAGACGGTGAATCAGTCGCGCCGCACCGATGGGCCTGCCACACTTGCGTATGTGCGAAGCATGGCTGCTGAGCTCGTCCGCGCGCTCGACCGTGTCACACCGAGGGGAAGTCAGTCCGATCTGCCTGCCGCGCGCACGCCCTCCGAGATCCCAACGCCGCGCCCGCGGAGTGATCGCCCGAGGCGCTAAGGCTCGCTTGCGAGCAACATGAAGTCCCAAGTAGTACGTGAACGGCTTCGCGCCGAGCTTGGCGCAATTCCCAAACAGGCGCCGTTCACCGTGGCGCTCGCCTATCCGTCGCCCTACGCGGCCGCGATGAGCTCGCTCGGCTATCAGCGCATCTACCGCGCAATTCAAGAGACGCAAGGTATGGCTTGCGAGCGAGCGTTCCTCGACGATGCCGCCGAACGTGATCTCCTCGCCCAGACGCGCCCCGTGACCTACGAGTCCCTCCGCCCCATCGAGGAGCTTCCGGTCGTCGCGTTCAGCGTGGCGTACGAGCTCGAGATCGGGGGGGTAGTGAGTATGCTCGATGCTGCGGGCATCCCTGCGCTACGCGAAGACCGTCGCATCCACCATCCGTTCATTCTCGCGGGCGGGCCGTTGACGTTCTCCAATCCGCTGCCGCTCGCGCCTTTCTGCGATGCCATCGTGATGGGCGAGGGAGAGTCGCTCGTGATCGACGTGCTGCGGGTCATCGAGGCAACGCCGCGCAAAGACGTTCTCGAGGCGCTGGCGCGCATTCCGCACGTCTTCGTCCCCGAGATTCACGGGAGCATCCTCCCCGAGATCGCCAAAGCCGACATGGCTCTCCTTCCGGCGTGGGCACCCATCCGAACGCCCCACGCGGTGCTCAAGGACATGTTCTTGATCGAGACGGAGCGAGGCTGCTCGCGCGCATGCACCTACTGCGTCATGCGTCGCTCCACGAACGGCGGCATGCGCGTCGTGCCGATGGAGACGATCCTCGGCCACGTGCCGAAGGACGCAAAGCGCGTGGGTCTCGTCGGAGCTGCCGTGAGTGACCACCCGCGCATCGCGCAAATCGTGAGCACGCTCGCAGACGAAGGTCGCGAGGTTGGCCTCTCGTCCCTTCGCCCCGACAGGCTCAACAACGATCTCGTGTCGGCGCTGAAGCGCGCAGGCACGCGCACGCTCACGACGGCCATGGACGGACCATCCGACCGCTTGCGGGACCTGCTCGAGCGGCGCGCGCGCATCAAGCATCTCGAAAAATGCGCGGAGCTCGCCCGCAAGCACGGCATGGATCGGTTGAAGCTCTACTTGATGATCGGTCTGCCTTCCGAGACGGACGCCGATATCGACGAGTGTGTGGGGTTCGTGGCCGAGCTGTCGAAGATCGTACCGATTGCGCTCGGCATCGCGCCCTTTTGCGCCAAACGCAACACGCCGCTGGATGGTGAGCCGTTCGCGGGCATCGCTGTCGTGACCGATCGCCTGGATCGATTGAAACGTGGGCTTCGCGGACGAGCGGAGGTGCGGTCGACCTCCGCGAAGTGGGCATGGGTCGAGTACGTGCTCGCGCAAGGCGGCGAGGCCGAGGGGCGTGCGTTGGCCGACGCGACACGCGCAGGTGGTACGTTCGCGGCGTTCAAGGCCGCGTTCGACCGCCTGGAAGTCGAGCGCCCAACGCGCCATCGAAGAGCGCTTTCGATTGCTCGCACGTAGGTTTGCGCTACACCGTATGCAACATGCTCGAGGCCGTCCGGGAGAGCGAGGTGCTCGCGAGCAACGACGCCTTCTATGACGCGTTCAACACGCGCGACATGACCGCGATGGATCGCCTCTGGGCGGAGCGAGCGCCCGTCGTGTGCCTGCATCCAGGGTCGACCGCGCTGCATGGGAGATCGCAGGTCATTCGCTCGTGGAAGTCGATCCTCGCGAGTCACGGCGCCCCGCGTGTGGCGATCGAGGGCTCGCGCGTCGTGATGCTGGGTGAGACGGCGATGGTGCTTTGCTACGAGCGGGTGACGGATCCGAAGACGGGAACGGGAGCCGTGCTCGCGGCGACGAACGTATTCGTACGCGAGTCGGGGGAATGGCGGCTCGTCCACCATCACTCGTCAGCGATTGGCCGGATCGTCGTAGAAGAGCCGGTCGCGCCGAAGACGCTCAACTGAACAGCTCAGAACGTGAATGACAGCCCTGCCGTTGCACCGCCCACGCGCGGTGTGACCCATGGAACGAGTCGCGCAGTCGGGAAGGAAACCGGCACGCGACGTTCGCCGACGACTGCGAGGAGCGCACCCAAGGGGACGGCGAGGGCACCAGCCACCATGAGCGCGGGCGGACCCCCATCGATGCAGAACGCACCCACGTTCTCACAGGAGAGGTTGCCGATCTCACCGAGAAGCCAAATGTAGCCCGCCACGAACACGCCAACACCCACCACAGCGAGCGCGATGCCCGTCCCCGTGAGCACGGGCGAGAACGCCACCTTTTGCACGGGTGCTTGTGGCTGCACAAAGCCCGCGCGACGTCGGATCTCGGCAGCGATGGCTTGGACGAGGTTACTGAGCTCGTGCACGGTCTCCTGCGGGGCGCCGTCGGGCACCTCCACCTCGACGCTCACGTCGCGTGCGTCCGACGTGAGCACCGTGAGCGCCAAGCCACTTTGCGACGAACATCGCGTCACCTGCGAACCGTGGACGACGCGGACGTCGAGCGCGCGCGATTGACCGGCCACTTCCACGTGGGCATCCAAGCTGCACGACGCATGCTGGAGGGCATCGGGTGAGGCGTCGGTCGTGAATCTCGCGCGTGCGATCTGCGCTGTCGCGAGATCGTCCGCGAGGGCGTTGCTCGATGCCACAGAGATGCAAAGGAAGGTGACCGCGTAGCGCATGCGATGGACGTTCTTGCATGATTCCACACCGGCGGCTCGCTATGTTCGTACGATGCATCGCGCTTGGCGTTTTGCGCGTGTGGCGTCACTCGCGGCGCTCACCCTCCTCTCGACACGTCACGCGGCTGCGCAGTCCCCAGCGGAGGTCGCAGCTACGGTGGAGGAGAGGGACGGGCGGGACCTCTACGCCCACGGCAAGTTCGACGAAGCGCGCCACAAGCTCGTCGACGCTTGCCCCGTGCTAAAAAACGACGTCTGCATCCAAGAGCTCGCGCTCGCCGAGTATGCGGCTGGGTATTACACGCACGCGATGAACGACATCGACGATCTCCTCGCGCGCGGCGCGCTCGCGAGCGATCCCGTGCGTGAGCAGGAGCTTCGCCGACTACGCCAGACGGCGTTCGAGCGCACCACGCGCAACCATCACCCAGCCGGCGGACGTACGGTGGCGCTTCAAGGCATCAGCTTTCTCGGCCTCGTGGCGCTCGGATTCGGCATCGGGTTCTCGCTCGGGTCGCAGGGTGCGTCGAACGCGGTTACCGCCTATCGCGCGATAAACCCCCACCCGTGCAGCGATCTGACCAGTGCGACGTGCACGGCGTATCGCGGCAAGGTCGACTCGACGAACACACAGGTCTCTCTCGCCATCGTCAGCTACGTCGCGGCAGGGGCGCTCACCTTGGCGAGCTCCATCATCAGCAACGTCTTCTTGTTGCTCAACGAGCTGAAACCACCGTCGGAGCGCGCGAAGACATCCCTTCGGCCGACGCTCGGACCCGGATTCGCCGGCCTCTCGTTCGAGCAGCGCTTTTAATGGCCGACGAGCTTGAAGACGCCGACGATCGCCATGCCAAAGGTTCCCATCGTACCGAGCAGGAACACAGCCGACGTGATGAACGGATGACGCCCGAGGCTCTGACGTAAGAGTGTGGTCGCGCGCATCGAGAACGTGATGGGGCATTGGACGGGAATGTCGCCCGCCGCGCGATGGCGAAGGCGGTCGATCATCGCGTCGACGCTCGCGTAACGCTCGCTCTTGTTCTTGCGCAGCCCGCGGTCGACGAACCACGACAAGTCGGCCGGCACGGGCCCCTGGAACTTCGATGACTGCATGATGGCGTAGGGGGCGGGCGTCGTCTTCACGGCTTCGAGCATCGCTTCGAGCGTCCGTACGTCCTCGTGCGGGTGGCGCAGCGCGAGGAGCTCGTAGAACATCACCGACAAGCTGTACACGTCAGTGGACTCATCGAGCTGCTCTCCGCGCGCCTGCTCGGGAGACATGTACGCCGGCGTACCGAGCAGCGTGCCGAGCTGCGTCTGAAAGAGCTTCTTCGACCCGCTCGCGTCGGGCGCTTCGCGTGTGTCGCCGAGTGGCTCGGCGCCGTGGATGGGGCGCGCGAGACCCCAATCCATCACCATCACCTCACCGTATGGGCCGACCATCACGTTGGCGGGTTTGATGTCGCGGTGGATGACCTTCTGCGAGTGGGCGTACGCGATGGCCTCGAGGACGCCCATCATGATCTCCGTGCGCCGCTCGATGTCGTACTTCTCGTGGTAAGCGGGGTCTCCCGCCGCGAGCTTCTCGATGATGGTCTCGAGCGTCTCGCCGTGGATGTACTTCATTACGAAGAAGTACTCGCCGTTCGCGTCGACGCCGACGTCGTGGATCGGCACGATGTTCGGATGCTCGAGCCTGCCGACGGTGCGAATCTCCTCGGCGAAACGCAGGAGCGTCGCATTCGACGAGCGCAGCTCCGACCGCAACCGCTTGATGGCCACGTCTCGGTCGATGTCGTTGTCGCGCGCTTTGATGACCTCGCCCACGCCGCCTTCGCCGAGCTTGCCCGAGAGCTCGTACCGAATCTTGCCGTCAGCGACGATGCGCGGCTCGATGCCCACGACCTCGACACGCGGCAGCACGGTCGTGCGAAGCGCGGCGGATCCGTCGACTCGGGACGATGGGAGTGAAGCTGCGGAGTCGTACGCAAGGGTCGCGTCTCGACCGATGTCGCTGGCGAGGGTGGCGTCGTTGGCGAGGTCGTTCGTGCTCATGGGTCACTGACTCCGGTCGAACCGTTTCGTTACACCGAATGTTTTCGAAGAAAGGCACCGATGGCCTCGCTGCGGGCGCTCTCGTCAACGGTGGGAGGAGGAAGCCCCTTTACGGTGTCGATCGTCGTCTCGACCTGACGGCGGTGCGCCCGGCAGTAGGGGCAAATGGTGATGTGCACACGATAACGCACCTTTCTCCAGCCCATGAGGGCTCCCTCTGACGCATCCGTCATCGCCTCGACCGTTTGCAGGCAACTCATTTCAGCACCGCCTCGAGCGCCGCTCGTAGGCGCCCTCGT
>Ga0302326_10002580_pt1 | contig 43880 bp, 38 predicted proteins | sample Palsa_T0_3_FD_202264 | JGI IMG/M metagenome (GOLD analysis project Ga0302326, IMG submission 202264) | Peat permafrost microbial communities from Stordalen Mire near Abisko, Sweden - Palsa_T0_3 | ecosystem: Environmental > Terrestrial > Soil > Palsa > Peat permafrost | place: Sweden: Abisko...
TGAACATGTTTTACATCGCCGGACCGGGCCACGGTGGTCCCGCGCTGGTCGCCAACACCTACCTGGAGGGGAGCTACAGCGAGATCTACCCGGACATCAGCCAGGACGAGACGGGCATGAAGAAGCTGTTCACCCAGTTCTCCTTCCCCGGCGGTATTTCGAGCCATGTCGCACCGACGACGCCCGGCTCGATCCACGAGGGCGGCGAGCTCGGCTACTCGCTCAGCCACGCCTTTGGCGCAGCGTTCGACAATCCCAGCCTGATCGTCGCCTGCATCATCGGCGATGGTGAAGCGGAGACGGGGCCGCTGGCGACCGCGTGGCACTCCAACAAGTTCCTCGACCCGGTCACCGACGGCGCCGTGCTCCCGATCCTGCACCTCAACGGATACAAGATCAGCAACCCCACCGTCCTAGCCCGCATCGAACGCGAAGAGCTGGAGCAGTTTTTCCGGGGCTGCGGCTGGGACCCGTATTTCGTGGAAGGCCACGAGCCCGAGAAGATGCACGAGCTGATGGCCAGTACGGTCGACAAGGCCATCGAGGCGATTCGCCGGATTCAAGGCGCGGCGCGCGCCAAGGGCAACCTCACTCGGCCGCGCTGGCCGATGATCGTCCTCAGGTCGCCGAAGGGCTGGACGGGGCCGAAGGTCGTCGACGGCCTGCAGATCGAGGGCACGTTCCGAGCGCACCAGGTCCCGCTGCTCGTCGACCAGGAGCACCCCCAGCACGTCCCGCTGCTCGAAGCCTGGATGAAGAGCTACAAAGCCGAGGAGCTGTTCGACGCGAACGGTCGCCTCGACTCTACGCTGGCGGAGCTGGCACCGAAGGGCAATCGCCGCATGGGGTCCAACCCTCACGCCAACGGGGGGATTCTCCTTCGCGACTTGCGCATGCCGGACTTCCACGACCATGCGGTGACGGTGCCCTCTCCAGGGGCCGTTCTGGGCCAGGACACCCTGGTGTTGGGCAAATTCCTGCGCGACGTGGCCAGGCTGAACCAAGATCAGCGAAACTTCCGGGTCTTTGGCCCCGACGAGACCCTCTCCAATCTCCTGGGTGCGGTCTTCGAGGCGACCAACCGGCAGTGGGATGCTCGCGTGCAGGAAAACGACGAATTCCTGGCCCCCGCAGGGCGCGTGCTGGACTCGATGCTGAGCGAGCACCAGTGCGAGGGCTGGCTCGAGGGCTACCTGCTGACCGGGAGGCACGGGCTGTTCAACAGCTACGAAGCCTTCATTCGCATTGTCGATTCGATGTTCAGCCAGCATGCCAAGTGGCTGAAGGTCACGCTCGAGCTGCCCTGGCGCCGGAAGATCGCCTCGCTCAACTATCTACTGGCCTCCCACGTCTGGCAGCAGGACCACAACGGCTTCACGCATCAGGACCCCGGCTTCCTCGACCACGTCATCAACAAAAAGGCCGACATTGTACGCGTCTACCTTCCGCCCGACGCCAACTGCCTCCTGTCGGTGTTCGACCACTGCCTGCGCAGCCGGCACTACGTGAACGTGGTGGTCGCCGGAAAGCACGCGCTACCCCAGTGGCTAACGATGGACGCGGCGGTCGTGCATTGCACGGAGGGCATTGGCATCTGGCAATGGGCCAGCAACGACCAGGGGTCCGAGCCCGATGTCGTCATGGCCTGCGCGGGAGATACCCCCACACTGGAAATTCTCGCTGCCGTGTCCATCCTGCGCGAGCACCTTCCCGACCTGAAGATCCGCGTGGTCAACGTCGTGGACCTGATGAAGCTGCAATCCTCCAGTGAGCACCCTCATGGGCTGAGCGACCTCGACTACGACTCGCTGTTCACCAAGGACAAGCACATCATTTTCGGCTTTCACGGCTACCCGTGGCTGGTCCACCGGCTCACCTATCGCCGGACGAATCGCAATCTGCACGTCCGGGGATACAAGGAAGAGGGCACGATCACGACGGCCTTCGACATGAGGGTCCAGAACGATCTGGACCGGTTCCACCTCGTTCAAGACGTCGTCGATCGCGTACCGCACCTGGGCGCAAAGGGCGCCTACCTCAAGCAGATGGTCAGGGACCGGCTCATCGAGCACAAGCAGTACATCGATAAGCACGGGCAGGATCTTCCTGAGATACGCAACTGGAAGTGGGGCAACCCCTGATGAGCGCGCAAGCCCTGGCGGACATGGCTCGCGCGCTGGTTGCCGGGAGCAGGGGCGTCCTGGCGATGGACGAGAGCAATCCCACGTGCAACTCGCGCTTTGCCGCGCTGGGGATCCCGCAGACCGAGGACGCGCGACACGCCTACCGCGACTGGATCGTGGCCACTCCGGGGCTGAGCGAGTACGTCAGCGGCGCGATCCTCTACGACGAGACGATCCGCCAGCGCACGAAGGCCAGCGCTCCATTTGCCAAGGCCGTCGCCGATGCAGGGATCATTCCAGGCATCAAGGTCGACAAGGGCGCGAAGACGATGGCCGGTCATCCTGGAGAGAAGATCACCGAAGGGCTGGACGGATTGCGGGACCGCCTGGCCGAGTACGCACAAATGGGGGCACGCTTTGCCAAGTGGCGCGCGGTCATCGCCCTGGCCGACGCCATTCCCAGCCGTGGTTGCATCGAGGCCAACGCGCAGGCCTTGGCCCGGTACGCAGCGTTGTGTCAGGAGGCAGGACTCGTCCCCATCGTCGAGCCGGAGGTGCTCATGGACGGCACGCACACGCTGCAGCGCTGCAGCGAGGTGACGGAGGAGGTTCTGCGGGCTGTGTTCGGTCAGCTCTACGAGCAAGGGGTCTCCCTGGAGGGCTTGCTCCTCAAGCCCAACATGGTGCTTCCAGGCTTGACCTGCCCCAGGCAAGAGACCGTCGATCAGGTCGCCGACGCCACGGTGGGATGTCTCCTGCGCGCCGTCCCCGCCGCCGTTCCGGGCATCGTGTTTCTCTCGGGTGGACAGCCCGGCGAGCTCGCGTCGGCGCGGCTGAACGCGATGAATGTGCGCTTCAAGGCGCGATTGCCCTGGGCGCTGGCGTTCTCCTTTGCGCGCGCAATCCAGCAGCCGGCGCTGGAGATCTGGAAAGGCCAGCCGACTCACGTGAGCGCAGCACAGCAAGCCCTGTGTCATCGAGCCCGGTGCAACTCGGCCGCGCGTCGCGGCGAATACGGACCGACGATGGAAGGGGCATGAGCCATGAAAGCCGACTCGCAGCCGCCCGCGAGGCCTTCTTCCTCTCCCGCCAAGCGGAAGGCCCCCGACTCGAAGCCCGGCTCGGCGCCCGACGCCCAGGACGGAATGAAGACCATGCCGGTCCCGGAGCTCCTGACCAAACTGGGCTCGTCGCCAGACGGCCTCGGTGAAGCGGAGGCTCGGAAGAGGCTGGCCCAGTACGGCCCCAACGAGATCGCGGAGAAGAAGATCAATCCGCTGCTGAAGTTCCTGACCTACTTTTGGGGGCCGATTCCGTGGATGATCGAGGCGGCCGTGGTCTTGTCGGCGGTCGCTCGCCACTGGCCGGACTTTGGCATCATCCTCGTTCTGCTCTGCGCCAACGCCGTCGTCGGATTCTTGGAGGAACGGCAGGCCGGAAACGCGATCGCCGCGCTGAAGGCCCGGCTGGCCATCAACGCCAGGGTGAAGCGTGACGGCAAGTGGGTCACCCCCCCGGCGCGAGAGCTCGTGCCGGGCGACGTGATACGCGTGCGCCTCGGTGACATCGTGCCGGCGGACGCGCGGCTGCTGGAGGGCGACACGGTCCAGGTGGACCAGTCCGCCCTGACGGGCGAGTCGCTGCCTGCCGAACGCAAGACGGGCGACGCAGTATTCTCGGGGTCGATCATCCGCCAGGGCGAAATCGGCGCGCTGGTCTACGCCACGGGCGACAAGACCTACTTCGGCAAGACCGCGCAGCTGGTGCAAGGGGCGCACACGGTCAGTCACTTCCAGCGCGCGGTGCTGAAGATCGGCGACTACCTGATCATCCTGGCGGTGTCGCTGGTTGCGGTGATCATCACCTTTGCCATCTTCCGGGGCGACCACATCCTCACCACGCTGCAGTTCGCCCTGGTGCTGACCGTGGCCGCGATCCCCGTGGCGATGCCGACCGTACTGTCGGTGACGATGGCGGTGGGCGCCCGCCTTCTCGCCAGGAAGCAGGCGATCGTGAGCCGCCTGGTCGCCATCGAGGAGCTCGCGGGCGTCGACGTGCTATGCGCCGACAAGACCGGGACCCTGACCCAGAACAAGCTGACCCTGGGCGACCCGTTCAGCGTGAACGATGTTCCACCGGCGCAGGTCATCCTCGCGGCCGCGCTGGCGTCGCGCGCGGACGACAACGACACCATCGATCTGGCCGTCCTCGGGGGCCTGAAGGACGGCGACAAGGCGCTCGAGGGGTATCACGTGGACCACTTCCAGCCGTTCGATCCCGTGCACAAGCGCACCGAGGCCACCGTCAAGGCCCCCGACGGGAAGACCTTCAAGTCGACGAAGGGCGCGCCCCAGATCATCATGAAGCTTTCGGCGAATGCGGACGCGGTGCACCTCGCGGTCGACAAGGCGATCGCCGAGTTCGCAGCGCGCGGCTTTCGCTCGCTCGGCGTCGCACGGGCCGACGGCGACGGAAAGTGGCAGTTTCTCGGTGTGTTGCCGCTGTTCGATCCGCCCCGTGAGGACGCCAAGGCCACCGTCGCGACGGCGAGCCAGATGGGCGTCAAGGTCAAGATGGTCACGGGCGACCAGCTGGCCATCGCCAAGGAGACCGCGAAGAAGCTGGGAATGGGTACCAACATCCTCGATGCGAGCGACCTGGGGGACGTCAAGCGGCAGGAGACTCCCGAGGTCTCGGAGACCATCGAGAAGGCCGACGGCTTCGCCCAGGTATTCCCCGAGCACAAGTTTCACATCGTCGACGTCCTGCAGAAGCGCGGACACATCGTCGGCATGACGGGCGACGGCGTAAACGACGCTCCGGCCCTGAAAAAAGCCGACTGCGGCATCGCCGTCTCCGGCGCGACGGACGCTGCGCGTGCCGCGGCGGCCATAGTCCTGATGACCCCCGGTCTGTCGGTCATCATCGACGCCATCAAGGAGAGCCGCAGGATCTTCCAGCGGATGAACAGCTACGCCATCTACCGCATCGCCGAGACGCTGCGGGTGCTGCTCTTCATGACGCTGGCGATTCTGGTCTTCAACTTCTTCCCGTTGACGGCCGTGATGATCGTGATGTTGGCGCTGCTCAACGACGGCGCCATCCTTTCGATTGCCTATGACAACGTGCACTACAAGGACCAGCCCGAGGCGTGGAACATGCGCACGGTGCTCGGCATCGCGTCGGTGCTGGGCGTCTTCGGAGTGACCTCCGCCTTTGGTCTCTTCTACCTCGGTGAGCGCGTCTTCCATCTGGACCGCGCGCACATCCAGACCCTGATGTACCTGAAGCTGTCGGTCGCCGGGCACCTGACCATCTTCCTCACGCGAACACGGGGGCCGTTCTGGTCCATACGCCCGGCGCGCATTCTGTGGATGGCGGTGCTGGGCACACAAGCCGTGGCGACCCTGATCGCCGTGTACGGCCTCTTCATGACACCGCTCGGCTGGGGCTGGGCTGGGTTCGTGTGGGGCTATGCCGTTGCCTGGGCACTCGTCAATGACCGCGTGAAACTGGCGGCGTACTGGGTTCTGGACCGGGCCGACAGGAAGGCCGACTCGAAGCGTAGGGTGGAACCGAAGGCCGAAACCAAGACGGAGCCCGGACCCGAGGCCAAGACGGAGCCCGGACCCGAGGCCAAGACGGAGCCGAGACCCGAGGCCAAGACGGAACCGACGCCCGACGCAACACCGGCGCTCGTCGAGCGCGTCCATGAGTTCTACGAGGAGCTCGGGCGCGAGGACGTGCGCGCGGTTCAGGACTGGGACAAGAGGCACCAGGCCGGAGAAGCACAGAAAGACCAGTCCACCAAGTGAGCCCGACCGAATGCTCGTCGCGCATCCCGAGCTGTCGGTCGGCGGGCGCGATGCGGAGCCCGCACCCGCATAGGGACCTACTCCGTTCGCGGACGGGTTACGCTTCATCTAACCGACGGGCTCGTTCCAGCAAGAAGCCTGGTCGGCGCTTCGTGTGGGCGACCCCCATAATTTCGATATCGTCGCCCTCGCTGCGAAAGAAGACGACGTACGGGAGCCGGGTCAGGACCTTGCGTCGGTAGCGCCGATCGTCACCGTTCCGGCGAGGCACCGTAAAGCGGCATTCCGCGGCGGCAAGGCACCGCTCCTGATCCTCGCTCCGCGATCGCGCCGTCAAAGCGATGACCGGCAACGGCCCGCACGGCGGTGAAGTCCACCTCATTGAGCCCGGATGGCCGGGCGAGATCGAGTCCCGCCCCGCACTTTCTTGGGGCGGCTAGATGACGTGGCTCCGCCAAATACTAATGTCCTGTCCGGTTGGACTTGGCGCACTCATCGTTAGAATCCAGTCCTCTGCGTCGACCGACGGGATGTTTTCAATTGCAGGGCGCACGTATGGCTGGTACGCATCGCGCGTCCGTCCCGCGATCCGCTCCGGATCGCGCGTTGAGATTCTGCTAAGAAACGAATCGCTCACTCGAACAGCGCCACGAATGCGAGCGCTCTTTCCGCCGTGGTCCGACACGGTTTTCCGGATGTGTCTCGCCCTCGCGACCGCTGGGCTCGTCGGGGTGCCCGTCGCCATGATGCTCTGGGTGCGAACTCCCTACGTCACGAAGCAGGACACCCCGGTGGAGCAACCGGTGGCATTCGACCATCGTCACCACGTGCGTGACGACGGCGTCGACTGCCTCTACTGCCACTACGAGGCGACTCGCTCGAAGTACGCAGGCGTCCCACCGACGGCAGTATGCATGAATTGCCACAGCCAAATCTGGCAGGAGTCTGCGCGCCTGGCCCCGGTTCGCGAGAGCTGGTTCGGGGATCGACCGCTGCGCTGGCAGCGGGTCCACCAGTTGCCGCAGTTCGTGTACTTCGATCACTCGGCTCACGTGTCTCACGGCGTGGGCTGCGCGGAATGCCACGGGCGCGTGGATTTGATGGGGCAAGTGTACGCGGTCGCCCCGCTCACGATGCAGTGGTGCCTGGACTGCCACACGGATCCTGCGCCGCACCTGCGGCCGAAGAGCGAGATCACCAACATGGCGTGGGTTCCCGATGGGCCGCGCCGCGAGATCGGCGGCACCATCCTGCGCGAGCTCAACATCGCTCCGCCGGTGAGCTGCACCGGCTGTCACAGGTAGGAGGCGGCGTGAGCAATTCGGTCTCCCGACGGGTCGTGTTGCAGCTCGTCGGGGCGGGCGCCGCAGCAGTCGGAACGAGCGCATGCAGCCGCGGTCCGCAGGAGCTTATCGTCCCTTATGTGAACCAGCCGCCGGAGGTGACGCCCTCGGTGCCGACCTGGTATGCGACCGTCGCAAGCCTGAGCGGCTACGGCGTCGGGATCCTCGCGGAAAGCCATGAGGGACGGCCCACCAAGCTGGAGGGCAACCCGCGCCACCCGGCGAGCGCCGGCGCCCTGAGCGCGCTGGAGCAGGCGAGCCTGCTCGACGTCTACGATGACACCCGTGCTCGTGCGATAGGCCACGGCGAACTCCCGACCACATGGGCTGCCTTTGCTTCCGCGATCGCCGCTGCGCCTCCGTCGGGCAAGCGGACGCACGTGCTCCTGGAGCCTACGAGCGCCCCACACCTCGTGGAGCTCGTGCAGCGCCTGCGCGCCCGCGGCGATGTGGTCGTGCACTTCGATGCCGCGGTATCTCGTCGCGCGGCTTGGGTTGGGGCCAAGCTCGCGTTCGGCCGGGTGGTCGAGTCGCTGTACGACTTCTCACACGCCGAAGTGGTCTTGTCGCTCGACGCGGACTTTCTGTCCGGCAATTCCGGCGCTCTTTCATGGGCACGTGCCTGGGCGTCTCGCCGTCGCATGAACGGTGCGAGTGACACGATGAGCCGTCTGTACGTCGCGGAGCCCCGCCTGTCTGTGACCGGAATGGCCGCCGACGAGCGCCTGCGCATCCAGGGTCGTCAAGTAGAAGGGATCGCGGCGGACATCCTCGCCGAGCTCCTCTCGCTGAAGGGCGGCGACGACACACCTGCCCCGAGGCGCGCAACACCCTCCCCGTGGGTGCGGGCCGTGGCGCGCGATCTTCACGGAAACGCGGGAGCGAGCCTGGTTCTCGCAGGAGACACGCAGTCACCCGAGGTGCACGCGCTCGCGCACGCAATGAACGAGAGCCTGGGCAACGTCGGGCGCACGGTCACGTACGGCGTGTCGCCCGTCTTCGAGGCGGGAGAGGACTCGCACGAACTCGAGGGCCTGGTCCGCGCCATCGACGCAGGAGAGGTGGCGACGTTGGTCGTCGTGGGCGGCGACCCCGTGTACACTGCGCCTGCGGACCTTGAGCTCGCGCGGCGCTTCGCCGCAATCTCGACGACAGCCTACGTCGGGGTACGCGATACGCGCACGGCCAGGGCGTGCGCCTGGACATGCCCGGAGCTTCACTGGCTCGAAGCGTGGAGCGACGCGCTCGCCTTCGACGGGACTCCCGCCATCGCACAGCCTCTGGTGAGACCGCTTGTTGACGGCCGTAGTGCGGGGCAGGTGCTCGTCGCGATGATAGGGCAGCACGACGCTTCGTCGCGCGATCTGGTGCAAGCGTACTGGCGCGCCCACGCGACAGGAGACTTCGACGTCTTCTGGCGTCAGTCGCTCGTGCACGGCGTCGTATCGACGGGGACTGCGCCGCCGGTCGACGTCGGCGTGGACTGGACCGCCATCTCGCGCATCCTCGCCGCACCGCCCAGGTCCGCGGCGCCTCTCGAGATCGCCTTCTTCGCCGACGCGAAAATGTACGACGGCCGCTTCGGCGACAACGCGTGGCTGCAGGAACTTCCCGATCCCGTCACGAAGCTCACCTGGGACAACGCCGCTCTCGTCAGTCCGGCCACGGCGACGCGCCTGGACGTCGACGACGAGCAAGTCGTGAACATCGAGGTACGCGGGCGCTCGGTCCGCGCACCGGTCCTGGTCGTCCCTGGAATGGCCGACGACGTCGTGGCCATCGCCCTCGGCTACGGCCAAGACGTTCCCGATCGCACCTCTCATGGCGTCGGTTGCAACGCGCATGCGCTCCGCGACTCGCGCGCGGAGTGGTTCGACGACGCCACCTTGCATGTGACGGGAGACAGGCACCCGCTGTCCCTCACGCAGGAGCATGGATCGATGGAGGGCCGGCCCATCGTTCTCTGCCACACCCTGGCCGAATACCGGGCTGACCCGGACTTTGCAAAGCCGATGAACCAGCGACCGGATTCCCTCTACGGGCTCGTGCCCGACGCGCCTCACCAGTGGGGGATGACCATCGACCTCAACGCGTGCACCGGTTGCAGCGCGTGTGTCGTCGCGTGCATGGCGGAGAACAACATTCCCACGGTCGGCAAGGGCGGCGTGCGTCTCGGCCGAGCGATGCACTGGCTCCGCCTCGATCGCTACTACGTCGGCGATCCGCGCGACTCGGGCGCCGTCGTCCAGCCGATGCTCTGCCAGCACTGCGAGAAGGCGCCCTGCGAGTACGTGTGTCCGGTCAACGCCACCGTGCACAGCCACGATGGGCTGAACGAGATGGTCTACAACCGCTGCGTCGGCACACGGTTCTGCTCGAACAACTGCGCGTACAAGGTGCGACGGTTCAACTTCTTCAACTACAACGCGGACAAGCCGGAGTCGCTGGCGCTCGTGATGAATCCGGACGTCACGGTGCGGGCGCGCGGTGTAATGGAGAAGTGCACCTACTGCGTGCAGCGTATTCGCGAAGCGGAGATCGTCGCGCGACGCGACCAACGCCCCATCGCGGACGGCGAGATTGTCACCGCGTGCCAGCAGACGTGCCCGACGGGCGCGATCCATTTCGGAGACATCGCCGATCCGGGGACCCACGTTTCGAGGTCGCGCGAGAGTGGTCGCCTCTACGCGGTCCTGAACGACCTCGGGACGCTCCCGCGCACGCGGTATCTGGCGCGCATCGTCAACCCTAATCCTGATCTGCACCGGACATGAGCACCACGGCTCCCGCGCTCGACCTCATGCACGACGAGCCGACCGGTGGCGAGCCGGTCCTCTTGCGCGGCGGCACCGATCTCGAGCTGACGGACGAGCTTCTTGCCCCGCTCTGGCGGCCCTGGCCGTGGTTCCGGTACGCGCTCGGTGTCACGGGGCTCGGCTCCCTCGCCCTCTTTGCCGCCCTAGGGTACACGGTGACCACCGGCATCGGCCTCTGGGGCAACAACATCCCGGTCGCGTGGGCCTTCGCGATCATCAACTTCGTCTGGTGGATCGGCATCGGCCACGCGGGCACCTTCATCAGCGCGGTCCTTCTGCTCTTCGAGGTTCGCTGGCGCACCTCGATCAACCGCTTCGCCGAGGCGATGACGCTCTTCGCGGTCCTCCAGGCGGGCCTTTTCCCCATCTTCCACATGGGGCGAGCCTGGTTTGCGTACTGGCTCATCCCCTACCCGTCGGAGATGGGCATATGGCCGCAATTTCGGTCGTCACTCCCGTGGGATGTCGTCGCGGTGACGACGTACTTCATCGTGTCGCTCCTGTTCTGGTACTCGGGCCTCATCCCGGACCTGGCGACGGCACGCGACCGCGCCCCCACTCTCCTCAGGCGGCGCCTCTACGGGATCTTTGCTCTCGGCTGGCGCGGCGAGCTCGCCCACTGGCGACACTACCGCATCATGTACCTGGTCATGGGAGGCCTCGCGACGCCGCTCGTGCTCTCGGTGCACACGGACGTCAGCTTCGATTTCGCCATCACGCAGCTGCCGGGCTGGCACTCGTCCATCTTCCCTCCGTACTTCGTGGCGGGGGCCATCTACTCCGGCTTCGCGATGGTGCTGCAGCTGATGATTCCCGCCAGAGCAATCTTCGGTCTGAAGGACGTCATCACGAAGAACCACCTCGACAACATGGCCAAGATGCTCCTCGTGACGGGGTGGATCGTCACCTACACGTACCTCGTCGAGCCTTTCATGGCCTGGTGGAGCAACGACCAGTACGAGATGTACGACCAGCTCATCGACCGCCCGACGGGCTCTTATGCGCCGGTCTTCTGGGGCGTCATCTTCTGCAACTGCATCGTCGTGCAAGCGCTGTGGATGAAGTCGTGGCGTACCAGCGCATGGCGGATCTTCCTGGTGGCGTGCTTCATCCAGCTCGGGATGTGGTCCGAGCGCTTCATGCTCATCGTGACGTCACTGCATCGGGACTTTCTCCCATCGAGCTGGCGCATGTACACGCCGAGCTGGATCGACTGGACCATTCTCGGCGGGACGGTCTTCTTCTTTCTATTCCTGTTTCTTCTCTTTCTGCGCTTCGTGCCGTTCATTCCCATCTCCGAGCTCAAGGAGATGCGTCACGAGGCGCGGCGCCGTCATGCGTAGCGGGGTGATGGCCGAGTTCGAGACGGCGGACGCGCTGCAGGGCGCCTACGAGGAGCTCCGGCGCGAGGGGTACACGCGCCTGGTCACGTGGACGCCGTACGCGATCAAGAGCGTGGTCACGGCGCTGCCCGAGTCGATGGTGCCGTGGATCATGCTGGCCTCAGGTCTTTTCGGCGGGGGCGCTGGGTATCTCATTCAGTGGTGGATCAACGTGCGTGCCCTCCCGATCGATGTGGGAGGTCGGCCCCTTCATTCGGCGCCGGCGTTCATTCCCATCGCCTTCGAATCGGCGGTGCTCGCCGCGGCGTTGACCGGGTTTGTCGCGATGCTGGCGCTCAGTGGGTTGCCGCGACTGCATCATCCCGTGTTCGAAGTAGAGGGATTCGAGCGCGCATCGGTGGACCGCTTCTGGCTCGGCGTGGACCAGGCCGATGCCCACTTCGACGAACGCGTGAGCGAGCTGCTTGCGAGGCTCGGCGCGCTTCGCTGTGCACGCCTGGGAGGGCCGCAGTGAACCTCTCGCATTTCCTCCTTCTGGCGGCCGCGTCGCTTCTGGGTGCATGCCGCACGGACCAGACACTCGTGACCCCAGACCCTCACCTCGAGCGCATGTTGAAGCAGGAGAAGCGCCTCCCCTACGAGGACGATCCGATGCTCCCGCAGGGAATGGCGATGCAGCGGCCGCCCGACGGGACGCTCCCCGTCGACGCCCCGATGGGTGACCCCTTGATCGTGGAAGGAGTCGCGAACGACCACTGGGCGGAGCGAATCCCCGTCCCCGTCGATCGCGCGATGATCGACGACGGGCGCCGGCAGTTCGACACATTCTGCGCGACCTGCCACGGCGAGCTCGGCGACGGCCACAGCATCGTCGCCGACAAGATGGCGCTGCGAAAGCCTCAGGATCTGCTCGCGGACAGCGTGCGCGCCTACCCCGCGGGCCGTCTGTTCCAGACGATCCGCAAGGGCTACGGCCTGATGTCCTCGTACCGAGTAGAGCTCACGATCCGCGACACGTGGAGCGTCGTGGCGTACGTCCGCGCGCTGCAGCTCGCCGGCGGCGCTCGCGCCGCCGATCTCCCGGCCGACCTGCGAGCCGAGCTCGCGAAGGAGGCGCCATGAACCGGCGCTCGATCGTGCTCTCCGCCCTCGGCTCCGCCGCGGCAGGGGCGGTGCTCCTGGGCGCCGGGCTGGTGGTCGATGCTCGGCGAGCGTGGTTTGCGTACCTCGTCGCCTGGACCTTCGGCGTTACGGTGTGCATCGGTGCGCTTCTCCTGCTCATGGTCGGGCACGCCGCGAAGGCGAGCTGGATGGTAGTGACGCGCCGGGTGACGGAGTCGATCGTGGGCGCGCTTCCCATCTGCCTCGCGCTCTTCGTCCCGCTCTGCTTCGGCCTCGCGAAGCTCTATCCGTGGGTTCTTCATCCGGACGAGCACAAGCGGCACTACCTCAACCCGCCCTTCTTCATTGCTCGCACGGCCATCTATCTGGTCATTTTCATCATCGTCGGCACGCTCCTCCGGCGCTGGTCGCGCCAGAACGACACCCGCCCCAGCATGGGTCTGGTGCGGCGTATGCGGGCGCTGAGCGGAGGCGGCCTGCCGCTGGTCGGCCTCGCGACGACCTGGGCCTCCTTCGACTGGACGATGTCGCTTCAGCCGGAGTGGTACTCGACCGTCTTCGGTCTCTACTTCTTCGCGGGCGCGTTCGTCGGCGCCATCGCGCTCGTCAGCGTGATGATGAACGTGTCCCGCCTGTGGGGTCCCTCGCCGTTGCCCATGACGCCGGACCATGCACAGGCTCTGGGCCGCTTGCTCTTCGCGATGGTCATCTTCTGGGCGTACATGGCTTTCAGCCAGTTGCTCATCTACTGGATCGCAGACATCCCCAAAGAGGTGACCTTCTACGCCCTGCGGATGACCGGATCGTGGACGGCCGTCACATACCTCCTCGTGTTCGGCAACTTCGTCGTGCCGTTCTTCGCGCTCCTCAACCGGCGCTGGAAACGGCACCCCAACTATCTTGCGATCGTCGCCGCGTGGGTGCTCGTCGTGCACTTCGTCGACGTCTACTGGCTGATCCTACCGGTCTACGACCGCGCAGGGGTTCGGCCGAGCTGGCTCGATCTCGGGGCGATCCTCTTCGTCGGCGGCCTCTCCAGCGCATGGATCGCGCGTCGATACCTCGACGCTCCGCCAGTCCCGCTCCACGATCCCGAACTCGCCGAGGGTCTCGGCTACGAGGCGGCCGTATGAGCGCGCACGACTTCGAGGTGCACCAGGAAGAGGACGTCGTCGCCTCGCGCCGCCTCGTGCGTATCGGCGTGGTGAGCGTCGCGGTCGGCGCGATTGGCGTGCTCGTCGCGGGTGTGCTCCTCGCAATCCGCGTGGGCTCGGTGAGGCCGAGCAATGCCGGGGCGACCGGGCCACCACCCGCCCCGCGCGAGATCTCCCAGGTGGAGCAGACGCCCATATGGAACACGCGCGTGGCCTGGGATCTCCGGGACGCACAGCGCCGCGAGCTCGCGGGCTGGGGCTGGGTCGACCGCGACGCTGGCATCGCGCGCATCCCCATCGATCGCGCGATGGACCTCGTCGTGAAGGAGTCGCGATGAACGACCTGCTGAGGCGTCTTCTGAACCTTCCGCCTCAGGCCTCGACGTACGCGCGCGACGTCGACTTCCTTCACTACTTCGTCATCACGACGACGATGCTGGGGGCGACCTTCGTCTTCCTCCTCGCGCTCTACTTTCTCGTGCGCTACCGCCGGCGCACGCCCGGCGAGACCACCGTGCGCGTGGTGACGTCCACGCCGCAGGAGGTCTTCATCATCGGCTCGATCCTGTCGCTGTTTCTCGTTTTCTGGGTCGTCGGAACGCTGCAATACGACCGGATGATGACGCCTCCTCCCGACGCCATGACGGTCTACGTGACTGCCAAACAGTGGATGTGGAAGTTCTCGTACGCCGACGGGCGGTCCTCCATGGACGTACTGACCGTGCCCGAGGGCAAGCCGGTGAGGCTCGTGATGACCTCGCGCGACGTCATCCACAGCTTCTACGTACCGGCGTTCCGGATGAAGCATGACGTCGTGCCGGGTCGCTACTACACGGCATGGTTCGAGGCCAAAGCCCCAGGCACGTACGCCATCGACTGCGCAGAGTACTGCGGCGTGAGCCACTCGAGGATGCTCGGCGAAGTGCACGTCCTCTCTCCGGGCGACTATTCCAGCTGGCTCGATGGACACCCGCCCGCCACGGGAGACCTCGTCGCGGCCGGGCGCGACGTGGCCGCACAGCGCGGGTGCCTCAACTGCCACACGCTCGATGGGCAGCCGCACATCGGTCCCACGTGGGTCGGGCTCTATGGATCCCAGGTAAAGCTCGAGGGGGGACGCACGGTCGCCGCAGACGACGCCTATCTGACGCGATCGATGATGGATCCCCAAGCGGACATCGTCGTCGGCTACAAGAGCGTGATGCCGACCTACCGCGGCGTGCTGGAGGAGCCGGAAGCGGCGGCGCTGGTCGAGCTGATCCGTTCGCTTCAGACCGCGCCGCATGCGCCGAGCATCACGCTTCCGAAGGTGACGACGGAGGGGTCGGCGCTGCCGCAGGAGCCGCTGCCATGACGACGATCGACGCCGGCGTAGTCCCCGTTCCGCGGGAGCTCGCCCCGCGGCGCGAGACGTACCTCAACGTCGCTCACACCGTGAAATCATGGGCGCTGACCACCGACCACAAGCGCATCGGCGTCCTCTATCTCGTCACGACGGTCCTCATGCTCGCCCTCGGCGGCTCCTTCGCGCTCCTCCTGCGCACCCACCTGCTCACACCGGCGGGCGCCCTCATGGACTCGTACGCCTACAACCGCACCTTCACGATGCACGGCATCGTCATGGTGTGGCTCTTCATGATTCCGTCGATCCCGGCGGCATTCGGCAACTTCCTCCTGCCCATCATGATCGGCGCGAAGGACGTGGCCTTCCCGCGATTGAATCTCCTCAGCTACTACATCTACCTGGTCGGTGCCCTCTGGGTGATCATCGCGCTGTGGATGGGCGGCTGCGATACGGGGTGGACCTTCTACACGCCGTACAGCGCGCACTCTCCGAGCGCCGTCGTGCCGACCGTGTTTGGCATCTTCATCCTCGGGTGGTCGACGATTGCCACGGGCGTCAACTTCATCGTCACCGTCCACACGATGCGCGCCAGGGGCGTTACGTGGTTCCGCATGCCACTCTTCGTGTGGGCGATCTACGGCACCAGCGTGATCCAGACGCTGGCGACGCCGGTACTCGCCATCTCGCTGTGCATCGTCGGCATCGACAACTGGTTCGATTGGGGTCTCTTCGACCCGGCGCGAGGCGGCGATCCCGTACTTTACCAGCATCTCTTCTGGTTCTACTCGCACCCGGCCGTCTACATCATGATCCTGCCGGCGATGGGGGTGTTCAGCGAAGTCGTCCCCACGTTCAGCCACAAGAACCCGGCGTCGTACAACGCCATCGCCTACTCCACCCTGGGCATCGCGTTCGTCGGCTTCGCCACCTGGGGGCACCACATGTTCGTGGCCGGCATGTCGCTCTTCGACGCGGCCGCCTTTGGTGTGCTCTCGATGCTGGTTGCCATCTTCAGCGCCATCAAGGTCTTCACCTGGGTGCTGACCATGCGAAGAGGCTCGGTCGTCATCCGCACGCCGATGATCTACTTTCTAGCGTTCCTCTTCCTGTTCGTCTTCGGCGGGATGACCGGCGTCGCGACGGCGACCGAGAGCCTCGACGTCCACTGGCACGACACGTACTTCGTCGTGGCCCACTTTCACTTCATCATGGTCGGCGGAACGCTGACTGCCTGGCTCGCCGCACTCCACTACTGGTTTCCGAAGATCACCGGACGCATGTACTCCGAGCGCTGGGGCACGGTCGCCGCCACACTCGTCTTCGCGGGCTTCTTCATCACGTTCTTCCCGCAGTTTCTCCTCGGCAACGGGGGGATGCCGCGGCGGTACGCCACCTACGCGTCCGCCTACCAGCCACTGCACGTCATCTCGACCGTCGGCTCATGGATCCTCGGGGCATCCATGCTGATGACCCTCGGCTACCTCCTCGTGGCGCTCTTCACCGGCGAGCGCGCCGGAAATAACCCGTGGGACTCGCGCAGCTACGAGTGGTACACGCCGTCGCCCCCGCCGAAGCACAACTTCGAGAAGGAGCCACGCTTCGAGCTCGATCCCTACGATTACACCGTGCCCGCCGAGCGGATGCATGGCTGAGCAGGTCGCCGGCCACTTCGAGAGCCTTCCCAGGCAGGCGCATGCTGCGCGGCTCGGGATGTGGATCTTCCTGGGGACGGAAGTCCTGCTGTTCGCGGGCCTCTTCGTTCTGTACGCCGCGTACCGCACCGAGCATCCCCACGGCTTCGCCGTGGGCGTGGAGAACAACACCGTCGTATGGGGGTCGGTCAACACGGGTGTGCTCCTCGTGAGCAGCTACACGATCGCGCTCGCCGTCCACGAGCTTCGCCGGGGCAAACAGAGAGCGTGCGCTCTGCTGGTAGCGACGACCATCTTTCTCGGGATGTGCTTTCTCGCCATCAAGACGGGCGAATACCTGGAGCACTTCCGCGTGGGCCTCTATCCCGGCGGTGTGGGGACCTTCTACCGTGACCACGGCGAGGCGGGCACGAAGATGTTCTTCACGCTGTACTTCTGCATGACGGGCCTGCATGCCATCCACGTGGTGGTCGGCACCGCAGTCCTGGCTTTTCTCCTGACGAAGGTGCTCCGCCGACAGATCAGCGAGCGCGCGCCCCATCCGCTCGCCATCGGCGCCATCTACTGGCACCTCGTCGACGTGATCTGGATCTTCCTCTGGCCACTCTTCTATCTCATTCCCGGGGGCAACCCATGAGCGAGGCCACCCAAACCCGGGAGACGTCAGCGCGCGGCCTGGCGCTGACGCTCCTCGCGCTGCTAGTCCTCGCCGGGTTCAGCCTGACCATGCGTTTCGTCCACATCGGCGCGGCGAGCTACTTCGTGGGCCTCGGTGTCGCCGCGATCAAGGCCGCCCTCGTCGTCGTCTTCTTCATGGAGATCCTCGTCGAGAAGGTCACCGTGCGGCTCGCGTTCGCAGTGTGCCTATCCCTTTTCGCTTTGCTCATCGCCCTCGTCCTTGCGGACGTGCTCACGAGATCGGTCCCACCGTTGCAGAATCCGCCGGGAAGCGCGCAGCGCTACCGGGGATAGACGAGCATTTCATGAGAGATGAAGGAGGAGCCGTGACCGAGGTTGAGGCCCGCGATTGCACGCCTGCGCGGCGTGAGCACCTCTTCGCCCCCAATGAGATCGTCGGCGTGAAGCCCGAAAACCTCCGGCAGCGAATTGCCTGGCGGCGCCGAACGGGGAAAGAAGCCCCTTTCCCGCGCTCCATTGTGTCACACGCAAGTGCGCCAGGAAGTCGACCGCCGCGCCCTCTTCCGCGTCCGACGCCGAGCGCGCCGGGCCGCCCACGTCACGGATGCAAGAGAGGAGACGTTTCACTTCGCCTTTGAGGTCGGCGGCGCAGTGAGGTTGCGGCGCTTGCAGGCTCCCATGGGACGCGGATCGCGGACGACTCCGTCTCGGGGTAGGTCTGCGTAAGGGCGTTCCAGCTCTTCTATCAGGGCGCCAGCCTTGCCGAAGTGGTCATCAAGACAGCGCTCCACCCCGAAAAGGTCCGCGAGCTTTATCAGCAGTACTCGACGCCCCTCGGCGCCGAATGTGCCGAAGCCCTCCGTCACGCGACGACGACTCGGTAGGGCTTTATGTCTCAGCGCGAAGCCCGCGCCGCTCGACCGTCCGGCCGAACGAACAGACCAAAGCCCCGTCGCTCGACGACGAGGCGACCGAACAAATCAAACGGCTCGAAGCACTCGTAGAGCTGCGCCGCAAGATGCGGAACGGAGCGCCTCCGGACGGCCAGCAGTGACGCGTGCCCCGGTATCCGATGCCGGTGCGCTTCAGCGGCGCCCTGAACGTGATCGACCCGATGGCGCCGTAGTGGTCAGTCGGCGGCGACGGATGACGACGCCGGGAGCCGTCAGAACACGACGACTCCCTGCGGCCGTGTGCCGAGCGGAAGCGAGAGCTTAACGTCTGGAACGGTCTCCGCGAGCTTGCCGTCGGTGCCGATGGAGAGCCCGTGCAGGACGTTCCCCTGCGGCATGGTAGGGTCCGTCGTGGCGCGCTGACTCAGCACGTAAAGGAACTTGCCATCGGGCGACACGGCCTCCTCGAAGCCCTCGCTGAGCGTCGCCGGGCTGGCGTCGCTCAACGGGGTCCCCGGATCGTCGAGCTGGAGATTCTGGATCTCCATCGGTGCGAGCGCGTTGCTGGCGTCCAGCACCGAGACCGAGTCGTTGGCCGTATCGACCACGTAGAGGAAGGAGCCGCCCGGGCTCACGCGCACCCAGCAGGGACCCGGTCCGGAAAGGTTCGCCGCGGTCACGTAGGTCAGCGCCCCGGTCGCCCCATGGTAGGTGTAGACCCCCACTTGGGAGCGCTGGGTGAAGTCCGCGTAGAGCACCTTCTGCGTCGGGTGAAGAGCCAGCCCGAGCGCCACCGGCGTCCCGGGAGGCGAACCGCCGTCGACGAAGGGAATGGCCATGGGGGTCCCGGGAGCCGGCGTCAGCTTGCCGTCGGCGCCGACGGCGAAGGCGCGGAGCGGCGGCTGCGGAGGAACCGACTCGAGCGGCGCGAGAAAGTCCGAGCCAAAGAGAGCAACTTGCCGTCGGCGGACACCAAGGCGACGGACGGCGACTTGCCCGCGGTCACGGTCGAACCGGCAATCGCGGTCAGGCGGCCTGCTGCTCCCACCGTGAAGGCCGTGTAGTTCGGCGTCCCAGCCGAGGCGTCCTGCGCAGGATCCTCGTCTTGATTCACGACGTAGAGGAAGCTCCCCGAGAGACCCACGCTGACCGGGGAGATGCCTCCGGAAGGGAAGGGGGAGCCGGCCACCGGACTCAACGAGCCGTCCGGGTGGATGTCCAGGACGGCGATGGTGTTGCTGCCGGCGTTGACCGCAAAGAGACGAGTGTGGTCCGGGCTGGCCAGGATTTCCTGGTCGGAGTCGTCGGGACCCAGGCCCTGCGTCGGGTTTCCCACGCCCGTGCCCCCGATGGGGAAGGGGCTCCCGGGAAGGGGTGTGAGCGAACCGTCCGCCGCGCGCGAGAAACCGAGAATGGCGTTCGCACCGGGCGTGATGTCGTTGGTCTCGACGTAGAGCACGCTGGTGGGGATGCCGGCGTCGGCCTGCATGGCCGAGTCGGAAGGCGCCGAATCCATCGTACCGCTGTCCGCCAGCGTCGATCCGGTGTCTCCTGCGGACGTTTCGGCGACGAAGCCAGCTTCGCTACCGCCGGTCGATCGACGACGTTCCGCCGGAGCTGCTGCTGCTGCAGGCCTGGAACGCGAAACCGACCAGACCGGCCGCTGCGGCCATGGAAGTCGATGCGTGGGTACGAAACATGGGGTCTCCCTTCTCGCGCTCCGTGCGGGGCGCAAAGCCGTCGAGCCTCCCCGGTACGAGAGCTCGACGGCCCCGTTACACAGTGGCGCGTCGATTCTCCACGACCGGTCAGGCCGGGTGACGCGCGTGTTCACGAAGGGCTTGCGACGTCAACGTCACTGTCAGCGCGAGGGAGCGGGGCTACGTCCCCCTGGCTGCCGCCGGCCGGCGTCTGCCGCCCGAACGCGGTTCACGTCGTCGGAGGGCCATGGGCGCCGGACGACGAGCACCGACCGATCCGCCAGGTTCGCGACGTTTGCCGCGGTCGTTCCGCGCAGCCGGTCCGACAGCCCCGTGCTTGTGGTCCGCTCCGATCACGACGAGATCCGCGTCGTAGTCCCGCGCAGCGGCGCAGATGGGCAACCATGGGGTCGCCGCGTTTCCCGCCCTCACACCGTCCGCAGCGCTGGAGGAATCTCAGCGAGGGCAAGCTGGTGGGGTTGGTCTCGGCCGCCGAGGTGCGCGGAGTTCCGCCGGCGGAGTGGCGCACGACGACCGTGGGCAAGGTGATGCGCACCGACCCGGCCCCGCGGCGGGGGCGCCCGAAGAGCCGCTGAAACAAGCATTCGACGAACTTTCGCGACGGAACATCGAGCAACTGCCCGTGCTCTACGACGGAAAGGTGGTCGGAATGCTCCATCGGAATGCTCCAGAGGAGCGATGTCGCGCGCTGGCTCGAGTTCGGCTGGGGGCCGCCCAAGACGACATGAGCGACCTCGCCGAAGGGGGTACCCACCGTGCCAGCTCCACCCCCTCTGCGAACCGCCCCTTCGATCCGCGCGCCGTCGCGCGCGCCGGTCGGTCCAGCGAACCAGCAGCGGGCGACGAGCACGGGTAGTCTCGGCACAGTCTCGGCACCCTGCGATGCACCCCGCTTCGACTGTCGTCCTCCTCTTCGCCGCTGCCACCGCGGTCGCCCTGCTGGCACGGCGCCTTCGCATTCCATACACGGTCGGGCTCGTCCTCGCAGGGCTTGCCCTTGGCGCAGCGCATCTGTCTTACGGCGTCCACCTCACCAAGGAGCTTCTCTACGCGGTCTTCCTCCCCGGCCTTCTCTTCGAGGCGGCCTACCACCTCGACTTCGCCGAGTTCCGCGCAAGCTGGCGTGCCATCTTCGCGCTCGCGGTCCCCGGCGTGGCGGCCGGGATCTTCGCGACCGCAGCGCTGCTGGTGGCAAGCTCGCACCTGACGGTGTTCGCTGCCGGCTTCGGATGGAAGCACGCGCTCGTTTTCGCGGCTCTCATCGCCGCGACCGACCCCATCGCGGTCGTGGCGCTGTTCAAGAGCCTCGGCGCGCCGAGGCGGCTGAGCGTCCTGACGGAAGGCGAGAGCCTTGTGAATGACGGCACGGCCATCGTGCTATTCACCATCGTCCTCACCGCCGTGACGAGCGACGCGGGACTCGGTGCGGGGGCGGGCGCGTTCGAGTTCCTGAGGGTCGCGGGTCTCGGGTTCGTGGCGGGCGGGGGGCTCGCCTTGGTGACGTCCCACATCATCAAGCGCGTCAATGATCCCATGATCGAGATCACCCTGACGACCGTGACGGCGTTCGGCTCCTTCGTGCTCGCCGAGAACTTTCACGCCTCCGGCGTCATCGCCACCGTCACGGCTGGAATGGTGTGTGGAAACTACGGCGCCCCGCGAGGAATGAATGCGACGACGCGCTTCGCCGTGGAGTCGTTCTGGGAATATGTCGCGTTCGCCCTCAACTCGCTCGTGTTCTTGCTCATCGGCCTGGAGGTCCGCATGGGCGCCCTCCTCGCCGCGTGGGCCCCAATCGCGATCGCGTTCGTCGCCGTCACGGTGGGGCGCACCGCGGTCGTCTTTGCCGTGTCCGCCATGCTCCGGAAGACGGTCGAGCGCATTCCCTGGCGATGGAGCGTGATGCTCATCTGGGGCGGCCTGCGCGGTGCGCTCTCGATGGTGCTCGCGCTCGCGCTGCCGGACACCTTTCCTCAACGCCAGCTCCTCGTGACCACGACTTTTGGCGTCGTGCTGCTATCGATCGTGGTACAGGGGACGATGGCGGGGCCTCTCTTGCGCGCGCTGGGGCTTTCGGGGAATGCGGGAAAGTGAGCCAGGGTCGTGCTCGGGCCCGCCCCGGCACCCTGGGTCGCACGCTGGCGCCTCTTACTGGGCGACCGGCGCCGACACCAGCTCGTCAAGGTTCGGCTGCAGCGTGATCTCGATGCGCCGGTTCTTCGCACGGTCGTCGGCGGTCTCGTTGCGGGCGATCGGATCGAACTCGCCATAGCCCGCTGCTGACAGGACATGGGGGTCGATGCCGTGAGCCACGAGCAGCTTGACCACCGGTAGGTCGAGGTCAATTGCGAATCCGTCGGCGCGTGTCCCGGTTTCGACGGGCCTCCTCGGCGATATCGATGATGGCAAAAATGGTCGAGCAGGAGGACTACACCCCGGCTGTCCCGGCGCGGGGCAAGTGCACCTCGAACGGCCGAGCCCACGCCAACTTCGCTCCGTAGGCGCACCTCGCCGGCGTGCGCCTCGACGACGGCCTTCACGAGCGATAGCCCCGGCCGAGCCCGCGCTCGGTCCAGCTGGGATCGCGCCGGTACAGCCGCTCCCACACCCGCAGCCGATCTTCCAGCGAAATCCCATACCGGTGTCCGCGAGGGATAGGCATCCCTCAGTCCCATGCCCGGTCGCCGTGACCTCAATGCGCCCCCCGGGAGCGGTGTACTTGAATGGCGTTGTCGATCAGGTTCGCGCAGACCTGCAGGATGCGCGCCCGGTCCACCGAGACGAGGACTCCCGGCGCGAGCCTCGTGACGACACGGATCGCGGTCTACGCATCCTGGTGCCGATCGCGATGTACGCGCATCGCTTCGGCCGCACGTTATTCGTGCTCGATCGGGGGCCAGAGGATCCCGTGCGCGCGTCGCGTAGCAGCCGGGACGGCACCGTGGTGCTGACGCCTTGGCCCCAGCAGCGCCGCGCCGTCCTGATCGCATCGGAGGCGATGACCGACGAGCCTTGGTCCGAGGTCGGAGAGGGCGAGCTTCTACGTATCGACCGCGCCCCTGCGCCACGCTGGCGTTCTTTGGCGGCCTGACGTCCCAGCTACGACCGGGGAACCTGCCGGGTCCGCGCCGCATCACCGTCGCGGAGAGGCTTGCTACGGGCCTTCGCCAACGTCCGGCTGGCTCTTGCGCCGTGGGACGCGCAAATACGCCTTGGCGATATCCGCTTCGGTGACGAAGCCGACGCAGCGCCCCGCCTTGTCGGTGATTGGCAGCTGGGAGAGTGCGTTGGAGATCATGGTCTGGAGAGCGAATCCGAGATCGTCATCGAGGTCGACGGAGACGGTGGGCCGCATCATGTCCGCGACGTTGACCAGCGGGAGCAGGTCGAGCTCCGCCGAGACGATGGCGATGTCGTCGGACGTGACGATGCCGACGATCCGCTGCAGCTCGTCGACCACCGGGTAGACGAGCTGCCCGGGGTCCTCCCCGCGACGCTTCACAACGTCCTCGGCATGCGCGTTCAGGCGAAAAGTGCGCAGCGGGGCGTCGCTGCGGACGAACTGCCGCACGCGAAGGCCCTCGACCTGGTCCGTCGTCGCCATGCCCTCCAGGTGCACGCCATCCTGCGCGAGCAGCGCCTCGTAGATGGGAACCGGCCGCAATCGTCGCGCCAGGACGTAGGCGGTCATGTTGGCCAGCATGAGCGGCAAGATGAGGGAGTAGCCACCGGTCATTTCGACGATGATGAGCACCGAGGTCATGGGGGCGCGGATGATGCCCGAGAACACCGCCCCCATCCCCACCAGCGCAAACGCGCCGATGGGCTCCCCCTCGTGATGGAGCAGGGTCGCGTCCAGGGTACCCACCGCACCCCCCAGCATGCCGCCAATGAAGAGGGCGGGCGCAAAGATGCCGCCGGCGCCGCCGCTTCCGTAGGAGAAGACGGTGGCCACCAGCTTCATGGCGCAGAGCGCGAGCATCACCTTGATGCCTAGGGTGCCCGACAGTGCGGCGGCCAGCGTCTCGTAGCCGCCGCCGGTGACCCCGTGGACTCCGAGCCTCCAGAATGCCGCGACCGCCAGCGCGCCGGTGACCAGCCCTCCGACGCCGGGGCGCGCCCACATGGGAAGACGCGACACGCGAAAGCGGAGGCGGAGCGCGAGCAGCGAGTCCGTGAAGGCGATGGACGCCAGCGCCGCTGCCACTCCCAGCAGCGCATAGATGAGGAGCGAGGAGGCGTGATGCATCCCGTACGGCTGCGGAACGCTGAAGACGGGGTGCTCGCCCAGCACGCTGCGCTCGATGACCGCCGCCAGCGCGGCGGCGATGATGACTCCAGAGAGCACCGCCTGGTCGAGATTTCCCACCACCTCCTCGATCGTGAAGGTGACCGCCGCGATGGGGGCGTTGAAGGCCGCGGCGATCCCGGCTGCCGCGCCGACCGGGATGAGTCGGCGAAGGGCCTTGGGCGAGACCCCGGTGAGCCGGCCCAGGAAGGTGGCAACGCCGACGCAGATCTGAACGGTGGGCCCCTCGCGGCCGAGCGAGGAGCCGGAGCCGAGCTGGAGCGCCCCGACCAGGAACTTCCCGACGGAGTCCCGCATGCGGATGCGCGCGCCCTTGACGGCAAAGGCGACCTTCACCTGGGGCACACCGCTGCCTCGCGCGTTGGGAACGACGTACTGCAAGAGGACGCCGCAGACCAGCGCGCCGAGGGTTGGCGTTGCCAGCGTCCAGCCGATCCAGGTGCGTCCCGGAGCGGCCATGGCCCGATCGATGAGCAGGTGCTGGGCCAGGGTGATGGCGACGTGGAAGGCGACGGCGGCGAGGCCACAGAGGACGCCAATGACCAGGGTGAGGACGAAGAGGCGCTGGGCCTCGGTAGGCACGAACCGGATCTCCGCGCGGAGGAGATAGAGGCCCCGCAGCCGGACGGCCTGGCGGGCGCGCCGCCAGAAGCCATGACGCCAGCTGAGGGACCGCTTCCGGGAGGCTCTCGCTCCCTCCGATTGCGGGCTGTCGTCCAATACGCGCGGAGCCTACGCCAGGGCGCGGAAGTTTGCCACGGAGCGGTCCTTGCCCTGCCGGTTCCGGAGCAACCTCTGACAGACGCGTCCGATGGGGAGTCGAGAGGTGGAGAACTTGCGCACACGAGAAAGTTGCTACGGAGCAAAGCGAAAGGCCGGCAGTATGAGGCGTAGACCTTGTCCTGCGGACGCCGGACCCTGTCGACGACTGCATGGGCAACTCCCGACGCGCTGGCAACGATCGCGACGCCGCAGGTAGCTGCGAAGTGCGGGTCTCACCTGAGGTTCGAGGTGCCCTTCCAGCGCTGGTCCTCGATGCTGAGCGAGCCGTTGCCGAAGAGGTATTTGATCGACAGCCCCGCCTGGATGCCGAAGGGCGCCGTCTACGCCTGCTGCACGGCCGCGAGCATACTCGCCTGGACTTCCTGTTGGGGATCGCTGTAGACGGTCGTCGTTGGCTGCGGCTCGTTGATGGCCTGGTTGGTCTGCTGCACGTAGACCCACGGCGCGACGAGCAGGTTGTCCGTGAGGCGCCAGGTCACCGACGCGCTGGCCGAGAAAACACGATAGTCGATGGTCTCGAGGATGGTCGTCTCTCCGAGGCTCCCTGTGACATCGGTGGGCTGGAAGTGCCAGCTCAGGAAGACGTCACAGAACTGGCGGCCCACGAGCTGTTGGTCCATGCCCTCCACGTTCGTCGCGTGGTAGCGCTGGAACTCCGGCCCTACAGCGCACCGGAAGCCGAAGTTCTTCTGGTTCACCGTCTGCAGCGGAACGAGATCGAACTCGGCCCCCACCGATGCGTTGCCGCGAACGGCGTAATTGGCTTGCGGGTTCTTCTCTGCGGACGCCAGCAGACCCACCGTCCAGCGGCTGTCGCTCCTGAGCGCCCACGACATGACGTTGACGGCGTTACCGCCCGCGAACTCGATGCTCGCCGTCTCCGTCGTCCCGGCCACCGGCTGGCTCTCCTTGGAGTAGTTCGCGCTGTTCTTGCTGGGCTCGCCACATGCGCCCGGAGTAGTTGAACGACAGAGAGGCTGTCGCCTGTGCGTTGATGCCGACACCCACGACGTCGCTGAAGTACGAGCCGATGCTCGGCGCCACGTACCACTTCACGCTGCTCTGCTCCGGACGTCCGGAGAACGGCAGGTGCGCGGGATCGTTCAGCTGGATTTCGAGCTTGCCGTTCTTGAGCTCGGCGACGAGCTTCTGATCCATGAAGTCGTCCAGGCCGCGCTCGATCCTGGTTAGAATGCGCACCGTCGCGGTCGTCGCGTCGATGCTGGACGGGATCTTGTCGGTCGAGTGCACCTGGGTCACGTACCCGTCGAGCGGCTTGCCGACGAAGTCGAACCTGAAGCGCGTCCCGTTCTCGGCAGGCACGCTCGTGAGAGTCGCGGTCAGGTCGGCGTCGCCGGGAGTCGTCACGACCTTGACGAACGGGATCTTGCTCGTCAGGCTGCTCTCGAGGAGCGCACAGTCGACGCCGGTGTCGGGGAGGTAGCAGTCCCACTCGACCTTGAGGTCCGCGCGGGCGCTGGGCGCAACGAACACTGCGCCGAGTACGATGGCGCACGCGCACTCGATGGGAACGCGGCTGGACACGACGGCAAGGACACTCAGGTGTCCGGCGGCAGGTTGCACGTCCCGCCGGCCGTCCGCGCCTGGCGGACCGACCGACCCGCCGTGGTCCGCGTCGTCGCCCAGGCGAGCAGCGCCGCGCCGACCACCGGGGCCGTCGTCGCGATCGTGCGTAACCACGCGTCAAGCGCGGTCGACCCGAAGCCGACCCAGGCCAGATGTCCCAGGGAGAGGGCAGCGTCGACGACCGCGAGGGATGTGGCGAGGAGAAGACGGGCGCGTCGGGGTCGCATGGCGACACCGGGCTGCAGGCCGCGACCCATGCACTGCACGTGTCGACGTAGGCAACGCAAGCTCCAGTGCCTCCGGGCAGGGGACGTCAAACCAATGCCGCATACCCGACTCGACGGCTAGAAAGGACATGGCGTCGCGACCGTGCTCGACAGCGAGAGCGACGACGGATCGAGGTGGCTCGTGCGCAGTCATGAACAACGGCGGCGAACCATACGCGAGCCCTTTCCGCACCGGTCTCGACAATACCCGAGGCCCACTTCACTTATGGCCCAGAATCCGCTGCGGCGGCTGAGCAAGATCGGGACCGCGCCTCATGTCGCAGAACGCAACATTCGTCGTCCGCGCGAAGGGTCTCGAGGCTTGGCATGACCCGTTGGAACGTCGCTCTCCTACGCGAGACCGAAACGGGTCGCCCTCGAGAGTAAATGCGATACCGCGTGTGGGCGCGACCACGATGGCTCCTTCGTCCACGGTCTGGTTGAGACCCATCGAACCTCAGGCATCAACGGTGCAGGGTCGATGAACTGAATGCGACGACGCGCGGGCTGGTTGTCGTCGCATACACCAACGCAGAAGGAGATGCGATGCGTCACATTCGATGGATGGGCAGGGCTACCCCGGGGCTGATTCTGGTGACTGGGCTGGTGCTGGCGGGGTGCAACAACGGCTCGGCGAGCGGGGGTTCAGCGCCGTCTGTCTCTTCTGGGTCGCCTTCGACCTCGAGCGCGACGGGCGCGATGCCCTCGGCTTCATCCGCAGCTTCATCCGCAGCCTCTGCCCAAGCCCCGAGCGCGGCCGCCGATGAGGTAGCGAGCGACGAGCTGCACGAGTACCACCGGCACCACCACCACGGCGGCGTGACGATGTTCATCTCCATGGCCATCGACACACTGGGCCTGGAGCCCACGAAAAAGGCCCAGGTCGAGAAGATCCAGAGCGACCTGAACGCGAAGATGGCGCCTGCCAGGGACGCGGAGCATGACCTGCTCTCGACGATCGCCGACGGGATCGCCGCGGGAAAGATCGACACCGCCAAGGTGGACGCGGCGGTCGGGAAGGTCGGGACGGCGTCGGCTGGCATCCACATGGCAACAACCGATGCGCTGACGCAGCTGCATGACGCTCTCGCGCCCGTGGAGCGCGCCGCCCTGGTCGACAAGGTCAAGGCGCACTGGGAGGTCTGGCAGAAGGTCAACGCAGAGGAAAAAGCGGGCAGCAAGGAAAAGGGAACGCACCTCGCGAGGCTCACCGAGCTTCTTGGTCTGACGCCCACCCAGGTCGATCAAATCACCAAGGCGCTCAGCGCAGACGTGCCAGTGACACCCCAAACGGATCCCAAGGCAGCGGATGCCTATGTGCAGGCCTTCGCGGCTGCATTCGTCGCTGACAGGTTCGACCCGAAGGCGATCGCGGCGCCGGCCACCGCGGCGGCGGGTCACATCGCGCGGTACGGCGGCGCGCGGATGGCGCGTTTCTTCGAGGCGGTCACCCCCGTGCTGACGCCGGACCAGCGTACGAAGCTGGCGGCCCACCTGCGAGAGCGTCTCGAGGACCAACACGCCGCTGCGGCGGCCAAGTGAGGAAGACATGAAACGAAATATCGCTTCGCTGTCGACGGGCTTCGCGATCGTGTCCGCGACCGGCGCGCTCGCCGCCGTTTTCCTGGCCGGCGCTCCGGCTGCCGCGCAGTGGGCCCCGCCGCCTCCGGAATACATCGCGACGACGGAGCCGGTGTATTTCGAGGGCCACGCGTCGTATTGGTACGGAAATCACTGGGTCTGGCGCGACGAGCACGGCGCGTGGGCCCACTACGACCACGAGCCGCCGTTTCTCGCCGATCGCCGGGCCCACTTCGCGCTCGTCCGACACTCCTGGGCGCACGGAAGCCGGCGCTAGCCAGGCGCCGAGTCGCGCCCGAGCGCTCACGCGGCCGGGGCGAGCCCGAGGACCGCGCCGCCTACCCGCGCCCCAGTGCGTAGAAGCGAGATGTTCACGTCGCATCCGAAGCTGAAGAGCATCCTGCACGCGTCCCGCTGCACCCGGGCAACGGTCGTGGTCAAGAGTTCTTCTAGCGAAGCCCGAAGTCGCGCGTCAGAAGGCCAGACCGAAGGCTCGTGTCGCACAATACAACAGCATTGCCAGTGGGACACGGCAGGGCGCCGCCCGACCCCCAGCGACGGACCCGGCTGAATTCGGTCGATCCCTGAGCTCAGCGACGCCGGGGCACGGCTTCTGCACCACGAGGTCCTCGTGGAGCAGGATCCGAAGGTTGTGGGACGGTTCGTCACCCTCCGCGACGGTCCCCAAACGGACACCTCGGCACTGCGAGCCGGCGCATCCCGTCGCGTCGAGTCCCACCCAGGTCCGTTCCGTATCCTGCTTGCCGAGGACGATGACGAGATGCGCTGCGTCCTTGCAGATGCGCTGCGGAGGGACGGCTACGACGTCGTTGAGCTCGCAGACGGAGAGGGTTTTCTGGAGATGGCCGCACGCCTGGGGGTCGGGGCGGACCGCGACTTGGTCGACCTCATCGTATCCGACGTCCGCATGCCCGTCTGTGGCGGGTTGGAGGTTCTCTCTGCCCTCCGCAACGCATGCTGCCATGTTCCGGTGATCCTGATGACCGCCTTCGGCGACGAGGCCACGCGTCGGCATGCGGCGCGCCTTTCGGCGGTACTCTTCGACAAGCCGTTCGACCTGGACGACCTTCGGACCGCCGCGAGAAGCCTCTTGGCCGGGGATCCGCCGGGACGATGACGCGGCCGCCCCGAGAAGCGCCGTGAAGCGCACATCGAGCTCGAGACCACGGGCACGCACTCCCGTCGCGCACGCGCACGAAGCCCGGGCGCGTGAAACGACCTCCGCCATTCGGTCACGCCTCCTGCGCTACCTTTACTGGACCGTCTGGTTCGTCGCGCTGCCGACCGTCGTCGCCTGCGTGACGGCCTGGATTTCGGCGCGGGCCAGCGGGGCTGAGGTCGCCGGAGACCTAAGCTCGATCCTAGGCCTCGCGCGCGCTCAGCCCGCAGCGATCGGCATCGTACTCTTCGCGGCATTCGAGACCGGGCTGTGGGGAGCGCGCCACCAGCTCCCGCTCGCACGTTACGCCCATGCGCAGGTCCGGGGCGACCTGCCGCCGCAGCTGCGAAGGCACTTCCAACGCGCCCGATCGCTGCTCGACGAGGCCGAGGGGATTCTCGCCAGGAACGAAAGGGCCCTCGCTCGCGATCTCACGTCCGAAGAGCGCGGCCGCATAGGGAGCGCTCTCGAGGCGCTCCGCAGGTCGATGCAAGTGATCCCATTCGACGCGACGGCGTTCATGGACGCGTTGAAGCGTACCGACGCCGACATCGACATGCGCCTCGGCCGCTGGCGCAAGAGCGCGGTTCGCGAGTGCCTCGAAGTCAGCCTCGTGGCGGTGGTGCTGGCCTTAGCGTTGCGCGCGTTCGTCATCGAGGCCTTCAAGATCCCGAGCGGATCGATGATCGCCACCTTGATGGTGGGCGACCACATCTTCGTCAACAAGTCCAGCTATGGACCGGCCATCCCGTTCACGAGATCGCGCATGTGGACGTCGATGCCGCCGCACCGCGCCGACGTCATCGTCTTCGCGTTTCCGGAGCAACCGGAGATCGACTTCATCAAGCGCGTCATCGCGCTTCCGGGCGACGTGCTCGAGGTCAAGAACGGTCACCCGATTATCAACGGTTGGGAGGTGCCGAGCTGCCGCGTCGGCACTTGGTCGTACGTCGACAACGGCTGGAACGTTCAGCGGCACGAGGGTGATCTCTACATCGAGTACCTCGGCGACGAGTCGTACCTGACGTTCTACGACCAAGGCCTGGACACGCTCCCGGAGTACCAAGGTCCCTATTTCGCCAAGCCCGGCGAAGTCTGGGTGATGGGTGACAATCGCAACAACAGCCACGATTCGCGCATGTGGTTTGCTGGCCACGGCGGTGGCGTGCCTTTCGAGAACATCCGCGGGCGCGCGCTCTTCGTGTGGTTGAGCCTGAGCGACGAAGGCGTGGACTGGTCCCGGCAGTTCGCGCCGGTGATGGGCAGACCGCGGCTGCCGCCGGCTGCCCGCTCGCTCGAGCCCCAGTTCGAGCAGTGCTTGAACCACCGCCCCACGCCGACGAGTCCACCGCCGAGGTAACGGCAGCCGACCCGCGGGAATACGCCGGGGAGCGGGCCGTGCAAAGGGAGCACGTCGCACCTCGTCGGCCGCCTCGCGAAGTGCGTCGTCGCGGTGGGGCGCAGAGACGCGCGAGAGCGCGGCGACGAGGTCTCGTTCGTGTCACCCGGCCAGCATGATGTCGACGCGCCGGTCGTGTGCCCATCCGGTCTCGTCATGGCCCGTGGCGTCAAGCGCGCCGCGGGAGGTCGTCGACACGCGGCTCCGTGTCAATCCGTGCGCCGCGAGATACAAGCCAACGGCGTCGGCCCGCGATTGTCCGAGCGTCACGTTGTACTCCGGCGTTCCGCGAGGACGGCCCCTGCGGTCTCAACACCCCCAGCGCTTCGCACGCGCGAGGCTGTAATCCGCTGCGCGTTGCGGGCAAACAGGACGACCTCGCGGCAAAAGCGCGGGTTATCGAGCGGAGGCCGGCCTCCGGCAAAAAGAACGATGCATCCCGGACGAGCAGGCCGTCGCAGAAAGCAACATGCCGAACGACGCAACTGCGTTTTCGGCCCGTCGAGGCGCTGCCTGTCGCAAGACGCAATGGCTCCGACGATAGGCACGCTGCGCCTCACCTCGCTGAGACGGTCGACGAGATCGAGCACCACGGCCAGGTCGAACGGGAACCGGCCACCACGGTCGCCCCGTGGACGCGCTACGTCGCCGTGCGGGCCACCGCGGCGGCGGCTGGTGGTTCGACGACCAAGACGGGAACGGGCGTAACGCGCGCCAACCGGGCGCCCAGCGAGACCTGCCACGGTTCGAGCGTGTGCATTCGTGTAGGGGCGCCGACGAGGATGAGGTCCGCCCTTACGTCGGCTGCTATTCGAGTGATCACCTGCGCCGGCTCGCCACGCTGGACGTGAAGGCTCACGGACTGATCAGGGTGGGTCCGGCACATCTCTTCGACGTACGCGTGAAGCATGGCGGTCATCCGGTGGACGTCCGTCTCCGTCGTGTCCTGGTGTGCCACGTGAACGACCTGCAGGCGGCTACCGGGGACACGAAGGGCCAGTCCCACGGCTCGATCGAACGCGTAGGCGCTCGCCCGCTCGAGGTCGTCACCAAGGACAATGGTAAAGGCGTGGCCTGGCAAGACCGTAGGTGACGTCCTCTTCCCAACGGGTACCGCTTTCATGACTCGCTCCTCGCCCGTCGGGTCCAGCAAGAGAGGGGCCAGCCAGGAGCGTGCGCCTCCGTAGGCGAAACCGCTGATGCACCGGGATTTCACGGACGTTGGACCAACCTCCGCAGAGAAAGCGCAACTGAGGAACGGCGCGGCGTCAGGCCGGAAGGTCCACGCGGTCGTCACGCTGACGAGGGACGACGACCGCCGAGTGGTCTCGGCGTGGTCAGTCAATCCATCGACAGTCTGTCCAGCTGGTAGAGAAAGGAGTCCATCGAGAGCCCAGTCATGGCGACGATATCACCAGAGCGTCTCCACCGGGACGGAATGGCACCGAGGCACGGCCACGAAGGTGGCGCCGAGCTCCATCCACGTGACCCCGACTGCTTCTTCGAAACGCACCAACCCGCATTGCTCGAGGGCCCGCACACAGTCGCACCCGGAGACGACCGGGAGGCTCGCGCCTTCGGTGTGCCGTCCCCTCGGCGCTCCCGCCCGTGAACACGACCCTACGGAAGCGTGTCCGATCGCCTCTGCCTTGCGGAAGGCTACACCGGACGCCCGCTCGGACCGCAACGAGGAGTCTATTCTTCGTTTGAGCATTGTTGATAGTGCGCCCCAAGCACCATGCGTACCGCGACGGATTGCCGAGAGCCGCGTCGCTCGCAGAACGCACCCGTGCGGCATTCTGCAACAGGTCTTGCCACGACGCAACGAGGCCGTCGCTGCCCCGGTGGTCTCACAGATTCGTGCCGACGTTGCCGATCGAAATGCTGGGCCCGAACACGAATCCGAAGGGTGAGCCGGTCTGGCCCGAGACTCCGCGGGAGACCTCGTACTCGAACCAAGCATGCAGGTTGATGCTGGTCTCGGTGGCGAGCGAGCGGTTGGCGATGGGAACGCTGAGCGCCAGACCGGCGACGGTGGACACCTGCGTCAGCGACGCGCCCGACACTGACTGGTCGTCCGGAAGCCCGAGGAGCATGACGCCGGCCTCGAGGGCGACAAACCCCTCATGTCCGCCGGAGTCGAGCCACGTCGCGCGCATCAGGCCGCCCAGGCTGAGGGAGAGGATGCCGCTGTCCGCTCGGTCGCTGAAACGATACATGCCGGTGGGGATGGCCGTCGTCCCGTAGAGCCGGAAGTGCCCGGTGCCAAAGACCAGCGCCCACTGCACGCTCGGCTCCTCCTTTCCCCGGTCCGTGGTTGGAGAATCGCCCGTGTGCGAGACTCGCACGGTGACGCGGTCGAACTGCTCGAGTACACCTTTGATCCACGCCTCGCGCGGGGCATCGTCGGTGCGGAGGACCACCGGCTGCGAGATGTGCGCCTCCGGGCGTGCCTGGCCGTCGACGCGTGTGACGTCGATGTCGAGCTGCAAGTGCTGCGCGCCGTCGCCCAGCGCCAGTCGCTCACGGTGCAACACCACGCGACAGGCGTCGCGCTGGTCGAACCGGATGTGCGCCTCTACGCCCGGGCCGACCCTCTGCAGAGTGGCTCCCGACCCGCACAGCAGCTCGACGATGGGCGGCGCACTGGACCCCTTTGTCGCACCGAGGGGGACCTCGACGCTGGCCTCGTGCATCGGACGCTCGACCGGATCGGTCACGATGGCGAGGTCGGTGGTTGCGAATGTGCCGGGCAGCGTGGGCACGCGCCATGCGAAGCGCAGCGCCACGAATCCCCCCGCTCCGGGCTGGCCCTGCACCTCGGTCGACGACTCGCCGACGGTCACGTCGTAGATGCCCTCGAGCGGGAGCGGCACGAGCTCGCCGGATCCCTGCGCCTTCGCCCAGCGCATGATCGCGGCACGGTTGGTCGGGACGAAGTCGATCGTCTCGTCGCCGTCGAGGGCCAGCGTTGCGTGCGGAGGGGGAACCGGGCGAGTTCGTACACGCGCCTGACCGACGACGGACCCGTCGCCACGGCCCGCCGTGACGACCACTTCGTCCCCCTCGACGCGCCCCACGCCGAGCAGCACGTAGGCGGCTCCGCCGGCGTCCACGGAGCCCAGGTTGTCGAGCGCGCGTCCCGCGCTGAACCAGCGTAGCGTCCTCACCTCGCCGGCGCAGCGGGCATCGACTCGGACCACGAGGCGGCTGGCGTCCACACCCCGCAGCGCGTCGCCGGACACCACCGACATCGCGCACGGGAGGACCGGGACCTCTACGACAGGCGACGCGTCGAAGGCATCCCCTCGTTGCACCACGACCCGGGGCGCGAGCCTCAAGTGCACCGATAGCCCCGACGAGACGCTGGACACTCCGCCCACGACGATGACGTCGCCGGAGACGTCACAGCTCGCCGCACCGCAATCTGCACCGACGACGGCTTCTGGATGGACCAGCGGGATGCGGGAAGCCGTTCCGCCAGCAAGGTCGATGCTCACGTCGCGGGGGACGAGCGAAGCCACGACGACGCGCCCAGGACGGAGCAGCGTCTCGTCCGCTGCGACTCTCCGGCCGGAGGCGTCGAAGGTGACGACGTCGGGGCCCCCGCGCGACCCGGCCGGCATCCACGTCAGGTCGGGAGCCGTCGCGTCGGCGGGAAGACCGCGCCCCACGGCGACGGCGCACCTCTCCCCCGTCGCGTCCGTCTGCGGCACGACGCACCGATCGTCCCCGCTGCGCTGGCCGTTCTGCCAGCGCACGACGGCGCCGCGCAGCCCGCGCCCGTGCAGCTCGATGCGCGCCTCGTCGACAAACAGCGTCGTGGCCGCGGCGTCGATCGCGGGCCAGCGGCCGGTGGCCACCAGGATGATCGAGGTCGCGGTGGCGCCGCAGGAACCGGCGTTCGTGGCCACCTTCAGCTCCATCGCCTTGCCCACGGCGTCCTCCCGGGTCGGCGGACGAACGGCGTGTCCGTCCTGCTCGATCGTCCAGTCGCCGGCGGTCCCCGGACACGCCACGCGCCCTTCGCCGAGCGTGAGCGCCTTCCCTCCCAGCGGGGCCTGCCACGTCTCGGCACCTGCCGACGACGAAAGGAAGGCGAGTGCGACCGTGAGGAGGGCAGCAAGGACGAGAGCTCTCATCTGCATGCGGGGACAGCTCGACCGGGGCGCGTATTCCGTCGGAGGGAGATCTGCGCGCGGACGATCAAGACCGCCGCCGGTCGCGCGGCAAGAGACTCGCCACCGCCGTACGCAGGTCGTCCAGGTCAAACGGCTTGTCGAAGAGCGCCGCCGCCAGGCTCTCGGCGTCCCTCCGCGTCGGCTCGTCGCCGAACGCGGTCATCAGGATGACGGGCGTACGCCAGTGGGCATCGCGAATGGCCGAGAGGATCTGCAGGCCGGTGCAGACGGGCATGCGGATGTCCGACACGATGAGGTCCAGAGACTCGCCGCGGCCACCGGCCTTGAGGCGCGCGGCGACTTCGACGAGCAAGCGCCCTCCATCGGGGAGCTCGACCACCTCGTAGCCATCGCTCCGCAACGCGCCCGCGACGACGCAGCGCATCTCGGCGTCGTCCTCGGCGAGGAGGACGCGATAGGGACCGGTGCGGGGCGCGATCGAACAGGATGGGCTGCCTGGCCCTGGCGCCGCTCCGCGGTCCGCCTGGGCCATGCCGTGCGGCGCGTCGATGAATGGTCCCCCGCGCTTTGGGTCTTGCTCCATGGACGGTGCTATTGCAGGAGCCGTGCCTCGACTCTATTGGCGGCGGCCCGGGAAGAAATGACGATTGCCCAGAAGTTCATGCTCGCCCTCCTGGGCTGCGTCACGGTGGCGGTGACCGTCTACGCGATGGTGGCGGTGCATGACGAGCTCGCGCGGACCGAGTCCGACATCGAGGAGTACGAGGCGTTCACCGCGCACGCACTTCGTCCGGCGATCCGCGACGTATGGTTGAACGACGGGGAGGACCGCGCGCTCGAGCTCATCCGAGAAGCGCAACAGCGCCTGGGCAATGTGGACATTCGCTGCGTGTCGCTGGACCCCGGTGCCCCGCCGGCGAAGAGGCCTCGCGTCGACCCCTCGGCTCTCGGCGCGATCCAGGCGGGAGACGACGTGGTGATCGTTGACCGCCAATACCAGCGTGTGGGACGCATTTTCACGTACGTCCGGGTCAACGTCGGCACCGCGTCGCCGGTGGCCATCGAGGTCTCGCGTTCGCTCGCCGGCCACGGGAACGTCCGCCGCGCGATCGTCCGCAACGTGGCCCTGACGGCGCTCGGCGTCGCCGCGCTCTCCACATTGGTGACGACGCTGCTCGGTCTGGCACTCATCGAACGCCCGCTTTCCGCGCTGGTGACGCAGGCGCGCCGCGTGGGAGAGGGTGACCTCTCGTACCGCATCGCCACGCGCCGCCGGGACGAGATCGCCGTCGTCGCGCAGGAGATGAACCGCATGTGCGACCGCCTTCGCGACCTCCAGGAGAGCGAGCGCGCCCAGGTCAACGCCAAGACGCAGGCCCTGGCACAGCTGAGGCACGCCGACCGCCTCGCCACCGTCGGGCGACTCGCGGCCGGACTCGCGCACGAGCTGGGCACGCCGCTCAACGTGGTCCACGCTCGCGCCAAACAGCTTGTCGCGGGAGAGCTCTCCGCCGCCGACGTGCACGACAAGGCGCGCATCATCGTCGATCAGGTGGACCGCATGACCAAGCTGATCCGCCAGCTCCTCGATTTTGCCCGCAAGCGGGAGATGAAACCCGTGGAGACCGACCTCTCCTCCCTGGTCAAGACTGCGATCTCCCTGCTCGAGCCCATCGCCCGAAAGCGGTCGGTCAGGCTCGAAGTCATCGGGGATACTGCATCGCGCACGGGTCTGGTCGATCCCGAGCAGATGACGCAGGTGCTGCTCAATCTGGTGATGAACGCCGTTCATGCGAGCGCGCCCGGGCAGGCGGTCACCATCGCCGTCGGGAAAGGGCTCGCCGTACCTCCGGCCGAGGACGGACGGGCGGAGCAGTCCTGCGTGCGTGTCGAGATCTGCGACCACGGAACCGGGATCCCGTCCGAGGCTCTGCCGCATATCTTCGAGCCCTTTTATACGACCAAGGACGTGGGGGAGGGCACCGGGCTGGGCCTTTCCGTGGCCTACGGTATCGTCAAGGACCACGGCGGCTGGATGGATGTGGTCAGCCGGCCGGGCGAAGGGAGCGTCTTTACAGTGTGGTTGCCGGAGCGAGGTCGAGAGTGACGCGCGCGCTCGTGGTCGACGACGAGAAGGCGATGGCCGATGCCATGGCCGAGGGGTTGACCACGCACGGGCTCGAGGCGACGACGGTGACCAGCGCGGACGCCGCGTTCTCGATGCTGGCCGAGGGCGACGATTACGACGTGCTGGTGACCGACCTCAACATGCGCGGCATGAGCGGCGTCGATCTTTGCGAGCGCGTGGTCCGGAACCGCCCTGACGTGCCGGTGGTCGTGGTCACGGCCTTCGGCTCGATGGAGACCGCGGTCGCGACGCTGCGGGCCGGCGCGTTCGACTTCCTCACCAAGCCCTTCGACATGGATCAGCTGGCAATCGCCGTCGAGCGCGCCGTGCAGCATCGGCGGCTGCGCGAGGAGGTCAAGCGACTGCGTCTTGCCGCGGATCAGGCGAAGAGGTTCGACGAGCTGGTCGGGACCAGCGCCGCGATGAAGGAGGTTTACAGCCTCATCGACCGAGTCGCGGCGACCGAAGCGACCGTGCTCGTCACCGGCGAGACGGGGACGGGCAAGGAGCTCGCGGCCAGGGCCATCCATGGCCGGAGCCGACGCCGACAAGCTCCGATGGTGACTGTCAACTGCGCGGCCATTCCGCTGAACTTGCTGGAGAGCGAGCTTTTCGGGCACATGCGCGGAGCGTTCACCGATGCCAAGGCCGACCGCAAGGGCCTCTTCGTCCAGGCGGACGGGGGTACGCTCGTCCTCGACGAACTGGGCGAGATGCCGCTTGATATGCAGGCGAAACTGCTGCGCGCGCTCGAGACGCGTGCCGTCCGCCCTGTCGGCGGCCATCGAGAGGTTTCGTTCGACGTCCGGCTCATCGCGGCGACACACCAGGATCTCCTCGCGAGCTGCGAGGAGGGTAGCTTCCGCGAAGATCTCTACTATCGGATCGCCGTCGTCGAGCTGGCCATGCCACCGCTGCGGGCCCGTGGCGCGGACGTGCTCCTGCTCGCGCAGATGTTTCTGGAGCAATTCGCGCAGCAACACGGCAGGGACGTTCGAGCCATCTCGGCGCCTGTCGCCGAACGCCTGCTCGCCTACGCATGGCCAGGGAACGTGCGCGAGCTGCGCAACTGCATCGAGCGGGCGGTCGCGCTCGCGCGCTTCGAGGACCTGGTGGTCGAAGACTTGCCTGCGCAGGTGCGCGAGTACAAGGCATCCCACGTGATCGTCGCCGCGAACGATCCGTCCGAGCTGGTGTCGTTGGTGGAGGTGGAGCGGCGCTACATCGAGCGGGTGATGCAGGCGGTCGGAGGCAACAAGCGACAAGCTGCGCAGATCCTCGGCCTGGATCGCACTACGCTCTACCGCAAGCTCGAACGCTGGTCACGAAGCCCGAAGGCCTAGTCGCGGCACTGCGAGTTCGTCGCCGAGGTTGCCCCCCCGAGTCGATCGAGCGCTGGGACCGGCGCGCGTTGCGGGACGCGGCGAATCCTGCGCGGGAGAACCTGAAGCGGGCGTCTCGCTGATGCACTTCGCTGCACATGTGGCACCGAGCAACGGCGCCTCCGACGCAGAACCTCTGATTCTGCCGGCCCACGGACGCGCTCGCCGCCCGCTCGCCATGGTCGCGAGATTCGACTATCTCAACGGCGCGCACTCGCGTTCATCGCAGGCCCTCTTCGATGGTTGGGCTCCCCGACCGAGCAAAGCTCCCGCTCGTCGGCTGGCACGGAGGATGCTCAGTCGCCCCCTCGAGAGAAGTGGAGGCTTCATCATGGAGACGACTCATTCACGGACGATCCTCGGCACGGTGTCTCCTGCAACGATCGCGTTGTTCCTCTTTGCGTGTGGCGGTGAGAAGCAGATGCACGCTGCGGCGCCGCTGCCCATCGAGCCTGTCGGCCAGACGAACATGCAGACCACGGCGCAGGTACCCAACACGCCGACAGCATCCAACGTGGCGATCTCGGAAGAGGTGCTCCGAGCGTGCAACATCCCCGACAGCGACGCCTACTTCCGGTTCGACTCGTCGCAGCTGACCGGGTTCGACCAGCAGCCGCTTGACGCGGTGGCTACATGCTTCACCAGCGGACCGATGGCGCGCCGCAGGCTCGAGCTCATCGGCCACGCCGATCCGCGCGGAGCGCCTGCCTACAACGTGACTCTCGGCCAGTCGCGCGCGGACGCAGTCTCCGGGTACCTCACGGGGCACGGGATGAGCGCGAACAACCTGTCGTCGACCTCGCGGGGCGCCATGGATGCCACCGGGCGCGACGAGACTGGGTGGGCCCACGACCGCCGCGTCGATGTCGTGCTGGCGAGGTGATGCGGGTCGAGGCGACTGTTCTCCCCTCCGGCCAAGTGGCCTGTGGTTCAATGAGGCTGCCACCCCGATTCTCACAGACGCTCAGATCGTCTCGATCATGAAGGTCGCGAATGCAGACGAGGTGGCGCAGGGAGCTCGATCAGCGCCTTCGCAGCCTCCCTCGTCGCACGTCTCTCTGACGAGAACCCTCGACCCGAAGTTCCCCGGCTCCGCTGCTCGATCCCGCAGCCCCGCTCTTCCCTGTTGCGCACGCTCCGCGGAACCCGAGGAGGCCGACTCAGGGATTGTCGGCGGCGAGCTCCTGGGGATTGTCATATCTCCAGATGCGTGCAGCTGTCCGACCGCGTAAAGTCGGCCACGCACGTCTCTCCAGGTACGCGGCGGTGAATCTCGAACAGATGCCGACGAGCCCGCGCTCGTTCACGCGATGTGCGACCTTCTGGGCAAGCTCGCGGACCAAGGCCGCCGCGTCGCTTCGCGACAGGGGAGGCGCGCCTTACTGACTGATTGCGACTTTGACTCGGTGGCGTTTGTCAATCGGGTGCACGTCCATTCGATGAGCGCGCCCGTTGGGCCGCTCACCGAGCTTCGTCCACGAGCGGCAGCCAGATACGCGCGTGGGACCCGCCTGCGCTTTCCGACCATCGTCGCGGAGCTGGGAAAGCCCCCATGGATCCCGGGGATGCGGAATAGATAGGACACCCATATGGTTTTGCTGGACGCGACCCCGCTTTGGATGGCCCGGAAGGAGGACCGTGCTCGACCGTGCTGCGTCTCCCGTGCGGCTGCAAGCTGCGCTCATGATCGGGGTCGTTGCGAGCTTTCTGGTGGCGAGCGCGATGGCCGCGGCGAGGGGGAGCGCCATCGATGCCGACGTCGATGCCATCATCGGCGGGGCGATGCCAAGCGTCCAGCACCTGAGCTCGGCACGGGGGCATCTCCACGATCTGGATACCTCGCTCGCCGAATATGTGCTGGCCGCGGACGACGGGCGTTCTATTTCCGGCCGTGGGGTCGGCGCGGCACGTCACGCGCTGGAGGCGTCCCTCTCGCGCGGCGTTCGCCTTGGACGGTCTGGCCGTGCTGCTCGCTGTTCGGAAGCCGCATCCTCGCTGGCGAGCGCGCACGGACCGTCCGGACGTCGAGCCAAGGGGGCGCTCCCTCACCAGGGTCACTTCCATTTGTCCCGGTAGCTTGGCGGGTCCGGGATCCGCTCGACGGGCTCCTCGCTCCTCTCGGCGATGAACGTGCTCTCGTCGCCGTCCTTGATCTTGAGCTTCCCCTTGAGGCGACCGTCTCTGCCGAGCTTCACGCTGCCTGTGCCGGAAACCGGATCGAACTCCCAGGCGCCCTCCCATGTGAACGACACGCCGGCCTTTGTGGGCTTGCATTTCATGTAGGCGAGGAGCACGAACATCCTCAGGCGATCGGCGCGTCCGGTGAGCGAGATGAGCGCGGTGCCGCAGATGTCGATGTCGTCGTTGACCCATTGGGAGGTCTCGACGATTCGCCACCAGCCAAGGTACTCGCGCGGGATCTCCGGCATCGGCGTGACGGTAGTGCCCACGGCCGGTGCGGAGCAACGCCTGGGAGATCCCCTGCGGTGCCCCGTTCTTCAGATCCCTCGATGCGCCGATCACCGGGGCGCCCGTGGGAGCAGGTGATCGACGGCCTCCATCCAGGCGTGGAGCGATGCCCGCACGCGTTCGAACAGCTCATGGAGCTGGGCCGCCGGATGCTCGTCGCGCTTGCGCTCGGAATCATCCCAGTGGCGCGGTAGCTCGATGATCTGCCCGGCCGCGATCTCGACGCCTTCGAGCCTCAGCTCGCCTTCGGGGCCGCAGATGACCTTTGCGACGGGATCGGCTTGCCAGGCGAGGATCTCCAGGCGTCCGTCCGGGGCCTCCCGCGTCGTCTTCTCGGGGACGAGCGGCTCGATACGTTCGAGCCGGCCGTGCACTTCGCGCGCCCAGTTCGACCACACCGACGGCGTAGGCATCGGAATGGCCTCGCCGTACGGCAGGGATGCGTGCAGCGAGACATCTACCCGCAGCGCCGAGCGCTCGGTCCTGACCTTGTGCCCCCACACTCGCTCTCTGCCGAGCACCTCAGTGAGCATGTCCTCCTCGGTCGTAACCGTCCGTGCCGTCGCGACGGCGTCCCAGCGCCAGGAAAGGGCTGCGGCCACGTGGAACGGTTCTGCCTCTTGCCCGCCGAGCGGCTCGACATACGACTCGAACCCCCGGTCCATCGACCGCAGGTCCAGGGTCTCCTTGCCCTCGTGGGCGCTCAGGATGGGTAGACCAGAATCGCGCAGCGCGAGGCCCCAGGTCTGCTTGAACTCGTCATAAGTCACAGCACCACCTCGTCATTGCCGCTGTAGCGCGACCCGCCCCGGAGCCGCTCGCCCAGCATGGTGCAGCGCTCCTCGATCGAGTTGTTCTTAAGCGTCATGAGTGGGCCGAGTCAACCGCGCCGCCGGAGGTAGGTCAGGTGGTGGTCGGGAGTGAGGATGGGCGCGGCGTCGTTGTTCGTGACGCACGACATCCAGTATGGCCCCGCGAGCTTCATGAACTTCTCGTACTGGAGCTCCGGCGCATCCAGCGGGTCGGCGTAGACCATGAGCTTGTCGAGTACCATGTCTTCGATCTGGGTCTTCTTCTCCTTGGGGAAGCCCTTCGGATCCCCCCAGACGAAGACCTGATGCTTGTACGCGAGCATGCGGGTGAGCAGGATCTCGCCCTTGCCGTAGGCCTCGACGGACGGAAACGCCTCGGTCACCGTGCCGGAGAGCAGCTCGCGGAACTTGGCGACCTTCTTCGTGCGCATCACGGCCTGGTGAAGTCCGAGGCGGCTCTTGCGCGCCGCGTCGATGAATGGCTTAAAGAACGGCGCCTGCTCGACGGTGCCGAGGAACTCCTCGAAGTAGTCGAGCGCCGTCTCGCCCTTCGGCCCAAACGGGAAGTCCATGAGGATCCAGCTCTGGATGAAGACCCCGTCATCGAAGGCGGGGTCGCGCATGAAGAGCTGCTCCAGCTCCTTCCAGCACCGGGTGAGCGGCGGATGCTTGTCCTCGGCGATGCACGCGACGCCGAAGAGCAGGAGAAAGCGAAACGAGCGGAGGCACTCGCCGAACCCCTCGGGTCCTTTGATCTCCTCGGTCAGGAAGAGGTGCGCGACCTTCGCGCTCCGTAGCTCTTCCAGGGAGTATTGTGATAGCGGAAGGCGGCCGGGCAGCATCGAGGACCATGCGGGTTTCTGGTTCGACATCCTCGCGCACCGATAGCAGGCCGTCACGACGGCGGGAACCCTCGGGAGTCCGGATGTACACTGGCCCCTCGGTCGCATCCGCGTAGGTCCACCATGCACTGGCAGGAAGAACAGGAAGTGGGAGCGCAGTTCGCCTGGAGCGGTGGACGTACGATGCGCGTCTTCAGCCTGTTTGTCCTTCCTCCCGAACGTGGCGCGGGACACGCGCGTCGCGCGCTCCAGGCCGCGAACGACGCCGCCCTCGCGATGGTCGCGCTCGCGGCGATGCTGGGACATGCGGCGATGATGCCGTTCAAGGTGAAGCTCGGTGCCTCGAGGAGTATCGCCCTCCCGACCCGCCGGCTGCCGTGCGGAAAGCTCCGCGCGCCAAGTACGGCGGGATGACCAACTTGGGTCGGCGTTCTCGAACGAGGGGACGGGGTGGTTGGAACGCCCTGACGGGTGTTACGTTGCCACGTCCTCGGCGCTCACGGCGACAGCACGGGCACGACGTGGCGGCCGTTGCGACGATAGACGTGGAAATCGCCGTCCAGAGTCAAAACCACGCTGTCGGGATCGGTCTCGGTCATCCGGACGAGACACGCGTCGGCGAGCGACATAGGCACCGAATGGTACTTCTCCATCAGCCTGCGGACGGCCGTGATCTCGGAGGCCAGGCGAAAATCCAGCACAAGGTGGTCGACGAGCGCGAGGACCGCATCCTCGCCGCCCGCGAATGAGCGAAGGAGAAAGCACGCCTCGACCAGCACGGCCTCACATGTCGCGAGCGGAAGCGCGGCGCTGGACGTGATCCGCGAGAGCGTTTCCTTCGCCCATGCGTGGTGGGGGTCCCTCTTGCGGAGCAGCGCGACCAGCGGTCCTGTGTCGAGCACGACGCGCTTCACTTCATCGCCTTCCGGCGCCTGAGGAGCCGGAGCTGCGCGTTGTCGAGCCCGAACCCTTTCATGTGCTCGGGGTTCGTGGCGAGGTCGGCAGGTCCCTCGTCGTCGAGGCAGCCGACGAGG
>Ga0302326_10002581_pt1 | contig 43874 bp, 35 predicted proteins | sample Palsa_T0_3_FD_202264 | JGI IMG/M metagenome (GOLD analysis project Ga0302326, IMG submission 202264) | Peat permafrost microbial communities from Stordalen Mire near Abisko, Sweden - Palsa_T0_3 | ecosystem: Environmental > Terrestrial > Soil > Palsa > Peat permafrost | place: Sweden: Abisko...
GCAGGTTGCGACGCTCGGCTTCGACGCCGGTCTTCCGCGCTTCGTCGATCGCGCTCTGCAGTTCGAAGAGCAGACCGGAGCGCGCCATCTTCAGCAGATTGAGACTTGCTTTGCCCGGCGCCAGTTCAAGGAAATTGCCAGTGCGGCCGCGGCTCTGCAAAATTTCCATCTGCTCGTTGACCACAACGGCGGGCGGCGCGTAGCGGCTGAGAAGCAGACGATCGGCCTCGCGCTGCAGTTCGACCGGCGCCGTGGCCTGCTCAACAGGCCTCAGGGACGGCGCAGGCATTTCCAGCATGGCGCCATCGTGTTCCGGTGGACTAACCGCGAAACCAAAAGTGACTGGGTTGACGACGAGCTTCTTGCTGTAGATTTTCTGTTTCTTGTCGACCATTTCGAACAACTCCGAACCTGCTCCCAAAAGGCCTTCCGTATTGCCGATCAACAGAAAGCCGGTGGGGTTGAGCGCGTAATGGAATATCGGAACAACGCGCTTTTGCAGAGATTGGCTGAGATAGATCATCACATTGCGGCAACTCACCAGATCCATCCTTGAAAAGGGCGGATCGTTAAATATATTTTGCGTGGAAAAGATGCAAAGGTCACGAATGGTCTTGCTGATCTGATAGCCGCCGTCGGATTTGTGAAAGAAACGGCGCAGGCGGCCGGGGCTGACATCCGTCTCGATGCTTTCCTTATACATGGCGGAGCGGGCGCGCTGCACCGCGATCTCGCTGAGATCGGTCCCGAATATCTGGATGGGAATCTCCGTCCGCTCGTCGCCGAGATATTCCAACAGAGAGATAGCGTGCGAGTAGGCCTCCTCGCCGGTGGAACAGCCTGGAACCCAGATGCGGATGGGGAGAGATCCTTTACTGCGAGCCTTGAGAAGCGCGGGATAAACAACCAGCTTGAGCGTCTCGAACACCTCGGGATTGCGGAAGAAAGACGTGACGTTGATCAGCAGATCCTGATAAAGCGCGTTGACCTCGCTGCGGTCGCTTTGGAGCAGAGCCACGTAGTCGCTCAGCTTCTCGAGCCGGTGCAGAAGCATCCGGCGGTGGATGCGGCGGCCGATGGTGGGCGGCTTGTACTCGGAAAAGTCGACCCGTGTTGCCCGGCGCAGCAGACGAAAGACCCGAGTCATCTCCGCATCTTTGCCCTTGTCCTCTCCCTCGCTCGCGCCCGCAGCGGAGCCAGCTACGTAAGGGTGGCTGCGGATACGGGCCAATTCACGCGCAATTGCATCGGGAGCGAGCACGAAGTCGACGCAGCCCGCGGCAATGGCGCTGGCCGGCATGCCATCGTATTTGGCGCTGCTGGTTTCCTGGGCGAAGGTGATCCCGCCCTCGCCCTTGATGGCGGTCAGACCCAGGGTGCCGTCCGACGCTGTGCCGGAAAGAACGATCCCGATCGCATTGGACCCCTGTTCGGAAGCCAGCGAGCGAAAGAAAATATCGATCGTGGCGTTGACCGAGCGCGGCTGATGCTCGCGGTCGGCGATGTGCAGGCGCCTTCCGGAGATGGTGAGATCGCGGTTAGGCGGAATCACGTAAACGTGATCCGCCTGTAACTCCATGCCATTTTCGATCTCGACCACCGGCATCGTAGTGGTGCGGCCCAGGATCTGCGTGAATGCGCTTTCCCGTTGCGGATCGAGATGTGGCACGATTACGTAGGCCATGCCGAGATCGGGCAGCAACGCCTTGAGCAGGCTGGTGAACGCTTCGAGACCGCCAGCCGACGCCCCGATTCCGACGATAGGAAATGATTTGGGCCGCGCGAGTTCGGCAAGCGCGACGGCGCGAGCTTCTTGCTTCTGGGCAGAAGGTTGCGCCCGGTTCGTTACCGGGTTACGAGGACTCATTGCCGATCGCTCAGAAGAGAAGCCGGGTGCAATAGACGCAACGGCGCGCGCCAATGGCCCGGATTAAAGCGCTCTGAATGGGCGCACTCTGCGCTGCAAGGATTTCGGCGAACGAGGCCCGCTTCAGAACCCTGTTCAGAACCTGAGCTGCTGAATCGACTCAACACGGCTTCTCAACTCCTCCACCGCCGCTTTTACCTCTTTCGTGAGCGCCAGATTGTTGTCGCGCAGCAGACGCGCCGTCTCGATTCTGGCGTTCAGCAGGGAGAGAGCCGTCAGAGAAAGGCTCGGTCGCGCGAAATTGATCCAACCAGAACCGTCGATTGGGACGCGTTCCGCGCGGCTGGTGCACCGCAAAGCCACCCAGGCGTCAAGATCGCGAGGACGCGCCAACACAGCTTTCTTGTTCGAGCCCTGGGGACGCCGCACCGGAAGCCCGAAATCCTGCTCCCAACGCTGCACCGTGCGAACACCTTTCCCCATATAGCGGGCGATGTCTTTCCACGAGGTCAGCACGGCGCTGCGATCGGCGCCGTTCGAGTGATGTGCAGCCGCGGCTGCGCGGTGCGACGGGATGGTCATGGGGTTCAAGGCACTGGTTCCTGGGTTCATAGTACGCTCCGAACTCGAATTCTGTGGGTTCCAATGCACAAACGTGCGTTCGGTTATGAATCGTACAAACCGTTTTCGGATGCCTGAAAGCTCCCGGTTTTTCTGACTCTTCTATAGCACACTCTTTTGGCCTTCGTCTTCTGCGGTCGTCAACCTGACGGATAGGGCCTTACCGGGACGAGTGAGTAGCCCTACCGCGGCCGTATGCGCAGGAAGATGACAACGCCCATCGGATCGATCCCATAGACAGGCTGAAGAATCGAGCCGGGGATATACGCCGTGACCTGCGCTCCCAGAGCAGTGGCAAGGTGCGGAATGCGGCCCAGATCGCGGTCGTAGCCGAAGGTGTATGCCTGCACGCGCCCGGCGGGTTCCTCCGCAACATTCGGCGGGAGGGGCTTCTCGCCCCGAAGCAACTCGCTGGTGCGGTCGACGTCTTCAATCCGGGTAAAAGCATAATTGCGCGAGCGAAAACGCAGCGTGGACTCGAGCAGATAGCTATTCTCAATGTGGTTGTCGGGGAGGTCAAGCGTGCGTCCCCAGACCAGCGTGGTGGCCCAGTTGCCGTTGTTGGACGAGGGGCGGTTATACATCACCGAGGCCGTCATGCGTTCCTGATCGGAGGTCGGAAACAACGCTTCAGGGCTGTGCAATCGGCCATACGAATACTGCGCACTCCAGTTTTTTCCCGGCTGGACGGTCAGCCGCGTGGACCAGGAATCGATAGCACCCTGCTGCACCTGCCAGCGATGCTCGTTGGGCTCGCGACCGTGAAAACCGCTGCCTTCGAGGCGCAACCAGCCATTCGTGACCCCGACAGTGACAACGTCATCCGAAATGTGGGTCGAGTCCTCCTGATGATGCCCGAGAGTGCCAACTGGGCTCTCGATCGCCGACTCACGATGCGGATAGGCCGTCGGCCCGATGGCGGGGTCGCCGACCGGTGCTACGTAGAAGCTGAGCAGAATGCGGCCGCCAAGGTGCAGATCGTACAGCGCGCCGAACTCCATCACGAAGTCGTGCGGGTGCTGCCCGTCAGCGATGGGGTTGCCATACGCGGTTTCACCCTGCTGGAAAAGCAGCGGGTATTGCCGCCCCGTCACCGTAGCCGGCTCAAGGCTAAGCATGGTTCGCAGCGTGAGCTGGCCAGGCCCCCATGCGCGTTGCGCCATCGGCATTACCCAGTTGGTCGAGAACAGCTTGTCCTCGCCGCGCGGGCTGGTTTGCTGCGTGTCGGCGAGGAAGGCGTTGCCATGCACCATCAGCATCCAGTTGCTATGCATGGTCATCAGCATCGGCGCCGGCGTGGAGTCGGGCTGCGCGCTGGTCCCCGAGGTTGTGTGCGCCTGGATTTCCTGAGTGAAAGTGTCAGCCGGGCCCATCTGCATTTGCATTTGGGCAGGCGCGGAAGCGCGGAACACAAGAGCGATGACGAGGACTGGCGCGCGCAATCTACGGAAGAAACAGAGCACGGAACATTCCTCGGACCATCATGCGAACCGTCGCCCTAGCGGCTGTTGAGGTTCAGTGTTTCAATCCGCCTGCCGAAAAGAGATTCGACGACAACAGTTTAGATGGCGGTACAGTGATTACGGATGCGGCTCTTTATGGGAATCGCGCTGGCTCCCGAAACCGTCAATTCGTTGGCGGATGTGCGGCTGCGATTTGAGTCCCCAGCCACCGACTTACGGTGGTCATCTCCTGAGACCTGGCATGTAACCCTGCAATTCCTCGGACAGACGGGTGATGAGCAGCAGGCGTGCGTGCTCGAAAAACTGAGCGCCGATCGTGCGGCCCAGGTTCCGGTCAGGATTCAGGGCCTGGGATTCTTCGAACGAGCCGGCGTCTTCTGGGCCAGAGTTGCGCTGACGCCGGAGTTGCTGGCTCTACAGCAATTTGTAACAGCGGCGACGCGGAATTGTGGATTTGCACCCGAAGCCCGCGCCTGGAACCCGCACATCACGCTGGCCCGAACGAAAGTCGCGCCGGTACAAGCGCTTTGGCTCCGCTGCAGAAATCCGTGGAGCGCGCAAAGATTGACCTCAGAGCCGAGTTCACGGCAAAAGAATTTCTTCTCTCCGAATCGATCCCCGGACCAGAAGGATCGAAATACGAAGTGCGCGAACGGTTCCCTCTGTTCACACCGGCTCAGGAATAACCCGCAACTTGCCCAGCCCCAGAATGTAGCCAGCGATTCCGACGGCGAGCACAATAGCCGCGATCAGAAAGGAAGCGCGGAAGTTGTGCTTGCCTGCAAAGTAGCCCGTAACAATGGGCGCGGAAATAGCGGCGAGTTGCGTCGCGAAGTTCATGATGCCCCCGACGCGGCCGACGCTTTCGCGTGGGGCAATGAGTGAGGGCACCGACCATCCCACCGGAGCCATCGCACCAAGACCGGCCATCGCCACGCTGATCCACACGAGCGCATGCGCCGCTGTGTGAGAAAAGCTCGCACCGTAAAGGGCCGCGCCAAAGGCCAGTCCGCCAACCAGCACCGACTGCCGCACCAGCCAGGGACGCGCGCCCCGGCGAACCAGCGCGTCGACCATCCAGCCGCCGATCAGTAAATCCGTCACGGTGGCCACCATCCACGGAATGCTCGTGTCCAGCGCTGAGTGAAGCAGATCGACATGGAGACTCATCGAGAGATAGCTGGGCAGCCACGTGAGCACCAGATAGAAAACATAGTTGTAGGCGGCAAAGCCGATAGTCGCTCCGATCACCTGCCGCTGGCGCAGCAGATAGAGCAGCGGCGCACCGTGAGGTTTCTCGGCGGGCGCCGATTCCGGCTGAGCGTGGCCTTCCGCCATGAGCTTGCGCTCCGCGGGACTGAGCCGCGGGTCTTCGTTCGGATTACGATAGACGCCCCAGAACAGCAGGAAGTAAAGAAAGCTGATGAAGCCGGTAAAGATGAAACTCCATCGCCAGCCGAAGCCGATGAGGAGCAACCCGAGAATTGGCACTCCGATGGCAGAAGCGAATTTCGCCGCCGCATCGTTGATGGAAGTGGCGAAGCTGCGCTCGCCCTCCGGGAACCAGTAGCCAACGGCCTTGGCGTTGGCGGGAAAGGTCGGCGCCTCGCCGATGCCGAGCAGAAGCCGCGCTGCAAAGAAGCTGTAGAGGCCAGTCGCCAGGCCGGATGCAAATGAGGCAATACTCCACACCAACGTCGCGATACGGCCGATGCGGCGCACTCCCCACCGGTCGAGCATCACGCCGATGGGAATTTGCAGAACCGCATAGGTCCAGTTATAAGCGCTCAAGAGAACTCCAAAGGTCAGAGCGGAAATGCCCCAGGCTTGGCGAAGAGCGTCGTGCGCAACAGAAATGTTGACGCGGTCGAAAAAATTGACGAGCACGCCAATGCCAAGCAGAACCGCGATACGCCATCGACGGTGCGGGGCGTGCGCCGGAGACGAGAGGGCAACATCAGGCATGGGCTCTGAGAATTGTAGACGGGTGGCCGCTGAATCATCGCAAGCGGGAACCCAGCCCTGACGGAATTACGCCGCGCCGGAGTTCTTTGGACGCCAAATATTCCACCTTTTACATGATAAAGTGAGGCGCAACCAGCGCATTTAGGGTCTCAAATCATGGCGACGCTGAAGGAAATCCTCTCGCTGCTCAGACGCCAGTACGGGCCTCCCGTCTTGCCTCCAGCAAAGGGTCCGTTTGAATTGGTGCTGTGGGAGAATGCCTGCTATCTGCTGCCGGATACCCGCAGGCGGGAGGTATTCGAAGGTCTGCGCAAACAAGTCGGGCTCACTCCCCAGGCAATCCTGACTGCCGATCGGGACGTTCTCTTATTTTGGGCGACAAGAGGAGGCATGCGACCCGAAGTTCGCGTCTTCCGATGGCTCGAGATTGCAAGGATCTGCCGCGACCAGTTCGGCGGTGATTTAAACAGCATTCTCTCGCAAACGTACGCCGAGGCTAAAAGAGCCCTCAAGCAATTCCCCAATATTGGAGACCCCGGTGCCGAGAAAATCCTGATGTTCTGCGGCGCCGCTCCGGGTCTCCCCCTGGAATCGAATGGTCTGCGCGTTCTTACTCGCGTGGGCTGCGGCCGCGAACATGTGAAGAACTACGGGCGAACCTACAAATCCGTGCAGGACGCGATCGCTTCCGAAATTCCCAGGAATCCCAAGAAATCAGCAGAAGCTCATCTGCTGCTGAGACAGCACGGCAAGGAGGTGTGCCGAAATAATGCCCCCCTCTGCCACGACTGCTCGATCTCCGCCCTTTGCAGTTATCCAGCGAAGACGCGCTGAAAAGCTTTCCCGGCAACCGCGCCGACCTATTCGACAGCCTGCACCATGCCGCGCCCCAGCAACAGCTCAGCCTTGTCGATGAAAGCGCGATCGGCCGCGACCGTGATCCCCTCCGGCTCCATCACCACGCAGTATTGCCCGCTCTGCTCCACGTTCAGCATCACCCGCGCAGGCCCCGGCGCGGAGACGACCAGATCATGCAGCTCAACCAGTGTCGTTTCACTCACCCGGTCGAGCGCAATGCGGATACGGATGTTGTTCGGCAAGCGCACCTTCACATCCTCAAGCGGCTGAATCGAAGACACGCAAAGCTTCGGCGCCGCTTCCTCTTCGGCCCGAAGCTGGCCGCGGATCAGTACCGGCACTTCGATGCGGAGCGACTGCGCGAGCCGTTCGTAATCCCTGGGAAAACAGATTAGTTCAATCTTGCCGCTCGCATCCTCGAGTGCCGCCTGCGCGTAAAGATCGCCTGAGCGCTTCGACTTGGCGACCTTCAACCCAAGGATCACCCCGGCGATGGAGATTTCGTTCTCGGGCGCCTGCCCGCGCCGCCCGTTCGACGGTGCCGGCTTCATTTCAAGCGCAGTGGCCACGTCGACAGCGCCCGGCAGGTTGCGCAGCTTCTCGGCGTACTTGTCCAGCGGATGACCCGAAACAAAGAACCCAAGCACTTCCTTCTCCGCCGCCAGACGCTGGCTCTCATCCATGTCAGGAACATTGGGAAGACCGTCATGTTTTGCCCCGTTCGCAGGCACATCGAAAATTCCAAACAAACCGGACTGCCCGGCAGCATCGTCGCGCTGCGCTTTTTGCGCGCGCTCCATGGTTTTGTCGACTGCAGCCAGTAGCTGCGCGCGCCGCCCAAAGGAATCCAGCGCACCAGCCTTGATCAGCGATTCAATCACGCGCTTATTCAACAAACGCAGATCGATCTTCTCGCAGAATTCCTGGAACGACGCGAAGCTCTTCCCTTCCTCTGCAAGGGCCGCGCGCACACCAAGAATCGAATCGATCGCGTTGCGCCCCACATTCTTGATGGCAGTGAGTCCAAAGCGAATCGCCTCGCCGTGCGGCGTGAAGTCGGCATCGCTATAACGCACGTCCGGTGCCTCGACAGAAATTTCCATCTCGCGGCACTCTTTGATGTACTTCACCACATTTTCCGGCTTCGAGATTTCCGAGGTCAGCAGCGCCGACATGAACTCGACCGGATAATGTGTCTTCAAATAGGCCGTCTGATACGCGAGGAGCGCATACGCCGCCGAGTGCGACTTGTTGAACCCGTATCCCGAAAACTTCGCCATCTGGTCGAAAATCTCGCCGACCACAGCCTTCGGATGCCCCAGCGCCGCCGCACCGGTCATAAACCGTTCCCGCTGCTCGGCCATCGCCTCGGCGTTCTTTTTCCCCATCGCCCGGCGCAGCAGGTCGGCCTCGCCCAGGCTGTAGGTCGCCAGCACGTTCGCGATCCGCATCACCTGCTCCTGATACACGATCACGCCCAGCGAATCTTTCAGAATCCCCTCAAGCTCCGGCAGCAGAAACTCCACCTTGCGCCGTCCCCACTTGCGCTCGATGAAGTCGTCGATCATGTCCATCGGCCCCGGCCGGTAAAGCGCATTCAGCGCCGTCAGTTCCTCCACCGTGTCTGGTTTATAGCGCCGCAAAACGTCCCGCATCCCATTCGACTCAAACTGAAATACGCCTGACGTCAGAGCCGTGTGAAACACTTTTTTAAACGTCTTAGGATCGTCGAGCGGAACCATCTCGATGTCCAGCTTCTCGCCGCGCGTCTGCTCAATCAGCTTCACGCAATCGGTGATCACCGTCAGCGTCGCCAGGCCCAGAAAGTCCATCTTCAGCAGGCCCATCTTCTCGACCGCCTTCATATCGTAGGCAGTCACAATTTCGTCGTTCTTCGTACGGTTCAGCGGCACCAGCTCCGTCAGCGGACGGGGCGCAATCACCACCGCCGACGCGTGCACTCCCGCCCCGCGCACCAGCCCCTCCAGCTTTTTTGCTGTGTCGATGAGCTCACGAATCTGCTGGTTGCTGTCGTAGGCTTCCTGCAACGGCGGCGAATCCTTCAGCGCCTGATCGATGGTCACACCAATCGTGGCGGGCACCAGCTTGGCAATTCGATCCACATCTCCATAGGGCATGTCCAAAGCGCGTCCCACGTCTTTGATCGCCGCCTTCGCCGCCATCGTGTTGAACGTGATGATTTGTGCCACCTGCTCGCGGCCGTACTTCCGCGTCACATAATCGATCACCTCGCCGCGCCGGTTCTGGCAAAAGTCCACGTCGATATCCGGCATCGTCACGCGCTCTGGATTCAGGAACCGCTCAAACAGCAACACGTTCTGCATCGGATCGATGTTGGTGATCTCCATCGCGTAGGCCACCAGCGATCCCGTCGCCGAACCACGCCCTGGCCCCACCGGAATCCCCTGCTCCCGCGCGTAGCGGATGAAGTCCCACACAATCAGGAAGTATCCCGAGTACTTCATCTGCCGGATAATGCCGATCTCGAAGTTCAGCCGCGATTCATACTCATGCACCGGCACTCGCTGCACGCCGCGCAGTTCCAGTTGCCGCACCGCGGTTTCCAGCCGCTTCTTCAGCCCCTCCCGGCACACCTGCTCGAAGTAGCTGTCGATCGTGTGCCCCGCCGGCACCGCGAATTCCGGAAAGGGATTATCGACTTCGCTGAGTTTGAAATGGCAGCGCTCGGCAAACTGCATGGTGCGGCTCACGACCTCAGGCGCGTGCGCGAAGAGCCGCTCCATTTCTGCGGCGCTCTTGACGAAGAACTGGTTGGTATCGAATTTAAAACGCTTCGGGTCGTTGATCGAAGCGAGCGTCTGCACGCACAGCAGCACTTCATGCGCATGCGCGTCGTCCTCACACAGATAATGACTGTCGTTCGTGGCAACCAGCGGGATGTCGAGGTCTTTCTCAAGACGGAACAGATCGGCATGAATCTTCTTCTCGAGTTCCAGGCCCTGATCCTGAATTTCAAGGAAGAAGTTGCCGCGTCCAAAGATGTCCTGATACTGGCTGGCGGTGGCCTTAGCGGCTTCGTATTTACCGGCCATCAGGTTCTCGCACAGCTCGCCCGCAAGACAGCCCGAGAATCCGATCAGTCCCTTCGAATGCTCGGCAAGATACTTCTTGCTGATGCGCGGCTTTCTATAGAAACCGTGGAGTGATGCCTCCGAAGTGATGCGGACAAGGTTGCGATAGCCCTCTTCGTTTTCCGCCAGCACCAGGAGATGGTTGTAGTCGTCACCCTGCGGATCGGCGCGATGGTCTTCCTTTTGGCAGACGTAGAGCTCACACCCGAGAATCGGACGAACCCCATGCTTCTTCGCAGCGTCAAAAAAATGGACCGCGCCATAGATGTTGCCGTGATCGGTGATCGCGACAGATTTCTGTCCGATGCGAGCAACATGTTGAACCAGCTTTTCGACATCGCACGCGCCATCGAGCAGCGAGTAGTCGGTGTGCAAATGCAAGTGTGTGAATTCCGCCATAGCGTACTTCTATTTTAGGTCGTCGGATGAGACCCATGTGCGGAGGAACGCGGCGCACTGATGAGGAAAAGCAGGGACGAAATGCGCTAACGCGGTATGTCGCGATGTGCGGTCTTGACGATATAGCCGTGCCGCGCCAGGCGGCGGGCAACCTCCTCGGCAATCATGACGGACCGGTGTTGGCCGCCGGTGCAGCCAAACGCCAGCGTGAGATAGCTCTTCCCCTCGTTGATGTAATGCGGTAGCAGGAAGAGCATCATGTCCGTGACGCGATCAAGAAACTCGCGCGACTGCGGAAAACTGACGATGTAGTTTTCGACCTTCGGATCCTTGCCGGTGAGATTGCGGAATTCCGGAATAAAGTGCGGGTTGGGCAGGAAACGCACGTCGAAAACCAGATCGGCGTCGAGCGGCACGCCTTTCTTGTAACCAAAGCTCGTTGACGAGATGAGCAGGTTCTTGCCGTCATTCTCGAGTATGAATTTGTTCTGGATATAAGAGCGGAGTTCGTGGACGTTAAACTTCGTCGTGTCGATGACGACATCGGCGACGTTACGGATCGGCTCCAGCAGCCGCCGCTCTTCCTGGAGAGCCTGCGTAACGCGTTCTTCCCGTCCGAGCGGGTGCGGCCGGCGCGTCTCAGAGTAACGAGCCAGCAATGCCGCCTTCGAGGCTTCGAGAAAAAGCACCGAGGTCGGCAGAGTTCGGCGGATCTCGCGCAGCATCGCTGGGAATTTTTCGAGACTTTGCCCCTCGCGTACATCCACCACCAGCGCGGCGCGGCGAATATCGCGCGAATGCGCGACCAGCTCCGCGAAAGGCCGCATCAGCATCACCGGCATGTTGTCGACAGCGTAAAAACCCAGATCCTCAAATGCCTTCAGCGCCGAAGCTTTACCGGATCCCGAAAGACCGGTGAGGATCACAAGATCGCGAGGAGTGCCGGACGGACGGGGCTTTTTTGGAGAAGCGGCGGGGCGCTTCGCAGCTTTCTTCCGGCTGGCGGACATGGCCTCATCCTAGCATTCGGCCATGAAATGGCGATGACTCGTTTTGGGGATGACGATGCGGTTACACCGACTGCCTTTTGGCGTGCAAAGCGCACTGCAGAGCCGCGCACACGCGCTCGATCTGGTTATCGGTGATGCGGTTGAAGAAGGGCAAGGCCAGGGTACGCACTGCGACAGATTCCGTGATCGGCAGGTGAGTCGCGCCCCTCCAGGCCGAGTAGGCGGGCTGGAGGTGAATCGGCGCGAAGTATCGCCCAGCCCAAACTCCGTGCTCAGCGAGTTTACGCATGACACCATCGCGATCGGCCTGCGAGAATCCCATTCCGAGACGAACAACAAAGACAAACCAGCTCAGGCGCTGGCCGGGAATATCGGTGACAGGCAAAACAACGTCTGGAACTGCGCATAACAGATCGCAATAGCGGCGCGCGATCGCCTCGCGGCGGGCGAGAATCGAATAGATTCGGACGAGCTGTCCGAGGCCCAGGGCGCACTGCATCTCAGACAGGCGATAGTTGAAACCGAGTTCGGCATGCTCAAACCAGGAGTCTGCCAATTCGGGCGTAGGCCCCGACACCGCCGATTCTGATTCGTATCGGCCATGGTTACGTAATGCTGCGACACGCCGCGCGACCTCAGGATGGCGAGTGACGACCATCCCGCCTTCCCCGGTAGTGATCTGCTTGTTGGGATAAAAAGCAAAGACCCCAACGTCGCCAAAGCTGCCCACGCGACGGCCGTCGATCTCCGCGCCGATAGCTTCGCAGGCGTCTTCGACGATTACCAGGTTATAACGGCCAGCAAGGTCGAGCAGCGCCGGCATATCAGCCGGACGTCCGAAGGTATGCACAATGATGACGGCACGAGTCCGCGGAGTGATGCAGGCTTCGACGGCGGCGGAGTCAAGGTTCAGCGTTTCGGAGTCGATCTCCGCGAAGACCGGATGCGCACCGACGTAGCGAACAGCGTTAGCGACCGCGATGAACGTGAACGACGGAACGATGACCTCGTCTCCAGGACCCAGCCCGAGTGCCAGCAACGCGAGATGCAGGCCAGCCGTTCCAGAACTGACGCCGACAGCATGCGGCACGCCCACGTACGCCGCCATCGCGCTCTCGAACTCGGCCAATTTCGGACCAAGGCTGAGGCGCGGCGTGCGAAGAACCGAAGCGACGGCCTCGATGTCGGCGTCGGTGATATCGGGCGCGGAAAGGGGGATCTCGGGCTCGATCATGAAGCGAACTCGTTGTTCGGAGGCAAAGCTCGCTTCACAAGAAGCTCCTGCCCCAGCGGACAGGTGGTCAGCACTTCGACAATCCGCTTGGCGGCATGCCCGTCGCCATAGGGATTGACCATGCCTTCAAGGGATGCGCGAAAAGACGGACTACGCGCTTCCCCTATGCGGGCAAGGATGGAAGCTGTCTCCGGTTCGGCGTCGAGCACATTGCGGGCGCGTTCGCGGCCCTTCTGGCGCAAACCCACATTGATGGTGGGCAACGCGAACGAACCGGATTCCATGATGCCGCTCGACGAGTTGCCAACCATCGTGTCGACGCAACGAAGCAGACTCCAGTATGCAACGGCGTCGAGATTGACGTAGAGCCTGGTGGACGGATGGCGCGTGAGAAATTCGCGCGTGCGTGAGAGAAGCGACCGGCTGCCCGCGTCGGCGTTCGGATAGCAGAAAAGGATTTGCGTTGTACCCTGAGCAGCGATCTGTTCCAGCGCTGCGAAGAGTGCGTCGGCCTCACATGTGGTGTCCGCCTGGAGCGTGACGGGATGGTATGCGACCAGCAACGCAGGAATGCGTAGATCGAGATCGCAGGCAGACTCAACCTCGTCGCGCGAAAGGAGCTGGCTCCGGCGCAAATGATCGAGCGACGGAGCACCGGCACGGTGGACACGCCATGGTTCTTCGCCCATGGCGATGACGCGTTCGCGCGCGGTTTCCGTCGAGGTGAAATGAATGTGGCTCATCTTGGTGAGCGCATTGCGGACGGCATCATCGATGGCGCCTTCGCTGATCTCGCCGCCTTCAATGTGCGCGATCGGGATGCGCAGTGAGAGCGCTACCGAAGCAGGAGCTAGCATCTCGTAGCGATCGGCGATCAGCAGCAACAGATCGGGACGCATCGCGCCCAGCGTGTCGGCGAGCGAAAGAACGGCAACGCCGATGCTCTTCGCCATTCCCACATCGGTATCAGAACTCAGCAGGGATTCAATGCGCGCCGCGATGGGGAAACCATCCTTCTCAATCTCGCAAATGGTCGCACCGAATTCCGGCGAGAGGTGCGAGGCCATCGCGATCAGGCACAGATCAACGTCCGGATGTTCGGAGAGCAGTTTGAGCGGCCAATAGAGATGGCTGTAGTCAGCGCGTGAAGTCGTGACAACCGCAATGCGGCGCTTCATTTGAATGCCACGGGGGTTGTGGCGGTGAGTGCCAGGACAGCATCCCGTAGAACGACGCTGGGTTCGTAATCTGGGACAAGTGCCTCAACGATGCGCAACAGAAGCGGAAGATCGCGCGCAGCGATGGCGGCTTGGAGCGCGTGCATCTGTGCATCGAGGTCGGCGACAGCAGGACTGGAAACGCAGCGCAGACTGGCGCTCGAATCCACGGTATAACGCTCGCGCGAGGAAATGAGCGACTCTTCAAGCTTGTCGCCGGGACGCTGCTCCGTGAAGACAATGCGTACATCACCGCTCGCGATCATGCGACGAGCAAGGTCCGCAATAAGCACCGGCTCTCCGGGATCGGGGACAAGGACCCCCTGAGCTGAGTCGGCGGCCATCGCCTCGGCGACAAGCGCGACGACCTCGTCCAGCGTGATGAAAAAGCGGCGCGCCGCAGGATGCGTGACGGTGATCGGTCCGCCTTGCGCGATCTGGTCCGCGAAAAGCGGCGCAACGCTGCCCGGTGAGCCGATAACGTTAACGAGCCGCAGCGCAGTGAAACCACCATGCGCGAGCATCGCCAGCTCCGCGATGCGTTTCGACGCACCCATGATGCTGTGCGGAGCAACCGCCTTGTCCGTGGAGATGAGGATCATTCGGCGAACACGATGCTCCTGTGCGATCCGCGCCAGAAGCCACGTGCCAACACTGTTGGTCTCGACCGCCGCGAACGGATTATGCTCCATCAAGGGGACGTGCTTGAGCGCAGCTGCGTGGATGACAATTTCTGGTCGATACTCCTCGAAAAGTGCGGCAAGCAGAGCGCGATCGCAAACGCTACCGAGGATCGGAACGCACTGGTCGCCGCAGCCGCGCGCAGTCATCTCCCGATCGATGGAGAAGAGTGCCTGCTCGGCAATTTCGAGTAGGACGATTTGCGACGCGCCAGAGGCGACGCACGTCCAGACCAACTCCGCTCCGATAAAGCCACCGGCGCCGGTGACGAGGATGCGACGACCCGCGACGCTGGGAATCGGGACCGGACGGCGAGCTGTTGATTCACGCCCGAGAATCTCGGCCCAGGACGGTGTGGGTTCAGATCGCGGCGCGGGGAAGAAATCAGTCTGCACAGGGCGAAATTATAATGGCCCTGCATCCCGCGCATGCCTGTCACCCTCCTTCCCGCTACCGAACAGCTTGCATTGTTGCGCCGCCGCGCGATCACGCCGCTGGAGTTGGCCGAAGAACACATCGCGCAAATCCAGCGGCTGAATCCAGCTCTGAACGCGCTGGTTGACTTCGACCCGGACCGAATCCGGGCACTGGCAGCGCACGTCCGACCGGGCCCGTTGTCGGGACTATCGATGACGGTGAAATCGTCAATCTCGGTCGCCGGTTATCGCTGCGAGATTGGCAGCACGTTGAATCGCGGATCAATCCCCGAGAAGAACTCCGTCGTCGTCGACCGTCTGGTCCATGCCGGCGCGATCATCCTCGGCACCACCAACTGCCCCGAGTTTCTGATGGCCTACGAGACGGAGAATCTCCTCTACGGCAGCACGCGCAATCCGTGGAATCTGGACTACTCGCCGGGCGGATCGAGTGGCGGAGAAGCAGCGGCAATCGCAGCTGGGATGTCTGCAGGCGGACTGGGCAGCGATAGCGGCGGATCGGTGCGCGAACCAGCGCACTTCACAGGAATCTGCGCGCTGAAGCCGACGGCGGGCCGCTTCCCTGCCTCGGGACATCTGCCGCCCTGCCTCGGGCCATTCGCTTTTCTGGGATCGATCGGCCCGATGGCACGCGCCGTCGGCGATCTGCAGCTGCTGTTCGAAACGCTGTCCGGCCATGATCCAACAGATCCGAACAGCGCGCCAGCGCCGCATCGAGCCGTTACGCGCGACGAAGCCAAGCGCGTACCGATCGGCTGGTTCGAGGACGACGGCATCGTTCCGGTCACGCCCGAAACGCGAGACTCAATTCAACTCGCTGTCCGAGCACTTGAACGCCAGGGATTCACAGTAAAACCGTTTCGCCCGAAGTCCCTCGAAGCAGCCCGAAAGCTGTGGTGGACCTTCTTTGTCCAGTGCGGAGCAATGCTCTACGCATCAACCATTCGCGGACGCGAAGAACAACTGAGCCCAACGTTCCGCGATTATCTCGCGATGGCGCGAGCGGAAAAACCCATGACGGCCGATTCCCTCCTCGATGCGTGGGTCGAATCCGACACGGTGCGCGCGCGACTGCTCCAGGAGATGAGCGAGTTTCCAATTCTGCTGTGCCCGGTGTGCGCGATTCCCGCGTTCAAGCCCTTCGAGCGTACTTGGAATGTCGAAGGCCAAGCCGTAGCGTATCTCGACGCAATGCGCTATACGCAATGGTTCAATCTGCTGGGCGGACCAGCCGCCGTGGTCCCCGTGAGCCGGTCCGCCGATGGCCTTCCCATCGGAGTCCAAATCGCTGGACGCCTGTTCGCCGATGAGCTGGTGCTCGAAGTGGCTGCCGCTGTCGAAAGCGAGTTTGGCTATCAACCGCCGCCGATGGCGCTCTGAAGTCTGAGCCCCAAAACACAAAGGCCCGCCGGATTGGCGGACCTCTGATGCCGGCAAACGGCCAGCTATTACGGCTTCAGATGCTGGAACAGATTCAGCTTCGAAACGTCGTTCACCATGATGAAAGCGAAGAACAGGATCAGCATCACGAACGCGACCTGATACATGCGTTCCTTGAACTCCTGCTTCAGATCGCGCCGCAGCAGGCCCTCAATGCAAAGCAGCACGATCATGCCGCCATCGAGGATCGGAATCGGCAGCAGATTCATGATGCCGAGGTTCAGGCTGATCAGCGCGGTGAGCCCGATGATCGGCTGCCATCCGTGCATCTCAGCAGCTTCGCCGGTCATGCGCGCCATGCCGATGGGTCCGCTCAGCTGCTGCATCACCGCGCCGTGGCGCGTGAACAGGCGATGCAGAATGTCCAGGATCAATCCGGAGTAGTGCAGGTTGTAGGTGATTGACCGCCGCACAGCCTGCGACAACGGCAATTGCTCCACGGTAAAAGGCGGCGGCGCCGGGACGAACCCGAGGGCGTAGCCGGGTGCCTGGCCGGTACTGTACTCAGTCCAAACGGGCTGAACCGTCACACCAAACTGTTTGCCATTGCGATCGATCACAAGGCTCGCGGGCTTGTTGCCAGCCTCATCGAGAACGGCAATGACGGCAGCAACGCTATGGACCGCCTGCCCATCAACCGACACCAGACCATCGCCTGCTTGCAGACCCGCTTTGACTGCCGGATCACCGGGTACAACGTCGGCCACGATCACCGGGCCATCCTGCGCCCAGGGAAGCAAACCCAGCGATTCGATGGCGAAGTCCTGCCCCTTCGATGGGTCGGCGAGAAAAAGCTCCGTACTGAACTGTTTCGTTTGTCCGCTGATGCTGCGCTCCACGGTAATGGCCACCGTCGAGTTGACGTCGAGCAGAGCGCGGTCGGTCAGCGTTTCCCAGGTAGGATTGTTCTTGTCGTCGAACCGGATGATCCGGTCGCCCGTCTCGAGACCAGCCCGACCCGCCGGCGAGTTGGGGGGCACCACGTCGAGCACTGCCGGAGCAGCCAGGAACTGCTCGACCTCGTTGTGCATGGTATAAAACCCGGCCATCAGCACAAACGCGAGGATGAAATTGGCGACTGGACCCGCCAGGGCAATCAGAACCCGCTGCCAGCGCGGATGCGAGCTGAACTCACCCGGATCCCCGGTGGTCTCCGAACCCGGCGTTTCGCCGGACATCTTGACGTAGCCGCCCAGCGGCAGCGCGCTGATGCGGTAGTCCGTGTCGCCGTACTTGACGCCGAACAGGCGCGTGCCGAAGCCCAGCGAAAAGACCTCAACGCGAACGCCGCAAAGCTTGGCGACAGCGAAGTGGCCGAACTCGTGCACTAGGACCATGATCCCGAGCACGATAAGAAAGGAGACGGTCGCGATTACGGCGAAGGGCATATCTGATTATTTCGGTGAAACTCGTGCGGACTCGGGCAGCATATCGGAGAACCTTAGGCCTCAGCAACGACGAGACGCTTCACGCCCCGCCAAAACTTCCTGCGCCAGCTCGCGCGATTCGCTGTCCAGCGCAAGTACTTCTTTGATGGTCGCCGGATGCCTCTCCGGGGTTGTCTCGAGTACCTGTTCAATTGTATCTGGAATGCCGGTAAAGGGAATCACCCGTTCGAGGAACGCCTGGACGGCCACTTCGTCCGCCGCGTTGAGAGCAATCGCGTGCGCCCCGCCCTTCTCGGCAGCCTCGTACGCCAGTCGTAAACACGGGAAACGCTGGAAATCCGGTGGCTCGAAGTGGAGATCTGATAGCGCCGCCATATCAAAGCGCAAATCCGACTCGATCCGCTCCGGATAGCCGAGCGCATACAAAATCGGCAACCGCATATCGGTGACGGAAATCTGCGCCAGCAGGCTGCCATCGATGAATTCCACCAGCGAATGCACCGTCGACTGCGGGTGCACCGTGACCTTGATCGCCGACGGTGGCAGATCGAAGAGGCGGCAGGCTTCGATGATTTCGAGTCCTTTGTTGAGAAGCGTCGCCGAGTCGATCGTGATCCTGCGCCCCATCACCCACGTCGGATGATGCAGAGCCTGCTCCACGGTGATGTTTCTGAACTCGGAGGCCGGGAGCGTCCGGAACGGCCCGCCTGAAGCAGTCAGCCAAATCTGCCGAACCTCGTCGCGCTTTCCCGCCCGCATGCACTGGTGAATCGCATTGTGCTCGGAGTCGATGGGGAGCAGCGCAACGTTCTTCTCGCGCGCAACAGCAGTAAGGATCTCTCCCGCGGCCACCATCGCTTCTTTGTTCGCAAGCCCGATGGTCTTGCCGGCCTGAACGGCTGCGTACGTCGCTTCGAGCCCCGCGACCCCCACGATGGCCGAGACAACAAAGTCGACTTCCGGCAACGTGGCGACCCGGACCGTACCTTCGCTGCCCCACACAACTTCGGTCCCCAGTCCCTCTTTCCGCAAACGGCGCGCCAGCTCAGCCGCCAGTTCTTCAGTAGCCAGCGAAACAACGCGAGGATGCCACCGAAGACACTGCTCAAAAACGGCATCCAAATTCCGACCGGCGGCAAGCGAGGCGACCGCAAACCGCTCAGGGTAGCTCGCGACAATGCTGAGGGTGCTCTGACCGATGGAGCCGGTCGATCCCAGGATGGCAATACTTTTCAAGGAAGGAGTTCTTCCGCCAGGGAGGCCAGCCACCCATTCCGATTGCTTCTCGCTGACCGTCGAATCGCTAACCGCTTCATCGCTGACCGGTTTTTAGCTGACCGCTTCTTAGCTGCATTTCAGAAGGACTGCTGCGCTAACTGAGCGTACCACAGCACTGGCGCAGCCAGCAGCAGCGCATCGATGCGGTCCAGAACGCCCCCGTGACCCGGCAGCAGGCGTCCCGAATCTTTGACTCCGGCGCCGCGTTTGATGGCCGACTCGGCCAGATCGCCGACCTGCGCGGCGATATTCAACAGCACTGCGAGGCCAATCCAGTGCGCGTAGCTGCCAGGATACGAAACATATTCGACGGCGCGAGCATTCAGCATCAAACCAACCCAAACCAGCAGCGCCGCGATCCCCACGCTGGCCGCAACCGACGCGATCGACCCCTCCCATGTCTTGTTCGGGCTCAACCTCGGTGCCAGCGTCCAGCGGCCAAAAGCGCGGCCGATATAGAGCGCCGCAATGTCGCCGGACCAGACAACCAGCAGCAAAAAGAGAAGGAGCGATGGTCCGTTGTCCTCCGCTGACAGCAAATAGAGCGTCGACATCGACAGGCCAATATAGAGAAGCCCGAAAACGGAATACGCCGTGTCGGGGAGCACACGCTCCAGCGGCGATCGAAACGTGCAAATAATAAGCAGCGCCAGAGAGATCGCTCCCATGACCGGCGCCATTAGGTCCGGGCGGCGGAAAACGGCGGCCAGCAGAACGGCCAGACAAACGATGACCTCAACGCGCGGTGTCCTTGCGCCGATTGCGTTGGCCAGCCCCAGATATTCCCATAACGCCAGCGCCGCAATGATGAAGATAAAACTCATCAAAACGATGGGCCACTTGGGTGACACGAAGATCACCGCAATCACGAGAGGAATCAGAACTACCGCAGTGAGGATGCGCCGCATGCCAAAGGCAGAATACACGCCTGGCAGCGGTGCAGCGCGTGGATTGATGGAAGACACGTAACTTCCGATGCCGACTGTGAGTCAGGCCTGCGCCTCACTTTGCATCAGGGATGCGAGTCGCCGGCATGTTGCGCAAAACTTCCAGCTCCTGCTGCACCTTCGCCCACTTCCGCGGGTGCTTCTTCGTTGCAATCGGAGCGTTGGGATCGGAATAGAAGACAAGGATGTTTTGCCTCAGACCCAGCGGAGGCCGCGCATTCTCCTTCGTGACGTGATCGAGGAGCGTAGCGTAGGTCTCGTCCATCAGGCGATACGTTCCAGGGCGGCTCGCGTAGCCGGTGTCGAGATCGAGGTCCGGAACCGCGAACCCATCTTGCCCCTTTTGCGCAAGCTCGCCCAGTAGCTGCATGTAACGATCCGTGGCCTGGTTCACGCCCTCGACATACTTTTCTTCAGAATCCTTGTCAGGGGCTCGAATCGAAAGGTCCGACAGAATACCGACCTTCGGCAAAATAAAGATTACAAATGCAACGATGCGCGTCTGGAAGCTCGGCTTGTGTCTCCGGAACGGCTCCCATCCGTTGCGGGCCGAAGTATCTTTCAGCCGATCCTCGAAGAGATGGAAGCCCGGCAAATCCTCGTCGGAGGGAAAGCTCTTCCTGTGCAGCACCACCTCGGCAAAAGAGATGCGAGGAAGAAACTGACGAACCGCCCAGTCGTAACTACCGATGGCGTGGGACTCGTTTCCCATGACGCTGCTGAGGGAAAGCCCATAGGTCGCGTAGAAGGCGCGCTCCAGTAGTCCCCGGGAAACTTTGAAACCAACGTGCCGCAGATAAGCCGCCGGGGCAAAGCGGGAGTGAGCCAGCTGATCGATGTCGAAGGCCCACTCCGTGCGGACATGCGCATGGGGCGACTCCTCATAGGTCACAACCGGTCCGTACTTCCGAGCCAGCTCCGGAAACTCAATGGCGACCGCAGGATTCACAGCCAGCTGATGGCCCATGGTGTCGCCTACAAAGTGCGAGAGCGCCCCCAGCGCAAAGGCCAGCTCATTCACATCGCGCGACTGGTGGATCAGGTTCGTGATGAAGTCGCCCGTGCGCACGTAATGCGCCAAATCGCTGAACGGAGGATGTCCAAACGGGTAATAGCCGGCATCCTGAATCACAGCGCCTCCGTAGGCATAAGCATGAGCGGTGCGCAGTTGCGCGGGTGTCGTGTCCGGATACTTGCTGAGCAGCACCGGCTTAATCCCGGAGTCCCACGTCATGTCGATGATGGTCTCGTGCGTCAGGAACGAGAAACCGGAGGAGAAGGGTGCGGCGAGCAGAAGTCCGAGAATGACCGAGACAATCTTCCGCTTCATTCCTGCCAAAACTCCTTTGTGCTTTCGGGGGGCATCCTGGGGCCGATGATGCAGGCGGCTCTACTCGTACCGCAGCGCTTCGGCGGGCAGCACGCGCGCCGCTGAAGTGGAAGGGTAAAGAGTCGCCAGCAGCGAGACGCCCAGCGACAGAGCCGTGACAATCACGCCATGTAGGATGCGCGGCGCGAAGGGAAGATAGTCCAGCGAATAAACATCTGCGGAAAGATGGATGAACCGATAGTGGCCGCCCGCCCAAGCCAGTGTGTAGCCGACAATCAACCCAAAAACAGTCCCGATTACGCTGATCAACAGCCCCTGCAGCAGAAAAATCCGCCGAATCTGGCCCGGCTGCACCCCCATCGACATCAGGACCGCAATATCCTTCGTCTTCTCCATCACCATCATGGTCAGCGCGATCAGAATATTCAGAGCAGCGACACACACGATCAACCCAATCACAATGAACGTCACTATCTGCTCCAGCTTGAGCGCACGGAAAAGCTCGCGGTTCTGCTCCATCCAGTTCGTCGTGTTGAAGCCAGGACCCGCCGCCTGCTCGATCGCATCGCCGATCACGTTGGCCCGGTAAAGATCGTCGACCCGGAACGAGATGATCGAAATGACGTCGGGTTCGCCGAAGAGCCTCTGCGCATCCGCCAACCGAATGAAGCCAAAACTCGAGTCGTACTGATAAAAACCAGAGTGAAAAATCCCCACAATGCGAAACCGCTGGTACTTGGGAATGACCCCGTAAGGAGTCAGATCGCCCTGGGGACTGGTCACCATCACCACATCGTTGAGGCTGGCCCCAATCGAGTCCGCCAAATCCGTTCCAATGACAATCGGCGGCGTAGGCGAGCCGTAGGTATCTTCTGTATTCGCCGCCACGCTCAGCGGCGCGACGCTTCCTTCCTTAAGATTCGCCAGCATGTCGGAGACGGTCCGCTCCTCCGCCGGGATAATCCCCTTCAGCATTGCGCCGCCGGCGCGCGCACCGTTGCGCGAGATCAGCACCGGCTCATAAAGCCCAGGCGCGGCCGCGACCACGTGAGGTATGCGACGCAGCCGATCGAGCAGAGGGCGCCACTCGCGAATGCCGTCGCTCATCGTGCGCATTAGATCCACGTGCGAAGTGGAACTGAGCAGACGCTCCTGCAGATCGCGCCGCGTGCCATTGGTGATCGCCAACGCAAGAATCAGCGACGCGACCCCAACCGTCACCCCCGCAATCGAAATCCAGGTGATGACGCCGATGACCGCCTGGCGCCGCTTGGCCTTCAAATAACGCGCGGCGACAAAAAGTTCGAACCGCATGCTCTACGCCAACCGCATTTCAGCTAACCGCTTTTTAGCTACCGGCCACAGGCTACCGGCTACAGGCTGCATCACCGCACCACCGCTTTCACTGTCACCACATTGTCGTAGCGATCGAACACGCGGATCGAGATGACGTGCTCGCCCGCATCGACAGGAGCGTCGGCGTCCGGACGTGGATGCGGCAGCGGAGCATCGAACTCGAAATGCTCCATCAGCGAATCGGCGATGTTGCCCACCGGCGCAACATACTGCCAGCGCCCCGCGTCGATCGAGTACTGCGCGTGGGTCACTGGCGATGTAGCGTCCATCGCACTGAAGGAAGTGTGAATCTTCCCGTTGACCAGATGCGCCTCGAGCCCGTTGACCGCCGGCGGCGTCGTATCGATGACAAATTCTTCACTCACGCGGTCGCCGCTCAGCGCCTCGCCCGGATTGTGCGAGCGCGCATCGCTGGCAACCACCTTCACGCGATAATGCCCGTCCGGCAATTGCGACGAGTCGAACGCATAGAAGCGCTCTGTAACGTGATCCCGCAGAAACTGCCAGTTGTGCTCGCCCTCGCCGCGATAATAAAGCGCGAAGCTCAGATCGTCGCCATTGTCGTCATGCGCCGCCCAGCGAACCGTCACCGCAGTGCGGTCGCGAACCGCCGGCAGCGGTTCCCTTCCCGGCTCCTGGCCAAAACTAATGCCGTTACTCTGCGAAGACGGAAAATTGATCGTGATCTGCTGCGGCTGCCCTGGTTGTTGTTGCATCGCGCTTGCCCGCGCCCCCGGCGCCACCACGATTTCATCCACCATCGGCGGCATGTTCACAGGCAAATAGTTGATGGCCACCGCGCCCACCGCTGCTCCCGGACGCTCCACCAGTTTCCACTGCATGAACCGCGATGAACCAATACCAACCGCACCCGAATTCGGCGTGAACGGCTTCCAGTCTCCCCACGCGCGCTCCGGATTTTCAATGTTTCCCGCGCGCGCAAACATCTGCACGGACGACGAAGGCGTTGCGCCCAGCTCAACCTCCGCCCGCCCCCACTGCGCGAAGAAGCCCGCATCGAACACTTCGCTCAGGTACGTTCCCTCAGAAGCTTCGCCATGGCTCAGCAAAAACAGCTTGCCTGAGTTGGCCGTGCTCACGTAGAGCCCCTTCGGCGAATCGGCGAATCCCGTCACCTGCGCCGCTTCGATGTGGGCCACATCGGCCCAGGTGCCATCGTCATGAATCCGATAAATCCGCCCGCGATTGCCCGTCGCTGCCAGAACGCCCTCCGGCGTCCACGCCAGCGAGTAAAGAATGTCATCGTGCCCGCCCCAAATCTTGCGCGGCGGTCCGTCGCCATGCGGAATCTCGTACAACTCCGACCCCTCCGGGATGAGACTGTTGCCACTGAACGCTTGCACTGACCCTGGCGTCACTATCGTGATCGTCGCCGTGATCGAAGCCTGTCCCGTGACCGGCAGCGGCGGCAGATTGCTTCTGCCCTTCTCTCCCACGCCCGCCGCGTAAATCGAGCCATCCGGCGCGACAATCACCGAGGTAATCTCCTTCTTCGGCGCGTCGTACAGAACGAAAGCCTTGCCCGCAGCATCGATGCGATACACCAGACCCGTGCCGTCAGAACCTGCGATCAGATTCCCAGCCTTGTCAAAAGCCAGCGTCCGAATATGCTCCTCGTCGCTCTTGAAAAAAAGCTCAGGCTTGCCGCCCGGAGCCGTTGCGTTGCCGCCAACGCCTAACCGATAAATCGCCGCTGGAGCGCCCGTCGCAATGTACACCCTCCCCTGCGCATCGAAGGCGAGATCCCAAACGTACTTCGGCTTTTCCTGCGTCGCGCCCGGATCGAACACCAGCGTCGCACTGTCGTCGTTCTTGTTTTCCGCATGCGCGTCGAGCCTGTACACCTTACCCGAAGGCAACGTCGCCGCGTACACCGAGCCATCCGGACCAACCCGCACCGTCTGCACGCTCATGTCGCGCGTCGTGAACAGGGTCGTCGACTTTCCATCGGGACTAACCCGCAGCACCGTCGCCGGAGTTCCCGTTGCCAGATACGCGTTGCCCTCGCGATCCGCCGCTACCGACCACACATACGTTGACGGTGTCGTCAGAATCGCCTTGCTCTCCGGCCCAGGCACCAGATGCCCATCGCTGGTCACGGCCACGCCGTTGGGTGTGCCGCGCTCCAGTTCCTCAAAACGCGATTCGTTCCAAAGACGTGTGCCCTGGCTATGCGCGAGCGAAGCGAATTGCAAAACAAGACATGTTGCAAAAAGAGGCAGCGCAACACGGCGAATACTCGATGGGAATCGGAGAAACCGGCTTGAATTCATGCTGAATTTCAGTCTACAGAAAGCAATCCGCCGGGGCGCGAGGGCCATCGCAACCAGAGCCAAATCGCCCGACACAAATTACGTTCCGTCGCCTACACTGGGGTTTCGCTGCTGCTCTGCTATCCCGGGTTCTCACGCCCGGAATCCCGCGAATTACGACTGCGCCGACATGCTCAAACGCTGGAGAACCCGGATACTGCTCTTCCTCGCCGTGCTCGGTCCGGGGTTCATCACCGCCAATGTCGACAACGATCCCAACGGCATCTTCACCTACTCCCAGGCGGGTGCGCAGTTCGGCTACACGTTGCTGTGGACCATGATTCCCGTCACCCTGGCGCTCATCGTTGTCCAGGAAATGTGCGCGCGCATGGGTGCAGTCACCGGCAAAGGCCTCAGCGACCTCATCCGAGAGGAATTCGGGCTCCGCCTTACGTTCATCGTCATGGTGCTGCTCGTGATCGTGAATTTCGGCAACGTCATCGGCGAATTTTCCGGCATCGCCGGCAGCCTCCAGCTGTTTCACGTCTCGAAATATATTTCCGTCCCCATTTGCTCGGCCCTGGTGTGGCTGCTCGCGGTACGTGGCGACTACAAAACCGTCGAGAAAATCTTCCTCTTCGCATCCACCATCTACTTCGCCTACATCATCGCCGGCGTGCTCGCGCATCCGGGATGGCACGAGGCCTGGCTGGCCACCATCAAGTTGCCGCGCGTGGCAGTCCTGCGCGATCCCAATTACGTTTTCATGGTCGTCGCCGTCATCGGCACCACCATCGCGCCGTGGATGCAGTTCTACCTCCAGTCGTCGATCGTCGAAAAGGGAGTGACGGCGAAGACCTACGCCGGCTCCCGCATCGATGTGATCGTCGGATCCATCTTCACCGACGTCGTCGCCTGGTTCATCGTCGTCGCCTGCGCGGCTACCCTGTGGGTGCACGGGATCACCACCATCCAGGATGCCTCCAACGCCGCGGAAGCCATGAAGCCGCTGGCCGGCCAGTATGCTTTCCTTCTCTTCTCGTTTGGACTATTCAACGCCGGCTTCTTTGCCGCTTCGGTGCTCCCGCTCTCAACCGCCTATGTGGTCTGCGAGGGCCTCGGCGTCGAGTCTGGCGTAGACAAGCGCATTCAGGAAGCACCCTTCTTCTACGGCCTCTACACGTTGCTGATTGTCGGCGGTGGAGCAGCCGTGATGCTGATTCCCAATTCCAAACTCATCCAGTGGTATGTGGATTCCCAGACCCTCAACGGAATCCTTTTGCCCGTCGTGATCGTGCTGATGCTCATCCTCATCAACCGAAAAGACCTCATGGGGGAGCACGTCAACTCGCGTTGGTTTAACGGAGCCGCGTGGGCGACGGCGATCATCGTCAGCATTCTCTCCGTGATCCTGATGGTCCAGCAATTGCGGCCAGGCAAGTAACCCCGGCCTGTAGGTTCGCCCGGAATTTGCCGCGCCAAAGGAGATACCATGAAAATTCTCACCGAAACATCTCGCGGAACCCGCCCCGGCCCCGCGGACTGGTTCACCGGAACCGTGTTTATCGACGAGGTCGTCGCAGCCACTCCCCCAGCCCACTTCAACTCCGCCCGTGTCTCCTTCGCGCCGGGAGCGCGCACTGCATGGCACACCCATCCCCGAGGCCAGGCACTGCATGTGTTGTCCGGAGTCGGCCGCGTTCAGCTCAAAGGCGAACCGCCTCGCGAAATCCATTCCGGCGATTCAGTCTGGATCGAAGCTGGCGAAGTCCACTGGCACGGCGCAGCTCCGGGACGCACCATGGTTCACCTGGCAATCCAGGAAGCCGACGAAACCGGCTCAGCGGTAGTTTGGATGGAGCATGTGACTGACGAGGACTACAACGCGCCGCTCGGCTGAGTCGGATCGGGCCGGCCACGACCATGGAGCTCTGCGGCCTCTGCCCTTGCGGCCGGTTGCCTTTTACCCTGCGCTCTGTGCCCTGAGCTCTGTTTTAGAGCAGCTTGCCGGCAGCCAAATCCCGCACCAGATCCCGATCCGCCGCCAGAAAGTCATACCCGGGCAAATCGCGTAGCAGAGCCCACCGCACATCCTCAAAGATGTGGTTGACCAGCTCGCCCTCGAAGTTGTGCACTGCAAAAAACTGCAGATCCACCGCGCCACCGCTGCGATAGGTATGGCGCCGATGCGCAATGCGTGTGCCGATCGTCGCCTGGATGCCCAGCTCTTCGTCCAGCTCGCGCGCCAGCGCCTGCTCCGGCGACTCGCCCGCCTCAATCTTGCCGCCAGGAAACTCCCACTTCAGCCCCATCGGCGAGCCCGCCTTGCGCTGGCAAATCAGCACCTCGTCCCCACGCAGGATGAGTCCCGCCGCCACAAAGCGCAGGGGCTTCGCCTCTTTGCCGATTTGAGCCGTATCCCCCATACAGAACCATAGTTTAGACGCACCCCAAGGGCGTTCGACTCCGGTCCAGCGCGCGAATCCCCCCGGAAGTACCGAAAAGGTCAGGGTGCAGGGCCGAGGCAATGGCGTGCAGCCCGTCGATCAGGGTCGGCGCGGGCGTGTTCAGCAGCTCGTCGTCGATGCAATAAACCCGGCCGTCGCGAACCGCTGTGATCCGTTCCCAGCCCGGCCGGCAAGCCAGTTTCTCCAGGGGAACCCGGTCCCCAGCCCCGCACCATGCCGCGATGATCACGTCCGGATCGGCCTCAGCCACCACTTCCGCAGTCGTCACCTTGGCTGGCTCGCCCAGAAAAACGCCCCCAGCAGCCTCCACCAGCTCCCGCACCCAAAGTTGCGAATGAATCAGCGGCTTGCCCCATTCCTCGCAATAGACCGTGGGCTTGTGCGACAGCCCAAAAGTCTGTCGCCGCACTTCATCGACGGCTGCGCGCATCTCGGCAACAATCTTTTCCGCACCCTCAGCAGCCCCAGCGACCGCCGCAATCAGGCGAATGTCCTGTTCGATATCCGCCAGCGAATGCGGAGCCAGCGCCAACACCGGACACCCCGCCTTCAGAATCGCCGCCAGCGATTCGTTGCGATAAGGAACCGACGCGATCACAAGATCGGCCCGCACAGCCAGCAGCTCCTCCGCGGTGGTCGACCAGGAATCGTGCACGACCGCCAGGTTTCTTTCCCGCAGCGATGGCACGGCGACGAGGCAATAGCGCGTGCAAGCCACCAGCCGATGCAGGCAGCCAAGCCGCTCAAGAATGATGCTGATGCTCGGCTGCAAAGATGCGATTTTCACGGCTACTTCGTATGGTCCGCGAGCACAGCGTCCGGGTAGAAGACCGTCCAGCCATGCTGGGCTGCGATCTCCACCAGTGCCGGCGTCGGGTTCACGGGAAACGCGCGCTCAGCCATTTCCATCATCGCCAAATCGTGGATGGAGTTGCCGAAGACCGCATCGGGACGCGGAATGCCGACACCCCGCAACGCCTCAGCCTTGCCTTCGTCCGTGGGAACATCGATCAGATCGCTGGTGATCAGACCATCCTGCACACGCACACGCGCGGCCAGCACGCGCTCGGGTCCGATCCCGAAGCGCCGCGCGCCTTCCTCCACGACCCAGTTGTTCGTCGAACTCACCGCCCAGATATCCGTCCCGCCGGCTCGCAGATCGCCGACCAGCGACTGCATCTCCGGGAAAATCTGCGCCTCAACATGCGAGGCAAAATAGCGAGCGGCAGCGCGGCGCAGTTCATCCTCGCGCAATCCCGCATACACCTGCACCATTTCGCCGCAAATCGCCACTTCAGAAACTTCGCCATGCCGGTACAGACGGTGCCGCGCGTCGAGCCAGCTGCTCGCGTCGCGCGACAACAAACCCGCCTCCATCGACCACGTCATGAACCCAAGTCCCGCGTCCCCATCCCAAAGCGTTCCGTCGCAGTCAAAAACTGCGATGTGCGGCGCAGGAATTAGAACCGCGTGACGAAATTCCTCATGGTTGAACCGGACTACCGGACGGGTCTCAAGCGACGTCAATGCAAAACCTCTCTTCCCCTAGCCTATCAACTTTCGTAACATTCATCCCGCTCTCTACCCCTCTAGTATGGAGCATTTAACGTTGCAATCAGTTGAAAAATAGCGATTTGCGCAGCTCACCGTTTGCGCCGCGAGCGAGGCGGTTTCTACAACATCAAACGATTGATCAGGCTTCCCGATGGGGAACGCCAAAATTGCGTCATCGGCCGAATCAACGGCTACAACTTTGGCTCCTGATTCGAGTTACGCCTGGAGTCAAATCGGCCGTCCACCACTTAGATATTTCTTGACGACTTACTATCTGTCGCTGGTATCCTCCGGCAGGCTATCCCCCTATGCTGAGCGACGGTATCAGTGCAAGCCTACAACTGGCGCTGACTGACTCGATCAAAGTTCTGTCGGTATGCGACTCCATAGAAGCGCTTACCGGATTTCCCGCGCAGGACTGGCTATCTTCTCGCATCCGTCTGCAGGATCGCGTTCCCGCGGAAGATACTCCCATCGTTAGTTGTCTGCTTTCGCCGGACTTATCGCACCCTTCCGGATCGGTGGACCTGCGCCTGAGACATGCGGACGGCCGCATCCGCTGCCTTCGTGCGGATTTCACCAGGACCCGCGCAACCGCCAGCCAGCCAGTGATCCTCGACCTCCTTCTCGATAGCTCGATACCCGATATTTCTCCGGCACTCGAAAGCGTCGTCGCAAGCTTCCGTTCGCTCATGGATCATACCGACGACTACATGTACCTCAAAGATCGCCATCTCGTGTTCGTCGGTGCGACAAAAAGAATGGCCGACACGCTGGGCGACCCAAAAACGAACGGCGACTTCCTGGGAAAAACGGGCTACGAGCTTTATCCGGAAGCAATGGCCGACATGCTTTATCGGAGGGATCAGCAGGTCCTCACCGAGGGGCGCGGCACGCATGAAGTTCAGCGCCTCGAACTCCCCGATGGTTCGCATCGCTGGATCGATAATCGCAAATATCCGCTCAAAACCGCTGACGGCGAAGTCATCGGCCTCTTCGGCATTTGCCCGGATATCACCGTCCCCATCGACGCGGCAAACAAGCTGCAGGAAAGCAGAGAACTACTCCAGCTCTTTATCGACCACGCACCCGCGGCGATCGCCATGTTCGATTGCGATATGCGCTACCTCGCCGCCAGCCGGCGCTGGCTGCAGGACTTTGGAATTAGCTCCGAGCGCCTGATCGGCCGCTCCCACTACGAAGTCTTCCCGGAAATCCCGGACCGCTGGAAGGTCCTGCATCGCCGCGCCCTGGCCGGCGAAGATCTGTATTGTGACGAGGACCGCTTTGTCCGCGATGACTTCACCCTCCAGTGGCTCCGCTGGGAGATGCACCCCTGGCGCACCTCGGAGGGAACCGTGGGCGGCGTTCTCGTCTTTACCGAGGACATCACCCAGCAGAAGAAAGATCGGGAACAACTCCAGTTGGCCGCCAGCGTCTTCACCAACGCGCACGAAGGCATTCTCATTTGCGATCCCAAAGGCGCCATCCTCGACGTGAACGAAATGTTTACGCGCATCACCGGGTACGGCCGCGCCGAAGTCCTCGGTCGCAATCCGCGCATCCTCAAATCCGGCAGGCAGAGCGATGCCTTTTACAGCGACCTATGGCGCTCGCTGCTCGAAAATGGCCATTGGTCCGGAGAGGTCTGGAACAAGGCTAAAGACGGACGGGTATTCCCCGAGATGCTCACCATCACCGCCGTCTACGATCGCGCCTCCAAAGTCCAGCATTACGTAGCGCTTTTCTCCGACGTAACCGAGAGCAAAGAGCAGCAACGCCAGTTGGAGCGCATGGCGCACTTCGACGCCCTCACCAATCTTCCCAACCGCGCTCTCCTCACCGATCGTCTGCAGCAGGCCATGGTCCAGACGCATGGCCGCGGCCAAACCCTGGCCGTCGCCTGTCTCGATCTCGACGGCTTTCACTCCGTCAACGAAAACTACGGCCAGGAAGTCGGCGACCAGTTGCTGATGGGTGTCGCGCGCCGCATGAAGATGGTCCTGCGTGAGGCGGACACCCTCAGCCGTATCGGTGGCGACGAGTTCGTCGTCGTACTGCTCGATCTGCCCGACGTCGATGCCGCAAGGCCCATCCTCGAAAGCCTCCTCGCCTGCGCTGCGCAGCCCGAATCCTGCGGCGAAACGGAAGTCCAGGTCTCAGCCAGCATCGGCGTGGTTTTCTATCCCCAAACCGAGCAGATCGATGCCGACCAGCTTCTCCGCCAGGCCGGACAGGCCATGTACCAGTCCAAGCTCGCCGGCAAGAATCGTTATCAGATTTTCGATCCCACCCACGACATCACCATCCGCACCTTCCACGAGGACCTCGAACAAATCCGCCGTGCTCTTGCCGCCAACCAGTTTGTTCTCCACTACCAGCCTCGCGTCAACATGAGCACCGGCACGTTGACGAGCGCGGAGGCCCTCATCCGCTGGAACCATCCCGCGCGCGGACGCCTGCTGCCCGGTTTGTTTCTTCCCATCATCGAGAACCATCCCCTCATCGACCGCATCGGCGAATGGGTGATCGAACATGCGCTGACCCAACTGGAGAAATGGAGCGTGGCCGGTCTGAACATTCCCGTCAGCGTCAACATCGCCGCCCATCACCTCCAGCAGCCCGATTTTTGCGATCGCCTGCGGACTATTCTCTCCGCTCACCCGGATATTCTTCCCTCCCGGTTGGAACTGGAAGTGCTCGAGACCAGCGCGCTGCACGATGTGGCCCAGGTCTCTCATGTGCTCGCGGCGTGCCGTGAGATCGGCGTCTCCATCGCGCTCGACGATTTCGGCACCGGTTACTCGTCGCTCACTTACTTCAAGCGCCTCCCCGTCAACACCCTGAAAATCGACCGTAGCTTTGTGCGCGATGTGCTCGACGATCCCGAGGACCTCAGCATTTTGGAAGGCGTCCTGGGACTGGCCACCGCTTTCGATCGCCTGGCCATCGCTGAAGGAGTGGAAACCGTAGACCACGGCCGGCTCCTGCTGCAGCTCGGCTGTGTCTACGGACAGGGAAATGGAATTGCTTATCCCATGCCCGGTGAGGATTTGCCGGCGTGGTCCGCCGCCTGGATCCCCGATCCGGCCTGGGTCAACGTCGCGTCCGTAGCCCCTCGCAAACGGAACATGGTGCACGCCGCCGTTGCCCACCGCGCATGGCTGGCCGCCCTGGAATCCTTCCTGCTCGGCACGCGCCGCGTGCCTCCCATCCTCGATCCCCATCGTTGCCGTTTTGGACAGTGGCTCGACAGCGAACGAATCAACCCCATCGGGAGTGCCACCGCCTTCCACAATGTCGATCAGTTGCATCAGCAAATCCACGCCCTCGCCGATTTGGCGTCGGCCTGGGAGCCGGCTGCCGCCGGCGCCGATGTCCAGGCCCAGATCCGCGAACTGCATCGCCTGCGCGACGCGCTCCTCGAACAGATGAACCTCCTGTTACAGGACGCAACCTAAGTCAGGCAATCAGGCAACATTGCTTTCCGGAACCGGGAGGACCTCGACCGTCTGCTCCGCACGAAACTTCCTCTGCTGGAGGGTCGTGCTTCGCTCCGCAACGGGCGACTGAACCGCGGCGCCGTCAGGCATCCAGAGTCCAGCCTCTTTTCTCGCCGAGACAACACAGCCGTTGAAGGCGACCGTATAGTCTCCGTCGGGAAGGTCCATGGGCGCGTCGATGACGCTGCATCGCGAAAATATGACGGGGCCTCTCTCGGACTCCGCCTCCTTCATCGCCAGCATCTCGCAGGGCGCCTCGCGTTCCATGCCCGCAACAATCCATGAATCATCACGACTGAGCGCATTTGCGAATCCCGGCCTCGCGCGGCCCTTTCCTCTTACGTAGTCAGCCAGGATGCGGTCGAGAATTACCCGAGTTGGCTCGTTCGTAACAGAAATCTCATGAGTGACAGGTGACTGTAGAAACCTCGCATCGCCAGGAGCAGGAGGAAAGCGTTCGCCTACCATAGAAGCGTGACTTCGTTCCCTGAGAGGTTGAGCCGCGTGGAAGACCGCATTGCCGCAGCGTGCCGGCGCGCTGGTCGTCCCCGTGAAGAAGTGCGGCTGATGGGCGTTTCCAAAATGCATCCCGCCGAGACGCTGGCTGAAGCGGCGCGCGCCGGCCTTACCCTCTTTGGCGAGAACCGTGTTCAGGAATTCGACACCAAGCGCAGTCGTCTCCGCGAGCTCGATGTTTCCGGCGCAGAGGTTCACCTCATCGGCCATCTGCAGTCGAACAAGTCGGCCCGGGCCGCGGAGATTTTTGATGCTATCGACAGCGTCGATTCCCTGCGCCTTGCCGAACGCCTGAATGAAGCGGCAGGAAAGCTCGGAAAGAAGCTGCCCGTGCTGCTCGAGATCAAGCTCAGCGACGAGCCGACCAAGACTGGCCTCGAACAAAAAAACTCCGAGTTACAGTCACTGCTGGAACAACTGCCTCTTCCCCACCTCGCCCTGCGCGGCCTCATGACGATTGCTCCGCTGGACGAAAATCCTGAAACGGCCCGCGCCTGTTTCCGCCAACTACGCTCGCTGCGCGATAAACTCGCGCCCCAACATCCCAATCTCGACCTCCGCGAGTTGTCCATGGGCATGTCCGGCGATTTCGAAATCGCCATCGAGGAAGGCTCGACCCTGGTACGTATCGGAACGGCCCTCTTCGGCGATCGCTCTCCGTCCCAATGACCATGCCGGTTGCGGTACGAGACACGCGAGACGGCACCACCTTTATGGTCCGTGTCACCCCACGCGCCAGCCGCACTGCGATCGTCGGAGTGGCAGGCGAAGGCGGCGACGCGGCACTAAAAATCGCGCTGCACGCCCCACCCGTCGAAGGACGCGCGAACACCGCCCTCATCGAATTTCTTTCAGATCTACTGGAAACGCCGCGGTCGGCCATCGAAATCGCCGGTGGCCAGCACGGACGCACTAAGAGAATCGTCGTGCTCGGCCGCAGCACGACTGAAGTGGCAGCCGCGATTGAAAAGGCGCTTGCCGCAGCCGAAAAGAAATGATGTCTCGATCCGTCCGGAAGTCTCCAGGCAAAGTCCGTTAGCCGGTCTTCCTCTTCTTCTGTCCGGTCGCCCTCTGCGGCGGTTTCTTTTCAGAAGCAACTGCCGGAGCCTCCGCCATGCTCTTGCGCAGCGCCTCCATCAGATCGATCACCGGCGCCAGCTTCTTCTTCGTCTGCTTGCCCGGAGCCTCGGCCTGACCCTGCTTGCTCTCGATCAGCTGCTCCACGCGCGCTTCGTATTCGTCCTTCAGGTTCTCCGGATGGAACTCGCCGGTCAGCTGCTTCATGAACTGCTCGGCTAGTTCGACCTCCGCCTTTTGCACTTCAACTTCAGGCTGATTGTCGTACTCGGCGACCGCGCGAATTTCGTCGGGATAATACAGCGTGTGCAACACAAGACCCTTCTCAAACGGACGGATCATTACGATCTGTTCGCGCTGATGCAGCGTGATCTTCGCAATCGCGCCGAGCTTCAGGTCCTGCATGCCCCTCTGGATCAGCGAGTACGCCTTGCGTCCCGGATCCTCCGCGACGCTGAAATACGAAGTCTGGTAGTAGAGCGGATCGACCTCGGGCAGCTTCACGAACTGCACAATCTCCATCGTCTCCGATGACTGCGCCTCGAGAGCCTTCAGCTCCTCGTTCGACACGATGACGTAGTTGTCCTTGTCGACGGCATAGCCCTTTACGAGTTCGCTGCGTTCGACGACCCGGTCGCAGGTGGGGCAGTACGTCTGCTGCTTAATGCGCGAGCCGCAGACCTGATGAATCTGATTGAAGCCGATGTGCTGCTCGCGCGCCGCAACGAACAAACGGATCGGCACCGAGATCAGCCCGAACGAGATGTAGCCCTTCCAGACCGTTGAAGCCATAGGAAGCCAAGAATATCGCACACAAATTATTCGGGAAATCGAAAAACACCGCAGGAACCGGGGCAATAACTCCCCACTTCGCCTTGTCTTCGCCTACCCGTTAGGACTGCTGAAGCTTACTTCGCCCCGGTCATTTAGCCCTAGGATGCGTCCGGTCGTACACTGCGGCTACCTGCCCCACCGTCAGCTGCGTGTAGCGCTGCGTCGTCGAAAGTCGCTCGTGGCCGAGCAACTCCTGGATCGCGCGCAAATCGGCGCCTTCTTCCAGCATGTGCGTCCCAAAAGCATGCCGCAGCGTGTGCGGATGAACATCGGCAGGCAATCCATGAGCCAGCGCAATATGCTTCACAATCCGCCCAACGCTCCGCGTGGTCAGCCGGCAATCGCCGCGCAGCCGCAGATTTAGTAACAATGCCGGCGACGATTTCCCTGCCCCGTTTCTCGCCTCTGCAAGTATCTTTTCGCGCAGCGGCAAATATCTCCGCAATGCCTGCGCCGCCGCATCGCCCAGCGGCACATATCGCTCCTTGCGGCCCTTGCCGCTCACCAGAATCGCTTCGTTCGCCCAGTGAATATCACCCAGGTCGATCCCCACCAGCTCAGCGTTGCGGATGCCGCACCCATACAGCAGCTCAAAGATCACGCGGTCCCGCTCCGGCCACGCAGCGAAGTTATCCGCCGCGCTCTCTACCACGCGATTCATCTCCTCGATCGTCGGCACGCGCGGCAAGTGCTTCGGCAGCTTCGGCGTCGCGACCAATGCCGCGGGACTCTGTTCCACCAGCCCCTGGCGCGCCAGCCACTTGAACCACGACCGAATGGCAGCCAATGCTCGCGCTACAGAAGCCTTCGACAACCCATTCCCGTACAGCTCGCCAAGATAAGCGCGGATATGCTGATGCTCAATACTGCCAACGGCCGCGTTCGCGCCAAACTTCCCGACGACAAAATCTGCAAAGCCATGCAGCTCGCGCTCATAAGCGCGAACCGTGTGCGGACTGGCATTGCGTTCACCCGCCAGCATCGAGAGGAAGCCGTCAACATAGCGAACAACATCAGGCTTGTTCTCGCTCTGGGTCCCGCCCTTCTCTCCGCTCATGGCCCCACCCGTTTCGCCCTCGGATGATGCTCCCGATGCACCGCCTTCAGCCGTCCCAGCGCCAAGTGCGTGTACACCTGCGTCGTGGCAATATCAGCGTGCCCCAACAAGGTCTGTACCGTGCGCAGATCAGCGCCGCGCTCCACCATGTGCGTGGCGCAACTGTGCCGCAGCATATGCGGACTCGCAGCGTGATCGCTCTGCTTCACCAAATGCCAAATCCATCCACGGCTGAGCGGCGCGCCGCGCGCAGAAAGAAAAAGCCGGCTCGCAGACTTCTTCTCCAGCGCAGGCCGCCCGTTCTTCAAGTACGTCTCCAGCGCCTCGATCGAAGCGCGCCCCAGCGGCACAATGCGCTCCTTGTCTCCCTTGCCGCGAACCAATGCCCGCCCGGCATCCAGAGAAAGGTCAGCGACATTCAGCCCGGTCAGTTCCGAAACGCGCAGCCCAGCAGCGTAAAGCAACTCCAAAATCGCGCGATCCCGCAGCGCAGTCGCATCGGCCTGGGGATGATCGGCGGCCAGTGCAGCGCGCTCCATCATCGAGTCGACCTCGGAAACCGCCAGCGACTTCGGCAGCACCTTCCACGTCGACGGCGATTCGAGATTCAGCGTCGGATCCCGGTGAATCCGCTTGTCCAGCAGCAACCACCGATAGAATCCGCGCAGGCATGAGAGCTTCCGCGCCGCCGACCGTGACTCAACATTGTGTTTCGCCAGATGCTCCAGGAATCCTGCAACCCCAGCCTGCGTTCCATCCAGCAGCGTCTCCGACTCAGCATCGAGAAATTCTGCAAATTGCAGGAGGTCGCGTTCGTAAGCCTCGCATGTAAGCGGCCGCAATCCCTTCTCGACCCGCAGATACGTCAGGTATTCCCGGATCAACGGAGAATTGCCTGATCCCGAATTGTCCGAATCCAAATTGCGCGCTTTGCCCACGCTTCCATTATCGAAGAAGCGACGAGTCACCATGAGTATCCAACCAGGTTCGCGCCGACGGACGAACCCGCGAGCTAAGATTCGCGGTAGTCGAGCAGCAGAATTCCAATCAAGATGAGACACACCGGCCAAACCCAAGCCGCAATTCTCCGCGGCCGCGATTCCTGGACCGGCGTGTCAGACCCGTGCAGCCGCAGTTCAAGCCATCGCCCCCATCCGGCCGCCGCTCCCAGCACCGCAATCGGAGTGTGGCTCAGCTCCGCGAACACCTCATCGCTACCCTCGCCAAGAGCATGCGTGTGCGTCAGCAAAAGCGCTCCGCCGACCGCGCTGATCACGGGAAAAACAAATCGCGCTTGTGGCCAGCGAAGATGTCCGGTTTGCACGCCGCACTCGAAAGCTGCGAAAAAGGCAATCAGCACCGCATACACACGATGCTCCAGAACGTCCGGCGCCGTAAAGCTTGCCCAGAATGGACGCGGCCCCAGAGGCCAGCATTCGGGATCTGCCCGCAACAAAAGAAAAATCGACAACCCCAGAAAAAGCAGCGGCCAATAGCGTGCCCAGCGCTGCCGAGGCAAACGCGAAATCAGGGCAAGAAGCCCTGCGGTCAGGACAATCAACCCCGCCCAATGATGATTGTATTCCGACCACACACGATCGTTGGCATCGCTCACGCCGCCGCCGGTGTAGGTCGCCTCGCGAACTGCAATGCTGAGCGGCGTAGGCGGCGCAAGCTGTGCAACCCCAGGCGTGTGAAAGCTCGGCCAGCGCCACTCCATGCGCTCGACCACCTGACGGCCGGTCAGCATGTCCTGCGGCATCTCATCCACCGAAGGCGATTGTGCCGTCAGCGATGCAGCCGCAAGAATCACCGTGAACCCAAGCCCAATCTCAGCCTCGCTGAACCGCCGCAGCCGGAACAGCAAAGGCCCGGCGTCGACCTGCGCCCGCCGCAGCACATAGAAATTTCCCGCCCCGAGCGTGAGCATCAGCGCCGTTAAAACAATCTTCGCGGAAAGCAGAAGCCCGTATGAGGTCCCATAAATCCCCTGCCACGAACCTGCGTAGAACCAGGACAGCCCAGCACCGGCAAACACCAGAAGCCCGACGCTGATCAAAGCCATCGTGGAGAATCGTCGTGCCATTTGTCGCGAGACTCTCGGATCGCTGCTCATCCGAAGCGCCAGCAGCAGAAACGGCAACGCCCCCAGCCACGCAGCCATTCCAAGATGATGTCCCGCCGTAAGAACCAGCAGCAGCGGACGGTGATCCATACGCGACGCGGCGTGGCTCAGAGAAACCGACGCGCCAAGCAGAACAACCGCAGCGAGCGAAGCCCAGGAAAGCTTCGAAGTCAAACGCAACAACAATGACAACGCCAAAGAAGCAGCCGTGAAGAAGATTCCGGAAACAAAGAACGCAGCCGAAGCCACATCGCGCATCCCCATGCCCGAGCCGCTGCCCATCAGCATCGCTGATGTCGTGGCCATCAGACCGATCTGCGTGACGGCAAGTCCAAGCGCAAATCCCGTGGCAATGCGTCGCAGACGGATCTGCGAATCAAACGCCAGCCTCGCCGGACGCGCACAAACAAGCAGAAAAAAGACGCCGCCGAAAGCCAGCGCCTCCAGCGCAAAAGAAAGCGCTCGCAATAGCAGAGAGAGCAGATCGAAATCGCGAACGAACCAGATCAAGGTCGTTCTAACGTACAGTGAACGGAATTTCGCCGCGCGTGATGTGACCGTCGGGAGCCAGCGCCTGCCAGCGCAGCGTGTAGCTTCCCGGCTTCAGTGTGGCGTGCGCGTTCAGATTGTTGTCGGCGCTCTGTTTGTCGATCACCAGTTTCGCGGCCCCGTCGCCGTCGCGCGTTACCAGCGCTAGAACGGAATGTCCCCCATCGACGCGCGAGTTGAATCGCAGCTCAATAGGAACATTCGGGCCCTGGACCGTAGCATCCGCTACCGGCGTGCTCGACAGAAGATGAGCATGGGCCAGCGCAATCCGCGGAACCAGCACCGCAACAAAGGCAACCAGAGTCACAATGGAAATTCGCTTCATCTGCATGACCTTCGTAGTCTATCGCGATGCGGCGCGCACCGACTTGCCGCTGATCTCCGCCGCTCGCGCCTCCGCGTAAGCCGCAGCACCCATGAGAGCCGCGCGGCTTTCCAAAATAATATGTACCGGCGTATGAATCAGCAGTTCGCTCAATCGCCCCTTGTCGGCGAAAGCCTGCATGAACACGCCGCTCTGCATCGTTTTCAGCATCTTCGGCGCGATGCCGCCCCCCAAATACATGCCGCCCGTCGCGAGCACCTTCAGCACCATGTTCCCGGCCTCAGCACCATAAGAAGCGGCAAACATTGCGAGAGCCTTCACGCACAGCTCGCTCTTCCCTTCCTCCTCGCCCACTTCGCCGATCACCGCATTCGGATCCTCGGCCTCCATCCGCTGCCGCAGCCAGGCGGGCTCTTCCATGTGCTTCTCATCGCGAAGAAACGTGTAGACATTCGTGAGCCCCGGTCCGGAAACAACGCGCTCAAAACTCACGCGACCATTGAATTTCTGCATCAGCCAGGTGAGCAATTCCATCTCGAGCGGATTGCGCGCAGCAAAATCGCAATGTCCGCCTTCAGAAGCCATGGGCACGTGTGTTTTGCCGTTCCACACCAGCACACCCTCGCCGAGCCCTGTGCCCGCGGAAACCAGCGCGCGAGTGCCCACTGCGGAAGGATCGCCTTGATTGAGCGTGGAGATTTGGTCCGGCGTCAGCTCAGGGATGCCATAGCCATTCGCCTCGAGATCGTTAATCAGGAATAGATGCGTGATGTTCAGCCCAGCGGAAAGCTCTCGGCTGTCCAGAGTCCATGGAAGATTCGTGAGCCGCAACCGTCCGCCGCGCACCGGGCCGGGCACACCGAAGCACGCTGCCGTAATTTCCGGATGCCCGCTTTCTGCGAGAAATCGGGAGACAATTTCCTGAAGCCCGCTGAACTCATGAGCCGGAAAGCGCTCGTCGCGAACGTGCACTAACTGACCGTGTTCAAACCCATACAACGCGAGGTGAACTTTTGTGCCGCCCACGTCCCCGGCGAGAATCATCTTGCGATCTCCAGCGTTCCCGTGCCATCGGCGCCCGGCGCGGGCAAATGCGCCGCCGCAGCCGCGTCCAGCAAGAATAGCAGCCGTCCGTTCTGCGGCTGGATCAGTTGCGAGGGCAGCGTCTCGGGATCATAAGGACCCAGCAGCACGCGCCCCAGCGGATCGGCCTTCGCCGGTCCATCGATCAGAAAGAAAACATCGCGAGCCGCATTGATCACGGGCCACGTAAGCGTGACGCGCCAACTCTGCTTCTGCTGCGGCACATGATTCGCCACGGCGATACGAATCACCTCGTGCAGCGCCGCCGTGTGTGGAAACAGCGATGCGCAATGGCCATCGTCGCCCATGCCAAGCTGCAGCACGTCGAAAATCGGCCCCTCCGCGCCCTCCAGACGATAATTCCCGCGAATCGCAGATTCGTAACGAGCAGCTGCCTCTTCGGGATCGAGTTCGCCCTCGATGCGGATCACCTGGTCCGGTGGCAACGGCACCTCGTCGAGCAAGAGCTCGCGCGCAACGCCGTAGTTGCTGTCCGGATGTTCCGGAGGCACGCAGCGATCGTCGACCCAGAAAACCCACAGACGATCCCACGGAATAGCCGCACGATAAGGCTCGTTCGGATCGGCGAGCAAGGAGAAAACCGCCTTCGGACTGTTTCCGCCGGAGATAGCAATGCGCGCCATTCCCCACGCCGCAACCGCTGATCGAATGCTCTCTACAAATCGCTCCGCTGTTGCGCGGAAAAGCGCATCCCGCTGTTCGAAGACGCGATACTCAACGTGAATGTTCTTTGCCATTTTCTTTTTGACGCGCGAATCGAGCTCTTGAGACGATCCTGACTTCTTACCGCAAAGCGGCATTCTATCGCCGGAAGACTCGCGGCGAAAGCATTACCGCTTCGGAGCCGCCGGCACACCCTGCCAGACGTGACCATCCCGCCCGATCAACTCATCGCCGCATTCCGGCCCCCATGTACCCGCGGCATAATTCGGGAACGTCTGAGGAATTTTCTTCGCCCATGCTTCGAGAACCGGTGTGTACAGCGCCCACGTGGTCTCAACACCATCGCGATGCGCGAACAGCGTGGCGTCGCCCAGCATCGCATCCAGCAGCAGCCGCTCGTATCCGTTGGCCGACGATGCGCCAAAGGCCTGCGCATAGTTGAAATCCATAATCACCGGGCAAACCGCCATCTGTGGACCCGGCACCTTCGCGCCAAACCGCAGCGAGATGCCTTCGTCCGGCTGAATGCGCATGGTGATGATGTTGGGCTGAATATCGGTGCACGGTCCAGGCATATTCGCACCAAAAAGTAACATTGGCGGTTGCTTGAATTGGATCGTGATCTCCGTGACACGGGCAGCGAGGCGCTTGCCTGCGCGCAGGTAGAACGGAACTCCCGCCCACCGCCAGTTATCGATCTCCAGCCGTACCGCTGCGTACGTCTCCGTCTGCGATTTCGGATCGACGCGATCCTCTTCGCGATAGCCCTTCACCATCTGGTCGCCGATAATCCCCGGCCCGTACTGTCCGCGTACGCAGTCAAAAACATTGATGGGCTTGATAGAACTCCACAATTTGATCTTCTCCGCGCGCACCGCCTCTGAGGCAAAGCTGGCGGGCGGCTCCATCGTGACAAAGGACAGCAGCTCCATCATGTGGTTCTGCACCACGTCGCGCAGCGCGCCAGCCTTCTCGTAGAACGGGCCGCGCCCCTCAATGCCGATGCTCTCCGCGGCCGTGATCTGCACGTGATCGATAAAATTGCGGTTCCAGATCGGCTCGAAAATACCGTTGGCGAAGCGGAACACCAGCACGTTCTGCACGGTCTCTTTGCCAAGATAGTGATCGATGCGGAAAATCTGATTCTCGCTGAAGACCGTGTTGACGTCGTCGTTCAGCTCCTTCGCGCTCTCCAGGTCGTGCCCGAACGGCTTCTCAATGATGGTGCGCGCGATTCCAACTTCCGGCTTCGCCATTCCCTGTTCGCCGAGGCGATGCACAATGTCGGCGAAGTATTCCGGTGCCGTTGCGAGATAGAAAAGGCGATTGCCGCGCGTGCCGTAGTCGCGGTCGTACTGCTCAAGCATCTTCTTCAGTCCCACGTAACCCTGGTCATCGTCGAAATTCATCGCGTAATAGCCGATTTTTCGGATGAACTCGTCGAGCTTGTCCGCGTCTTTTTCGACCCCCCCGAACTCGACGATCCCCTGACGCATATCCTCAGCGAAGCTGTTGCCAAGGTCACGCCGCGCAACTCCGACGATACGAAATTGGTCGGGCAGCAGGGCCGCCTGTTCCAGATGAAAGAGCGCCGGCAGCAGCTTGCGCTTCGTCAGATCGCCGGAGGCGCCGAAGATGACCACTACGCTGGGCTCAGGAATGCGTTCGTGCACCTGGGACGAGGCCTGCTTCACGTCCTCCGGAGAAACTCTGACTTCAGTGGTTGCCATCGATATACCCCTTTCGGCCATGCCCCTTTCGATCATGCCAGCGCCGGCGCAAAATAGATGCGCCTGCTACGCTGCCTCGTCTTTTTCCGTCTTCACCGCATGACCGCCAAATTCATTGCGCATGACGGCGAGCATGCGATCGGTGAAGTTGTACTCTTCGCGGCTGCGAATTCTGCGCAGCAGCGATTCCGTAATCACCGGCGCGGCCACATTAAGATTGATCGCCTCGAACACCGTCCAGCGCCCCTCGCCTGAGTCTTCCACGTACGGTTCCAGGCCCTTCAGCTCGGGGTTTTTGCAAAGCGCATCGGCAGTAAGATCGAGCAGCCAGGAACGAACCACGCTTCCGTATCGCCAGATCTGCGCGATCTGCGCCAGGTCGAGGTCCAGCTCCTCCTTCTTCTCCATGATTGCGAAGCCTTCAGCAAAGGCCTGCATCATGCCGTACTCAATACCGTTGTGAACCATCTTGACGAAGTGCCCAGACCCCGCGGGACCAACGTGTCCCCACCCCTTATCCTTCGCAGGAGCGAGCGTCTCAAAGATGGGAAACAGCCGCTCGACGGCATCGTCATCGCCGCCAATCATCATGCTATAGCCCTCCTTCAAGCCCCACACGCCGCCCGAAGTGCCGACATCGACAAAGTTGAATCCCTCCGGCTTCAGCTCCTTGTACCGGCGTTGGCTTTCCTGGTAATTCGAGTTGCCGCCGTCGATGAACGTATCGCCCTTCTGCATCAGCGGCTTCAGTTTTGCGATTGTATCGTCCACCGGCTTGCCTTGCGGAACCATGATCCAGATGGCGCGTGGCGCGGCCAAATTCTTCACGAGATCCTCAAGCGTCGAGACACCCACCGAACCCGCGTCCGTGAGTCGCTTCACCGCATCCGCGCTGAAGTCGAAGCCAACCACCTTGTGTCCGCCCAGGCGCAGACGCTCCGCCATATTGCCGCCCATTCTGCCCAGCCCAATGATTCCGAGTTCCATGTCTCTTCCTCCTGGAATTCAATACGGAATTCCGCGGTTCCCAATCCCTGTTATGCCTCTTGCTCTTTCAATCCCAAAAAGTGGCCGCGCGACAGAGAAACTCCCATCCGCGCCAGATCGTCGGCCAATTTCGCCGAGCCCTCGTAGCGGATGCCATGAATGCCGAGCGACGATGCCGCCGCGACGTTCTCTGAACGATCGTCGATGAAAATGACCTCCTCGGGATCTCGTTGCAGCACATCAAGCGCGACCTGATAAATCCTGCGGTCAGGTTTGCGCAGCCCCAGATAGCAAGAACTGAAAAAAGCATCCAAGTCGTCGAGGAGATTGAATTCTGCCAGGCGAAATTCATTCATATCCCGGGATTCATTGTTGACAGTGGCCAGCACATATTGTTCGGATGCCGAAAGCTGGCGAAGGATTCCAATGCCACTGTCTTCCAGCACGGCAGACTGCGCATGCATCCCCTCGAGAAATTCAGCCTGCGTGAAACTGCGCGCCTGGT
>Ga0302326_10002582_pt1 | contig 43872 bp, 40 predicted proteins | sample Palsa_T0_3_FD_202264 | JGI IMG/M metagenome (GOLD analysis project Ga0302326, IMG submission 202264) | Peat permafrost microbial communities from Stordalen Mire near Abisko, Sweden - Palsa_T0_3 | ecosystem: Environmental > Terrestrial > Soil > Palsa > Peat permafrost | place: Sweden: Abisko...
CAGGTCATCGCCAGGAAATACAGGCCGCAAGCGTTTGCGGAGCTGATTGGCCAGGAGCACGTCCGCACCACGCTCGAAAACGCCATTGCGCAGCGGCGTATCGCGCACGGCTACATCTTTTCGGGCCGGCGCGGGACCGGCAAAACCATGGTGGCGTCCCCCGATGACCCTCTCGCGTTCGGGTAGTCTGGCTCGGCTTGCGTCAATTCGCTAAGCTTATGACCGTGGCACAAGTTAGGACTCCGAATGCGTATCGACGAAATTACGCTTACGAACTTTAGCGGCTTTGAGCGCCGTAAATTCAGCTTCAATCCTCAATTCAATCTGCTTGTTGGTGACAATGCCAGCGGAAAGAGCTCCGTGATCAACGCGCTGGCTGTTTCGGTTGGTAGCTGGTTTCTGGGACTTCGCGGTTACGAGAAAAGCGTCGGTATCAAGCCAGAGGAGGTCCGCGTTGCCGCACACGCCCATCTGGACAGCTATACCTTCGAAAAGCAGTATCCGTCGAGAATTGAAACTACCGGCGTTGTGATGGAGCGGCGCATCAGTTGGTCCAGAGAACTGCAACGGGAAGGCGGCCGGACGACTACTGTCGCCGCCAAATCTATTAGCGAGGTAGGCCAGGAAGCTGAGCGACGCGCAAGAGGTGGAGAAGAGATCACGCTACCGCTCATCTGTAGCTACGGTACGGAGCGTTTGTGGTTTGAAAAGGGCCACTATACTCGCAAAACTGCTGCGGACGTCCCGAAGCATCGCCCATCACGCTTCGACGGATACCGTGAATGCATCGACTTCACGATTCAGGAGACCGCTCTTATCGAATGGATTCGGGATCAGAGCACAGCCTCACTTCATGCTTCGCGAGATACAATTGCACTCGCGGTTGTAAAGCAGGCCATTGCGAGATGCGTGGAGGGGGCCACGTCTATCTACTACGATGGGCGATATAAAGACCTTGTTGTCTTGCTAGACGGGCATGGGCCTCAGCTTTTCAGCAACTTGAGCGATGGTCAGCGCATCATGCTTACCCTCGTTGGCGATTTGGCATCACGAGCCTCTATGTTGAACCCGCACTTGGAGAGCACCGCATTACAGGAAACGCCCGGTATTGTGCTGGTCGACGAGTTAGACCTACACCTTCATCCGAAGTGGCAGCGACGTGTAATCCACGATCTAAAGGCCACCTTTCCATCTCTTCAATTCATTGCTACGACCCATTCGCCCCAATTGATAGGCGAGGCCCAACCCGAGGAGGTGAGGCTGCTAGGCGGCGATGAAACGTCGGTTCCTGCACGTTCGTTCGGCATCGATTCCAGCCGAGTCCTTGAAGAAGTAATGGGCACTAAATCACGAAACGAGTCGGTCGAGGATCTGCTGACGCGTCTGTTCGGATCGATAGACGATGAGGACTTCGAGAAAGCAAGGCTCTTGCTGGTAGATGTAGAAACGAAACTTGGTTCGGATGATCCGGAAGTGACGCGCGCTCGGGCGTTGATGGCATTCCTTGAATCCAAGGTATGAGAAATATCGTAAAGGGCGTTGAGCCGATGAGCCTTATTCAGTATCGTGCCACCCGTAACCCCGATCCGAATTATCAAGGTTATGCCGACAAAGATACTCTGAGAGCGCATCTTGTTAGCGAACAACGGGGTCTCTGTTGCTATTGCCTTTCGCGTATTCGAGCCGAACGCGAAGCAATGAAAATTGAGCACTGGCATAGCCAAGCCGCTCACGGAGCTGAGCAACTCGACTACTCCAACTTGCTGGGCGCGTGTCTCGGAAATGAAGGGAAGCCACGCGGAGATCAGCACTGTGACACTCGAAAAGGAGATCGCGATCTCTCGCGGAACCCCGCAAACCCACTCCACCGCGTCGAGGATGTGGTGCGTTTCTCCGGGGACGGGGAGATTTCCTCGGTTGATCCCGTTTTTGACGCGGAATTGAATGACGTGTTGAACCTAAATCTCCCCTTCTTGAAGAACAACCGCAAGTCGATGCTTACGGCGTTTCAGGATGGCCTAGCGAAGCGTGGCCCATTGCGACGAGCGGCGCTGGAGAGATGGCTACGGGAGTGGAACGGCGAATCGGAAGATGGCGCGCTCCGACCTTATTGTCAGGTGGTTGTCTTCTGGCTGCGCAAGCGATTGGCTCGGCCATAGACAAGAAAGTCCTCGTGATAACTTGTCGTTGCGCCGCACGTGTTAGGATGGTTGCTTATCAGGCTCCGGGCTTCGTGCAACGGATGGCTGTGAACCTCGCCAGGTCCGGAAGGAAGCAACGGTAACGGTTTAATCCGTGTGCCGCGGATCACCCGGGGTCTGGCATACCCCGTTTGGGGTCGATACTTCCGCTCAATTCTTCCATGTATCAGGTCATCGCCAGGAAATACAGGCCGCAAGCGTTTGCGGAGCTGATTGGCCAGGAGCACGTCCGCACCACGCTCGAAAACGCCATTGCGCAGCGGCGTATCGCGCACGGCTACATCTTTTCGGGCCAGCGCGGGACCGGCAAAACCACCGTGGCTCGCATCTTGGCTCGCTGCCTGAACTGCATCGACGGCCCGACAGCCGCGCCCTGCGGCGTTTGCGCCAGTTGCCTTGAAATCGCGGGCGGCAATTCGCCGGACGTGATCGAGATCGACGCCGCGTCCAATCGCGGCATCAACGAAATGCGCGAGCTGCGCGAGAACGTGCGCTACCGGCCGTCGCGCGACCGTTACAAGGTCTTCATCGTCGATGAAGCGCACCAGATCACCAATGAAGCTTTTAATGCCATGCTGAAGACGCTGGAGGAGCCGCCCGAGTGGGCCGTCTTCATCCTGTGCACCACCGAAGTTCACAAGATTCCGACCACCATTGCATCGCGCTGCCAGCAGTTCAGCTTCCGCTCCGTCGATTTCGGCGAAGTGGTGAAGCGCATGGAAGAGATTTGCGGGAAGGAAGGGATCGAGACCAATCCCGAAGTGCTCAGCGTGCTGGCGCAGGCGGGCGAGGGCAGCGTGCGCGATTCGCTATCGGCGCTCGATCAGGCCATTGCGTGCTGCGGAACGAAGCTGGACGCCGCCGAAGTGCGTGGCATGCTCGGGCTGTTTTCGCTGGATTCGCTGGGCGAAGTGACCGATGCGCTGAAGGGCGAAGACTCGCGCAAGATGCTGGATCTGGTGATGGAGCTGGAGCGCAACGGGCGCAGCCTGCAGCATTTTTGCCGCGAGCTGGCGCGTTACTTCCGGAATCTGCTGGTGGTGAAAGTGGCGGGGGCGAATACCCGCTTGATTGCCGCGTCGGCGCAGGAGCAGGAGCGGCTGGCCGAAGTCGCGAAGGGATTTTCCGAAGAAGATCTGACGCGCTATCTGCAACTCACGCTGGATCTCTTCAAAGACCTGCAATCTTCACTGCAACCGAGGCTTCATCTGGAAATCGGTCTTTTGCGATTGGTGGCGGCGGGCAAACTCGTCTCCATTGAGGAGGCCCTGGCCGATCTCGGCAACGGCGGCTCCGCCCCGGCCCCATCCCGCAAGCCGTCAGCGCCGCCACCCACCAGATCGGCCGCGCCCCCAACCCCCAATCCCCAATCCCTAACCCCGGCAAGCGCGCCGGTTACGGAATGCGCGCCCACCGGGCCCTGGCGGGAGCGGCTGCACGCTGCGCTGATGGAGGCAAGCATGCGGTTCACCGCCGATGCCGTGGAGCATTCGCAAGTGACCGAGTCCAACGGCGAACTGCAGTTTGTCACGCCGCAGGAGTTTTCGCTCGCGATGAACGAAAAGGATATTCTGAAGGTCGTGCAGAAAATTGCCGGGCGGCCCATGCGGATCAAGATTGCGCTGGGGAAGCCGGAAGCGGCGGCCACGCCGCTCGGGAAAGCCAAAGACGACGTCACGGAGCGCGCGCTGGGTCATCCTGAGGTGAAGCGGTTCCAGGAGACCTTCCCGGACGCGCAGGTCCGCCAGGTGCGTAATTTAAGAGAATAAGGCAGGACATATGAAACTTCCCGGAAACATGCAGGCCATGATGCAGAAGGCCGAACAGATGCAGAAGAAGATGCAGGAGGAGATCGCGCTGATTCGCGTGGACGCCTCGGCCGGCGGCGGTATGGTGACGGTGCACATGGACGGCAAGAAGAATGTGACGGCGGTGAAGATCGATCAAGAGGTGGCCGGCGACGTGGAGATGCTGCAGGACATGGTGATGGCGGCGTTCAACGAAGCGGCCAAGAAGGTGGACGAAGCGTCGCAGGAAAAGATGAGCGGGCTTTTGGGTGGCCTGGGCCTACCGCCGGGGATGTTTTAGCAGGCCGTGTCGAAAGCCCGAAAAGACCGCTTGCTTACGCGCGCGGCTCAGTAGATTGCGCGCGTTACAGAACCGCGAGCGTAAGGGAGTCGGTTTAGACACAGGCTGTTAGGCCTGTCATTTGAGGAATACGCGCAAGGCGGAGCGCGGCGCGACCCTGTTTCTGTGCCGTTTGGCGCTGCGTCCCGCACCCTTTGCGCTTTTTAGGTAAACTACTCGATGCCGGATTTCGCCGAACCGCTCGCGCGTCTGATCCAGGAATTCAAACGCCTGCCAGGCATTGGACAGAAGTCGGCGCAGCGGCTCGCGTTTCACGTGCTGCGCAACGACCGGGAAAGCGCCGAGCGGCTGGCGCAGGCGCTGGTGGATGTAAAAGACAAGCTCGGAATCTGCGCCGTCTGCAACAACATCAGCGATGCCGAGTTATGCAATTACTGCCGCGATCCGCATCGCGACCGTTCCGTGATTTGCGTGGTGGAGGAGCCTCACAACGTGCTGCCGATAGAGACCACTCGCCAGTTCAGCGGTTTGTATCACGTGCTGCATGGGTCGATTTCGCCGCTACGCGGGATCGGGCCGGAGCAGTTGCGCATCGCCAGCCTGGTGGAGCGGATGCATTCGGGCGAAGTGAAAGAGCTGATCGTTGCGACCAACCCGACCGTGGAAGGCGAAGCGACGGCGGTGTATCTGTCGCGGCTGATGAAGCCGCTGGGCGTGTGCGTCACGCGCATCGCAATGGGAATCCCGGTGGGCAGCGATCTGGAATTCGCCGATGAAGTGACGATGGGCAAATCGCTGGAGAATCGTCGGGAGATGTGAGCGGATGGCCGCCGATTACAAAACAGCCAAAGCGTTGTGTTCACGCAGGCCAGCCGGCGTGATTGAGCCGATCTTCACGTCCACCAATCGATTTGCCGGACGCCGCGCGGCCAGCTCCACTTTCAGGAAATTGTCCGAAAGCGCGCCCTCGCTGAGCGTCACCACCGAAAGCGTCCGGCCCAGCATGCGCCGCCGGAACTCCAAATTCTTCGCCGAAGCCAGCTCGCGCAGAATCCGGTTCCGTTCGCGGCGCAGCTCCATCGGGACTTGCCGGGCTGCCGCCGCGGGAGTTCCGGGACGTTCCGAGTAGGTGAATACGTGCAGATAGGTGAACGGCAGGCGCTCGATAAACGCGCGGGTTTCTTCGAACTCGGCGTCGGTTTCGCCGGGGAAGCCGGTCATGACATCCGCGCCGATGGCCGCGTCGGGCATCCACGCGCGAACCTTCCGGATCCGGTCTTCATAATGCCGCGGCCGGTATTTGCGGTACATGCGGCGCAGCACGCGATCAGACCCCGACTGCAAGGGCGCGTGTACGTGCTTGGCAATGCGGGCGGACGTCGCCACCAGCAGGAGCAGATCGTCGCTCCAGTCCATCGGCTCCACGGAGCTGAGGCGCAGGCGCTCGATGGGCGTTTCGTCTAACAGACGGCGAATGAGATCGGCCAGACGCGCCGTGCGGCTCATGGCGTTACCCGGCTCGCGTCCCCAGCGGCCAAGATTGATGCCGCTCAGCACCACTTCGCGATAGCGCGCCGCCAGGTCGCGCACCTGCTCGACGATTTTATCGGCTGGGGCGCTGCGGCTAGGTCCGCGCACCAAAGGAATGATGCAGAACGAGCAGCGGTTATTGCAGCCATCCTGGATCTTGAGGTTGGGACGCGTGCGGTCGCCCGCGGCGTCTTCCACCGCAGCGGAGGGGAAATCGTGCTGAGTAAAGATATTCCCGACGTAAATTTGTCCATGATACGGGGCCTCGGATTCTTTCACGATTTCTGGAATTCGAGCCTTGTGCGAGTTCCCTACGACCCAGCACACCCCGGGTATTACAGCCAGTTCCTCGGACGCGCGCTGCGCGTAACAGCCCGTCACCAGGATGCGCGCCGCGGGATTCTCGCGATGGACGCGATGGATGGTTTTGCGGACGTCTTCATCGGCAAAAGAAGTGACGGTGCAACTGTTTAGCACCACAAATTGGGCTTGGGACGAATGTGCGGCTGGAACCAGACCTTCCCGCAACAGTGCCGATTCGATGGCCGCGCCGTCGGCTTGCGACGCCCGGCACCCGAAATTTTGCACGTGAAAGCTCGCCACAATCCGATTTTACCAGCCGGCTAGCAGGCTGTGTCGAAACCGCTTCCGTAACTGATCGGAAACTCCATACAAGACTTTTGGTACAGCATTTTCTAATCCAACGATGATCCTAAAATTGCGTTCTCCGCCCGGTTTTGCGTCGGGGTGTATACTAATTTAACAAAAATAGAAGCCTCGAATGAGGATCTTTCTATAGCGCTCGCGGGCGCAACCTGGATTGTGGAGGCTTTACGAAACGATCTGTAGCCACTCTATTGGGAATTGGTTGTCTCGCCGCCTGGCTTCATCACCCCATTGCGATGGGCCAGACAGACTCCGACACCGCGGAAGCGCATCGGGCTTTGGCGAAGGCCGCCGCCGGGACCGATTTGGAGGGGATCTACGAGGCCGCTTGTCCCGCTCCGCAGCCGGAGGGAGTGGGCCGAGGACCGGGCCGAGGCCCCGGGCCGCGTCCGGCGCCGCCTCGCGAGCAATGGTACAACGAGCCGCTGAAAGTTTTTGACAATCTATACTTCCTCGGAACCAAAGTACACGAGTCCTGGGCGGTGACCACTTCCGCCGGAATCATCGTAATCGATGCGTTATTCGGCTACGCGGCCGAAGCCGAGATCACCGACGGCATGAAGAAGCTCGGGCTGGATCCCGCTCAGATCAAGTACGTCATCATCAGCCACGGCCATGGCGACCATTCGGGTGGTGCGAAGTACTTGCAGGATACGTATCACGCGCGCATCATCCTGAGTCCGGCAGACTGGGACTTACTGGCGCGCGATCCAAACAACGCCAGCGTGAACCCGACACGCGATATGGAAGCCACCGACGGCCAGAAGCTCACGCTTGGCGACACCACGCTTACGCTCTACATCACACCCGGACACACAGCAGGCACCATCTCAACGCTGATACCGGTGAAGGATAACGGTAGACCGCACCTCGCAGCGGAGTGGGGCGGAACCGTGATCAGCCCGTCCAGCCCTGTTGAGATGCTGCAGGCTTACATCAAGTCTGCCCGGCGGTTCCGCGATCTGGCCTCGGGAAGCGACGTCATTCTCACCAACCACACCGCGTTTGACGGCACGCTGGCGAAAAACGTGGCGTTGCTCAGCCGCAAACCGGGGGATCCAAGTCCTTGGATAGTGGGTAAGGCGACCGTGGAGCGATACCTGACGGTGGCCGAGGAGTGCGGAAAAGCGAACCTCATTACGGCCGAGGCCAAGGCGCATGAAGGCGCTGGAAACTAGCGGCGTTCCGTTGCGATATGTGCGCTGACCTGTCCGGAACGCGGACTATCCTCCAGGATGTGGTCTCCCGGCTCGACCGGGTATAACGGGTGCGGAGAACCGGTTAATAGAATCTGACCCTTTCTGATCGTGGCGCCGGCAGCGATCAAATGCCTAACTTCACCATAATCGACGCTCCGGGCGCGGGCGCCGGTCTGGGTACGTCCCCCATTGGCGTCAACTTGCAAGGGACCGTCGCGGGCTATTACTCAGACACCAACGGAGGCAACCATGGCTTCGTGTGGACGCCGCTCTGTGCCGGGCTGGGACCGCTATAAGCAGTAGCCCTTAAGGTCTGCGTCGCAGTACTGAATTGTCGGCCGTCACGAGCGTGCTGCACCAGTCAAGAATCCAGCTCGTGGCCGGTGTACGCTCCACCGGCTTGAGTAGTGTTCGAACCCCTGAATAGCGCGCTACACGCTCATTGAGAATCCGGCCCCGGCCGGCGGCGTGCGAGAACGGCCTCGAGCGCTTGGCGAGGACCGGAGAAACCCGACTGGTAGACCGCCTCCAAAACTTGCCGGCGGGACCCCGCTCCGAAGAAGTATTTCCGACGACATCGTGGCGAACCCCATCCGCGGGCGCAAAATTAGACCGCGAAGCCGCCTTGCGGGATTCAAAAAGGGTGTATACTTTCAGGAAAAGGAGACACCCATGGCTTCGAAAAAATCTAATCGAAGGGGATTCCTCAAAGGTGGCGCTGCGTTGGCCGGCTTGGCCGCGGGCGGCGGCGCGCAGCTTGCCAAGGGCCAGACCCAAGGCGCGCCCGAAAAGGCCGACGAGCTGATTGCCTATGGCGACCGCTCCCATTTCGTCACTTCGGTACGCAAGCCCGTGGCCGAGAGGCATTCACCCGACGAGTTCGGGCTCACGTTTCACGTCTTGGCTCCCCTTCAGGACTCAGTCGGGATCATCACGCCGTCCTCGCTTTTCTATACCGCGACGCACCGCGGCGCATTCGTACCGGACATCGATCCGCAAGAGCATCGTTTCATGATCCACGGGATGGTGGATCGGCCGCTGATTTTCAACATGGACGAGTTGAAGCGTCTCCCTTACGAATCCCGCATTCACTTCATCGAGTGCCTGGGCAACCGTGCGAGGCCGACTCACAAAACGGTTCAGGAAACGCACGGATTGACAAGTTGCGCCGAATGGACCGGCGTGCGGCTGTCCCTGTTGCTCAAGGAGGCGGGCGTCCAAAACGCGGCGTCGTGGATCGTTGCCGAAGGTGCCGAAGAAGTGAAGGGCGCATCCAGCATACCGCTGGCGAAGGCCATGGACGACTGTCTGGTGTGCTATGCGATGAACGGAGAGTCGCTCCGCCCGCAGCAGGGCTTTCCGCTGCGGCTGATAGTTCCCGGCTTTGAAGGGATTTATCAGATCAAATATTTGCGGCGGATCAAGGTTGTCGACCGCTACTACATGACCTATGACGACTACGGGCATATCAATCCCGATCCGAAAGTAGCCGCGTTGACTCATCAGATTGGACCGAAATCGGTTATCACCTATCCTTCTGGAGGGCAGAAGTTGTCGGGCCCCGGGTTCTACGAAATTTCCGTCTTGGCGTGGTCCGGTGCGGGCGCCATCCGTGGCGTGGAGGTGTCCACCAACGGAGGTGAGAGCTGGCAGACTGCCGAACTTCGGTCACCGGCCCTTCCTATGGCGCATACCCGATTTGGCTTCCATTGGAAATGGGACGGCAAAGAGTGCGTGCTGATGTCGCGCTGTACAGACGAACTGGGCACGGTTCAACCCACCCGAGCCGAGGTCGCGAAATACTGGAACCAGCCGGTGGACAAGGTCCAGGTTCGAGGCGCGGACAATACGGTTCAACCCTGGAAGGTCTTGAGCGATGGGAGCGTTCATAATGGGCTTGCTTAGGTTTCTCCTCGTCACGACGGTCCTTGGGATTTGCCAGACTGCGTGGACACAGTCGCCCACGTATGGCGTCGGCAGGACCCCGAGCGCTCAGGAAGTCAGCGCCTGGGATATTGCAGTCAGCCCGGCCGGAAAAGAACTTCCGCCAGGACACGGGACGGCCAAAGAGGGCGCTGTGCTTTACGCTCGGAAGGGTTGCGCGGGATGCCACGGGGCAAAAGGATCGTCCGGAGGCCGCGCTCCCACATTAATCAAAGCGGCCGAAACAGAGGATCACGCGACAATGAAGATGCCGTGTCTTTCTCCCTGTGTGAACGATTTAAACAACATGGCTGTTCACTCACCGTTCGCGACAACAATATGGGATTACATCCATCGCGGCATGCCTCTTGGCAAAGAAGGGTCGCTCAGTCCCGATGAGGTGTACGCCATCACCGCCTTCCTGCTGAACAAGAACGGTGTTATTCAGGAAGACGAGGTCATGGATCAACAGAGTCTGCCGAAGGTGAAGATGCCGAACCATGATGGATTCGCTCTCCCACCGGAGTGGAAGCACGGGGCACCCAGGCTGCAGGGTTATCCCTGATCCCAAAGCATCTCTTTTACGGCCCTGCTGGTGGGCTATAGCAGACTGCGTCGAAACCGCCTCCCTTACGGTCGCGGCTCTGTAAGGCGATGAATCTACTGAGCCGCGCGCGTGAGCAGGCGGTCTTTCGCACTTTAAACAGAGGCTGCTAGAATCCGGGTGGCTGGCACCGGCTTCAGGTAGGTAGGAGATTACACTGTCTCGCAACGGGCGCGTGCGCGGCGCGATCCGCAAGGCACCGGGAAACATATTTGTCGGGCAATCGGAAAACTATGGGATAAGCGATCCAACTCCCAACCGATAAAATGATTCGGCGCTATTGGGGTACGAGATTTCAAAGGTACGTTCAAAGAACGGAAGCATTGAGAGTACCTTTAAAGAAGAATGCACTGACCTAGGTAAAGCCGTTGGCAGTCATGACGTCGGGGATAGCACCGCAAGGGTTCAACCAGTTAATCATGCAGTATTACCAAGACGTGCAAGGGCAATCAGCCGAGAGCTTTGAGTCAGCGAAGAGTGTGGCCCTGTTAGGGTTTGCACTCTTCGCGGCGACTATCTCCTATCTGATCTTCTCGGACCTAATGCCGCATATTAATCGGTTCACAGCAACCCAAGGAGGAATAGGAGTCGGAGCGATCGGTTTAATCAGCGGCAGCGTAGTGGAATTAATTGCGGGAACCCAGTTCTTTCTGTACCGGAACTCTGCAAGGCAATTTGGCGCGTTCCACATTTGCCTCGAACGGACCTACCGTTATCTGTTGGCCTACACGATGGCCGAACAGATCGGAGCGAAAGACAAAGACAAAACTATCGAGAAGATCGTATGTATTATGGCCAACGCTCCTATGATTACACAGCAGGATATTGAGGGTGCCGGATCGGGTAAGGTAGTGCCCCATTTCAGCCAAGCGGAGGTCCCTCAGCCGGAAGTTTCGTTGAGCCATGTTGGGTTGTCGGAATATGCGCTGACTGACCCGTGTCATTAGTGTTTGCGAATTATTTGCGAATAAAACCGCTCGCTAACGCGCGCTGCTCGGTTCAGCCCATTCGGCCACATGATCAACTCCTTGCTAAACATAGCGTCGTAAATATTTGCGCATCCGCTCCCTGACGGTCGCGGCTCTGAATGGTGGATCAAAAGAGTTGCCGCCCAGATCGTTGCAAATCCCGGTTATATGCTGTATTCTTGCTGGGATGAAAAAGGCGTCTTGGATCGCTCTTCAAGATCGTGCGATATTCTGTGCCATCGCCGGTTTCGGTCGAGCTAGGTGTTGGCTATATGGCTGAGCCCTGATCGCCTGCAACTTGGGAAATCTGTAGCTGGCGGCCAGTAGAGCCAGGAATTTGGCTTAACGGTTCCTAGCCGGGATTTCCATGATAGAAGCAAGGAGAGTTGTGTAGTGGGCATCTTATTACAAACTGCCGGGATTAATCTTGTTGCTGCAGGCGGGAATCCAGTCACACTAAGTGGCAATAGCTTCACTCATGCATCAACGGGCTGGAAGATAACATTTTCAATTAGGTTCGATCCACGGTCTACCGCCGGATTTGGAGGCAGCCCATCGGCCAACCAAGACTGGACGATTGGAATCGTTCAGAACGTGCTTTTTGAAAGGATCTCTTTGGAATATTTCAATGGAAGCCTCTTTGAAAGAGACTTCAATGACGCCGTTCTCGACAGCAACGCAAATATTTTTAATCGTCCGTTTGTATATGATTGGCCGCCGCCATCCAAACCGCCCGGAGGCAATCGCCCATACGCGTCAATTACATACACATCCGCGGGTTATGACGAACTTGTCGATCCGTTTGGCGGGCCTATAACTAATCGGCCAAGTAGCTTTGAATTCTTAGACACTCCGAATATCACGGCAAAATTCAGGGTGAATGGTAGCATGATAAAACAGATAGAGCATTTGTTGTCAGTCCAAGTCTGGCTCGTAGCTTTCACCCCGGCGTCATGGCTCGTACCGCCCCAGCCGGGAGGCACGATGTTTGTCATAGCGAGCGTGCCGCCATTCACGACATCATCTCAGTTCACGATCACCGCTCAACCGAACCCATTCCAACTTCAACTTGCGCCCCTCAACGCGTTGCCCGCCGCTTTCGATTTCGACCAGCACTTTGAGGTTGGAATCGTGAAGAGCTTTGCAAAAAGGCCCTCTAGCCGCCCTCCCCTCGCCGTATCCGGAAATGGAGGGAGGGCGCCAATTGTGACCGGGATCACCGCCAATGACCGCGGCAACGCTTGGCTAAGAGCCAACGGGCTTATTTGAGCTAATCCGGTAGCCCGAAAGCGTACCTCCCTGGATTTAGCCGCGTTACGCCCCGACGTTTCTCTCGCTCGCTGGAGATAATGGAAGAGCTATTGGGAGCCAGGCCAAACGCGGTTGACGCTCCCGTTCGATCTTGCACGCCGCGGGATCTGCTCGGCCACGTTCCGCCGACCGGCGGGGACCGGTCGTTCGCCGCATATTGGCTCTAAACTAACAGGCTGTGTGAAAGTCGGAAAGGACCGCTTGCTCACGCGCGCGGCTCAGTAGACTGCGCGCGTCACTGATGGGCACGCAATCAAACCGCTTTGACCGAGCTCCGTGCGGAAGAAATAATTCCCCTTTCGGCTAGCCTCCCACCAGCACCACGCCCGCCAGCACGGCCAGTGCGCCAGCGGTTCGGCGCGCGCCCAGCCGCTCGTGTAAAACAAATTTGGCGAGCAGTGTTTCCAGGACGAAACTCGCCGAGGAGGCCGGAACGGCGAAGCTCAGCGGCTCGGTTTGCACCAGGGCCATAAAGGAGAAGAACGACACCGCGTTGCAGGCGATGCCCAGGATCAGGAGGCGGCGCTGGGCGATGACGTGCAGCAATCGCGCGAAGCCGCGCGCGCTCACGGATTGTTCCCCGGCGCGCTTCATTTCGTGGCTTTGCAACAGGTCCCCCAGCACCGTCGCGATCACCATGGCGGTTACCAGCAGCCACTTCATGCCGAAACCTCCGAAGAGCGGGTGGTATTGCTCGAAGTGGATCCGACTAACGCCGATCCCGCGAAAATCAGCAGCGTTCCCAGCCAGCGCCGATGCGTCACGGTTTCATGCAGAAACACCTTCCCCAAGAACACGGCGATCACGTATCCCACTGCCGTGACCGGCAGGACGAAGCTCAGATCCGCCAGGCTGAACAGCGCCATGCGAGTCAGCAGAGCCAAAATCAGCGCGACAACTCCCATCGCTACGAACGGGTTCAGCATGGCGCGCAGATAGAGCGCCGGGTTCATCGACATTCTCTCCGGCACCTGCTTCATGCCCCATGCCATGGCGGAATTTCCGGCGGCCTTGAGAGCCAGGAAAAACAGCAGAATGGAATATGTTTTGAGAAGAGCGCCGGAGCGTACGGTGAGATTCTTCATCCGCCCGCGCGCCGCAAGAGTTTCGCGGCTTCCTGCCGGGGAGGGTCGTCCGGTGTCAGGCTGGCGTGCAGATACCCTTCCAGCAGCCCGCGCGCCTGCTCCAGATTGCGATGGTTTTCGATATCCACTCTGGCTTCGGCGAAAGCCACCGTGGGTTTGCGGGGCGCCAGTTTTCGGGCTTGCGCGAACAGCCGGTCGCTCTCCGAAAGACGGCCACGTTTGGCGACGTAGCGCGCCAGGTCCACGATGCGCCCGACTTCGGCAGGGGCCAGGTCCATGGCGCGGCGCAGATGCGATTCCGCGGTGGCATAATCTTTTCTGCGGTCGGCCAGTTGAGCTTCCTCAAACTCGCTCTCGGGAGGGCGCTCGGTGGCGATGCTCTTCGCAATGGCCTCGGCCTTGTCCAGTCCTCCGCCAAGAAAGCCGGGCGCGTTGAGGTAGAAATCGAACAAGTCGTTCTTAGCCTCGCGATTGTGCGGGTCTAAAGCAACCGCTTTTTCGAAACACTGGCGAGCTTTGGCCGCATGCACTCCCGCCATCAGCCAGCCGCCGGTTTCCGCCCGCCGCCCCCATGCCCGGCCGAGCCACAGCTGGTAATCGGATTCGGATGGAGAGAGCGCAACCGCCTGCTCGAAAAACTCGGCGGCTTTCTTGTAGTCGCCGAGCATAAAGTAATTCTTGCCGCTCAAAAGGTAGGCGGCTGCATCGGGCGAAGAATCTTTCGCCAGCGCATGCAGGGACTGCTCGTACTCGGTTCGTTGATACAGTTCGCTCGCGCGGCGCAATTCATCTTGTTGCAACGCCGCGGGCTGAAACGCTGCGGCAGCGACAGCAATCAATAAAAGGCCGCTCAATAAGCGCATAGACAGGACGATCCAACCGGAGCCGGAACTTCCATTGTATCGTCGAGTCTGGCGCTCTTCCAGCGACTCTTTGTTGTACGTCAGATCGCCTCCCGAAAGGGCGCCCCGCGGACAAGTCTGCCCAAGATCATTCCGCTCAGCTCCTCATGATGGCGATGGCGCATCAGACCGGCCGGCTCACAATGGGGTCCGCGCGGTTATCCGGCGGGAAAACTACCGGAACTTCCTTCCGTCACGTTCAGCGCTACATCCACACTGAAGCATTCCACGCTCCGCAGGGAGCTTGTGGATCTCTCGGGGGATCCGGCAAGGCGACCGTCATGGTCGTAATGCAGTTGGCGCTCCGGGTTTTCATTGCCGTCGCGCCCGATCTATACCGGGGTTGGGGCCATTCGGCGGCATCTGGGATTCCTTTGACGGCGTCGATGCCGCGATGGGAGGAGTCACGGCAGAAGCCTACATGATTACAAGTCTTAACAATCCGGAAGGCGGCGGTGGAGTTAAAATCGATTCCCTATAGCCGTGGACGGCCACAGGCTGATATGATCGGCCCGATCGCAGAACCTAGAGAGATGAGAGGAAATGACATGTTCAAGAAGAACCGCTATATTCTCCCGTGTTGCCTGCTCTCCGCGGCACTCCTCGAAGCACAGCCATCACCAGTTGCTCCAGCTCAACCGGACTCGGATGCGGTGAAGGCTCTGATCGAAAATGCAAGGAAGACAGGGGGCGCCGAATGGGCCGGAGAGGTCCACTTTTTCTGCGAAGCGCCGCGCCCCAATAGCCCATCCGATCCCCCGATCGAGCCGACCAAGATTTTCGACAACGTGTACGCTATTGGCAACCAGGGGACGGTTGCGTATGTGATTCGCACATCCGCCGGGTTGATGATGATCGATTCCTTGGGCGCCAACCAAGTGGATACTCTGCTTCTACCCGGATTCCAGAAACTCGGATTGGATCCCACCGCAATCAAGACCGTGATCATCGCCCACGGCCATGCCGACCATTTTGGCGGATCGTTCTATCTGCAGGAACACTACAACGCGCACATCTATGTGTCGGCGGCGGACTGGGATCTGATGGCGCATCCCCCGACGCCGCCCGCGGGCGGAAACCAGAACAAAGGCCCCGCGGGTCCGCCCGTGACGCCGCCTCGAAAAGATATGGTCATCGCCGAAGGCCAGCCCATTGTGCTTGGCGATGAGAAAGTGATGCCGTTCGCCATCCCTGGACATACGCCGGGTTCCATGGGATTTATTTTTCCGGTGAAAGACCAGGGCAAGACGCACATGGCCGCGCTTTACGGAGGGACCATTCTCCTGGTTGGGCGCATTTCGGATGAAGGCCTGCGGCAATACCTGAAATCGATCGCCCATTTCAAGGAAGAGACGAAGAAAGCGAAGGTGGATGTCGAACTTCAGAATCACCCCCTTATGGATGGCCTCCCCGAGAAGCTAGAGAAGCTAAAGGCGCGGAGCAAGGGAGAACCGAATCCGTTCGTCGTTGGGCAGGCTAATTACGGGAAGTTCCTGGACGTAATGTCTCAGTGCATGGACGTCCAGATCGCCCGCCGCAAAGAGCAGCAACACTAAATGAAAGGAAATACGTCAAAGACGTTCTTACCTGCGTGCGTGGCCGACACTGGTCGTCCTCGGCGCGCTCCGGACAAGGACTCATCGTTCATAAGGCGCTGTCGCTCGCTATGGCGATGGCGATCACTCAAAGGCTCGCTTGAAAAATGCGGGGAGCTTGCACTACAAGGGAGCCGTGACTGTCTTTGACGCCACGGGCCTCACCATCATTGCTTTCCAGGCACCATCAGCGCTCTCCAGGATGACGTAACCAATCTGCATCGGTTCGGCGTAGCCCGCAAGAAGGCATACCAGCCATGCGTGGATGCACCCGGCGAGACCGCATGCTCACGCATGGCGGCTCAGCGCTCCTCGGTCGATATGGCGCGTTGGTCTACCGGCGTCCCTTTAAGGAGGTGATGGAGGGATGGTCAATATGCGAGACGAACTAGCTGGTACTGGCTGGTATGTATCACGAGCGCGGATCCGTTGGCACTCTATTTCCTGTTGCGTGGTTCGGGAGGTTCATTGCGACTGAGCAGCCATGCGTAGATGCACCCGGCGAGACCGCATGCTCACGCATGGCGGCTTAGTGCTCCTCTCTCGGCTACCACACGCGACAAGCGGGCGCGTGAACCAAAGGCTGGCCTGCACGGCACGCGAAGACTTCACGAAATTCCGGCATGTTGCCCAGCACGCCGTTGACGCGATCGCGCGCCGGGGAGTGGGGATCGGTCTGCGCCAAAAGCCGCGCCATTTCCGGCCGCTCGTTCTGGCACCAAGCCTGGCCCCAGGCCAGGAAGAAGCGCTGCTGGGGCGTGAATCCGTCGATCTTGGGCTGCGGCTTGCCCTCCGTCGATTTCATGAGCGCCATGAACGCCAAACGCACGCCGCCATTATCGGCGGTGTTTTCGCCCAACGTGAGCTTCCCGTTTAAATGCACATCGTCTACCGGAGTAAAGGCCGAATATTCTTTGATGAAACAATCGGCTCGCTGCTCAAACTCCTTGACGTCTTCAGGCGTCCACCAATCGCGCAGATTGCCTTCGGCGTCGAACTGGCGGCCTTGATCGTCAAAGCCATGGGTCAGCTCATGGCCCATCACAGAACCTGCGGCGCCATAATTCACCGCTGCGTCCATCCGATTGTCGAAAAAAGGTGGCTGCAGGATGCCGGCGGGGAAATTGATATTGTTCTGCTGCGGATCGTAGTAGGCGTTCACGGTGGGTGGTGTCATACCCCACTCGCCGCGGTCCACCGGCTGGCCGATCTTGTTCAACTGCCGGTGCACCTCGAACTCGGTAGCGCGCTGATCGTTGCCAACTGCGTCGCCGCGCACGATTTTAACGCTGGAATAATCGCGCCATTTGTCGGGGTAGCCGATTTTTGCCTTCACCGCGCGCAGCTTGACCATGGCTTGCGCTTTGGTGGCGGGCGTCATCCAATCCAGCGACCGAATATCCTGGCCGAGCATGGTTTCGATCTCCTGCACCATGCCCAGCACGCGGGCCTTGGCATCCGGCGGGAAAGTTTGCTCGACATATTTCTGGCCGAGCGCGAAGCCCAGATCGCCGTCGGTGGTTTCCACGCAGCGCTTCCAGCGGGGTTCCAGCTCGGTGGCGCCGGTGAGAATTTCCCCGTAGAAATGATGGTTCTCGTCGACGAACGCTTTGGCCAGCAAGGGAGATTGGGAGTGGAGCAAGTGCCAGCGCAGGTAGGCCTTCAAGTCGGGCAGGCTGCTGTCCTTGAGAACCGCATCGACGGTTTTGAAAAAGTCCGGCACATCGACATTGAGATCGGTGAAGGCAGGCGTGTTCAAACCCGAAAAGTATTTTGGCCAATCGATGCTGGGGGACAGCGCCGTCAGAGCCTGAACCGACATCTTGTGATACAGCCGATTGGGATCGCGCCGCGAAACCAGATCGAGTGATCCCTTCGCCAGAGCCGTTTCCAGGCGCATCACAGCCTGCGAGCCGACCGTAGCTTGCGCCGGCGTTTGGCCCAGCAGCTCGAGCATTTTTTGTATGTGTGCGACATATTGCTCGCGCAATTTTACGGACTTGGGATCGTCTCTCAAATAATAGTCGCGATCCGGAAGGCCGAGACCGCCCTGGTCTGCGTCGGCGATCATTTGCATGGAATTTTTGGCGTCGGGGCTGGAAGAAAAATTGAAGAACACTCCCACGCCTACCAGCGCGAGGCGCACCAGTTCGTCGTCGATCTGCCTTTTCGACTGGATCGCGTCAATCCGCTTCAGTTCCGGCTCGATGGGCTTGGCTCCCAGCTTTTCGATCGCCGGCTCGTCCATGCAGGAGGCGTAGAAGTCGCCGATTTTCTGTTCCACGGGGGTGCGGCTGGAATCGTTGACGGAAGCCTTGTCCAAGATTCCGCGAAGTACGGCGCGATTCCGATCGGCCAGAACGTCGAAAGTGCCCCAGGCGGACTGGTCGGCCGGAATCGGGTTGTTGGCCATCCAGGTTCCGCATGCGTACTGATAAAAATCAACGCAAGGATTGGCCGTCATATCCATGTTGGCGGTAGTAAATCCGGAGGGGGCTAAGGCCGCCGGGCCGGTTTGTGCCAGCGCGGCGATCGCTACGAGCGTGAACAGGAAAATCAGTCGCATATTCGATTTTAGACCTTCAGACCGACCAGGCGCATCAGATCCGGCGCATTGGGTGCTTAACCTTTCTTTTGGGGGGGCGCGGCTCTGACGCGGAAATCGCGCTAAGAAGCAGTGAAACACGTCGCGTTCACCTGAGTGCGAACGCGGCACGCACGAGTGCGTGCGCCACGGGTTTGCCGGTACATTCAATGGTTAATTAAGCACCCCAGCGCATTGCTCCGCTCCACCACGGGAACCTGCGTGGCGGTTAGACGTCCAAACCGACCGAGCGCATCAGATCCAGCGCATTGCTTCGCTCCACCACGCCAGGCTGCAGGCGGTAATCGAAGTGCAATTCACCGTTTTGAAGGGTGTCGGCGAAGTGGACGTTGAGAGCGCGGCTGGGGACAGCTTCGGCAATGTGAGCCAGCGCCAGATCGTGCGTGGTGATGAGCCCCAGAGCGCCACGATCGATGAGCGCCTGTACGATGCCGGCGGCGCCGATCCGGCGGTCGTGCGAGTTGGTGCCGCTTAACAACTCGTCCAGCAGAAAGAGCACCGGACGATCGCCGCCGGTGAGGGAGACGATCTCGCGCAGACGAGTGATTTCGGCGTAGAAGCGGGAACGCCCGTCCTGCAGCGAGTCCGTAGTGCGAATGGAGGCGCCCAGGCTGAGCGGCGAAATCTTGAGGCGCGCGGCGCGCACGGGAGCGCCGGCCCAGGCCAGCACGGTGTTGATCCCGATGGTGCGCAGCAGGGTGCTCTTGCCGGACATATTGGAGCCGCTGACGATCCAGAGGCGAATTTCACCGCCGAGCTGCACATCGTTGCGGATGGCTTGCGCTTCGGGCAGCAGCGGGTGCGCCAGGCCTTGGGCTTCGAAGCAGCCGCCGGGAGTATCCGCCAACTGGGGAAAAACGTCGGCCGGGTGCTCGCAGCTATACGCGGCGAGCGAGCAGAGCGCTTCCAATTCGCCGACGGTATCGATCCATTCGCGGATCCGCCGGCCGGAGACTCGACGCCACTGTTCGATAGCCATCGCGACTTGCGCGCCCCACTGCAAGACCAGCGCGACTGGCACAAAGATCGGGTTGCGCTGCCAATCCAGGCGGGCCACCAGGCGGCCGAGACGGGCGATCTCACCGGATGCCACAGGAGCGCCTTCGGGTTTGAATAATCGCGCTCGCAGTTGCTGGAGCAGTTGCGCCTGGAAGCTTGCGCTTTCCAAGCGAAGCAGGAGTTTCGCCAGCAGGGCAAGGTCGTGGGATGGCGCCGCAACCGCGGCGGCGACTTTCAGCGTTCGGCGGCCCAGAAAGAAGGCGAAGCCCAGATCGATCAGCAGAAGGGCAAGGAAGGGAGTGCGGGTGAAAACGCCGGCCATGTAGAGCGTGAAGGAAACCACCACCAGGGCGGCGAGGGCGGGAGCGATATAACGAGCTGCGGCTGGAAACGCGACTTCCGAAGCTTCGCCCCAACGAGCGGCGGCGTCCGGATCGAGCGCCGAGCGGACGGTGGCGCCGAGCACTGCCAGATCCTCGCGCAGATCGAGCATCGGTTGAAGCTCCCGCAGCGCTTCGTGGCGGGCCGAGACTTCACCGAGCGCGGCCGGCGCCAGCAACCAGCGCGCTAGAACATCTTCACCGGCGCGCGTGCGAGCGGTGGAAAGCAACTCAAACAGCGATCCTTTGCCGAACAGATCGAGATCCTCGGAATAGAGATGGTTGGTGTTGCGGAAACGTTCGCCGGCTTCGCCTGTTCCCATCCAGCGATCTTGCAAGCGCGCCAGGCCGCGTTCGTAAAATTGGATGGCGCGTTGGGAACGCTCCAGACGTTCCACCACTTGGGCGTGGACAATCACCAAAGCTGCGAAGGCGGCCAGCGGGAGAAGCAGCCACCAGACCGAGATCCAGACCTCTCCGAAGACAAAGAAAGCGACCACTACGGCGGCTAATCCCGCGGCCAGACGCGCGTTGCCGATGCGGCGGAACTGTTTTTCAAGGCTCGCGGATGCCTGGCGGCGCTGTCCCAGGCGGGCCCGATACTCTTCCGATGAACTCGAGCTAAACGCCCTTTGCTCTTCGAAGGGACTCACAATGTTAGGCTAGCAGCAGCGCGGTATGGACGACGCCGAATTCCTGGAAGACGAGCCGATTCGCATCCCTGTCACGGACGTTTTCGACCTGCACACCATTCCGCCGCGCGAAGTAAAGGCGGTGGTGGAAAACTATCTGGAGGAGGCGCATCGGATGGGCTTCCGCGCTCTGCGGATTATCCATGGGCGGGGAATCGGGGTGCAGCGGGAGATGGTGCGGTCGATTTTGAGCAAGACGCCCTTTGTCGCCAGTTTTTCGGATGCGCCGGGCGAGGCCGGGGGGTGGGGAGCGACGGTGGTGACTCTGAGATAGATTTCAGGCTGACAGATGTCTGCAAATATTTGGAACCTTTCGGTGCGCCGGGCGGAATCCTTATCAAAGGCCGGTGCAGATCGCCGCAATCAACTAATGCTGGAATCCCCGTCCCGTAGTGATGGCGATCTGCTTCGGCTCCTGTCAGGCGGCGACGAAAAGGCGTTTGTCGAGTTCTACCGAAGACATCAAGGCATGGTATTTCGATTCGCGCTCCAGATGAGCGGGAAAACGGAAATTGCCGAAGAGGTCACGCAGGAAGTCTTCCTGGCGGCGATGAAACTGGGCAGCCGCTACGACGGCGAGCGGGGCTCGGCGGCGGCGTTTCTGTATGGGATTGCGCGGAATCTCGTGCTGCGGGCTTTGGAGCGGGAGCGGCCTTATTTAACGATCCTGGACGATCCGGCTGGTGCCTCCGCGGGCCGGACTGAAGTGGCGGCGGACCAGGATACATTCGGCGACTTCGCGCAGAGCGAGCGCATCGAAACGCTGCGGAAGGCGGTGCTGGCGCTGCCGCCCGCGTATCGCGAAGTGGTGGTGCTGTGCGATTTGCACGAACGAGATTACGCCGAAGCGGCGACCGCGCTGGGATGCGCGATCGGAACGGTACGATCGCGGCTGCATCGGGCCAGGGCGCTGCTGGCGGAAAAGATGCGGGCGGGCGAGAGGTGCGCGGTATGAACGAAAATCTTGAGCTTTTGGAGGCTTTGCGGGCGCTGGCGGCGGATGGGCCCCGCGAGGCTCCGCGTCACGTCGAAGAACAACTCAAGACGCAGTTTCGGAGGCATAGCCGGCGCCGCAATCTCGCGGCTTGGACGCCCGCGCTCAGCGTCGCGGTTGCCGCCGGCATCGCGCTCCTGTTGTGGATTGAAAGCGCGAGGCCAAAGCCGGCTCCGATTCCCGCCGCGGTTGCGGCTTCCGTTGCTCCGGCCCTCGAAGAAGAGGCCGATGCGAGCTTCTATCCATTGCCGGAGGCTGAGGCACTGCCGGCGCTGGAGAACGCGATGGTAGTCCGGGTCCACTTGCCGGTCTCGTCGTTGCAGTTGATGGGAGTTCCGGTGGGTGAGGAGCGCGCGGATGCCAGCGTGGAAGCCGATCTGTTGCTGGGCCAGGATGGCCTGGCGCGCGCGGTCCGTTTGGCTCAATAATTTTCTTTTCGGAGGTGTGTTATGGTTCGCAGGTCTGGTTTGATTTCTCTTGGTACCGCGCTCCTGGCGGCCAGCTTATTCGGGCAGGGGCCGGGCCGGCATGGGGGGGCGGGTCCGGGCGATTTTGAGGTAGTTCGGGCGGAGTTCGGCGGCCACAACAAGGTGGTGGAAGGCGCGCCTTATTCGGCGCAGGCGGTGACGCAGTTTACGCAGACCCTGTCCACCGGCGATCATATTCAGCGGACTACGAACGCGTCCATGGCGCGCGACAGCCAGGGGCGGACGCGCACCGAGCGGTCTTTTGGGTCCATCGGGGCGCTGTCGGCGGAACACGGCGGAGCTCCAACGGTAATGATCTTCGATCCGGTGGCGAGCAAGAGCTACGTGTTGGATGCGCGCAGCCACACAGCGCGCTCGATGACGATTCCAGCGGCGCGGACGCGTCCGGCGAATGAAAACGCGCGTACACCGCGCGGTCAGGCGAATGTGAAGACCGAGGACTTGGGGACGCAGACGATGCAGGGCCTCAGCGTGCAAGGCAAGCGCGTCACGCGTGCGATCCCCGCGGGTAAAGAAGGCAATGAGAAAGAAATCGATATCGTTACCGAAACCTGGTATTCGCCGGAACTGCAAGCGGTGGTGATGAGCAAGACCAGCGATCCACGCTTCGGCGATTCGGTTTATCAGTTGAATGCGATTACGCGCGTGGAGCCCGATCCGGCGCTGTTTACGGTGCCCGCCGATTATACGGTGAAAGAAGCGCGTCCGATGATGCGAGGCGGTCCGCCTCCCGGTCAGTAAGCTGGGTCGAGGGGGCTTTCCGGCGCGCGCAGAGGTCTGTAACGTTTGTCTGTCGCGGGCCTAACGGCCTATGGCGAAATCCCGAAGACCGCTTGCTGACGCGCGCGGCTCGGTAGATTCGTCGCAAACGGAGTGTTGGAGCGACGCGCGGCGATAAGACGGTCGCGCGAGTTCTTGATTCCAGGCGCGGCCATTCGGGGGACGGTTTCGACACGGGTTGCTGACGCTATACTAACGGTTTGCGATCCATTATTCTCTCCGCGGCGCTGCTGGTCGCCTGTTTTGGCCTCCCGGCGGCGCCTCCCTCCATTGACGCCGCCCTCGATTCTCTTTCCACGCAGCATGAGTTTCGCGAGATAACGCTTTCGCCGGACCATGCGCGCGTGGCATGGATCGAGACCTCGCCGGGCAAGCTTGCGGGCGATCCCGCGATGCAATCGGTTTACGTCAAGGATTTGCTGGCTGGGAACGTGGCTGCCAGGCGCATTGGCGATCCATCCGGCATGGTTCACGGGCTGGCGTGGTCGCAGGATGGCAGGCTGGCATTTCTCTCCGATGCCGAATCGCGCGGCCAGATGCAGTTGTACGTGCTGGAGAAGTCCGGGCGCGGCAAGGCTCGCAAAATCGGCGATTTTGAAGGCTACGTGGCCGATCCGCACTGGTCGCCGGACGGTAAGAGTATCGCGGTGGTTCGGATTGAAGGCGTTACTCGAGTGCCGGGTCCAACGCAGGCCACGGCGCCGGAATCCGGCGTCATCGCATCCAAAACCGTCGAGCAGCGCCTGGCCATCGTGAATGTGGCGACGGGCGCGGCGCGATCCATTTCACCGCCGGACATGTACGCCTATGAGTTCGACTGGTCGCCCGATAGCAGGAATCTGGTGTATCTGGCCGCGCCGGGCGATGGCGACGACAACTGGTTCAGGGCGGAGCTGTTTGCGATCGAGGCCGAGTCCAGCGCGGTGCGGCATCTGTTGAAACCGTCGATGCAGGTGGCCAATGTGCGCTGGTCGCCGGATGGCAAGACCATCGCTTTTATTGGCGGCCTGATGAGCGACGAAGATGTGGTGGGCGGCGACATTTACGGCATGCCCGCCGCGGGCGGAGCGCCGCACGATCTGACGGAGAATCGAAAATCGTCGCCGAACTGGTTCCAGTGGTCGCCATCGTCGAAGCAAATTCTGATTGGCGAGAACGTGGCCGGCAACTCGGCGATCACTACGCTGGATGTGGCGTCGGGAAGCACGGAGACGCTGTGGAAGGGCGCGGAGACCGTGCTGTTTTCAGGCGACGCCGTCACCAGCGCGGTGGTTCGAAGTTCATGGAGCCAGCCGCCGGAAGTGTGGGACGGTCCCACGGGGAAGTGGCAGCAGATCACGCGCTCGAACGAGACGCAGAAACGGGCTTGGGGCGAGGCGAAGAGCATCGAGTGGAAGAATGGCGGATTGGATGTGCAGGGCTGGCTGTTGTTTCCGCAACCGTACGATCCAGCGAAGCGCTATCCGATGCTGGTATCGGTACACGGCGGACCAGCGTCGGTGGTTCGCGCCAGTTGGCCACGGCCGGAATTACCGCTGCAATTATTTTCCGCGCAAGGCTACTTCGTTTTTATGCCGAACCCGCGCGGCAGTTATGGGCAAGGCGAAAATTTCACGCGCGGCAACGTGCAGGATTTTGGGCATGGCGATCTGGACGATATTCTGGCCGGCGTGGATGCGGTGGTGAGGAGTTATGCGGTGGACGACCGGCGCATCGGTATCGCGGGCTGGAGCTACGGCGGCTACATGACGATGTGGACCGTCACGCAGACGCATCGTTTCCGCGCGGCGTTCGCGGGCGCGGGCATCGCGAACTGGCAGAGCTATTACGGGGAGAACGGGATCGACCAATGGATGATTCCGTATTTCGAGGCGTCGGTGTATGACGATCCAGCGGTGTACGCGAAGAGCTCTCCGATCAACTTCATCAAGAACGTCCAGACGCCGACGCTGGTGATGGTGGGCGATCGGGATGCCGAATGCCCGCCGCCGCAGTCGTATGAGTTCTGGCACGCGTTGAAGACGCTGGGAGTGAAGACGGAGTTCGTACTTTATCCAGGCGAGGGTCATGGATTTCACGATCCGCGGCACACTCGGGACCGCTTCCAACGGATTCTGGGATGGTTCAACGAGAACATGCCGGTCCGGCAGCGGTGAACTTGCAACTCGTGACACCAGCGAAAGCGGTGTAACTCAATGCGCCGGAATTGGTCTAAAGATCAGGCCTGCGCCCCGCGCGCGAGCGCGCCGCAGCGGTAAGCCGCGGCAATTCTATGATCTATCGCAAGTTGGGCAGAACGGGCGAACGAGTTTCCGCGATTGGCCTGGGAGGATTTCACCTGGGCTCGGCCCGGGATCCGGATGAAGCGGTGCGCATCGTCCGGAGCGCTGTGGGCCGCGGGATCAACTTCCTCGATAACTGCTGGGACTATCACTCCGGCGAAAGCGAACGGCGCATGGGCGCGGCGCTACGCGATGGCTATCGCGAGCAGGTTTTCCTAATGACAAAGTTCGACGGGCGCACCAAGAAATCGGCCGCGCGCCAGATCGACGAATCGCTCCAGCGGCTCCAAACCGATCATGTGGATCTGATCCAGTATCACGAGAATATCCGGCTGGAGGATCCGGACCGGTTCTTTGCGCCGGATGGGGCGCTGGAAGCAGTGCTCGAAGCCAAAAAGGCCGGGAAAATCCGCTTCATCGGGTTTACCGGACACAAGGATCCCCTGGTCCATTTGCGGATGCTGGAAATAGCGGCGGAGCATAAGTACCGTTTCGATACCTGCCAGATGCCGCTCAACGTGATGGATGCGCACTTCCGCAGCTTCGGACGCCAGGTGTTGCCGAAGCTGGTAGAACAGGGCATGGGAGTGCTTGCCATGAAGCCCTTGGGAGACGGGCACGTGTTGAAATGCGGCAACGTGACGGCCATGGAGTGCCTGCACTACGCGCTTACGCTCCCGGCGTCGGTGGTGATCACAGGCTGCGAAACCATGGAGCGGCTGGACCAGGCACTTCAGGCCGCGGAAACCTTCCGGCCCCTGAGCAACGAGCAGGTGAAGCAGATACTGGCGAGAACCAAACCCTTCGCGGAAGCCGGCGGTTGCGAGCCTTTCAAGACGACGGCGCAATATGACAGCACGGCCCACAATCCGGCGTGGCTGGGCGACGAACCGCAACCTGCCCAAACGGGGCCGTGATCGAGTTTATGATGCCTCCAGCAGCCTGTGTCTAAAGTCCGAAAAGACCGCTTGCTCACGCGCCACCCTTCCGGTATTCTTCGAGTCGATGTCCTCCAGTGCACGGCCACCCCTGCGGGAGTTTTCGACCGGATGTTCCCAGGGTGCACGACCTTCTGTCGTCTTCGAATGTGCTGCTGGCCTTCCGGTCGTCTCCGGGTGTGCTGCTGGCGCGCGGCTCAGTGGATTCCGCGTGTTACAGAGCCGCGACCGTAAGGAAGCCGGTTTCGACACACCTGTAGCTTAACTCCAATACTGTTCACTTTATGCGACGCTGGTGCACGCAACTTTTAGTCGCGTCTCCTCCATGCCGAACACAAAAGCGGCTGAAGCCGCCTGTACCTTGGCGCGACCATACTAAGTGAACAGTATTCAGCTTAGCTCTCCGATGGCATCATCGGCTGGTGGTGCTTGCTTCCGATGTCTCCCAGCAGCCCTAAAGACAGGCCGCGGATATCGGCCGGCGCAGTGGTGAATAACCAGAACAGCGTCTTCAGCGAGGTTACGAAGGCTCCGGCATTGATGTAGTGCCAGTCAGGGTCTCCCAGATGATTGGCCGCCGGGGTAAACTTGGCGTTACGGATCAACTCGAAGATGTACTTGGAGGCTTCTTTAGGCGGAGTGATTCCTGCTTCCACCTCATCCATCTTGGCCACCGCGAGATCGAAAAGTTGGCCAAAGCCCTTATGCTGGCTGTAGAACAGACCCATCGGCTCTTCGGCATCGGGAAGGATGGAGTCGTCATGAGTCTTCAGGTACCGGCGGTAGGTGCTCGCCAGTCTCAGATCGCCCAATCCAACGCCCAACACCCAAACCCGGAACCAAGCGTTCCACAGATCGAAATCGCGGAACGAGGTGTAGGCGCCGAATACCAGGCGGTCGTTATTCCGCAAATTGGCTTCATGGATGCGGGCAACGTAGGCGAACTGCTCAGCGCGAAAATCGTCTTCCTTGATAGCTTTGATGACCCGCGCGGCCAGGGCGTTGATCACTTCCACCGACGAAGCCAAGCCGCGGGAGAATAGGGCATCCAGAAACCCGCTGCCTGCGCCGCCTGCCATGATGGCCCAGCGATCGCCCACCGTTTGCTTGCAGGAGCCCTGCAGACGGTCCGTCGACACCCAATCGCGCACCACTTTCGCGTCCTTAAACTGCTCGTTGACGCTCGGGAAGCGGGACAGGAACTGGCTCCACTCCTCGGCCGGCGTCATATCCATGGGTTTCGGGAACTTGCGGATATCGAGGCTCAGACCCACGCTGACGCACTTATTCGTCGAGCCAGGGCGATTGTTGAACGGGATCACCCACAACCATCCGCCGTCGAAGATATGATGGCAGGTGCCTTCGTACCAGCGGCGCGGCGCCTTAGGAACGCCGTTCGGCAGATCCAGATCGTCGTACTGCTTCACGTCGATCATGTGCGTGAACAGGCAGCGGGTCTGCAGCCGTACGCGTGGCGTCTCGTCCCGCAGATTCCACATGCGCGACAGAACGTGTCCCCCACCGGAAGCATCGGCGATAAACTTGGCGCGAATAGTCTCGCCTTTCTCGGTCTGGATGGTCACACCGTCGGCGTTCGTCTCCACGTTCTTGACGCGCGTGTTGTACTTGACCGTGGCGCCGTGGTGGATGGCCGTGTGGGTGAGGTATTGATCGATATCCTGGCGGAACAGGTGCGCCTCATGCCCTTCGCGGTAGGGCGGAATTACGAACTGGGTGGCTTCATGCGGTTTCTGGTGCTGCCCTTCGTTGTGATAAACGAAGCCAAAATTCTTTTTCACCCCAAGACCGGACGAAACATGCGTGTGGAGGAGTTCGCTGGAATAAAATTCCTTCTTAAGCTCCGGGACGCCATAGCGCTCGGCCATGATCTTAATCATGCGGAAAGTGTGGCGCACCGTGGATTCACCCAACGCGAAACGGGGGTGCGTGCTGGCGTCGATAATGACCACCTTGGCACCGCTGTGAGCCAGGATGGTGCCGAGCATTCCGCCCTCAAAACCTGCGCCAAGGATGGCGACGTCAAATTGGTCCTTAGTCTGTGGGGTTTGCATTGTTTGTCCTAAATACGAATTGTACACCAGCCTACGCTCGGGACGACCTAACAAATTGATTACACCTGGTGGCGTACCCGTATCGCAGCCCGTTGCAGACTTCACCGCGACTACCCTATAAACCACTCATTTAAAGATGCTTACATTCCTGAGTCACGGGCCTTCGGTTCGATTTTTAAAGCTTTGCCGCATGGACCACCCAGTACTCATTTCGGCAGCGGTTAGAGAGCTTAGAAGCTGCGGCGTCACCTCTGCGGCTCAGTGGGTAAGCGAGTAGACGACATAGTTAACGCCGATCCGGATGCCCAGAGCCGAATACTTCTCCGGATACTCGGGATCGTCGGCCCACTCCCACGCATCCCCGATATCGGAATTGTAAGACATGGCCACCATGACGCGGCCCTTGTCGTCCAGGATGCCGCGCCAATGGGGAACGGCGCCGCCCTCCCTTTCGTTGCGGTAAGTGGTTCCACGCCGGAGGGCCCATTGTCCGGGGACCTGATAACGATCGTCCAGATCGTACACCGTGTGAAAGATTGAATCGGCGTCGGCAATTTCAACCACGGGCCGGTCGGGAAAAACCAGCCGCATGCTTTCGTAGAACCGATCCCATTCTTCGGTGCCCCAGAAATCGTCCAGCATGAGAAAGCCGCCGCGCAGCAGGTAGTCGCGCAGCCTTTGGATTTGACTATCGGTCAATTTCCAATCGCCCATTTCGCCGGCGCAGAGCCAGGGCCAATTGTAGACGTCGTCGCCATCGTCGAGATTCACCGGCTGTTCGACGGAGCGCACGGAGACGCGCGTCAAACGGCGCAGCGCCAAGGCAAAATGGCGATCCGCCCGAGGATAATCCTGCGTCCAACTGGTGCCTCCTTCCAGCCAAGTAGATCCGGCACCATAGCCGTAAAAGCGGCCAAAACGGGCGTGCGGATGCTGCGGATACATCAAACGGGCGAACACCCACTCGGTCTTATCCTGCCAGTCCGGAGGCATTTCCACGTTGTCATAAGGTTCCATGCTCCGATACAGCCGCCAGGGACGCTGGAACCCATAGAGCGCCACTGCCAACGATATTCCCGCGCCTAGCCACAGCGCTTTGCGGAGAGTCATTGCAACCCTAGTGCGAGAATAGCACCCCGCACCCACGGGAATTCTTTTGATTTTGGGCTGCCGCCAGGCCCCGAGTCTCATCGGGAGATCGCTCAAAACGGGCTGCGGCGCCCACAGTCCCGAAATTCTGGGAGGTGCGCGCCGCACCCGTTGCGCTTTTGTCGAACGCGCGCAAAACGGGGCGCGGCGCTTACCAGGCTAGCGCTGCGAGATGGGACTCCGCAGGGCTTCGTCGTTCACCATGCTCTCGGCGATCTGGGTGAGCTTCCGATCGGCGTTCTTTTCCTCCTGGAGGGTCTGTTCCAGGAGCGACACGGCTTCGTTCAGACCCAGAATTTGGGCAAAGGTGCGAGCCGATCCATAGGCCGCGATTTCATAATGCTCCACGCGGTTGGCGGCGGCGATGATACCGGCATCCCGCAGGGACGACCGCTCGATGTCGCCGATGAGGTCTTCACCTTCGCTGACCAGTCCCTTCATTGCGTCGCACGTTTGGGCTTTGGGGTCCTGGCCCAGGGTGCGAAAGATATTCTCCAGGCGGCTGACGTGGCCTTCAGTCTCCAGCAAGTGGGACTCAAATGCCTGGCGAAGAGACTGTGAAGTGCTGGCTTCCGCCATCTTGGGCAGAGCCTTTACCAGACGCCGCTCGGCATCGTAAAGGTCTTCCACCTGTTCCAGGAACAGGTCTTCCATAGTTTCGATTTTCATGAACAAGGCTCCTTCAATAAGATTGGGTGTTTTACGTCCCGGCTGTTAGACCGCATCCCCCGAAAGATTGGTCGGTTTTTGTTGGGTTGAAGCGGGGATCACATTTGACACCGGAGAGAACCCGGCGGCCGTTTGACATGGGTGGGCGAGCGCTCCTATTGCCGCACGGAAAATCCCGATTGATTTTCCACCGCCGCGGCGCTCTCTTCCACTCCCCGCACTTCGGCCCAGCGCGGCCCCTGGCGCAATAATCCAGCCAGATCGGAAAGCTGCGACTCCGTGCCCGCGGCGTACACTTCCACGCTGCCGTCATCGGCGTTGCGCACCCAGCCGCGGAGGCCCAGCGCCTGGGCCGAGTGCTCCACAAAATAGCGGAATCCGACGCCTTGCACGCGTCCGCGGACGCGATAAAATTTGGCGAGAGTCCGATTACTCAAGGTTTTTTGACGAGGGGATACACCACCAAGCGCCGGAATTCCACCGCCCCGCGGCTGCCTTGCAGCAGTATGGGTCCGGGTTCGGACTCATTGGTGTCCATGGCAATACTGGTCGGCCCCTCGATGCTTTGCCGGTTGATCACGCGAATGCCGTTCAATATCACTGTGACGTCGCGGCCCACCAGGCGGATCGCGAGCATCTGCCATTCTCCGGGCGCTCTTTCGGCGTTGAGGGTGGGTGCAATGCGGCCTAGAATCGCGCCGCTTCCACGATTCGAGGTGGGGCGGTCCGCGTCGTCGGCGATCTGAACTTCATAGCGCCCGCGCAAGACAATGCCGCTGTTGGTGTGGGGCTCGATGCGGTACTCGGCGTCCACTACGAAATTGGCGAACTTTTTGTCGGAGACCAGATCGGGCGCTCCGGGAAACGCAGTCAGCGCTCCCTCTTTCACCACCCAGCCCACCAGATGTCCGGGCGGAAAGGGCTGCCAGCCGGTCAAGTCGCGTCCGTTAAAGAGAACCGCCGGGTCACTGCGCTTCCAGGCACCGTCGTCTTTCTCGGCCAACGCCGGAGCGCGAACGCCGGTCCATTCCAGATAGGTGGAAGGGTCGCCTTCAATTTCAAAAGTGCCCTTGAGCTTGCCCTCCTCCAACCGGGCCCAATACAAGCCCTTTTCGGGACCGTGGTCCTTGCGAAATCGGGCTTCCAATGCGAACCGCAGTTCGCCCTCGGAAATGGACAGCTTGGGGATATCGTCCAGCAAGCCCACGGGAGCGCCCATGAACTGGCCTCTCAGGCTTTCAGTGCCGGCGCCCGACACCTCTAACCACCATCCGCGCTGGGACGACGGGCCACTGACGGCGATATCCCACCGGCCGTTGAAGCCCTGATCGTCTATGGAAGCACCGAAGCAGCAAAAAGCCAGGGTTGCGACGAAAACGAATCGCACTGCGCTTACTTTACCAAAGTTTACGCGGACCCGGCGAGTTGGTAGGGTGCTAAGAGATTTAGTTGATGGCTGGCGGTGAATTACTGCGAAATTGCAGACGTTCCGACGCTGCCGGTTGAAAGGTCAGCACCTATCGGCGCGAGCACACGCGGTTCGCTGTCGGTGGCTGGCTCGCAAATTACTGGAGTCGCCTGAAAATTGTTGAAACTCACGCCGACCTTTTGCGCCAGACCTGCCACCCACTCGTGGCCGTTCAGAATCACCCGCCGCGTCACTCGCTTTCCGGTCAGCGTCTCTTCGACCAGTTGCTGCTTCGCGGCTCTTCTGTTTTCCCGCAGGTTTTTCGGGGGCCCAAATGGAATTCGCTTTCAGGCGGGCTGGCGACTCTCAATTCCGGTGCATAAGGCAGCTACCAACAAAGCGATTCATACACTCAAATCCAGCAATACATGGGAGCGAATAACGTGGCGGGCGTGCTGGTGCAGATCGGATACGGCGCCCTGGCTGCGCTTGGCTACTACACCAGATTCGCGGCGCTCATGCTGGCGGGTTTTTGCATCATCGCAACGGCGTTCTTTCACGCCGATTTTCACTCGAAAAGCGAGTTGGCGCATTTCCACTAAGAATTTCGCCATCGCGGGCGGCTTCTTGTTCATGATCGCCCAAGGGCCCGGCCCCATGTCCGCTTGTTTCGCGGCTAAGCCACGGGAATGCGAACTGCGAGATTGTGTCACGGGCCCTGCAACTCGGCAAGAAGCTCTGCTCGCGGCAAGCAAAACTCCTCGCTTTCAGGTACCTAACCGTATGCATCGAGGCGCGTACCGGGGAATGGATTCTAAGAGCGTCATGCGGGCCGCGCGGCGCGGACCGGGCTAACGGACGCCGCCGGTAGCAAGAAACTGCTCGCCGGTGAGCCAGCCGGAGTCGTCCGAGGCCAGGAAGACCGCGATGGATGCGATGTCGCCGGGTTGGCCGGTGCGGCCAAGAGGGGTCTGCGCGACCAGGCTCTTCTCAAAGTCGGAACCAATAACGCCCGCACTGTGCGTTCCTTCCGTTTCTACAATGCCGGGGTTGATGGAGTTGACGCGGATCTTCTTAGCGCCAAGCTCCTTCGATAGCACGCCCGTGATGGCATCAACCGCAGCCTTGGTGCCGGTGTAAACTACGGTATTCGGGGGCGTGATACGGCTAACGCCGGAGCCGATGTTGATGATGCTGCCGCCCTCGCCAAGGTGCTTGACGGCGGCCTGCGTGGTAAGCAGAAGACCGAGCACATTGATGTTAAACAGCCTGTGGAATTGCTGCTCGGTTACGGCCTCGATGGGCGAGAACTCATACACTCCGGAGTTGTTCACGAGGATGTCAAGGCGCCCGTAATTCCCGATAGCTGCGTCGATGATGCCCTGTGCCTCCGCGGCTTTGGAGACGTCGCCACCCACGGCGACAGCCTTGCCACCGGCCGCCGCGATCTCGCTCACTACGGCGTCCGCTCCGGATTTGCTGGAGGCATAGTTCACAACTACCGATGCGCCTTCGGCGCCGAGCGACTTAGCGATGGCGGCGCCAATGCCTTTGGATGCGCCCGTGACCACTGCCACCTTCCCTGCAAGCTTGTTCATTTTAATTTTCCCCGTTCCGTTGCCGCTTAGTCAGTTAGCAGCCTGTGTCGAAAGTCCGAAAAGACCGCTTGCTCACGCGCGCGGCTCGGTAAATTCCATTCGACAACAATCGAATTGATGCTGCTTCCCAGGAGAAGGATGCATGCGAGGTGAAAAAATCATTCCGCCGGTTCCTCCAGCCGGCCCGAAAAAGCTGTAATGTTGAGGTATCGGTATGTCCAATCGATTTCTCGTCTCCATCGCAAGCGTTGTTTTTCTGGCGACCGGCCTGCCCGCTCTCGCGCATCACGCCTTTTCCAATGAATTCGATGAGTCCAAGCCAATCACGCTCGAGGGCGTGGTGACGCGCATCGACTGGGAGAATCCGCACGTGCATTACTACGTGGATGTCGCTCAGCCGGACGGCACGGTGGTTAGCTGGGCTTGCGAAACCGGAGGTCCAAACCGGCTGGCTAAGCGCGGCTGGATGCGCGATTCACTGAAGCCGGGCGACAAAGTGATCGTTCACGGTTTTCCCGCTAAGGACGCCTCGCACTCCGCTGACGGCCGGAAGGTCACGCTCGCGAACGGGCAAACTATCGGGGGCGAACCGAACCCATAAGCTAATGCGCGCGGTTTGGAACAAAGATGCTCTTGGGTATCATGCCGTGTACACCCTTGGTCCCATCCACTAATTGAGTGATGTCGAAATCCACGGCGACGCTCGCCAGCATGTAGGCGTCCTCGCGAGTCAGTTTCTTTTCGTTCATGAGGAAATCGAGTGTCTCATGAACCGCGATCTTCGTGGCTTCCGTCAGATCCGGGTCGATCCCCATGGTAATCCAGTGGGTCGGCGTCTCCGCGCGTGGCCACTTCAGGCGCATGTCCTTATGCAGGATGAATTGGAACACGCCGGTGAGCGAAGTTTCCATGGCGGTGATGTCCACTTCTCCGTTTCCCATGCCCGCGTGTCCGTCGCCGACTTCGAACAGCGCGCCGTGCGCGTGCACTGGAATGAAGAGAGTGGTTCCGGCCACGAGTTCCTTGTTATCCAGATTGCCGGCGTGAATTCCGGGCGGAGCGCTGTTCACCTTACCCGCGCTTTCGGGCGGAGCGACGCCCATGCTGCCGAAGAACGGCTGGAGTGGAATCTCAATGCCCGGCGCGAAGGTTGCGACGTTGCGTGCGCGGTCCAGGGGAATGATCTTAGTCTTCGTGCCCTCAAACTCGTCTGGCAGGAAGCCGGATCCTTTGCGAAACGTGTTGTAGGCGAACGGAACATCCATGCGAATTTCGCGAATCCGCACCTCCAAGACATCGCCGGGTTCGGCGCCTTCTATCGCCACTGGTCCGGTGAGCAAATGGCCGCCGGGTCCGCGCTGATCCTGCGGAATCTCTTTGTAGATGGTGCGCAGGAGGGGCGGGATCTGATCCGCGGGCCATCCGGCCTGCTCCAGGCGCTCGGGATTTCCGGAAACGGTTTGGATCTCGACCGCATCGCCGGATCGAACGGTCAGCACCGGTTTTGCCGCCGACCAATAATATCCCCAGGCGATGGTCTGCGGGGTGACTTTGAGAGTGTAGTCGGCGGCGGGGAGCAGCGAGCTAAGGAAGAGAAGCGGTACGACACACGGGAGCGAGCGTGGGTTCATGAATCATGTTTGCACAAAACTCCAGCGCCCTTAGTTTAGTTTAGTTAGAGCAGCCAAATTAGTGACCCTTCGAGGGTACTGTTTCCAGAAGTCAAGAAAACTCTTCGGAGTAGATCATTACCCCAGAGGATGCTTATCGTTTCTTCAGCTAAATCCCAGTCAACCGCGTTACGTGAGAATCGACATAGTGTGGGTCCCACGAAAAAAGAGATGTGCTTCTGTGGCAGCTTAAAGAGAACTCCCTGCTCAGAGGGTTTGCCTGCCGTCAGGACTTCGATATCATCTAACGATGATAGATAGGGCCGAAGCACTTCAAAGATCGCCTGTACCAATGATGCGCGATCACCCAAAATCCTTATGTTCGCCTTTTCATAGTCGATTGTTACCTCGAAAAACGAAATCGGGATCGTGACAAGCTCAGGCACCCGGCCCTCCTTGATGATTCTACCTGGTCTCCTATCGGCTACCCACGTGGAACGGTATGGGGACGCGAACAAACGGCGAATCTCCGATGAAGTGATGGCCGACATGTTGTTCGAGGCCATGGCGCAGGCAGTTGTCGAGTTCAAGGACGGCAAAACTGTTGCTGAGCCACCGGGTCGGGTCAACTATCGAGCGAATTGAATGGTCCGACTAAGGACGCCGGTTATAAATTTGCGTCGACGCCGCTGCCCCTTCCTTCCGGTCTCTCGAACTTTCCGCTCTCCTCGTTATAAGCCGTCACTTCGCCGGGACCGATGTGGTACACCCAGCCATGCAGCGAAAGATCGCCTTCCAGCAGACGATTTCCAACGGCGGGATGTGATCGCAGGTTCTTCAGTTGCGTCAACACGTTCTCTTCAGTAGCGGCCAGAAGCAGCTCAGAACTCGGGTGCGCGTGGCGGCTTTGAACGTTCGCATAGCGCAGCCAATTCCAGACAGCGGCAAATGACGACAGGGCATCGGGATGGAGCGCGCCCTTGATGACGCCGCAATCGGTGTGGCCGCAGACGATTACGTCCGGCACCCGCAGCACGCCCACCGCATATTCGATGGTGGCCGAAACTCCGCCCAGTGAATCGGGATAAGGCGGCACAATGTTGCCGATCACGCGGCAGATGAACAGATCGCCTGGCTTGGTTTGGGTGAGCAGGCAAGGGTCGATGCGGGAATCGGCGCAGGTGATGAAGAGCGCCTCGGGCCGCTGGCCCAGGGCGAGCTTTTCGAAGAGATCCTGATGCTGCGGATACACGTCCTTTTGGAATCGGGAGACGCCCCCCAGCAATTTTTCGACAGGCATCTTATCAAGGTACGATATCAACGATGGATCTCAATAACTCCGTAGTACTGATTACCGGCGGATCAAGCGGCATCGGCCGGGCCGCAGCCGAGGTGCTGAAGCAGGCGGGGGCGCGCGTCGCCATCACCGGTCGGGACCCGGAGCGCCTGGCCGAAGCCGCCCGATCGCTGGGCGTGGTGGGCATACAGGCTGACGTCTCGAAGGAGGCCGACGTGCTTCGGACTTTTCGCGAGCTGAAAGAGAAGCTGGGCGATCTGGACGTCCTGATCAACAATGCCGGCATAGGCGTGTTGAAGGAGTTGGTGGACCAAGACCTCGCCAGTTTCGAAGCCGTCTTCGCCACCAACGTGACCGGCGCGATGTTGATGTCGCGCGAAGCAGCCAGACTCTTCAAGGAGCGCAAGCGCGGGAACCTGATCAACATTTCTTCCACCGCTTCGCTGCGTGGCGCGCCCAAAGGCACTGCCTACTACGCGAGCAAATTCGCGCTGCGCGGCATGACCGAGTGCTGGCGCGCCGAGCTGCGCAAGTACAATGTGCGCGTCTTCCTGGTCAATCCCAGCGAAGTGATCACGGACTTTGCGCGCAGGGCCGGATTCCCGCAGAAGGACAACCCGACCAAGCTACAGAGCGAGGACATTGCCTTCATGATAAAGGCTGTGCTCGAGATGGAGGACCGCGGCTTTACGCCGGAGCTAACGGTGTTCGCGACAAATCCCGTGGATTAATACGACGTTTTCGGCGCCGGGAAAGATTTGTCGGGATAAGGCGGAGGCGCGGGCACCGGCTGCGGATGCTCCTTCACCTGCTCCGAGAGATAGCGGATAGCCGTTTCCAGTTGCGCGTCCTGTCCCTCGAAAGTGGCGTGCGGCAGGTTATCGACAACCAGGTCGGGATCCACGCCATGGCCCTCGATCAACCATTTGCGCTCGGGGCCATAAACACCCATTTCAGCCGCTGTCGCGATGCCCTGATCCGCCAGATTATTGCTCGAACTGAGCCAGATTTCGCCGCCCCAGGTGCGAACGCCCAGCACTTTGCCGAGACCCAAACGGCGGAAACCTTCGGCAAAAGCTTCGCCATCCGATGCAGTGATCTCGTCACACAGCACAATCATCGGCCCGCGGAACGCACCTTGCATGTTCCAGTAAGGCAGACCTTGCCGGGGCTGCCAATACATCCAGGCCTTGCGCAGAAGCTTGCCCAGCACCCAGCTATCGATATTGCCGCCGCGGTTGTGGCGCACATCCACGATCAAGGCTTGCCGGTCGTAGATCGGCGTGTACTGTTCTTCCCATTGGCGGATATCGTCTTGTCCCATGGCGCGCAAATGGATGTATCCGATTTGGCCGCTGCTGGCCTGCTCCACCCGCTCGCGGCGCGTGTATTCCCATTCCGAATATCGTAGGTCCATATCCTGATCCATTGTGATTGGCTTCACGATGACGTCTTGGGACTCGTTGTTTCCTTTGTGACGATAAGTGAGCAGAACCTGCCTGCCCGCCTGGTCGCGCAGCAGCTCGTTCGGATGCACGGAGGAAAGTACGCTCTGGCCGTTGATGGCCGTAATTACGTCGCCATCCACCAAGCCGGCGCCAGGGAGCAGCAGCGGCGAAAGCTTATCGGGGCGATCCGGATCGGTTTGATAAATGTGATCCACGCGGTAGCCGCCCGCGCCGTCGTCGCGCGTCAGCAGCGCGCCCAAGGAAGCCACGGGAACCTGATCCGGCGCTTTGCGAACGTCGCCTCCGCGCACGAAAGTATGCAGAGCGGATAGTTCGCCCACCATTTCGGAGATCAGGTCGCTCAGCTCATAACGGTCGCGAACGCGCCCCACCAGTTCGGAGTACTTGTCTCGCACCGTGGTCCAATCGACGTGGTGCATGCCTGGATCGTAAAAGTAATCGCGTTCCAGGCGCCATGCGTCGAGATAGGCTTCGCTGAACTCCTGCGCGGGAATGACGGAGAAATTCCAATTCTTGAGATCCACTTGAGCGTCGGCCAGCGTCTTGGGATTTTTCAGGGCTTCGGTAGAAACGCCGGCATCCAACACAAGCAGGTCGTCCTGTTTGTGAACCATTATTTTCTTGCCGTCGGCGGAGACTTCAAAGCCTTTCACTCCCTCCAGAAGGGTTTCGGGTTTATCGCCCTTGTTGGCAATGGCGACACACTCCAGCGCGCTCTTTTGGCGATCCGCGTGATCGTCGCCGATCCAGCAAAGTTTCCCGGCGGCGGCTTGGAGCGCGCGATAGTTACCCGGGGGAACGGGAACCTCCCGCAGCCGAGTGGCGATCCCATCCAGATCGATTTCGACTTTCTCCACTTTGGTCTTGTCGTCAGCTTTCTCGGCGGCTTTCTCAGAAGGCTTTGGCGCCTCGGGTTTGGCCGGATGCAACTCATCGGACGGCTGAAAAGGCGAAACCAGTCCCTTTTTTAAAGGCAATTCGTAGATCTTGTCGGAACGGTCAAAGTAAGGATCGGGTAGGCGTGAACCCCAAGGCGCGCCCACGATCGACTTCAAAGCACGATCTGAGACGAAGTAGAGCCACTTGCCATCGGAGCTCCAGGTGGCGGCGCCGCTGTTATAGCGATCTGTCGTCAACGCAGTTTTAACGCCGGTATCGACGCTATATAGCATCACCTGGTCGAAGCTGTTGCCGGCGGTCTCGGCGAAAGTGATCCAGCGGCTGTCGGGCGACCAGCGCAGATCGGAGAAAGCCGGGCCGTCATTATCGCCATTGCGCGACGTGGCTATCTTCTTGTTGCTCTTGTCGGCTGAGTTGTAGAGCCAGAGCCGCTGCTCCTTATCCTGGTGAACGACCCATTTTCCATCCGGTGAAGGAATAGCTTCCCAGCGCAGAATATTGGCGTCTTTAGTGAGCTGCTGGCCTTGCCCTTTGCCGTTTGCCGGGTACAGCCACAGTTCCACTTCGCCGGATTCGGTGGAGAGCGCGACCACCGATTTACCGTCCGGCATGAGGCGCGCCTCGCGGAAACGCCCCGGCTGGTGTTCGCTCACGTCGACCAAGCGCCCTTGTTTGACCGGAGCGATAAAGACCCGCCCGCGGGCCGTCAAAACAACTTTGTCGCCCTCCGGCGAGAAATGCACCGCGGACAGATATTGCATCGGATTCTTGATCCAATGCTCGCGCAGGTTGTCAAAATCGGAAGGCAATTCGATGGGAACGGCGCGATCCTGCCCCGAAGCGACGTCGTAAAGACGGAGATCGGCGGCGAGCTGATAGACAATCCTGCCTTGCGAGAGCGATGCGGATTTGATGTCGAAACCCTGGTGCTTGGTGTGTTGCACCAGGTGCTGGCCGTTTTCATCCATGGACCAGAGATTCATTGTTCCGCTACGGTCGCTCACGAAATAGACGCGATTTTTCCACCACATGGGATTGCGGCTGGTGCCCGGATAATCGGCCGTCAGTGGGACTGCTTCTTTGCCAGGCTCGTACTTCCAGAGCTTTTCCGCGCTTCCACCTTGATAGCGCTTGGTGAAGCTGGACTGGCGTTCCAGACGCGTGAAGAACAGAGTGTTCCCGCGCACGTCGTAGCAACCCTGTGCCGCCTGGCTCAACGGAATGCGTTGAATCTCATTCTTACTATCGATAGTTGCTAGTTGAGCGTCCGGTAATGCAGAGAAATAGTGGGTGGAATAGATGATTTTGCCATCCTGCGTCCAGCCCACCGGCTGGGCTCCACCCCGCCCTCCGCCGCCTTCGTAGGTGCGGCGCACCGGCAGCCCGCCGTTCGCTGGCATGGTATAGATTTCGGCCGGCCCTTCGTAGTCGGCGCTGAACGCGATGCTCGATCCGTCCGGCGAAAAGATCGCGGAGGACTCATCGCCCGGATTGCTTGTCAGCCGCCGCGCTAAGCCGCCTTCGATACCCACTAACCAGAGGTCACCCTCGGCCGTGAAGACGATGGTGTCGCCGTGCAGCGCGGGCGAGCGATACCAGCCGCGATTGTTGGATTGCGCGAACGATAGCAGCGCTAGAAACGGAAGAACTACAAACAGGCGAAGCATACTCCACAGATTACCGCATCGTGTTTGTGAAATCGGGTGGTGAGCGCGGTAGGAATCGAACCTACAACCTAGTGATTAAGAGTCACAGATTACGCTCTACTCCCTTATACCCACATCTAACCTCTTAGTTTTCAGTTTCAATTACTTGCCGAGTTGGATATACTCACATCTACCGGGCTATTTCTGGTCAAGCAGTATGCCCGGGAGTATACCCGGAGGCGAGCGACTGAAAATCACTCGCGTGTGAAAAGGAGAGAACACGATGGCAATTCCGATTCGAGAAAGCGATGGTTCGAAGAAAAAGACGCGCATGGTCGATGCGAACCAGAAGAGCGTCGACGCTCTACCCTTGGATAGCGGCACGTGGCGGGTCGCCGGCATTCCCGGGCTCTATCTCCGCTGCCGCGCCACGTCCAAATCGTTCTTCGTTCACCGGCGGGTGAATGGTGTGCTGATCAAGAAGACGTTGGGCCCGCTGAGCGTGAAGGATGCGAAGGCTGAGGCGTTGGCCGCGTGGGGCGATATGCGCCGGCCGTCGACGTCGGGAGGCCAGACACTCGAACAAGCTTTCAATGACTACATAGACAGCAACAGCGACCTTGCCGAGGCAACAGTGAAGAACTATCGCAGCAATTTCGATGAAATGCTGGAGAGTTGGCACCGCCGCGCCGTCCGCGACATTGGGTTGGATCGCGAAGGCTTGCGAGTCCTGCATCAGCGGATCCGGAAGAACCACGGCGATGCGCGCGCGAATCAGGTGCGACGCCTACTCTCCGCGGTCTACAACTTCCATTGTGGAAACAGCAATGATGGCGACAGCCTGCCGGCTTTCCCGAAGGCCGCGCTTCCCCTGTTCGAGATCCCAGCCCGGAACTGGGCCTATAGCGATGATGAGCTGCGCGCCTGGTGGCATGCTGAAAAGAAAAAGGACGGAAAGATGGTGGAACTCGGAGTCAAGACGCTGTCACCGATGAAGCGCGCTTACTGGCTCACGTCGCTATTGACGGGCGCCCGGCCGCGGACCGTCGAGAATTTGAAGTGGAACGATATCGATTTCAATAACAAGACGATCCATTTTCGCATCAATAAAGGGAATGACCCGTACGACGTCCCGATGGCGGACGCCTTGCAACGGATACTGATGGCGTATCGTGCTAGCGGAAGTGTCCCGCCAAGCGAGTGGCTCTTTCCGTCCCACAACTCGACCGGTCACCTAATCAACGTCAAAAACGAGAAGGACGGCGTTGCGGCCAAGTACCATCTCAGGCACACTTTCAAGACCCGCTTAACCGCGCTCGGGTTTAGCAACGAGCAGGCAAAGCTTTTGATGGGGCATTCTTTGAAGTCCGACATTGGATCGCGGTATATCTCGGCGGGCGCCCTGGTAGAGTCGCTGCGGCCTGTGGTGGCCGCCCTTTCTGAGCATTACGGCAAAATCATTCCCGAGATGATAGAGAAAGGAGGATCATAAACGTGCAACTACTCGATTCGCGCGACCCGAGTTATCTTAAGGCTCTTTGCGAGGACTGGGCGGTTCCCAGGCAAGAGACCGATCTTCAAACGTTGCTGGCGCACCTCGAGGTAAAGTTTCTCGATAAGGTCGCTGCGATACCGCCTGGCCTCTCAGTGCGCGCTACGAGCATGTGCGTGCAATTGCTTGCAGGGCAATATTTCTTTCTCCTGTTGCGGGCACATCTACCGGGCCTTTACGCGAATACCCGGCCGGGCGAGAAGCAAGCAAAATCGGCGGCGGATTTCAGCCGGGGAATCGATCAGCTGGTTGAAGATTGGGCGGCTCTCGTGTTTGGCAACAAAATGTGGCCCTTTCTTGACTTGCCTGCGGCGACTTTCGAAGCAGTTATGGATCTGAAGGTCCGATGGCTCATTAAGTCGGAGACGTGGTATATCGACTCCTGGAAGCGCAGAGCATGGGAGGATGAGCGCGGTGGCGCGCGACTGGCGGAAGACTGGAAACCACCGAAGGCGGCGCTCGGGCACGTGTTGAACATCGAAGAATTGCAGGCACGCGCCGACAACGTTGCCAACCCTGCGCTGCTAGAAGGTCACAAAGCTGTCAGCTTGCGGACTGCGCGCGAATATCTCGGGATCGGTCCGCGCGCGGTCCAGATGGCAGTCAAGAAAGAGAAACTGGTCATCGTGGGCAAAGGACACACTAAGAAAATCACGGTGGAATCACTCCTCGCATATCTCCCTCCCTCGGAAGAAAAAACGAAGTAAAGCGAAACAAAGCGAAATCAACAGTCTTGTTTGCGTCTGATGACCTGCCCCAAACTTGCAGGTAGATGCAAGTAGCCAACCGAAACCAAACCACTGAAAAGTCATCTGAGCAGGCTTACGGTGGGAAGTGGGTCACAGAAAAGGTCTTCTCTGAATTGACCTCGATCTCCCGCCAAACGCTCGCAAATTGGCGCCACGCTGACAGGCTGGCCGGCAGATCGACGGCGGCCGCTGGCAAGCCAAGATACACCCGGTTCGGGAAATCGGTTCGATACTGGCTCGTTCGAAGCACTGAGGACGGAGCGGCCGCTTGAAGCGCGGAACTCCACGTCACCCCAAGGTGGCGCATCTCTGCGAACTGCTCAGAGTAAAGTTGCCGGCCGCGGTCGGGTACCTGGAGCTGTTATGGCACTTCACTGCCGAGTTCGCTCCCCAGGGCGATATCGGTCGGTTCACAGATAAGCGCATCGAGGCCGCCGTCTCGTGGCCGGGATCTTCGGGGAGTCTGGTTTCCGCCCTTATCGAAGCGGGTTGGCTCGATCAAAACCAACAGCACCGGGTGGTGGTGCATGATTGGCACGACCACGCAGACGATGCAGTCAGAAAAAGGCTGAATCGCGCTGAATTGCCGTTCTTGTCGTATGAGAGCGTTACAGCAAAAGTGACCGGACAACGGCGGACAGCGGCGGACAACGGCAGCCTGCCTGAGCCAGAGCCAGAGCCTGAGCCAGAGCCTGAGCCTGAGCCAGAGCCAGAGCCTTGCCAGAAAAATGATAGCAGCCTCGCTTCGCGCAAAAACGGCGCGAAGACGAGCCAGCCTCCTGATGTTGCTTTTGAAACACAACAAAACACTTCCCCGAAATGGAAAGTGCTGTCCGATGCGATGGCACGGCACATGGGCGACACTATCCCTACGAACGAGCTTTTTCCGCTTGGCGTCCGCGAGCCTGAGGCGAGCTACGTAGACGCGGTGCTGAAGATCCTCCGTGATGAAAAGGTCGATCGATTCTGCGACTATCTCCAGAAACTTCCCGCGAAGTTTCAGAAAGGCGGCGCTAACGAGCCGGTAAAGTGGGGATGGTATATCTCCACGGCACGCAATTACGCCAGCAGCGACAGCAGCCAAGAGCCAACGCAAGAGAGCTGCCGGCACGGGCGGCCGTACAACGTCTGCTGCAACACACCAGAACAGCACGCGCGCATGACCGATTCGATTGATACGCTCGCGCCGGCGCGTCGGGAAGGTGCCGCATGAGTCAGTGCTTCCAGTCGTCCCGAATCGCCGGCAGGTGCGGCAACTGCAGCGCACTCGCAAAGCTTGTGCACTGCCCGCGCCACCTGAAAGTGATCGCCTGCGAGCTATGCTGCCCGGTCTGCAGCAGCCGCAAGGAAGCCAATGAAGCGATGCAAGTGATTGAAAGCAAGGGACGGGGTAGGCACCTAAATGGCTGATTCGAAAGGGCGCCCGTGACCGCTGCGTGGGCACGCGCGAATGGAGACCGCACCAGCGTAAAGAAAAGTGAAATGGGACGGAATGAAGTCTAAACCACCATCGAAGTTGAGCC
>Ga0302326_10002583_pt1 | contig 43870 bp, 41 predicted proteins | sample Palsa_T0_3_FD_202264 | JGI IMG/M metagenome (GOLD analysis project Ga0302326, IMG submission 202264) | Peat permafrost microbial communities from Stordalen Mire near Abisko, Sweden - Palsa_T0_3 | ecosystem: Environmental > Terrestrial > Soil > Palsa > Peat permafrost | place: Sweden: Abisko...
CTATCTGATCCGCCACGGCCAGGCCGGCACGCGCGGGCACTATGATGCGCTGTCCGACCTGGGTCGGCGCCAGGCTTACCTGCTGGGCCAACATCTGGCCGCGCAGAAAGTTCCATTCAAGGCGTTCATCGCCGGATGCCTGAACCGTCAGCGGCAGACCGCCGAAGAAGTCTGGCACGCCTACCGGGAAGCCGCCGTGGCGGTTCCCGATGTCGTTTGCGAACCCGCCTGGAACGAATTCGATATGAGCGCGGTCTTCAGCGAATTTGCGCCGCTGTTGAGCGAGGCCGATCCGCGGTTCAAACGCGATCATGAGGAATTGCTGCGAAAGCTGGAGGATGCCGGCTCCCCGATCCATCAAGCCTGGACCGATTGCGATACGCAGGCGATGCGCGCCTGGATGGAAGGGCGCTACGCGTGCCGCACGGAATCCTGGGTGGCGTTCCAACAACGCGTCTTGAGCGCCCGCGCATCACTGGGCGCATATCAGTCCGGTGATGCGGTCGCCATCTTCACCTCCGCCACGCCAATCTCAATCTGGGTAGCGGCGGCGCTAGGGGTATCGAACGGCAAAATCATGCGGCTGGCGGGGGCGATGTATAATTCGGCCGTGACCACGTTGCGCCTGCGCGACGACGACCTGATGCTATTCACCTTCAACGGCGTGCCGCATTTGAACGATGCGCCCCTCCGCACCTTCCGGTGACGTGGCGCAGGCACTCTTGCCAGCCGCGCTGGCACTCTTGCCAGGCGCGCGAGGCGCGCCTAAGGGCGGGTTCTGGAGAACCCGCGCAGGACCTGGAGGCCCGCCCCACGACGGGTCATAATGGTATAAATGCTGTCGCATTCCGGCATACTGCTTTTAGCCGCCATCCCCCAACTGGTCTGGTTCAGCCCCGAGGCGCCCGGCGACTGGCCGGACGGCAGAGTCGGCCAGGTGGATTACATCGACCTGTTCACCCCCAACGCGCCCTGGTCCAACGCCGCCGCGCACGTTCAAGTATTCAAATTCGCCGGTAGCGAGTTCGTCGGAAACCTGCCCGGTGAACTGACCGATAGCCAATGGCGGGAAGTCTTTGCCAACCTGGCGCAACGCGGCATCGCCTTGGCCGTCGAGTTTGGGCCTCTGCCTGTCACCGACTGCGGCGCCGGCGTAGAGGGATTCTCGGGCGGCGCCGCTCTGCTTGTAGCCCAGAAAGTCCAAGCCTTGGGCGGCACGCTGCAATATGTCGCCATGGATGAGCCCTTCTACTACGGCAATGTTTATACCGGGCAGGATGCCTGCAATTGGACCGCGCAACAGATTGCCGCCAGCGCCGTACAGTCCATCGCCCAGATCCGCACCATATTCCCCAAGGTGATCGTGGGCGACATCGAGCCGGTTCCCGCCGGAACGCCCAACTGGCTGGCCAGCTATACCGCGTGGCTCGACGCATGGCAGATCGCCGCGGGCGCCCCTTTTGCCTTTTTCCATTGCGACGTGGATTGGCTGGCGTATCCGGACTGGATCGCCGGTGTGAATTCCATGCGGCAAGCGCTGGCCGGCCGGGACATCCCTTTCGGGTTGATCTACAACGGCTTGAACATGACCACCGATGCGTCCTGGATGAGCGCCGCCGAAAGTCATTTCACGGATTACGAGCTGCATGGCGGCACGATTCCGGACCAAACCATCCTTCAGACCTGGGAGACTTATCCGACGCATGTCTTGCCCGAGACCGATCCGGATGCGCTCACCTATCTGGTCGACGACTATTTCCGCACGCGAACCGCGCTCTCGCTCGCGTCCACGGCGACTCAAGCGTATGGTAAGTTGCTGGACAACTTGGGCAATCCCATCCCTTCCGTCCCGGTCGTGGTTACTCTTCAGCCTGTGGCAGGACCAGGCGTGGTCTCCACTTACACCTTAACCGGAACGGTCCCCGCCGCGACCACTAGTGTCTCCCAAGCCGTGGTCCAAATCTGCATCAACCAATGCGACCCGGCTCAGGGACCCGTCGACATGAACCTCTATTCCTACCAATACGCGGACGCGGGGTCGAATGCCACGCAGAATTTCTCCAACGGCCTTACCGGCTGGGGAATCGAGAGCCCCCCGGACGGCGATGCCAGCGTGCAACTCACGTCGGATTCCACCGGGCCATCGCTCCTGATTCAAGCTACCGCCACCCAACAGACCTGGGTAAATTCCTCGGCGTTCACCGTGACGTCGGGAAGCGCGTATACCTTGAACGTGCAGGCGCGCGTCCCGCCGGCCTCCACGGGCAACGCCGTCATATGCCTGGTCTTCCTGATTAACGGCCTGGAAGTGGATTCCGTCGCGCCGCGAGTCATTCTACCTTTCACGCCCAGCGCGATCGGCCTGGGAACCGTGCAGACCGGCAGCGACGGAAGCTACAGCGTAACGTTCTCCCGGCAGCCTGCCGGCGCGTTTCAGTTGCAGGCGTCGTTCGCGGGATCGGCTACGCTTTGGCCCGCATTCCTAAGTGCGCCTATTGACGGCGCGCCTTCGATTAATACGAACGGCGTGGTTAACGCGGCGGACTTTCAGGCGGAGCCGCTGTCACCAGGCGCGTGGTTCACCATATTCGGCCAGAATCTCGGCGCGGCTGGACAGTGGAGTAGCACGAATGCGACGGTCTTAGGCGGCGCCGGCGTATCGGTCTGCGGATTGCCCGCGGCGGTTTCGTATACCTCCGGCCCTGTGACTGCCAATGGAGTGGCGGGCTGGCAGATCAATGCGCTGATGCCGGCGGGCGTCGCCGGGCTGGCTTCGTGTCCCGTAATTGCTACCGTAAACGGCCAGGCTTCTCCACCGGTTACCGTCGGCATCGGCGGCGGGATCATGGAGCTGTTTCTCTTTGCCGCGCCGACCGGCGCATTGCCGATCGTGACCCACGCCGACTACAGCTTGGTTGGACCTGCCAGCGCTGGGCTGACCCCGGCCAGGCCGGGCGAAGCGTTAATAGCGTGGGGCACGGGAGATTGCACAACTCCGGCCATCGCTTTGGGAAACACGAACGCAACCGTATTTTTCTCCGGCCAAGTGGCCGCAGGCCTCTGTCAGACTAATTTCTACGTCCCTAATAGTCTTAGCGGACCCGCCCAGTTGCTGCTATCTACGTCTATTAACTCCTACATTTTGTGGGCCGCCCCATAGCGATCACTACTATGCGAATCATCGAAACGATCGAAGAACTGCAGTCCCTAATCGGCCAGGAGGTCGCCGTCGGCGATTGGTTCACGGTCGAACAATCCCGCATCGACGCTTTCGCCGACGCCACCGGCGACCATCAATGGATACACCAGGACGTGGAGCGCGCCAAGATTGAGTCGCCCTTCGGCCGCACTATCGCGCACGGTTTCTTGACGCTGTCGCTGCTGAGTTGCCTCTCGCACGACTGCTTCGAGATTCGCGGCGATTTCAAAATGCGGATCAACTACGGGCTGAACCGCGTGCGCTTCCCTGCCCCAGTGTTGGCGGGCGCGCGCATCCGGCCACGCTTCACGCTGCAGTCGCTGGAGCCGTTCGACGAAGGGTATCAGGCGGTGTGGGTGGTGACGGTGGAAGTGGATGGCGGCCGCAAGCCGGCGCTGTACGCCGAGTGGGTGGTGCGGCTGTACACTTAGCAACGTGGCGCACGCACTCGTGCGTGCCGCGTCCCCACTCTTGGGGACGCCGCCGCGCTCCGCGCGGCCGCACACGTCCATCTTCCACCAGCACCGGCACCGACCACTGGCCGGCAGCCAAAGCTATCATGGGCTCCAACGCCTCGCGATCGCCCCCCACGTCGTATTCCACGAACTCCAGCCTCCGCAGTTCCAGCCGAATCGCGCAATTCCGACGTATACGGACACCGCGACGTACCGTAAAGCTCGTATTTCACGCGAGGTCCATATTCTGTCTCCTGTCTTCTGACTTCTGTTCCTGCTTTTTGCTAGCGTGGAGACTTGTCCACCGCCCCGATCGCATCCGGAATCGGACCGCCGCTGCTCGCCGCCCTGATCGGCATAGCCGGTGTGTTTCTCGGGCTGTGGCTGACCACCGCCGGACGCCGCACGCGTCTGGTCGTCCCATTCAGCGCGGGCGTGCTGCTGGGCGTGGTGTTCTTCGGACTCTTGCCGGAATTGGTGGAAGAGATCGGATGGCCGGTAACCGCTATCTTCTTTGTGACCGGTTACGGCTTGCTCTTCTCGATCAACCGTTTTGTCGCGCCGGTGTGCCCGTCGTGCGCCCACCAGCACGACCACCACGCCTGCGGCGCGGCGCTGCACGGATTCGCCGCGCCGCTCATCGGCGCCATGATGCTGCACAGCTTCTTCGACGGCTGGAGCGTGGCCACCGTGCAATTTTCGTCGCAACGCGGCATCCGTCTGGCCGTGGCGATGGCCATTATCCTGCACAAGATCCCGGAAGGCTTGGCGCTGGGGGCCATGGCGCGCGCGTCCGTCGCGTCGCGCTCCACAGCCGTGTTCTGGAGCGTCCTGGCCGAAACAATGACGCTCGTGGGCGGCATCGTCGGACTGGCGATCGCCCCGCGACTGGGCACCGCGTGGATCGTCTATCCGCTGGCGCTGGCCGCCGGATGGCTTTTCTATCTGGGCGCGCACGCAGTGCATGAGGAGTGGAAACGGCGCGGTCCGGTGCCCGCATTTATGACCGCGCTGACGGGCGTAGCGGGCGCGGCGGCATTACAGCAGGGCGTGCAGGCCTGGTTCCGGTAACACGGCGCCGGATATTCAGGAGCGGAAATGGATCTCTATCGCCCCCTCAAAACCAATGAGCGAGAGCTGTTGAATAAGCTGCTTGATCCTGACTTCCCCGGCCGCAACGAGTTGCTTGACCAGCTCGACTCAGTTTCCGCCAAAGAAATCGACGGCGATGGCAGTCTTACCCTCCGGTGCGGCCCGGTTCAGCCTGCGCCCGTTAGATGCCGGGTTCCAACCGAAGGCGAGTGCGCAGATGCCGACGGTGTCGCGATTCACGTCTTGCTTCACGTTGCCGATGGGGTGATGAGTGAACTTGAAGTGTTCAGGGATGACCTATCAAGCGTCCGCAATCCACGAGCAGCGCGCGATCTAGTGCTTTTTACGCCATACGGCGAAGCGGGCGTGAAATGGGGCGCGGGAAAGCCTGAAACCGGGACGTAGAACGCAAATACTTACCGCGACGGCGCTTACGGGGCTTCATCGCGGTGGCGCTTTGGCGCGCATGCAGGTGCGTCTGCTACGATAAAAACTTCCCCTTCCTATGCCCCTGCGCTTCTACAACACGCTCACCCAGCAAACCACCGAATTCGCCCCGCAGCGCGATAACACCGTGCGCATGTACACCTGCGGCCCCACCGTGTACGATTACGCGCACATCGGCAACTTCCGCACCTTCACGTTCATGGATATCCTGCGGCGATGGCTGCGCGCCAGCGGCTTCGCGCTCGATCACGTCATGAACATCACCGACGTGGACGACAAGATCATCCGCAACGCCGTGGCGCGCAACCAGTCGCTCGACGAGTACACCGCGCACTATAAACAAGCCTTCCGCGACGATTGCGAGCTGCTGCGCCTGGAGACGCCCGAACACGTCACCCCCGCCACCGGGCACATTCATGAAATGGCCGACGCCATCGAGCGGCTCACCGCGGGCGGCCACACTTACTCGAGCGATGGCTCCATCTACTTCCGCATCGCGACTTTTCCGGAATACGGCAAGTTGTCGCACATCGATTTCAGCGGCATTCGCGCGGGCGCACGCGTGGATGTGGACGAATACGAAAAAACGGACGCGCGCGATTTCGCCTTGTGGAAAGCGCCCAAGGAAGGCGAAGTCTTCTGGGACGAGAAGATCGGCCGCGGCCGGCCCGGCTGGCACATCGAATGCTCCGTGATGGCCATTCACTATCTCGGTGAGACACTCGATATACACGCCGGCGGCGTGGACCTGATCTTCCCCCATCACGAAAACGAAATCGCGCAATCCGAGTCGCTCACCGGAAAACCCTTCGCGCGCTTCTGGCTGCATGCCGAGTTCCTGATGGTGGAAGGCCAGAAGATGTCCAAATCGCTGGGGAACTACTTCACGCTGCGCGACATACTCGGCCGCGGCTACGCGCCCGAAGCGGTGCGCTATCTGCTGGCCTCGGTGCCTTATCGCAAGACGCTCAACTTTACGTTCGATGGGCTGCAATCCGCCAAGACCGCCATCGAGCGGCTGCGCAATTTCAAACTCCGCCTCGAAACCGGCGCATTCGCGGACGGATTGAATTCGGCGCTGGCGGATCGCACGGCCGCGGCGCAGGCGCAATTCGCCGCCGCCATGGACGACGATCTGAATACGGCCGAAGCGCTGGCCGCCATGTTCGAGTACGTAAGAGACGTCAACACGGCCATGGACGCGGGCGATATGCGGGCGGACAACCGCGCGCCCGCGCTGGAGTTCCTGGCTCGATTCGATTCCGTATTCGCCGTATTGCAACCTACCGCCGAAAGTGGCCAAATAAGCGACGCGGAGGTGGAAGCGCTGATGCAGGCGCGCAACGTTGCCAAGAAGGCGCGCAATTTCGCGCTTTCCGATCAAATCCGCCGGCAGTTGCTGGAACAAGGCGTGATCCTGGAAGATACTAAGTCGGGAACGCGCTCGAAGAGGAAGTCGTCGTGAAGATACAAACGAAAGCGGTGCATGCGGGCGACCGCAAGAAAGCCGGCGCGCACGTGCCCGCCACCGTTCCGATTTATACCGCCTCCAGTTACTTCTACGAGAGCATGGAAGAGCTGGATCGCGTCTTCTCTCACGAAGACGCCGGTTATTGTTACGCGCGCTACGATAATCCCACGAATGCCGCGCTCGAAGAGCAGGCCGCCGCGCTCGAAAGCGGCCACGGCGCGCTGGCTTGCGGCTCCGGCATGGCGGCCATTCACATGGCGTTGCTCGCGGCCCTGGCCGACCGGCGCAGATCCATAGTAGCCGCCAATGCGCTGTACGGCGCGACTGTCAGCCTGCTCATGAACGTGATGGAACCGTCCGGAGTCAGCGTGCGTTTCGTGGACGTTTGCAACCTGGACGCGTTTCGCAAAGCCGTCGACGAAGCCAAGCCAGGCTGCGTGTTGGTCGAAACGATTTCGAATCCGCTGTTGCGCGTGGCGCCGCTTGATCGCATCGCCGAAATCGCGCGTGAAGCCGGCGCTGCGCTCATCGTAGACAATACGTTCGCCACGCCCATGCTGCTGCGGCCGCTGGAGCTAGGCGCGAATTTCGCCGTCCATAGCGCCACCAAGTATCTGGCCGGACACGGCGACGTGATGGGCGGAATCGTGGTTACCGACGCAGCGCATTACGAGGGCTTGCGGGCGCTTTCGCGCGCCATCGGTCCGGTGCTGGGCCCCTTCGAGAGCTATCTCACCATGCGCGGCATCAAGACGCTGCCGCTGCGCATGGAGCGGCAGTGCGCCAATGCCTGCCGCGCGGCTTCGTGGGTGGCGTCCCACCCTGCCATCGAGCGCGTGTATTTTCCGGCGGACCCCGCGCACCCGGACGCCGCCGAAATCCGCCGCCTGCTGCCACCTGGGATGTACGGCGCGATCGTCAGCTTCGAGTTGAGGGGCGCCGGCCGCGCCGGAGTGTTCCGCTTCATGAACGCGCTGCGCATGATAGTGCGCGCCACTTCGCTGGGTGACGTCCACAGCATGATGCTTTATCCGATGATGAGCTCGCATCGGGAAGTCTCGCCGCGCCATCGCGAGCGCATGGGCATCCGCGACAATCTGGTGCGGCTGTCGGTGGGCATCGAAGCGGTGGAGGATATCGTCGAGGATCTGGAGCAGGCGCTTCGGCAGATCGAGTAGCCGTTACAATCGAAGAATGTCCGCAATCCGGGTAGGACTTTCGACGATACTTCTCCTGGCCAGCCTTCGCATGGCTGCCGCGCAGCCCGCCGCCAGCCTGGTGCTGCTCAACGGCAAGATCTGGACCGTGAATGATCGACAGCCGCGCGCCGAAGCGGTGGCGTGCCTGGGAAGCCGCATCGTCGCGGTGGGGTCGAACGATGAAATCCGCAAATGGGTTGGCACCGGCACGGAAGTCATCGACCTCGCAGGCAAGCTGGTGCTGCCCGGTTTCAACGACGCGCACGTGCACTTCTTCAGCGGCGGCGAGAATCTGGCGGGCGTGCACCTGCGCGACGCGAAATCCGAGGACGAGTTCCGCCGCCGCATCGCCGAATTCGCGGCCAAACAGCCACACGGCCGATGGATTACGGGCGGCGGCTGGGACCATGAAAACTGGACGCCGGCGCGCCTGCCCACCCGCAAATCGATCGACGAAGCCAGCGCGGGCCATCCGGTGTTCGTCGAACGGCTGGACGGCCACATGGGGCTGGCCAACTCCGCGGCGCTAAAGCTCGCCGGCATCACGCGCGATACGCCCGACCCACCCGGCGGAACCATCGTTCGCGACGCGGCGGGCGAGCCGACCGGCGTGCTGAAGGATGGCGCTATGGAGCGATTGTATCGCGCCATCCCGGAGCCTTCCGCCGATCAGATCGCGGACGCCGTGCGCGCCGCCATGCGCTACGCCGCGGAGAATGGCGTCACCAGCGTGCAGGATATGTCCGCCGCGCCCGAGATCCTGCGCGCTTACGAAACGCTGCTGGCGCGCGGCGATCTGACCGTGCGCATCTCCGGCCATCAGCCGCTGGCCACATGGCAGCGCCTGGCGGCGGTCGGCCTGCACGCGGATTTTGGCGGCGAGAAGCTGCACATCGGCGGGCTGAAAGGCTTCGCCGATGGCTCGCTGGGGTCGACCACCGCGCTCTTCTTCGAGCCTTACCTGGACGCGCCCAACACTGCGGGCCTGGCGAACAGCGAGATGATTCCGGAAAGCAAGATGCAGACCCACATTCTGGACGCGGATCGCGCGGGGCTGCAAGTCGCGGTGCACGCCATCGGCGACAAAGCCAATCACATGGTGCTGGGCATGTATGAAGAAGCCGAGCGGCAGAACGGCGCGCGCGACCGGCGCTTTCGCATCGAGCACGCCCAGCATCTCCGCGCGGACGATATCCCGCGCTTCGGCAGACTGCACGTAATCGCCTCGATGCAGCCGTATCATTGCATCGACGATGGCCGCTGGGCGGAAAAACGCATCGGCCCGGAGCGCGCCAAGGGCACTTACGCGTTCCGCGCGCTGCTGGATTCGGGCGCCGTGCTGGCCTTCGGGTCGGATTGGGACGTGGCGCCCATGGTCCCGCTGCTGGGTATCTACGCGGCGGCCACGCGCCGCACACTGGATGGCAAGCATCCCGACGGCTGGGTGCCGGAGCAGAAGATCACCGTGGCCGAAGCCATTCGGGCTTATACCATGGGGTCGGCCTACGCCAGCTTCGATGAGCAGATCAAGGGGTCGATCGAACCTGGCAAGCTGGCGGATATGGTGGTTGTTTCCGATGACATCCTGAGCATTCCGGCGGTGGAAATCGAGATGACGCGCGTCGACACGACGGTGTTCGATGGGAAAGTGATCTATCGGCGAAGCGCGCAACACAAAGGGGTACAATAGGCTCATGGCGACGGCGACTGGCTTGACGATTGACGATTTCGAGCGGCTCCCCGAGGTGCTTGCACGCAATCATGAACTGGACGATGGAGAACTGGTAGACGTGCCCGGCAATACCCCACAACACAACCTTTTGCGAGGCCTCTTGGAGTCGCGTCTGCGATCGCATGTCGAGCAGCATCGGCTCGGCATCGTCCTGGCTGAGCAGGAATACGACTTCGGCGGCAATGCTCACGCACCCGACGTCAGCTTTATCGGTGAGTCGAAGCGTCCGCTGCTGAATATGAACCTGCGGGTACAGCGTCTTGTGCCTGACTTGGCTATTGAGATCGTATCGGCCAACGATACGTTTCAAATGCTGGTCAAGAAAGCACAACGTTATCGCGCCTGCGGTACCCAGGAAGTCTGGATCTTTTCCAAGGAAACCAGGGAGACGTTTCTCTACTCCGAGCAACGGCGCGCAATCCTGGATGAGAACGACGAGTTCCGCCCGGAAACCATCCCCGGATTTGCGATCCGTATTGGCGAATTGCTAGTCCGTTACTAAAGCGACTGCAACCGTTCGATAACATCCGCGCGAACCCGCTCCCGCAACGCCGGATAGGCATCGAAGATGCGTTCCGCCGCCCGCCACCTTGAGGCTGTGCGCGTACACTAAATTCATGGCCGCAGTGCCCGGCTGACGATCGACGATTTCGAGCGGATCCCCGACGACCTCGCGCGCAATCATGAACTGGTGGATGGAGAGCTGATTGACGTGTCTGGCAACAACCCGCAGCATAACCTGCTCCGGGAGCTTCTGGCGAGCGTCGAAGCGCCCTCTACTCGATATGAAACGGCGGGTACAGCCGATCCAAAAGGCGTTGCGTTATCACGGGTGCGGCACGCAAGAGGTCTGGATCTTCTGCCAAGCAACCAGGCAGGCGTATTTGTACTCCGAGCACCGGCGCCTCATCCTGCATGAGAACGACGAGTTCCGTCCCGAAACTATCCCCGGATTTGCGATTCGTATCGGCGATTTGCTGGACCGGCATTAGAGCGACTGCAACCGTTCGAGAACATCCGCGGGAACCCGGTCCCGCAATGCCGGATAGGCCTCCAAGATGCGCTCGATATCCAGCAGATCTTTCCGCCGCTTGCTCGGCCGTCGCGTCGCATCCTGCGCGGCCCAGACCTTGCCTTGCAGAATGTCCTCGATCCTGGCCACGGGCAAACTCAGCCCCAGCACGCTGGCTGGGCGCGCCCGCTCGACGAACGCGAAATAACGCGGATCGGTTTGGATTTGCACTCGCAGCTTCGAACCGCCGCCGGCCACGTTGAGGCTGTGCGGAAAGCGCTCCACCTTGAATTCAGCAGTCAACAGCCGCGCTACCGGTTCGAGCTGATCTACCGCGACTACCAGATCGAGGTCGAGGCTGACCAGCGGGTCCACGTAAGCGTTCACACCCTGGCCGCCGATGACGCAATAACGAATATCGTTTTCGGACAACAGGGCGATAATCGCTTCGAGGAAGTTGGATTCGTCCACGATGACCGCTTTCCAGAAGGCCAACTCTTGCATGCCCTTCCGATTGTAGCCGGGAATGTGCCGCGGCTGCTTACTCCGCCTGCGGGCGCAGCTCGCCTGGGCGGCGCATGGCGCCGCCCTACGTCTCCGGCTCCGTCTCCTCCACCAGCTTCTCCACATGAATCCGATAGATGGCGGGCTTGCCATCCCGGTCGCTCTCAAAGAAAATCTGTTGGCTGTCGGCGGAAAAGATGGGCGCCACCATCGCCGGATTACTGGCGCGGTGCTCGCACAGTGACAGCTCGCGGCGGGTGAGCCGCAGCAGGATCAGGATGTAAGGCGAGGCGCGGTTCTGGCTGGCGCCTACGAAAACGGACGTGTTCGCATTGCATCCGAAGTGCGCAAACTGGCTGGTGCGCGCCACCAACTTGTCCGTGTTCTGGTCAGGCGAGCACTCCCGGATAGCGTGCAACTGCCCCGGATCGTCCGGGAAATTCAAGTACAGAACGGTGCGTCCGTCCGGCGACCAGCGCGCCGGGCCGATGCGCCCGCCGGCCAGCGGCAATTTGCGGTTCTGCGTGCCATCCGAGTTGACCAGCCACAGCGCCTCCTCGGCTTGCCGATACAGGATTTGCGCACGCTTCGGCCGCGCCTGCGGGTGCGACAGGATGAAGGGAGCTTCGGCCACCGTGCGTGCGCCGCCCTTCTGCAGTCCGACGACCCGCAGGCGGGATGCGCCGTCCCGGCTCTCGCCGAGCAGCGCGCTGCCGTCGTCGGCGATGCTCGATCCGGGGCAGCGCTCCCAGCCCTCGGGCACCTCATAGATCTGGCGCGTGCGCAGATTGCCCAGGGTCGTGTGATCGAGCGTGCGGCCGTCGAAGTAGCACACGCTGTGTTCGTCCGGCAGCATGGCGATAGAGGAAGCGTCCAGGTGGCCGGCGTCGGTCAGACGGCGCGACTCGCCGCTATGCAGGTCCATGCGGCAGGCTTGCGGCGCGCCCGTGTCGTCGCTCGCGTAGAGCAGAAATCCGCCGTGCCGCGCCAGCGCGCGGTTGTAATGAGCGGGAAGCCAGCAGGAGTGCCCCGGGTCGGTGAGCCGCAGTACCTCGAATTCGGTGGCCGGGTCGGAGTAGCGATGCCAGGCGGACGGGAGCACCGCGCCCTTCTGCTCGGCGAATGCCAAGGACGCCAAGCCGGAAGCCAGGAAAGCGCGGCGCGTCGGCACAGCCCCCATAAGCAAAATGGTAGCAGAGAGGGCCAGGTTACCGAGCCACGACCGTCAGGGAGTGCGATGGCTGGTCTGGTAGTGCAGCTTCAGCAGGTCAACGCCGAAATCGCCATTAAAATCCCGCCAAACCGAATGGATGTGATTGGCCTCGTTCTGGGTGTCGTCGTATTCGATCAGGAACGACGCAGTCTGCACGCGATAATAGTGCGGGTCGCCCTTCTCCGTGCCGCCGGCCCACGCGAAGTAAATGTCCTTGCCCGCCTTCTTGATCTGCTCTTCGCGGGCTTCCGCGATCTGGTCCGGCATGTTGCGCGCATATTCTTCCAGCAGCGCCATCAGCAAATCGAACTGCTTCGGATTCATCTGGGAAGCCGGCAGCCCGGAGGGCTGGCCCTTCAGCGCGGCTTTGCGGCTATCGAAAGTGATGATGTCTTTGTACGCTTGCCCGTCGACTATCGCGATTTTGCGCTGCCCGGCGTCAAGCGCCTGGATCACGGCGCGGCCGAGATCTTCCTCGGCGCCCAACGCGCGCAGCCCCTTACGGGGGCCTTCCCGGACCTCCGCTGGATTCGCTCCGAAGAAGCTGGGCGCGCCCGCCACATGGCCGCCCACCACCGTATAATTCTGGCTGAGGTGATGGCCCTCCACGCGATACCCCCAGGTTCCATCGGCGGCAGGCGTACCGAATATGGAGACGAAGTATTTCTCTGGATCGCGCTCGGGACCGGTGCCGTGCTCGATGATGCGCAACACATCTTCCAGGGTCATGATGGTTTCCGCCTTGAAGAAGCCCTGCTGGCTAAGCCCCGCGGAGAGCAGCGCCGTAGCCAGATGCTTCTGCGCGGACGTCATCTCGCGCAGCGCCAGACCTTTTCGCTCGATGGGGACGAAGTGCCAGTTCTGGCGCTCATCTTCTTCGAATGCAAAGGTCGCCTTGGCGCGTTGCTCGGGGGTTAGAGAGGCCAGGAAGCGATTGGCGGCCTCGGCCATTAGAGACGAGGAATTCAGGCGATGATAGGCGCAGGTCAGCAACATGACGCCGATGCCAGCCGCGACAAGGCGAAGATAGAGGGACCTCATGGACACCACCCACGCCGCGCAGGCGTCAGAACGGAAAATCCTTCTTGACCATCTGTACCACGCCGGCCCGCGCCAGGTACTGATGGGGATTCACGGGGTTGCCGCCGATCCGAACTTCATAATGCAGATGCGGAGCCGTCACCCGCCCGGTGCTGCCTACCGCGCCCACCTGCTCGCCGCGCCGCACTTCCTGGCCCTGCACCACGGTGAAACGGGAAAGATGCGCGTAATAGGTCTCGTACCCGCCGCCATGATCCACCACCACCATTTGGCCATAGCCGTTGTACCACGCGGCGAAAGTCACAATGCCGTCCGCAGTGGTGCGCACCGGTGTGCCGGTTGGCGCGGAAATGTCCACGCCGGTGTGCATGGCGCCTTCACCGGAGAACGGGTCCGTGCGCTCGCCGAAGCCGCCCATCAGGCGGCCTTCCACGGGCCAAATGCTGGGTTGCACGTTGGTGTGCCAGCGGCGTGCGAAGTTATTCGCGACGCCATGATAACTGCTCAAAACGCGGTAGGCCGCCACGGAATCCGAGTACGTGGGCAGCAGCCGGCCCTCCGCCGCAATTCCGGCGGGACCCTCGATCTTTTGCTTGATGCCGTAGGCGATCGAAACCTCGTTCGCGAACATTTCCAGGCTGGCCATCTGCTGATTGGTCTGGTTGGTCACCTTCTGCAGCCGTTGATAGCGCGTGCGCAGGGCGTCCACTTCACTGCGCAGCGCGTTGTAATTCGCAACTTTCCAGGCCATGCGCGCGTAACTGGAAACGAAACCGAATATCGAGAGGCAGCCGAGCAGGGCCAAAGCCATCACGGCGTAGACCACGGTCAACGGCACACGCACCCGCCGCAGCTTGCCGCGGAGGGAATGGGCTAACACCAAAATAAAATAGTTCTGCTGCATAGTCTTCTCAGCCGAACCTGGCAACAGAAATCCCCTGCCGGGTCCGGAGGGCTATTGGGAATTGGCGAAAGGTGAATGTAACAGGACCTTCACATCTGTGTCAAGCAAATGTTTCGCTTGCAAGTTATTGAAAAAATTGGTACTGTTGCCGTTGACACATGTCTTCCCGGCTTCCAGGCGCGCTTTTTCTGCGAAATCTGGTGGAACGGCGCAGCCTGCTGTTCCAGCTCGTGCGGCGCGATTTTCAGCAACGCTTCGTGGGATCGGCCGTCGGCTGGATCTGGGGCGTCATCCAACCGCTGGTGCTGCTGGCAAGCTGGACCTTCGTCTTCAGCGTATGCCTGCACCAGCACATGCCGGCTGGTGAAGTCACCGACAACTATCCGCTCTTCCTTTTCGCGGGCATGCTGCCCTGGCTGCTGTTCACCGAAACCGTGCAGCGCTCCACGTCCAGCCTGCTGGACCAGGCCAACCTGATCACCAAGACTGTGTTTCCATCTGAAATGGTGCCGGTTTCGATCTTCCTCTCCTCTCTGGTGAGCCACTTGATCGCCCTCGGGCTGGCGGTGGCCGCGGTGGGCATCTGGCTGAACCACATCAGCCCTGGGCTGTTGCTGCTGCCCGTTTACATGCTGCTGCTGGGGCTGTTTGCCGTGGGCTTCGGCTGGATCCTGGCGAGCCTGCAAGTCTACCTGCGGGACACCATACAGGTGCTCAACGTGATCCTGACGTTTTGGTTCTGGCTGACGCCGATCTTCATCACCGAGCAGCAGTTTCCGGCGCGGCTGCGTTTCCTGCTGACGGGCAATCCGTTGGCGTACCTGGTGCGGGCCTATCGCGAGTTGCTGCTGTCGGGACGGTGGCCGAGGCTGGATGAATTGGGGATTACGGCGGTGTTTGCGACGGCGATGTTCGTGGCGGGCGGGCTGTTCTTCCGGCATATGAAGCGGGGATTCGCGGACGTGTTGTAATCTCAAGAGGCGGCCTCTCATGCAGCCATTCGTTAAGACCATCCATCCGCGCGGGGTGCTTTCGTTCGCGCCCGATAGCGAACCGTTGCCGCTCACTCCGCTGAATGTCTTGATTGGGCCGAACGGTTCGGGCAAGTCGAATTTGATCGAGATATTTGAATTGCTGAAGGCGTTGCCTACCGATCTTGCCGCCGCGATCCGCGAGGGTGGCGGAATCGGTGAGTGGCTGTGGAAGGGCGAGGGCAAGGGGTCCCACGCGGTCATAGGCGCCGAGGTGCTCGTGCCCGGGATGAGACCTATGCTCGGCTACCACCTGGAGTTTTTCGGCGCTGGTTTGGGCTTGGCCGTCTTCGATGAGGCCATCGAAAACGCGGAGGAAAACGAGGCGGACGCCGAGGGCAAGGTCTTCTACTACCGCATCGGGGGCGGTCGTCCTGTGCTGCGGCTCAAGGCCCACACGTCCCTGAGGGAAGCTTTGAACGCGGAAGTGCTGAGCTCTCAGTCCGAGCTCAACCGTCAGCAGTCTGTGCTCTCGCAGCGACGGGACCCCGATCTATATCCGGAAGTGACCGCCCTGGGGTACTGCTTCCAGTCCATCCTTACTTTTCGAGAATGGAGTTTCGGCCGGTACGCGCCATTGAGACAGCCTCAGCCGGCGGATCTGCCGAACGACGTTGTTTTGCCAGACGCCCGTAATCTCGGCCTGATTTTGAACGCAATTGAGCACAGCGACTCGTGGGCTCGCCTGAATACCGCGCTGAGCCGCTTTCTGCCCCGCTTCAAACGCCTGACCACTCTGGTGCAAGGCGGTACCATCCAAATTTTTCTGCATGAAGAGGGACTCCGCACTCCTATCCCGGCCACTCGACTATCGGATGGGACGATCCGGTTCATTTCATTGTTGGCAATCTTGCTGAGGCCCGGATTCGCGCCACTCATCTGTCTGGAGGAGCCGGAATTGGGCCTGCACCCGGACGCGCTAACACTGATCGCCGAACTGCTCGTGGAAGCCTCGCAACAAACGCAGATCGTCGTGACGACTCAATCCGACGTCCTGGTTTCTGCACTCAGCGAGCACGCGGAGTCGGTAGTAGTATGCGACAACCTGGGTGGCGCCTCACGGTTTCGCCGTCTGGAGAGCGACAAGCTCCGGTTCTGGATGGACAAATACAAGCTCGGCGAAATCTGGCGCATCGGCGAACTGGGCGGCAATCCTTGAGAGGCGTTGCGGTGTATATGGAAGGCGGCGGCAACTCCGCGGATGACAGGTCGCGTCTACGCCAGGGAATGTCGACCTTCCTTAGTTCGCTCAGGGAGATGGCTCGACGGAAACGTCTTGCGTGGAAGATCGTCCCGTGTGGAGGCCGCAACCGTGCGCGGGACGCCTTCCTCATCGCCAACAAGGCCTCACCCGATGCCTTCAACGTGCTGCTGGTCGATTCCGAAGAGCCGGTCGCTCAACCGCCGTCGCCGCGAACCCACCTGAAGCAACACGACGGATGGGAACTGACGGAGATCGGCGACGATTCCATCCATCTCATGATTCAGATAATGGAAACTTGGATCGTTGCCGATCCCGATGCAGTCGCGGCCTATTACAGGCAGCACTTTCTGAAGAATGCTCTGCCTCGGGACGAGGACCTCGAAAGAGTCGGCAAGGAACAAATCTACGGATCCTTGCAACGCGCGACAATGAAAACTCAGAAGAAGGAATATCGGAAGATTCGGGATGCAGCCGCGTTGCTGGAAGCCATCAACCCAGTGGTCGTTAGGCGCCGTTGCCCGTCTTGCGACCGCCTGTTCGCGACACTGGAACGTGCGATCAATGCGCCATAACATTGCTATTCCCCGCCGGCGGTGCCCGAGGTCCCCTGGGCTGCAATGTCGCCCTCGCGGTGGCGTGGCCATCCAGGCACGGAAGTTAATAAACTGCGTTAACCTCGGAACTGAGGCCGATTGAGCTATGCAAGCCCAATTCTCCAAACAGCAGGCCATTGACGAAATCACGCGCCGCTTGGTTGAATTCTACAGCCCGGTGCGCATCTACCTTTTCGGTTCCGAGGCACGGGGCGACGCCGGTCCGGACAGCGATCTGGACTTTCTGGTCGTGGTCCCGGACGATGCCCCAGAGGACAAAATGCATCCGGGCGCGGGGCGAAGAGCGGTCCGTGGAACCGGATTCGCCAAAGACATCGTGCCGTGGCGTAAAACCGACTTCGAGGACCGGGCGGCTTGGGTGCGGTCATCACTGCCAGCTACCGTCGTGCGCGAAGGAAGGCTGCTCTATGAAGCCCAGTGAGGCTCGGGCCAGGGAGACGCGCGAATGGCTCGGCAAGGCCGCGGAGGACCTCGCCTCGGCGCAGGTCCTCATCGGCTCCAACCATTTCTCCGGTGCGCTTTTCTTTTGCCAACAAGCCGCCGAAAAGAGCCTCAAAGCTTTTCTGACGTGGCACGAGCGCACGTTCCGCCGGACGCACGATTTAGAGGAACTGGGCAAGGATTGCCAAGCGATTGACGGCACGCTGGCTGCGTTACTTGAAGAGGCTGACATCCTTTCCGATTACGCATGGAAGCTGCGTTATCCCGGAGCGCCCTACACGCCCGAACGGCAGGAAGCGGAGGCCATGTTCGGCATCGCAGACCGCGTTCTGCGGGAAGTCCAGTCCCGGCTCCCGTCCGAAGGTCATAGCGATAATCAATCGTGAACGCCCGGACCAACGCCGCTAGATCCGCGCCTCATTTACAAAACCATACAAACCCCGCCTGCCGGCCGCCGCGGTTTTGTTGCATCATAGATACTAGATGCGTACAGCGCGCAAAATAGCGGTGTTGCCGATCGTCCTGGCGATAGCCGCCCTGGCGCATCCCGCGCTCCAGTTCACCTTGCGCGACACGGAAGGCATCGCCCACAGCCCCAACGAATGGTCCCAGGCGCGCGCGGTGGTGCTCTACTTCGTCACCACGGATTGCCCCCTGAGCAATGGCTACGCGCCGGAGATGAACCGCATCGACCAGGCCTACGCGCCGCGCGGCGTGATTTTCTACGCCGTGCAGGGCGATACCACGATTCCCGACGAAGAAGTCCGCCGGCACGCGCGCGAATACGGATACCATTTTCCCGCCTTGCTCGACCCGCGGCAGATTCTGGCCCGCCTCGCCGGCGCCACTGTTACACCGGAAGCCGCGGTGCTTTCTCCCGTGGGCGCGGTGCTTTATCTGGGTCGCATCGACAATCGCGTGGAGGACTTCGGCAAGACGCGCATCGAAGCCACCGAGTTCGATCTGCGCGAGGCCCTCGACGCCATCCTGAGCGGGCGGCCGGTCCCGTATCCCCGAACCCGCGCGCTAGGTTGCGCCATCACCAACGGACATTAAAGGAACAACGCCATGAGATATCTTGCAATCCCGTTTGCGGTATTAGGCATCGCAGGACTGGCTTCGGCCGCCACCATCGCCGCCACGCCCACATTCAACAAAGACATCGCGCCGATTCTGTATCAAAACTGCGCGACCTGCCACCGTCCCGGCGAAGTGGCGCCATTTTCCCTCCTGACCTACGCGGATGCCGCCAAGAAGGCCGCGCTGCTCGCAACCGTCACGGAGAAGCGCGTGATGCCGCCCTGGAAGCCCGAGCCCGGCTACGGCGACTTCGCCAACGAGCGGCGGCTCTCCGATCGGCAGATTGCGCTGATTCGCGATTGGGCCAAGGCTGGCGCGCCCGAAGGCGACGCCAAAGACAAAACCGCGCCGCCCGTGTTTCCGGTGGGCTGGGAGGGCGGCCAGCCCGATAAAGTCCTGACCATGAGCCACAAGTTCGAATTGGCCGCCGACGGCCCCGACCAATACCGCTGCTTCGTCCTGCCGCTCGAAACCACCGAGGACGTGTACCTGAGCGGCATGGAGTTCCGTCCCGGAAACCGGCGCGTGGTGCATCACGCGCTCGTATATGCGGATATGTCCGGCACGGCGCGCAAGCTGGCGGCCGAATCGCCGGATGGCAGCTATACCTGCTTCGGCGGTCCGAAGTTTCCGCCTGTGGGCTTGCTGGGCGGATGGGCGCCGGGCGCCACGCCGCCGCCCGATTCGCCGAGCCTGTCGCAGCTCATCCGGAAAGGCACCGACGTGGTCGTGCAGATCCACTATCATCCGTCCGGGAAGCCCGAAGAGGATCAATCCTCCCTGGGGTTGAAGTTCTCCGGTCCGCCCACCAAGGGGCGCGCGGGAATTATCCTCTCCTACCGGCGCATCTATATTCCGGCTGGAGATGGGCACTACGTGGTGAAGACCGGCGTCACCGTGCCGCGGGATGTGGATGTGTTCGGCATCACGCCGCATGCGCACTATCTGGGCACGGACATGAAAGTGGACGCGGTGCTGCCGGATGGAACCACGCAGCATCTGATCCGCATCGAGGACTGGGACTTCAACTGGCAGGGGCAATACCGCTACAAGGAGCCGATACACCTGCCGCAAGGCACCCGCATCGAGTTGGAATACGTCTACGACAATTCGGACAACAATCCGCACAACCCTTCGCACCCGGCGGTACCCGTGACCTGGGGTGAAGAGACCAAGAACGAGATGGCCGTCCTATTCCTGAGCGTGGCGCTGCCATCGCCGGCCGACGTGCCAGCTTTCCGGCGCGAAATGCGGAACGCGTACATGGAGTCGTTTCTGGCCGAGGGCAACACGCTCGCGGACCTGCCGCCCGGCATTCCCAAGGGTGAGCTGGAGATGATCCAGCGCGTGTTCCAAACATTTGATAAGAATGGCGACGGCAAGCTGGATGCCGAGGAACGCGCGGCGCTGATGAAATACCTGAACGGCTTGCACCAGTGAGGCGAGGATGCCAATTCGCGCTGTTGGCATTCGCCGCCGGCGCGCTGGGTCAAGCGCAAACGACCGAGTTGGATCGGTTCGTCGGGAGAGATCTGTGGAAGGATCGTCTCCCCGACCGTGAGCAACAGCGCCTCGACGAGATTGTTGGCGAGGTGCCCAAGGGATTGATTATGGAGCCGGACCCTTGGCATGTCTGGACCACGGATCGAGCCGGCCGAACACGCTATGTCGTTCTGCTCGGCGAGCCGGAGTTCGGTACTCCAGGTGGCTCTTCCGCGTGTGTTCAGTTATTCGATGCGGCTGCCAAGAGAATCGGTAGCTGGTCGTTCCAGACAGGCTGGCGGATAACCCTCGATAGCGCCTCGTTCGAGCTTTCCAGCGACCTTGCAAACGACATGATTGTTCTTCACATGTCCCGTTTCATCAATGGCCGCAACGTCGCAAAGGAGTACTTCGCCATAAACCACGACCGGCTCCAGTTCGTCCGCATGGAGGACGACAAGGGCGAGGCCGTTCAGAACGAATACGTCTTCCCCAACTTTGAGATCGGCTCCCATCCGGACGCAAATACCGTAGACCAATGGGCCGCCATGCTCGAATCCAGTGACATGGCGGATGTCCTTTCCGCCCTTGTGTTTCTGGGAGGGAGGCACATCGCCGAACCGCAACGGCACTTCGCCCCCGAGCCCCAGGAGAGTGGGTACGCCCAGCTATTTCAGCGGCTGATTGCCAACGCGCGTATCCGCGGCCTGATCGATCGCCTCTGCGATTCTCCTAACGAATGGGTCAGGCAGGCAGCCGTACTCGCCGCCCGCAGGCCTCGCGAACGTCTGCTTCGGTGAGAACGCCAGGACCGCGGCCCTTCCTTTTGCCAGCGCGTTCCGGGCATAATCATAGTACGGGTGGGAGCGCCACTATGACATTGAGTTCAGGTATCGAGCTGCCGAGCGACCGTATCTCCGAGATCTGCAAACGATATGAAGTCAGAGAGCTCGCTGTATTCGGGTCGGCCGCGCGCGGCGATCTGGGGCCCGAGAGCGATGTAGACATCCTAGTCGATTTTGAGCCGGACGCCCGCATCGGCCTCGTGAAGTTCGCTTCTCTGAGCGAGGAACTGGAAGGCTTGGTCGGACGCAAGGTGGATCTGGTGACGAAAACCGGCCTGAAGCCGCGCGTGCGGTCCGAAGGTCTGGGAGAGGCCCAGCTTGTCTATTCGGCGTGATTCTTCGTCCCTCAAAGGACGTCATGGAAGCCGCCCGGAAGCAGCTTCTTGATATGACTTGTGGGGCAAGATGGCATCCTGCGGGCAGAATTGCCCGCCCCACAAGATCCCGAATTGCCGGCTAGCGTGGCGCGGGAAATGCCAGGATCTGCCTCTGGTATACCTCGTCCACTTCGGAGAACGGCTGGTGATCGCGCGTATACAGAACCGCCCGGTGCTCGAACAGAGCATCGGGAATCGAAAGAATCCCGGCGGCCGCAGTGGACGCCGCGATGCCGCCCCGCTCCCAGCCATCCGGCAGCGGTGACCACAAGAGCCTGACCGCGAACGTCTGCCGATAGGGCTCCAGTGGCTGCACAACCTTTCCGAACGGCGCATCCGTGGTGTCGAGCAGCCGATTCATGGCGGCGGTCAAGCGGTCCGGCACGTACCAGTTATCGGCTTCGGAGAGAACCCGGTTACCGCATCGCAACCGGACCCGGCGATATTTCACTTCGGCTTGCGCAGTCACTTGCAGGCGCTGTCTCTGTTCAGCCGTCGGGGCCTTTACAACGCCTTTCACCAGCTCCGCGACAATTGCCGGCTCTTTTGCAAGTTGATGGTCGCGGCACCACGCCTCCAGCGTCAGCGTGGCGCTCCGGCTCGCAAGCACCTCCGCATTGGGCGTTTCAATCAGCGCGAGCGCCTGCAGCCTCGCCACGTAAGTATCCGGCCACGCGGGCGATTCCTGCGCGTACGCCGGCACGCATGCGGCGATGGCGGCCGCAACGGCGATCAGGCGCGTAACGTGAAGCGCGGGTCTTCTGTTCATCGGGCAAAGGCGCTTCTCTACGGCGAGGGTGGCGCGAACACCACTTTCAACAATTGCAGGTCCTGGGCGAGGAAGCCGGTGTCCTGCACATAGGTGACGAACTGGGTTTGGCCGTTGCCTTGCGCAAACTCCGGGTGGGCGAGTGCCGCATAATCGGCATCATTCTGATAAGCCGGCAGTCCGGTGTAAAACTGTGTGGCGCTGGACCACGGCCCCCACGGGGTATAGGAGACGTTGTAATAGAGATTGCTGTTGAATACGCCGCTATAGATGGCGACATACATGCCGAGAAAATTATCGTAAAAAACCGAGCTGCCCGCGGCCCCGCCATTGAGCACCGTCACCGCATTCGACGCGCTGGTGCTCCAGGTATTGTTCCCGGCGTAATAGGTCCACGCGCTGGCAGTTGTCGCATTGGCGAGGGGGACCCGGGCAATCTGCGTGTCTTCCACGAGAAAGCCGCCCTTATTGCCATACGCATAGAGCGTGTCGCCGCTAACCACCCATCCCGAGGTGAAGCCGACTACGCTGCCCTGCCACATCAGGGTCGGGTAAGCGGCTCCGGGATTCATCACCGGCCGGGTGATCTTTCCGTTCCGCCAAACCGCGATACCTTCACCGATCGAAACCCAGCCGGAATAAGTAGGCGAGCGCCATATCTCGCCATACAGGATCAAAGCCCGGTTGCGGGCGGGGTCGGGGACCAGCGGACCGGGCCAAATGGCGAACTCGGCGCCGCAGGGCTTCACCTGGCAACTGTTTCCACTGCCGGCGTGTTGCTGGTTGTACTGCAGTTCCCACGGAAGAAATGGGAAAAACGCGGTGGGATATCCGCTTGCATCCACGTCGTTGCCGTTCAAGGTAATCCCGTTGGTCGCGTCCGGATTGGTGGCCCAGGAAAGCGAGTTGGAAAAGAAGTTCTCGTGGGAGGCGTTGTAGACCGTCAGCGCGGTGTCGTTGAACAGCCAGAACGAAACCTTGCCCATTTGCGCGCTGTACGTGCCATCGCGGCCTTGCACCACGGGGTCCTGCGCAACCGTACCCATCGGCGTGACGGATTCGATTGCGGGAATGAGCGGTGGTCCGGTTTGAGCCTGAACGCACCGGGACACGGCCAGCAGCGAGAGCACCGCGGCGGCAGTCTTCATAGGGGGGATACATATCATCTTACTACATCCTGTGAGTCTCGCCGAACGCGCTGCTATTCTCCGGCCGGTTCGATGAACTAACTATTTGGCGTCCGCCGCGCCCTCCGCTTTTCGCGCTGCGCTGAGGCGGGATTCCACCCAGGAGTTTCCTTCGTGGCAGGCGTACTCGAAAATCCGGTCGGTCGTGGCCGTCAAAGGGTATTCGATGGTCCACGGTTTGGTGAATGTAGCCGGCGGCGACGCGGAAAATCACGCGGTCCTTTTCGACGGCGGCGATCTCGGCCAGACAGACGGTCGGAGATTTCGTATTGTTGGCCGGCTCGGCGCGCAGGTCGCGGGCGAGATGGCGGGCATCTTCGAACCGGCGGCGGGCCATCTGACGATGTTCGCACGGCCCGCGTGGCGCGCGCGCCCTGCGTGCCCTTTCCCCACTCATGGGGACGCCTGCGGCCTGGCGTGATAACATACAGAAATATGAATCGACTCGTGACAGTTGTTTTGCGCGAGTTCGTCGCGCGCCGCAAGGCTAGGGCAATCCGGCGGGCCATGGCTGAAATGGTGTCCGATCCGGCCATTCAGTCGGAGAATGCCGCGATTGCGCGAGAATTCGCCGTCGCCGAAGGCGACGGGTTGTACGACGTGACGGCAGCATGCCACCCGTGCGCATGGCAGACGTGGAGCGGGCGCTGAAGCGTGTCTTGCGCCTGGGCTTCGGGCGTTCCGAATCTTCGCTGGTCAACTATTCCAAACTGCGCTATGATGCTGGTAGCGGGACCGGTTTTCGGTACCGATCCCGCCACGGAGTTTACCGCTGGCCCTTGCGGGTCCAGACGATCAACGCCGAGAGCCGGCCAATAAATGCAAGCCGGATCACCAACATAAGGATCATAGATCCTCCTTTCTGCTACAAGTGGAGGCCCGGGCCTTGACCCCGGGCTTTCTCGCCCGAAGCTCCGGTGCTCCTGCCGAAAACCCGTTCTGCCACCATTCACAAAAGGCTAACGATGAAGCGGGGCGGCGCGGCGAATTTCTCGCCCATTTATCGGAAGTTCACGAGCAGTATCCGGTCGCGTTTATACAGTTTCGAGTAAACGATGCCCGGATTTGGTGATTTTGTAGGCCAACCTGTGGTCAAAGATCTTCTCAAAATCTAAGTTAACTGGCACCGCTTGAAGACTGATTTCGACGCCGTGGGCTGAGCGGTAGCGTCGGGCACGCAGCCCCGCCCCCTTCCTCTCGCTGTGCCGCTTGGCGCAATGTAAATCTGCGGGAGCGTCGAAGACATACAATACAGTCTTATGATTGCTTTGCTGCGCGGCGTGCTGCTCGAAAAGCATCCGAACCAGGCCGTAGTGGATGTGGGCGGCGTGGGCTACGACGTAGTCATCCCCGTGTCGACCTATGCGCACCTGCCCGACGCGGGCGCGGAAGTGCGCCTCCGCATCTACACACACGTTCGCGAAGACGTTCTGGCGCTCTACGGCTTTCTCACGCAGGACGAGAAGGCGCTGTTCGAGAAGCTGATTTCGGTGTCCGGCATCGGTCCGAAGATGGCGATGGCGGTGCTCTCCGGAATCCCCGCGCTAGACCTGATCGCCAACATCCGCCGCGGCGAAGTCGACCGGCTGGTGCGCATTCCCGGCGTGGGCAAGAAAACCGCCGAGCGCATGATTCTGGAACTGCGCGACAAGATGCCCGCGCCCTCCGGCGAAGAAACGGCGGGTTCGTCCGGCGGGCCCGGCGCGCCCAGCGGCGCGTTGACGGCCACCGAGCAGGACGTGCTTTCGGCGCTGCTCAACCTCGGTTGCGCGCGCCCCGCCGCCGAGGCCGCCGTGCGCAAGGCGCGCGTAGGAGGTGCGCCCCCCGCGCCCGACACGGAATTCGAACCGCTTTTCCGGCGCGCATTGGAACTGGTACGTTAAGCTGAAAACGAATGCCCGATCGGGAGCTTGTTTCCGGCGCACGCCAGCCTGAAGACGCGCAATTCGAAGCCGGACTCCGCCCGCGCAGCCTGGCCGACTTCGCCGGCCAGAAAAAGTTGAAGGAGAATCTGGCGATCGCCATCGAGGCTGCCCGCATGCGCGGCGAAGCCATGGATCACGTGCTGCTCTACGGCCCGCCGGGCTTGGGCAAAACCACGCTGGCCTGCATCATCGCCGAAGAGCTGCAAGTGCCCATGACCACGACTTCCGGGCCCGTGCTGCAAAAGAAGCTGGACCTCACCGGCATCCTGAGCAACATCCGCGCGCGGCAGGTTTTCTTCATCGACGAGATTCACCGCCTGATGCCGGATGTGGAGGAGATGCTGTATTCGGCGCTGGAGGATTTCCGGGTGGATATCCTGGTGGGGGCAGGTCCGGGCGCGCGCACACACTCGCTGCCCATGCCGCGCTTCACGGCCATCGGCGCGACAACGCGGCAAGGGCTCATCAGCGCCCCGCTGCGGGGGCGCTTTGGGCTGGTGCTGCGCCTCGATCCGTACGCGGTGGAAGAGCTGACGGTGATCGTGCAACGTTCGGCGCGTCTGCTGGCCGTGGAGATCGACGACGATGCGGCGGCGGAACTGGCGCGCCGCTGCCGGGGGACGCCGCGTATCGCCAATCGCCTGCTGCGCCGCGTGCGCGACTACGCACAGGTGCGCGCCGACGGCCGCATCACGCTGGCCGTGGCGCAGACCGCGCTGAACCTGCTCGAGGTAGATCGTTACGGCCTGGATGAAATCGATCAAAAAATCATGTTGACGATTCTTGAAAAATACAAGGGCGGGCCGGTGGGGCTGAACACCATTGCGGCATCCATTTCCGAGGAAGCCGATACCATCGAAGAGGTCTACGAGCCATATTTGATTCAGCTCGGTTTCTTGAACCGCACGCCGCGGGGGCGGGTGGCTACAGATGCGGCGTACGAATATTTTCACATTGAGCGGCGCTTTCGCGGAGATCATCCCGCGCTGTTTTGAAAACACTCCTTTATTGCACTATGAAAACGGTCTACCTAGGCCTCGGCTCCAACATAGGCGACCGCGAAGCGACGCTGCAATCCGCCCTGCACGCGCTCGAATCGCCTCGGCTGCACATCCGCCGTGTCTCGCCCATTTACGAAACCGAGCCGATGGACGTGCCCGGCCAGCCCTGGTTTCTGAATATGGTGGCCGAAGCCGAAACGGACCTATTCCCAAAGCAGTTGCTGCACCACACGGCAAAAGTCGAAGCCCAGCTTGGCCGCCGGCGCATTACGCCCAAGGGGCCCCGCACTATCGACATCGATATTCTGCTGTTTGGAAATGCGGTGGTGACCACGCTGGCGCTCGAAATTCCGCATCCGCGTTTCCGCGCACGCCGCTTTGTGCTGGCCCCGCTGGCCGACCTGGCGCCGGACCTGCGCGATCCGGTGACGCGCAAAACCGTGCGCGAATTGCTGGGCGAACTGCGGGGGCAGGCGGTGCGCAAGATCGGTTAAAATCGAACACAATAGGGCAGCGTCATGGCCAAGCCGTTCCAGCAAATCCGCGTGGGCACCGTCACCGACGACGCAGTGCGCGAGAAAACCGGCAAAACGTGGGAGCAGTGGTGCAAGATCCTGGACCAGGCCGGCGCCCGCATGATGGACCACCAGGAGATTGCCGTCCTGCTGAAGACCGAGCTTGGTCTTACGCGGTGGTGGGCGCAGATGGTCGCTGTGGGCTATGAGAATGAGCGCGGCATCCGCCAGGACGACCGGGGCGACCCCCCGGGCAGGCGCTACGTAGTGACGCTGAGCAAGATCGTGCCTGCTCCGCGGGCGACCACTTGGACCGCGTGGCAGGATCCTGCCATGCTCGCGCGCTGGCTGCCCGACGCGAAATTTGAACTTTCCAAGGCCGTGCCCCCCAAACTCCTGGAACTCGATTGGCCGGATGCGACCCGCGTGACCGTCAAGCTTTACGAGCGGCGCGGCGCCACCAGGGTCGAGATGTCCCACGCGAAACTGGCGGAGACCGACGTGGAGCGGGTGCGGACGTATTGGGCCGCGGCGCTGGACCGGCTGAAGGCCCTGCTGGCAAGCGGGCCCACTACCGACTACACTCTTGAGTAAGGAGTTGCATTGTGATGAGAAATCTTTTCCTGTCCAGCCTGGCCGCGCTCGCCTGGGCCGCGTTTCCCACCGACGTCCATGGACAACTGAATCAAAGACGGGGTAACGCGCCCGGCGATGTGCCCCAACTCACTTACTCGATCCATCGCTTGAGCGCCGATCACGCCGAAGGCATCACCACCATGGACATGAACGGCGACGGGCGTCCGGATATCTTGAGTGGCGCGTATTGGTACGAGAATCCGGGGCCGCAGGGCGGCGAATGGAAGCGCCACCAATACCGCACCGTCGATATCGTCGGAGAATTTGTGTCCGACTGTGGCGAGTGGGTGGTGGACGTGAACCACGATGGCGCGCCGGACGTGGTGACCGCCGGCTGGATGACGGATGGCGTCTTTTGGTACGAGAACCCGAAGAAGCCGGGCGTGATGTGGGAGCGCCACTTCATCACCCACTCCGTGGAGACGGAGGGCGGCTGGATGGCGGACCTGAATGGCGACGGGAAGCCGGACCTGGCGCTGGCGCATTACGGCCGCTCGGGAGTCATCTGGCTGGACTTCGCCGGCCCCGAGCCGAAGGTCCACCACGCGGGCGGCCATGACCAGGATGGCCACGGCATCGGCATGGCGGACATCGACGGCGACGGCAAAATGGATCTGCTCACGCCGCATGGCTGGTTCAAGAATATCGACGCCGATCGCGACCAATGGGAGTGGCACGGCGATTGGGATCTGGAGGAAGCCGGATTCCCGATCATCGGCTACGACGTGAATGGCGACGGTAAGACGGACCTCATCTACGGCCGCGGACACAGCTACGGGCTTTACTGGCTGGAGCAGCAGGGCGATGCCGCGAACCGCCGCTGGGTTAGGCATACCATCGATGAATCGTTCTCCCAGGTACATGCGCTGAAGCTGGTGGACCTGTTCGGCGACGGCCAACTGGAGCTGCTGGCCGGAAAGCGCTACCGTGGACACGACGGCGGCGATCCCGGCTCCTACGATCCGCTGGTGATCTATTACTACAAGATCGACCGCAAGACCGGCGAATTTACGAGATATCCGATCTCGTTGAACGGCACGGCCGGCGCGGGTACGCAGTTCGTGGTGGCGGATCTGGATGGCGACGGAGACATCGACATCGCCACGGCGGGCAAGACGGGCGTGCATTTCTTCGAGAACCTGAAGATCGACCTGGTGCCGAAGGCGCAGCGGGAGAAGGAGTTGGTGCTGGAGAAGAACTGGCCGTTCGAGGGGGAGGGGTCGGCGACCAAGTGGCAGCATTAGTGGGGCGACGCCATGCGCGGTCCTGCTCCGCGCTGCCCAAATTGAGCCTGACCGGCTCTACGCCCTTGCGTGCTTGGCCTCTCTCCAAAGCAAAACCGACGACTGCCGCGAACTGCTCTCTCGTTGCCTGAGGGGGGGTACCCTCCCCGACGTGAAACACCTCGCCACGGACGCCGACCTCGCCCCCGTCAGGAACCTGGAATGGTTTCAAGACCTGCTTCGCGAAGCACGCAGCCGGTAAGCCGGCAACGGTAACCGATTTCCTGAAAGTCAATCTCCATCCCAATCAACCACTTAGCGCCTTTAGCCTCGCCTCCCCCGCCCGCCCCCATGCTCTTCTGGAATTAGGGAGGCCCTACGGCACCGTCTATGACCCCACCAAACCTAACACCCGGTTGCGGCTCCACTCCGTCCTGTGCAACCCCCGAGCCCCCCAGCCAGCCCAGCCGCAACCAGCCCCGTGGCTGCGGACGAAAATTCACGCGCTGCTCCAGGTCGATTCGTTGATTCTAAAAGCCAAATTGGATTCGTCTGTCCAAATTTACATGCGCCCACGCGCCCACCCCAACGCACAAAGTTGCACAAAGTGCCCAATTGGACCACGCCGATCGCCCCCTCGCCCCCTCACCCCCTCGCCCGCTCAGCCCCTACCACCCGGCACTATAATAAGCTCAAACCAATGCCCACCGACCTCCTAGCGTGCCTCGAACCATGGAAAACCCGGCATGGCGCGCCTGACCTCCAAGAACTCCACCGCCTCCTCGCCGCCATCCCCGCCCACCCCTTCGCCGACGCCGCCTCGCTCATCCGCCTGCACGAGTGCCTGCTCTTCCTGCGCGCCTATCCCGCCGATGCCCAAGTCATGCGCCTGGCGGACGCCGCGCTCTCCAACCTCGCCCCGCGCGTCGCCGCCCTGCGCGACCTTTCCGCCTTCGAAGACCCCGCCGTCTCGGGCATCGCGGGCACCTCGTTTTCCGCCGTCTTCAGCTACCTAGTCGCCCGCCAACTCGCCGCGCGCTATCCGCGCCAGATCGACATCGATTGGGAGAACTACCGCCAGCCCGACAAGCTCGGCCCCGTGCTGCGCCGCTTCCTGCCACTGGTCGCCGAGGATTGGCCGGTCGAAGCGCACGTCCCGTTTCGCGCCTGGGTGGATGCCGCGCGCCCGACCCGAACCACCGCGCTCGCGTGGCTGCTCGACCGTATCGCTTCCCTGCCCCTCAGCCCCCGCGACCGGGCGGATCTCTACGAGTCCCTGGAACTGTTGCTGCTGTGGCGCATCGCCCCGCCCGTCAGCCGTTCCCGCACGCGCCTGCCTGTGCGCAAGCCGTACTTCCATCGCCAACCCCTGCTTCTGCGCCGCGATTTCGATTTCGAGCGCGAGCTGCATGGCCCGCCGCTGCCCGTCACGCAACTTGCCAACCCGGAAGCCCGCAACATACTCGAACTGATTCTGGATACCTCCGCCATGCGCTATCGCGAGCTCTATGGCTTCACGCATCCGGACACCCGCCGCGTCTTCCGTGCGGACGCCGGCCGCGGCGTCGAGATCGTCTTCTTCGGCGTACCGCCCGAGTGGCGTCTGCCTCTGCGCGCCTATCACGCCGGGATGTTCTTCAGCAATGGCGTGCCCGCCGGTTACGTGGAAGTGCTGTCGCTGTTCGATCGCGCCGAGGTCGGCTTCAACCTGTATTACACCTTCCGCGAGGGCGAATCGGCCTGGATCTACGCGCGCCTGCTACGGCTGTTTCGCCAAATTCTGCGCGTCGAATGTTTCTCGGTCGACCCTTATCAAATCGGTCTGGAGAACGACGAAGCGCTGGATTCGGGCGCATTCTGGTTCTATCGCAAGCTGGGATTCCGCCCGCTCGACCAAGCGGCGGCGCAGCTCGTCGCACGCGAAGAAGACCGCATGTCGCGCACGCCCGGCTATCGAAGCTCGCGGCGCACCCTGGAGAAGCTCGCCCATTCCTATGTGCTCTACGAATGCCGGGATGCCCAGCCGGGCGCGTGGGACCGCTTCCGCGTTCGCAACCTCGGCCTCCGCTGCGCCCAAATGCGCGACCATCCATTTCGCGAAATCGCCGCCAAGTGGAGCGCCCCCGAGCGCGCCGCGGTGGAAGCCATCCTGCGCGCCAAAACCGGTCCCGGCGAAGCGCACTACCTGCACCTATTGCAGCGCCACTCCCACCTGCGCGCCGCCGTGCTGGAACTTGGATCGGGGGCGGACTTTAGTCCGCGTGGGGCTTGAGCCCCGCTCTAGTCAACTATCGTACAATCAAGCCATGCTAACCCGCATCGTCTTACTTTCCGCCCTGGCCGCAGCCGCCTGGGCACAGCCCGCCGCCACCAAACAGGTCGAGATCTACGGCCAGAAGATCTACTATCAGGAAGCCGGCGCCGGCCCCGACCTGATCCTGCTCCATGGCCTCGGCGGAGACGCCACCAACTGGGCCGCCACCCTCCCCGCCGTCGCCGCGAAGTTTCACGTTCTCGTGCCCGACCAGATCGGTTTCGGCCGTTCCGACAAACCTATGATCGACTATCGCGTCGCCACGCTAGTGGACTTTCTCGACGCCTTCTGCAAGAAAGTCGGCGTCGCCAAAGCCACCCTGGTGGGCAACTCGCTGGGCGGCTGGGTAGCCATGGACTTTGCCCTCGCGCATCCCGACAAGGTAAATCGCCTGGTGCTGGTCGATAGCGCCGGCTACTCGCCCAAGCGCATAGGCGGTGCGCCGCTGACGCGCGAACTGCTGCTGGCGCTGAATCCCACCACCATCGCCGGCGAAAAGCAGCTTATGTCCCTGGTCTTCTTCAATAAAGCGTTCGCCAGCGACCAATTCGCCGAACAAGCCCTCACAGCCCACCTGCGCAAGAACGACGGCTATACCATCGACCGCTTCATCGATTCCATTTTGCGCGGCGAAGACGTCGTGGATGGCAAGCTGGGTGCGATCAAAGCACCCACCCTGGTCGTCTGGGGACGCGAAGACGCGCTGGTCCCGCTGGCCAACGGCAAGGCTTTGGCCGAAGACATCCCCGGCGCCCAAAGCGTGATTCTGGATTCCTGCGGACACGTGCCCCAAGCCGAATGCGCCGCGCCCTTCAACGCCGCCCTGCTGAAATATCTCGCGGAGTAGGCCTCGTGGCGCAGGCACTCTGCCTGCCGCGCTGGCACTCCTGCCAGCGCAGACGAGCGCAACTGGTCATCAGGTACGATTCTATGCTTCGACTATATTTCGCGACACTAACAATGGCCGGTATCGCCCCAGCCGCCGGCATTAACGACTTCGCCGGAACATGGGCGATGCGCCTGGGAGAACGTAACTTATTCGTCCTGACCCTAACGCCCCAAGCCGAAACCGTCCAAGGCACTTTCGACTGGCGGACAGCGTGTTACACCTGGCCATCCGAAATACAAACGACCCGACGGACGAAGACACCTATGCAATGGCGCTAAAGGAAAATCGCGCCGGACTGGCCTTCGACGGTCTGCCGCCAGGCGTGGTCGTGCAGCCGTACGTCTTCGAGCGCGCGCCCCGCGGAGCCGCCGTAGCCACCGACTGGGAGCCGAACCGTGCCTATGTCGCCGGCGATTCCGATGTCCCGAACCCTCAGATGAAAGCCATCTTCGATGAGGACCAACGCGTCCGTTCGACAGACCCTACCGGCAGGAGTGTGGCCGGCGGGACCGATGCCGAGCGCCGCGCCCAAACAAGCAAGCTGCTGGCCGCCGGCGCGCTCCACACAGGCAAGGATTTCGAAGAAGCGGCCTTCGTCTTCCAGCATGGCGACTCCCCGCCCGACTACCTGCTGGCGCATGCGCTAGCTATGGTGGCGGTATCGAAGGGCGATGCTACGGCGATCTGGATCGCGGCGGCTACCCTGGACCATTACCTGCATAGAATCGGACAGAAGCAAATACTTGGCACGCAATTTGTGGTCGACCCGAAGAGTAAGTGGACGCAGGAGCCTTACGACCGCGAACTGATATCGGACTCGCTCCGGCAGCAGTTAGGAGTCCCTCCCCAGTCAGTCCGAGCGGAGCAGTTGAGGGCGTACCGGATGGGCCTGCGGCTCACCAATAGACCGGTTCAAGCCCCTTGGAGGGCGGGCTTTAGCCGGCGCGGGGATTTATCCCCGCCTGCGCGGGTTCTCCGGAACCCGCCGTTGGTCGAGCAAAGTTCGCCGGCGCGGGGATTATTGAGCATTGAGCCTACCGCGCGACCCTCGCGGGAGTGTCTGGATTCGCATGCCCGGCCGGCGCGATCTTCGAAACCGTGATGGTGTCGCCGTTGAGATCGCCCGTCAGGTCCACCGTGTCGCCCGCGTGTTCCTCCAGCCCCGCGGCGTCCTGGTTGGCAATATTGAACACCTTCCCGGATTGCACGAAGACGTAATGCGCCGCGTTCTCTTTTACGCAAGCCAGCGTGCAGTCGCGGTCGGACATCTGCTTGCCGTCATGCTCGGCGGCGGAGTTGTGATTTTCCCGGCACAAGCTGTCGCCGATCTTGCCGATCCACGTCTGCTCGGCCGCCAACATGGTTACGGCGCTCAGTCCGAGCAGCCCGAAAATATTCAGAATGGTTTGCAATGCGACTCCATTTCTCTTTCTTGCGTGTACGATATGTCGACCATCTGGCGCACGTAGAGAGGCCCCGCGGAATACCGGAAAACGGCGTTCGACCCGGCCAGCGCCCGGCTCACGATCCGCGTCACCTCAGTGCGCGTAAAGGATCTGCGAATCGACGTCTGGCCGTCGGCGAGCACGATCGGACACACAAACGGCGCGAGGAAAGCCCGGAATAGGCCCAGCGGCAGCGGATGGCGCACCAGATCCAGCAGGATAAAGCGCCGGCAGAACCGGCCCACGTTTCTGATCAGATTTACCAGATCCTCTTCGGAAAGGTGATGCCCGAGATACATCGAGAACGCCACATCGGCCTGTGGAAGCTGGTCCCGGATGGCATCCGCCCGCCAGATCGGAAACGGCATGGCCGCGGCTCTCGGCGGTCTGATATCGACGCCCACAACCTCGACGCGAAGCTTGTGCCGGATATCCAGCAGCACGCCCCCGCTCGCGCATCCGATGTCCATCACGCGACGGATTGGAAGAGGGTCCCGCCGCAGAGCCGACATCACCGATCGCGTGTCTCCCAGAAAACGGTGGATCCGGGTAAGCTGCCGGTATACCTGGTCAACCCGGCCTTCGGAAACTTCCGACAGCTCCAGGATTTCCTTTTGAGTTGAGCGGTTCATCGGTATTTTCCGATCTTGTTCTCCAAAGTGCTGTAATTAGTATATGGCAATCGCGGGTCCGTCGCGCCAACTGTAACCACATCCCTGGACTAATGATCACACTGGCACTACACGTGACCGGGTTGCCTCGAAACAGATGAAGAGCGTTCTAGTTATCGGAGCCGGACCGGCTGGTTCGGTGGCCGCCATCGCCGCGCTCGGCGAGTCTGTTCCCGTTAGCATCCTGGAAAAGTCCAGGCATCGCAGGCACAAGGTCTGCGGAGAGTTCATCTCGCCGGAGGCATGCGGCATCCTATCCGAATTGGGAGTGTGGGAACAATTCCTGCGTCTCCACCCAACCCGGATTCGCAACTGCCGCTTGCACTTCGGCCGCGTAACCAAGAAATGGACCCTGCCCGACTGCGGATACGGGCTCAGCCGCTACGAGCTCGACGGCCTGCTGCTGCAACGCGCCGTGGCCCTGGGAGCCAACGTCGGTTATCAACGCGTTGCCAGCAACTCTCCGGTGGAAGGCGGAACCGCCATAGTTCTCGCCACCGGCCGCAAGTGCGCCGCTCCTCCGGGTAAGCGGCTGTTCGGTTTCAAAGCCCACTTCGAGGGTCCGGCGGACGATGCGGTCGAGCTCTTCTTCTCCGGCGGCGGCTACGTCGGAGTCAGTTGCGTCGAACATGGCGTTACCAATGTTTGCGGTATCGCGCCCGAAAGCGCTCTGCGCGCCTGCGGCTTCCGGCTGGATGAGTTTGTGCTCCGCTGCGAACCGCTGGCCGAGCGGCTCCGGCCTCTTTCGCGCAAATTCGCCTGGCTTACGGTAGGCCCGCTGGTATACTCCAGCAACTTCCGCGCATGCGCCGATCCGGCCACTTACCCCGCCGGCGATGCCCTCGGTTTTGTGGACCCTTTCACCGGATCGGGGATTCTAAATGCCTTGTTGACGGGATGCTTGTCCGGCTCGGCCGCCGCCCAGGGGCTTTCCAGCCAGGCGCATGTCGCCCGTTGCGGCGCCTTGCTCGAGGAGCCATACCGCAGATCGGCGCTGTTTCGCGCGTTGCTAGACGTGGGCTGTGGACAATATTTGGCGTCGCTGATTCCGGGTTCGTGGCTCTTCCGGCTCACCCGCGTGGGCCGTCTCGCCCGGTATCGCCCCCTGGGCCAGTCGCTGATGCTGGGCTGAATGGAATACTTCTTCGCCTGCCCATATTGTTGCGAGCGCATATCGATGGTGTTGGACACTTCCGTCAAAGGCCAAGCCTATGTGGAAGACTGCGAGGTTTGCTGCCATCCGATCCAGGTGCGCTACACGGTGGAGGATGGCGCGGTGTGCGATTTCGAAGCCGGAGCGATCGAATGATCGAGCCTTACGCATGTGCCGGGATGCAGAACCTGCACGTGAATGCCGAATTTGCCGAACAGGCGCACCGCACCCCCCCCGCCGGCCGCTCTCCGGCGGAACGGCCACCGGCATGCCCCAGTGAACTAGTGTGCCTCCCGTCATTTCCGAGCAGTGGTCATAGCGGTCGCCATCTGCTGCATGCCGGGGACCGCTCTCTTTCTCGGCGGTTGCCGCGCCGCCAAAGATAAACCGAGCGCACCCATCGCGCAAAGCAAAGACGTCGCGCCGGAGCCGGTCGCGGTACCGGGGAATAACCAGATCCATGTGGAAATGGTAAACGTCAACGTTCACCTGGATCCGGCCTTGATCATGCACATTCACTATTTGTCGGGCCGGTTCCTCCCCACCCGGAAAGGACAACCGCCCGCTTTCGACGACAAGCTGTCCTACGTGGTGGCGATCGATTCCGCCGAAGTCGGCCTCACCGCGGCAAGCTTGACCCATGCCCTGAACACTTACACGTTTAGCGCGCCCGATGCGCCGCTGAAGAACGTCGCGCTCAGCATACAAGGCAACCGGATCAAGCAGGTGGGAACGCTGAACAAAGGGATCGGGATTCCGTTTGAAATGACTGGCGCCGTGAGCGCGACGTCCGACGGGAAAATCCGCATCCGACCCGATCAAGTGAAAGCGGCGCACCTGCCGGTCAAGGGCGTAATGAAACTGTTCGGCCTGAATATGGCAGAGCTGATCAATACCCGCAAGACCAAAGGTGTGAGCGTGGAAGGAAACGACATCATCCTCGATCCGGCCCTGATCCTGCCGCCTCCCATCATGCGCGGCCGTATCACCGCCGTAAGCATTCAGGGCGGCGAGATCGTCCAAACATTCGGAACGGCGCGCCAGCCCCAGGCCGCGGCCCTCGCAGGCGGCAATTACATGTGGTATCGCGGCGGCGTGCTGCGGTTTGGCAAACTCACGATGAACGACACGGATATGCGGCTCATCGATGCCGACCCCAGCGATCCCTTCGACTTCTTTCCGGACCATTACAAGGATCAGTTAGTGGCGGGTTACTCCAAGACCACCGCCACCGGTGGATTGCTGGTCTACATGCCGGACTATGCAAAACTTGCCAAGCCGGATTCGCCGCACTTGGCCGAGGCCGCTTTCGCCCGCCCCGCCCGGTAAATCGCATGGCGCCGCCCTACTGCACCAGGCTGCTACACTCGATTGGTGCTGCGCGCCCCAGAGCAACAAGCCAACCTGCGCAAGCCACTGGGCTTGCCCGATCTCGTGCTGGCGCAAGTGCTGTGCGTGGTCGGCTCGCAGTGGGTGGGGATCGCGGCCAAGCTGGGGCGCGCGCACGTGGCGTTCTGGGTGGGCGCGATGCTCCTCTTCTATGTGCCGCTGGCGGCCGTGGTGATCTGGCTGAATCGCATGATGCCGCTCGAAGGCGGCCTTTATCAATGGGCCAAACTGGGCTTCGGCGAACTGGCCGGATTTCTTACGGCTTGGAACTTGTGGGTCTATGCCGTGATCGTGGCCGCCGCGATTATCTTCGTGGTGCCCACCGACCTCGCTTACATGATCGGACCCGCGGCGGCCTGGCTGCCGTCGAGCAAGCTGGGCACGCTGCTGCCCACCGGGGCGGTGATGGCGGCCATCGCGCTGGCGGCCGCGCGCGGCCTGGATTTCAGCAAGTGGCTGCATAATGCCGGCAGCGTGCTGATCATGCTGGCGTACGCCATTCTGCTGACCTTGCCGCTGTGGTCGCCGGTGAAGCCCGTGGCGCGCTACGAGCTGGCGTGGGCGCCCCCGCGGCTCGATTGGTTCAGCCTGGCGGTCTTCGGCCAGATGACCGTGGGCGCGCTCAGCGGATTTGAATACGTCGCCATCCTGGCCGGCGAGTGCCGCGGCGCGGCCCGCACCATCGGGCAATCCGTGACCATCTCCGCGCCCGTGATTTGCCTGATGTTCATCCTGGGCACCAGCTCCGTGCTGGCATTCGTGGGCGGGCAGCCCATCAACGTGATCGGGCCGATTCCGCAGACCATGCGCGCGGCGCTGGGCAGCACCGGTGTGGGCGCGTGGGCCGCGCCGTTCGCTATCGGGCTGGTGCTGGCGCGCGCAGTCGCCGCCGCCAGCCTGATCTTCACCGGCCTGACGCGGCTGCCCATGACCGCCGGTTGGGACCACTTGACGCCCGCCTGGTTCGCGCGCCTCGATCCGCGGCGCGGCACGCCGGTGAATTCGATCCTGTTCGTGGCGGCGCTGGTGATGGCGCTCATCCTGCTGAGCATGCTGGGCGTGCGCGAGCAGGAAGCCAGTCAGTTGCTCGCCAACGCTTCCATCGCACATTACGCGCTGGCCTATATAGGTCTGTTCGCGCTGCCCCTGGTGGGGCGGGCGGCGCTCCGGGCTGCCCTGCCCCTGTGGGTCAAGGTGGCCGCGCTGGCTGGGCTGGGTTCGAGCGTGGTGTCGCTCGGAATCGCCGTCTATCCGATTGTGGATGTTACAAGCCGCATGGAGTATGCGGCGAAGATTTGCGCGGTGGTGCTGGTGGCCAATGCCTTGGGCGTCGCCATCTACCGTGCTGCGCCCCCCAGACACTAGCCCTCGTGGCGCAGGCACTCTGCCTGCCGCGCCGGCACTCTTGCCGGCGCAGGCGAGCGTAGCTCGCCCTGTCTTTGTGGGGCAGGTTGGCAACCTGCGAGGCCGATTGCCAATCGGCCTCAGGCGGCGCATGGCGCCGCCCTACTGCCCCACCACCACCGTAACGTTCGCCTGGCTGCTCGCGCTAATGCAATTCGCCGAACCCGGAGTCGCGCAAGTCAGCGTGATCGCCACCGGTATGTTCCCCGACGCCGTATCCGCCGGCAGCGTCACATCCACCTGGAAGATGCCCGCCAGCAATCCCGGTGCCGGTCCCGAGTAATACACGTCCGCCGACTCCCCACCCACAGTCGCACTCGTATGCAGATCCAGCGCCCCTAGCGGCGGCGGTATCGGGTTGAACCCGCCATCCACCGACGCCGGAGCCGTCAGCCCCGCGCCCGTGCCGAATAACTGAATCACCGATCCCGGAGCCGCCGGATTCGACGCGCTATTCACCGTGCCATCCTGGTTCAGAATCGCGCCCTCGCCCTTGCCGCTGGCATTCGCGGTGAACAAGCCGGGCTCCCCGGCCACCACCGTCAACGTGGTGCCCGACGAGGTCAGGTTGTTGTACGACACCGTTACCACCGTGCTGGCCTTGCCCGCCAACTCGAACGGCGCCAGCACATTCACCTGCGTGCTCGAAGTGTAAAGAATCGGCACCGCCACACCGTCGAACATCACTTCGGTTCCGCCCAGCGTAGTAGCTACCGTGCCGCCAGCCGCGGGCAGCGTGAAGGAAACCGCGGTTTGCGGTCCCAACGCCGTCCCGAAGATGGATACCGCCATCCCCGGCGCCACCGTTCCCGCCGCCCCGCTGGCCGCGTTGATCACTCCCGTAATCGTGAGAGCGGACACCGCGCCAACCTGCAACGTGACGGGAATCTCGGTTACCGAGCCAATCATGGGACCCGTCGTCGCGCTCAGATTGATCGTGCCATTGTAGGTCCCCTGTGCCAGTCCGGTTACATTCACCGACACCGCCAGAGTAGCCGGCGTGGTCCCTGTAGCGGGAGTCACGCTTAGCCACGGCGAACTGGCGGCCGCCGTGAAGCTGAGGGCCGCGCCCCCGCTGGTCACCGTCAAAGTCTGCGGAGCCGGAGCGGGTCCGCCCACCGGAGCCGTAAACGTAAGCTGGCTCGGAGCGACACTGAGTCCTGCCTGGGAGGTGACGTTCAGCGTCACCGCCACCGTCGCCGAGTTCGTCCCCGTCCCAGTCACCGTGATGGTAGCGCCGTATGTCCCCACCGCTAATCCCGCCGGATTCACCGTCACCAGCACACTGGCCGGCGTGTTTCCGCTCGACGGGCTCAGCGTCACCCAACTGGGCGCCGAAGTGGTGAACGCCACCGGCGTGTTCCCGCTGGCGATCGCGAAGCTTTGCCCAACAGGCGCCGCCCCTCCGGTCTGGTAGTTGAACGTAAGCGCAGCCGGGTTCACGGTCAATTGCAGCGTCGCGCCGACCGTCAGCGTCACGGTGATTTCGAGCGAGGTAGTCGGCGACCCCACGGCCCTGATCAGCACCGCCCCGAGATAGGTCCCCGGCGTGAGCAGCCCCGGACTAATGGAAACCAACAACGTGGCCGGAGCGCTGGGGGCCGAACTCACGGACAGCCACCCTACATTGGCTGTGACCGAGGCCAGCGGCACGGTGCCGGTACCGGACGCCGTGGTCAGCGCGACGATCTGCGCCGGCGGGAACGTGCCGTTGTGCTGGTAGGAGAACGTCAGCGCGTTGGGAGTCGCCACCAGGTTCGATCCCGTGATGGTCAACTGCGTCTGCACCGTCAACGTCGGAATCGGCAATCCCGGCATCGTCACCGTGACCGGAATCGTGTAAACGCCGGGAACCAGTCCCGCCGGATTCACCGTCAGCGTAACGTTCGCGGGCGTAGTTCCGCTAGTGGGGCTGATCGAGAGCCAATTGTACTGGCTGGCCCCCGCGGCGATCGTGAAAGCCTGCGCCGAACCATCCGACGCGGAAATCGCCAGCGTACTGTTGACTGGGGGCGAAGAGTTCGCCAGCGTGAACGCCACCGTGCCCGTCACCTGGATCACCGCCTTCGGCTGCGTGACCACCAGCGTCGCCGTCAGGCTGGTCGAGTTGTATCCCGTGGCTGTGACGTTGATCGTGCCGATGTAAGTACCCGCCGTCAAGCCGCCCGGCACGATGCTCGCCAGGAAGCTGCCCGGCGCGGTTCCGCTGGTGGGCGAGACTTGCAGCCAGTTGCCGCTGCTGGTAGCACTCACCGAGAACGGCGTGCTGGACGCGTTGGAGGTGGAAACCGCCACGCTCTGCGGCGCGGGCGCCGTGCCACCCGTCAGATAACTGAACGAAAGCGAGGTCGGGGCAACCGCCAACGATGGCTCCACGTTGACCGTCAGTGTCACGGGCACCATCAGAGGACTGTTGCCCGCGCCCGCGGCCGTAATGGCGATGCTGGTATGGTAAGTCTGCGCCGTCAACCCGGCGGTCAGGATCGAGACGCTAAGCGCCACCGGCGATGCCGTGGTGGTGCCGCCCGTCGGGTTGATACTCAACCAGGAAGCGCCCGGTGCTGCGGCGGTGAAGGTCAAACCAGGGGCGATGCTGCCGATGTTGAGGGTCTGCGCCGCGGGCGCGGTTCCGCCCAACGAATACGTGAAGCTGAGCGATGTGGGAGCCGCGGTCAGCGAGTTGGCAGCCACCACGAACGAAACTGGAATCACGAAGGGACCGCCCGTGGTTCCGGACGTTGTGGATGTAACCGTGACCATCCCACTGTAGTTGCCGGGCGCGAGGCCGGCGTTATTCACGGAAACTGCGACGGTGGTGCTGGAGCTGGTGCTGCCGCTGGTGGGCGTCACGGAAAGCCAGGTGCCGCTGGGGGGAGTGCTGACGCTGGCCACCGCGGTAAAAGCGATGGTGCCGTTAGCGGCGGATACAGTCAGATTCTGCGCAAGGGGCTGAGTGGAGGATCCCGCCGTGCCATTGAAGGTCAGCGTAGACGTAGGCGTCACCGACAGCGTCGGCTGCGCCGCCACGGTCAGATTCACCGTGTAAGTCAGCGTATTCGAGGCGCCCGCGGAGCTGACGCTGAACGAGCCGCTGTAAGGTCCAGGCGTCGTGGGCAGCATCGCCTGGATCAGCCCGACCGACAGAGTGAACGGTGTGCTCGCGCCGCTGCTTGGAGACAACGAGAGCCAAGGCGTGCTCGTGGTCGCCGAGACACCCGTGATGGTGGCGCTTCCCGATGAACTCGTGATACTGACGCCCACGGGATTGGGGACCGTGGGGCTGCCAATAGTGTAGCTGAACGATACCGGCAAAGTCGGGGGCGGCGTACCGGCCAAGCTGGGCAGCGCGCTGACGACGAAAGTCACCGGAACGCTGAAGTTCGCTCCGCCGGAGGAAACTGTGATCATGCCGCTGTAGTTGCCCGCCGTCAGCACGCCGGGAGTCGCGGTAATGCTCAAGCTGAAGGGCGTGGTCTGGCTGGTGGGTGTCACCGAGAGCCAGGTGCCGCCGTTTGGCGTGGTCACGCTGGCCGCTGCCGTAAACGCCACGTTCACGACAGGGTTCAGGCTGCTGGCGACCCCTAGAAGCTGCGCGGCGGGATTCTGCCCGCTACCAAGCTGGTAACTAAAGGCGAGCGAACTGGCCGAAAGAGCGAGGTTATTGACAACAAACGTGACGGTGACCACGGGGTACGGCGTGGACGCTGACGCGGAACTGAAGGTCAACGTGCCGCTGTAGGTGCCCGGCGCCAGATTTTGCAGAATGGAGACACTGACCGTGGCCGGCGTGGTCCCGCTGGATGGAGCGGCCGAGAGCCAATTGTTGCCGCTGGGGCCGACCGCAACGCTGAACGGAATGGAGCTGCCGTCGCTGGCGCTTACGTTGATGGGCTGCTGCGCGGGCAGCGTCCCGGTATTCATCATGTTGAAGGTGAGCGAGCTGGACGACACGTTTAGCGTCGGCAAAGCGTTCAGGGTCAACGTAACCCCCACCTGGATGGGACCGCCGCCGGCCGGGTTGATGGTGATCGTGCCGCTGTACTTGCCGGCGATCAGGCCGCCCGTATTCACGGAGATCATGGGCGCAGTGCCGTTCGTGGTGAAGGCCCCGACCGGCGCAATAAGCCAGCCAGCCGGAGTCGAGGATGCCGTGACGGTGTAGTTGACGTTGGGCCCGGTAGCCGTCACGTTCAGCGGCTGTGGGCTCGGAGTAGTACCCACCGCGCCGCTGAAGCTCAAAGGTGACGGCGTAGTAATGTCAGTCACATTGAACGTAACGGCCACCGTTGGGCTGTTCGTCGAGCCGGCGGCGCTGAGCGCGATGCTCCCCATATTGATCCCGGCTGGCACGCCCGACGGGCTGGCCTTTACCGCGATAGTAGCCGGCGTGGTGCCCGTGGCGGGGTTGACGGAAAGCCAGTTTCCGGTGCTGGATGCCGTGGCGGTAACCGTTACAGCGGAGTTAGTGGAAGTGGTCACGGAGAGGCTCCCCGCCGCCGGTGTGGAGCAGAGGGTCGCGGTCGAACTCACGCATGTAAAGGTAAACGATGAAGGCTGGGTGAGCAGGCTAAACGAAGCAGGGCTGACCAAGAAGCTGACGTTCACGGTCAGCGGCGAATTCGAGGTTGAAGTCAAAACGGTGACGGTGCCTGTGTAGGGAGTGGCACTCGCCGCAAGCCCGGCCGGATTCACGCTGACGCTGATATTTCCCGGAAGTTGCCCTCCCTCCGCGCTGCCGCCCACATTGGCCGTCAACCAATTGACGCTCCCCGTTGTGGTCGTGACTGCGCTGGTAACCGCAAAGGCCGCGGTCTCAGCCGGGGTGGCACTCACCGTAATGGTCTGCGCCGCGGGCGCGCTGCCCCCTGCCTGGGCGGAGAACGAGAGAGTATTGCCGACAAGCGTTGTGCCGCTCACCTCCGCCGTCGCGCATGCGTTGGTTCCCGTACTCGGGCAGACCGCCGTAATAGTTCCCTGGAGGCCCAGAACGGTCGCCACGCCGGCGAAGGTGCCGGTCAACATGGTGTACGTTCCCTCGCTGGTCCCTAAGGGCGAATCGTCGATGGCCGCCGAGAAAGGCACCGGCAGCGGTGCGGGCAGAGTGCCTGGGGGGAACGAGACTGTCGCCTGGAAAGCGGCCTTTATCAGCCCGCCGAGTTCGCTGAAAGTGCAGTTGGAAACCTTAAACGTATCCGGCGCGCCGGAAGTGACGTTAAACTGACCGGTTGCGGTACAGGGCAGCGAGATCGTGGGAGTTGTGCAGTTGGGAGTGCAAAACGTGATCGGCAGGTTCTGCCACGATTCGGACGTAGGATTGTATGTGACGTCTACGGGAATAAGCGTCGTCGCCTGAAAGGCCGCGTTCGTCAAGTTGAGCGGGTCGTCGACCTTAGTCGCGACCGCGATGGAACTCCCGGTGCAAGCGGCCGTCCCGCCGGTGATCGTCGCTGCGGTCGGGAAGGGATTGATGCCATAGCCCTTGCCAGGGGTCTGGATATTGAGGATCGTGCCCGTGGTCGGCGGCGTGTTCGTTCCGCCAAGGAGCACCGTAGCGGTCGCGCCGCTTCCGCCAGGGCCGACAATCGTCAGCGTGCAGGATTCGGACGAAGTGCCCGTGGCGCTGGTGATACCGGACACGTACGTTCCGCTCGTCACGCCCCCACTGCCGCCGATGAGCGGAGTCAGCTCGCCCTGTATGCTAACGCTCAGGCATGGTCCCGAAGCACAGGTCGCCTGGGCGGAGAGGCTCGCGGCCCCGCCAAGACTCACCAACACCACTGCGATCAACTTCACGAAAAAGGACGATGTTCTAGCCACGTTACGCTCTCCTCTGCCATTCCGGCAAACCGGCCATCCCCAATAATAAACCAAACAAGCCGTCAATGACTCAAACATCCGATAGTGTAAAGGATTGAATCGCACCTTTGGAAGGCGCGACCGCGCCGGACGGTTCTAGTACCGCAAGCCTGCGCCGCCCGGCGCCGGGTCGAATGCCGGTGCCGGGCG
>Ga0302326_10002585_pt1 | contig 43867 bp, 41 predicted proteins | sample Palsa_T0_3_FD_202264 | JGI IMG/M metagenome (GOLD analysis project Ga0302326, IMG submission 202264) | Peat permafrost microbial communities from Stordalen Mire near Abisko, Sweden - Palsa_T0_3 | ecosystem: Environmental > Terrestrial > Soil > Palsa > Peat permafrost | place: Sweden: Abisko...
GTACTGACGTATGTCGACGAAGTGCAGGTGCGGGCTCACTCGATGAGCGCGTTTTACGACCTCGACAACATCCAAGTACTGAAGGGGCCTCAAGGCACGCTGTTTGGTCGAAACGCGACCGGTGGGGCGGTGTTGTTCCAGACGACACAGCCTTCGGTGGGTGATGACTTTAACGGCTATATGCAGGCTCGCTATGCGAGTTACGACACCACCGCTTTCGAAAGTGGCATCACGCTGCCGCTCGGGCCGATCGCGGTGCTGCGGGTGGCCGGCAACTACACCGAGGGGGGTGCCTTTGTGCACAACATCTATGATAACACCTGGCTCGGAGATCAAGATGAACGCTCGGGGCGGTTGACTCTTGTCGTGAAACCCTTCGACAACCTCACCAATAGAACAACCGCTGAGTTCACCCATGACACAGGGAGCAATCTGCCTGGAGAGACTTACTCGGCTTATCAGTGCGGTGCGACGAACAATGGTATCCCCTTGGTTACTCCGTCGGCTTGTTTTTACTCTCCGGCGACACCCGGATGGGGCGCCTATCTCGCAGCGCACCCGACGACCTATCCGGGTGGCATTGTGGCGTTCCAAACCTATCAACACTCGCTGGGTCCTTGGCAATCGGATATCAACTACAATCAACCGCATGATTCGGAGACGACCTTCGGCGCCAACAATACGACCTGGGAGCTCTCGCCCGAGGTAACAATCAAGAACATCGCGGGTTTCAATCGATCTTGGGACAGGGACCCCATCGACTACGATGGCAGCCCTTATCCCATTTTCCAAAATGGTGGCACGGACACCAATCCCATCGGGGAGTTCATGGCGACGAGGCAGTACTCGGATGAGCTGCAGCTGCAGGGCAAGGCGCTAGATAACGCGTTGAATTACGTGATCGGTGGGTACTACGCCTATGAGTATGACACCATCATCACGGGCGAACTCTCGGCTTTCTCCCTTCCACCGGTGTACCCGGGTTCGGGTTATGCCATTAATTTCGGAACGGCGGACCGCACCTACGCCGTATTTGCTCAGAGCACCTACAACCTGGGTGCGGGTTTTAGCCTCACGGGCGGTGCACGCTATTCGTGGGACAACATCTCGGCCTCGCAGCTTCCGGGGAGCATCTACTTCGGTGCGGATGCGGAGCGTCTCACGAACAGCAAACCGAGCTTCACCGGCAGCCTCGACTACAAACTCACGCCCGAGTTGCTCCTGTATGTGACCGCGCGTAGTAGCTGGAGGAGCGGAGGATTCAACTTCGCGTCGCCGCCGATACCGACGACCGCCGCAGGCGGCGGAAACGAGTTCCTGGCCGAGAGCGACCACGACGTTGAAGTGGGCGCAAAGTTCTCCGGGCGGCTGTTCAATATGCCCGTCGTATTGAACGTCGATGGATTCAATCAGTGGACCGACAACGTGCAGCGTGTGGCGTACGCCATTGTTGACGGAAATAACAGTTCGTTCACCGCCAATGTGCCCAAGGCAGAAGTGACTGGCTTTGAGATGAGCGGACAAATCAAGCCCATTTCCTCGCTTGAATTCGGCGGCTCGCTCGTCTACACGGATGCGCGGTATACCGAAAACGAAGTGACCCTCTTCGGTCAATCCGTATTTTATGGACCGTATTCGGATACCCCGAGATGGAGCGGAACCCTGTATGGCCAGGTCAGCCAAGCTATGCCGGGCAAAGAAGGCACTCTCGCGCTGCGTGTCGATGGGTACACGCAATCGATGTTCTATTTCTCCAATCTCAACGCCACAACCAACCCTGGATCCGGACTACCGTCGTATACCCTGCTGAATGCCCGTGTGACGTGGTCCGATATCATGGGAACCAAGTTGACGGTGGCCGCATATGGCCGAAATCTTACAGATCGCGAATACTTCACCGGCGGCGACCCCACGGGCACGGATTTGGGCGTCAACACCGCATTCCCCGGGCAGCGTCGCGTGTTTGGCGTTGAGTTGCGCTACAAGTTTTGAAGGCGGACTAATTCTAGGGTCGAATCCCTATAGCCGCCTGCAAGCCGGAGTCAAACAGTGACGAAACTCGTGCGGTGTCGCGATAACGGCGGGAAAGAGTTTCACGGTCGGTTGGAGGGTGATGTCATCGTGCCGCTTACGGGTGAGCTCTCAAGCTTGCACCCCGCGGCCGGTTTGGCGCCCGCGCGATTGGATCAAGTCACGCTTCTCGCCCCCGTGAAGCCGACGAAGATCGTGGCGGTCGGCCCGAACTACCATGCGCACCTGAAGGGAGGAAAGCCTCCCCCCCGACCTTTTTACTGGCTGAAGCCCGCCTCGGCGCTGCTCGATCCGGGCGGCTGCGTCGTGATTCCTGGCTTTGTGCCGATCGCCTGCCATGAAAGTGAGTTGGCTATTGTCATCGGTCGGACGACGCACAACGTATCGCTAAATGACGCGCCACATCATATCTTGGGCTACACCTGCATCAACGATGTGACGGCCGGCGACGTCGCGCATCCCGAGGTGTTCCTGCCGAGCATGGAATTCATCGACGGGAAGATCTTCGATACCTTCGCGCCGCTCGGGCCGATCATCGATACCGCGATCGATCCTTCCAATCTGCTCATTCAATGTCGGCTCAACGGTGAGGTTCGCCAACATCACCGCACATCCGATATGATTTTTCATCCTCACAAGCTGGTCGCGATGATATCGCGAGTACTCACGCTATATCCGGGGGATGTGATCGCCACAGGGTCCCCGCCGGGAGTAGGTAAATTGTCGGACGGTGACATCGTGGAAGTTGAGGTCGAAGGGATCGGCGTCTTGAGGCATAGCGTGTCGATCTCTGAGCACACGTAGAAGAGGCGGGCAGTGACTGCATTTAAGATAGGCGCCTATTTCCCCCACACGGAGATCCGTGCCGACGCCGTGGAAATTCGCGACTTTGCGCAGGCGGTGGAGGGGATGGGCTTCAGCTACCTCGCAAATGCCGACCATGTCATCGGCGCCAATCGAGCAAGCCGTCCGGATTGGCAGGGGCCGTACGATTCGACATCGAGGATGTACGAGCCGTTGGTCTTATTCAGCTATCTGTCGGGCGTGACAGAGAGACTTGAGTTTGTGACCTCCATCATCATAGCCCCCCAGCGTCAGACGGTTCTGATCGCCAAGCAGGCGGCCAACCTCGATCTATTCTGCGGAGGGCGTCTTCGCCTGGGGTTCGGGACCGGCTGGAACACGGTCGAATACGAAGCTCTGTCCATGCCCTGGGAGGATCGGGGAGCGCGGCTCGATGAGCAGATCCGCGTGTTACGCAGGTTGTGGTCCGAGGAGACGGTGACCGAGCGCGGACGATTCCATACGATTAGCGACGCAGGGCTCGCGCCAATGCCGCTGCAGCGGCCAATTCCGATCTGGATAGGAGGCGTCGCGGATGCAGCGATGCGCCGCGCGGCGCGCTTGGGTGACGGGTGGATGCCTTTTCTCTCCGCCGACGGGGCCGCTGAAAAGGTTGCCCGTTATAGGCACGCCGTGCGCGACGCCGGTCGAGATCCCGCCGCCGCACCGTTGGAGAACGTCGTTCATCTCGGCACCGCGGGCGGCGGCCCGAAGCGGGGCGTCGATGATGTCATTGCGGACGTCGCGGTCTGGAAAGAGGCGGGTGCTTCGGGCGTATGTGTCTACACGATGAATCGCGGACTGACCTCCACGGCCGAACATCTCACCGTATTCCAAAAAATCGCCGATGCTTTTCGTCTTTCGAAGACGCCCCATTGATACAGGACGCGGCCGAAGATCGATTGCAGGCATTGCTCGATCGCGAGGCCATTCGCGATGTATTGATGCGCTACGCGCGCGCGATCGATCGCTGTGACCGCGTGCTCCTGGAAGGCGTCTACTGGCCTCAGGCCATCGATAATCACGGCAATTTTTCCGGTCTCGCCCTGGAATTCATCGAATGGGTGATACCGAGGTTGCGGGGGATGGATCAGACCACTCATCTGATCGGCAATATTCTCATCCACGTGAATGGGAGTCGGGCGTCGGTCGAGAGCTACTTTGAAGCCTACCATCGGATTCGACGTGCCAATCGCGCCCCTTACGACGTCTTCTTGGGCGGGCGGTATGTAGATCAGATGGAACGCCGTAACGCCGAATGGCGCATCCTCGTGAGGGACGTCGCGTTCGACTGGGTGCGAGAATTTGAAGATTCTGCGGACTGGTCGAAAGACGTACTCGGCCTGCAATTTAAATCGAACCGAATCGAGAGCGATCTAAGCTATCGCTTGGACTGGTCGTAGGACTCAACGCAGCTCGGACGCACCGGCCACGGCACGGGCGGCACGGCGACCGGAAAAGACGGTGTCAGCGATGGACATACCGCTGATGTAGCCGCTCGAGCAGAGGCCCACGGCATTGCGGCCGGCGGCGTAGAGGTGAGGAACTGCCGTGCCTGCGCGATCGAGTACCGCGCCGGTTGTCTCATCGACTACCAACCCGCCGAGGCTGAACGCCATCGCCGGTGTGAGTGGATTGCCGAGATCCATGCGGATGGCATAGAAAGGCGGCTTCACGACTGGCGCCAGATTGCTAGTGTCTTTGCCCAAGGAATCTAGAGTCTTTCCAGTGGCTGCGGAATTGTAGTGATCGATAGTCGCCGAGAAAGTATCGCGGTTAAGCCCACAAATCTGCGCAAGCTTCGCGATCGACTGGGCGCGCCGAGTGCCTCCAAATAACAGATTGGCGAGGGCGGGCAACGTGTACAGGTACATTCCCTTGCCCGGCCGGATGCACTTATGCACGGCCTCCCAGAATAGCGAGCGATCGAGTATTAACCACGCTTTACCGTGCTCGGGTAGGTCCGCGACAGCATTGCCGAGCGCGCTGGTGTAAGCGTCTTCGTTGATGAAGCGGCGGCCGGTGGCGTCGACGAGAACGCCTCGAACGAAACTGGCCGGTGGGGCCAACACCTTGCCAAGAAAAAAGCTCTCCATGAGCCGCGTATTCCCACCGACGGATCTCCCGAGCTCGATTCCGCTACCATCGCAACTCATTGCGCCGGCCGGCAGCAGCGAGCCCCGAAGTTGCGCCAGCAGGGTTCGATGTCGCTGCAGCATCTCATGACTGAACACGAACCCGCCGCCGCTCAACAGAATTCCGCGTCGCGCACGAAAGAAAACGGTTTCGCTGCCCCTAGCCTCCAGTGCAGCGCATGCTGCAATGGCCCTCGTGTGCCGCTTCCAGCGAAACGGTCGCAGGGGAACGATCGTCTTATTGAGGGCTTCATGCTGTTCACGATGCTCGCTGCGCAGCCGGTGGGCCTCGACGCCCACGACGACGCCGGCCCGATCCACCACGAGCCGGCGCACCGGCGCGTGGGTCACGAGTCGCACGCCGGCGGCAGCGGCCGACGCCTTGAGCGCTCCAAAATACGCGTAGCCAGTGAATCCTTGACCCACGGCGCGATGACCGCGCGGCGCGGGCTTCGCTCGTTCCTTGTACCAAGGGACCTTTTCATTCCCCGAGTAATAGAGAAACGTGCCTTCCGGCGGATAAGTCGTCTTCTCCGAAAACAAGGTGCTATCAAACTGCACGCCGTGGGCAGCGAGCCACTCGAGATCCGCATTGCTGCCATCGCAAAAGCGTCGCAGGGTTTGCGCAGCAACCGGCGGATTCTCCAACCGAAGGTAGTCGTGCATGTCCTCTGCCGTGTCCGTAAATCCGGCCCGTTGCTGGAAGCGAGTGCCACACGCGTACAGAACCCCGCCGCTTAAGGCGGTCGCGCCGCCGCCCTCGAACCGATCGATGGCAAGCACGCTCAAGCCACGCTCGACGCCCTCCAACGCTGCCGCTGCCCCGGCACCGCCAAATCCTACGACGATGAAGTCGACCGTTTCTTGCCAGGCGATCTCGTCGGCCGATTCCACGCGGCGCGCCGCGGCGACGGCACTGAGTAAGGGCGCATCTTCGAGTTCGGCCATGAGTGACTACGCTCCCTTCCCGGACCGCTTCAGAATCTCGCGTACTGCCGACTCGATTTGTCGCTCGCCCGGCAGGTACGCGGTCTCGAGCGGCTTCGAGAAAGGAACCGGCGAAAACGGAGCACCGACGCGTCTCACCGGCGCGAGCAACCGGTCAAAGAGCGCCTCGTGGATCACCGCAGCTATTTCGGCTCCTGGACCAAACCGCTGCACGGCTTCATGCGCCACGATTACGCGTCGCGTCTTGCGCGCCGATTCGATGAGTGCGGTCGTGTCGAGCGGCGATAAGGTACGCATGTCCAGTACCTCAATCGAGATACCCTCGGCACTCAGTCGCCGTGCCACTGCCACGGCGTCGTTGACTTGACGGCCGTAGCTAGCCACGGTGACATCTGTCCCAGATTGCGCAATCCGCGCCTTGCCGAGCGGGATCGAACCACCACGTTCGATAGTCTGACCACTGACCCAGTACAAGGGGAGCGTCTCGACGAAGAGGCATGGGTCCGGGTCGCGGATGCAGGACCGCAGTAGTCCGTACGCATCCGCGGCGTTCGAGGGGATAACCACCTTGAGGCCTGCAGTGTGCGCGAACCATCCTTCCAAGAAATCGCTGTGTTGCCCACCGTTGCTCATACCAGCGCCGGTCATGGTGCGAATCGTTATGGGTACCGAGGTCTGTCCGCCAGACATGAACCGGAGCTTCGCCGCATGATTCACGATCATGTCCATAGCGACAGTCGTGAAGTTCATGAGCATGATCTCGGCCACCGGCCGATAGCCGCACAACGCGGAGCCAATGGCGGCACCGACAATCGCCTGTTCGGCGATGGGAGTGGAGCGTACGCGCTTCGGTCCAAACGCTCGCGTCAACCCTCGCGTGACGCCGATGATCCCGCCGCCTTCATCGTCGCCCACGTCTTCGCCCAGAACCAAGACCTTTGAGTCCTCGGTCATGGCGTCGTGCAGCGCGAAGTTGATCGCTTGCAGCATGTTAACGGATTGAGAGCTACTCATCGGATGACCCCATTACCTGGTTTTCTATTGAGCCCCCGAGCGCCTCGGCATACACGTCGCGGAAAATTTCGGACTCTTCGGGAAAGGGGCTTTCAATCGCGAAAGCCACCGCTTCGTCGATCTCTCGACTGTAAGCTTCCTCAATCGCCGTAAGTTCATCCTCCGATGCGTGCCTTGCAGAGACCAGCCACTGGCGAAACCGCGGATAGGGGTCTTCATTCATCCGCGCGGCAAGCTCACCGGGAGCCATGTACGAATCGTCGTCGCCAAAAACGTGGCCAAAGAAACGGAATGTCAGCGCCTCAATGAGCGTGGGTCCGCTTCCCGCACGCGCACGGTCGATAGCAGTAGCAGCAGCAGCGTACATCTCGCTCGGCTCATTGCCATCCACCGTTATTCCGGGCATTGAATAGGCCTCAGCGCGCCGGGAGATCCGATCTATGGATGTGCCCACTGCATAGCGGGTGTGCTCAGCGTATTGATTGTTCGCGCACACGAACACCACAGGCAACTTCCAGACCGAGGCGAGGTTCAGTGCCTCATGAAAGGCGCCGATGTTGCTTGCGCCGTCACCAAAATACGCAACGGTTACCCGACCGTCGCCTGAAAGCTGCGAAGCCCAAGCCAGACCATTCGCAATCGGCATCGTCGAGCCCACGATGCCGGTGGTTACCATGACCCCACTCGCCGGATGCGTAATGTGCATCGGGCCACCCTTGCCTTTGCAGGTGCCGGTGACTCGTCCCGCGAGCTCGGCCCATAACAGCTTGACAGGCAATCCTTTGGCTAAAGAATCGTGCGTTCCTCTATAAATCGTGCAAATGTAGTCTTCCGGACGCAGGCATACGGAAACCGCTGCGGGGATAACTTCTTGACCGCGTGTGGAATAATACGGCATGGTCAAGCGGCCACTCTTGATCACGGTACGCATCCGCTCATCGTTGAGTTTCAACAATGCCATCTTGCGGAAGATCTCCACCCAGGGAGTTGCTTTATTCAAATTGTCCTCCTTCGACGATCTACTTGGATGCCGGGGGTCGCTCTCGCATAAGGGATTTGGAAAGCATCGCGGATCGGGCTGTGATTACTGGATTCAAATGATCTCTCCCAGCAGTGTGCCGACGGGGTAGATTTGGCCCGCGGCGGCAATGATCTTCAATCGGCCTGAGCTCGGCGATTCCACATCGCTGACCGATTTCTCGCTCTCTAGCGCGTAGATGATCTGACCGGTGGTCACTTCCTCACCATCCGCGGCGCCCACTCGGCGAGGGCGCCTTCCGTCATCGAAAAGCCCAATTTGGGCAATAGGATCGGTGTGCTCATGGCGCGCCTGGGTTGGGTTTGACTTTACGATCAGGCACGACCGAGCGCGCCCAGTGTGGCATACGAGCGATCCGAGCCGTCACGAAGTCCCCATACGTCCATGGGTTCCACGCGTCGGGTGTGCGCGATGTCGTGAACATAAACGCGTTCATCGATCGCCCAGCGGTCATTGCGAAAGGACCAATTATCGAGATATCGGCCGCTCCCGCTCATCAGTAGTTGCGCACCGTCCGATCGGTAGAGAAGCGATACCGCAACGTAGCTTTCACTGACGGCAGTCGGCCCGCAGATCGATATCAAGGTGTTGGTGATTTGATGTGATTGGGCATCCATCGTGCGATGCAGATCGCATACCCAGTCGATGAAGCCGCGGCCGGTCCCCTTGAAGAACCGGCCATAGTCTGCCAGGCCATCCTCATGCCAGACGGTATAGCCGAGACTAGCATCGATTCGATCCATGGATCGGCAGTACCTGACGAGGACGCGGCGGATGTCTCGCTCCGCTATCAGATCCCGCAACACGCTCATCTCGTCAGACACCCGCAGTCTCTCCCAACGATATATCGCGATCAGCGCGCCGCGCGAGGCTTATCAACACCGGAAAGGTAGAATTGATTGGGCTGCAGATCTTGAAAGAGGCGGGTCAGTTTGGTCTCGGCGATGCGCCACGCTCCGTCCTCGAAGCGATAGCGCTCATGATAGTGCCCGGCAGCCTGTAGCAAGATTTTCTGCCTATCGGGGCCACGGATGAAGTCCTGCATTGCAATGACGCCGCGGGCTTCGGTTTCGCTCTCGATAGTGACCTCATGGCAATGCCCATGATGCACCGTGGTTTGATCGAGCAATGCGTCCTTGATCCAGGTCATGATTGCCTCGCGCCCGCCCGTGACCGGACCGACGGCGCCTATTGGGGTGCCGTTGAGCGGCGTGTATTGGAACGCTTCCTTACCATCCCAAATCGCGTCTCGACAGAAGACCTGCGCCATCGCGTCCCAGTTGCGCTCGTCCATGAAGCGGAAATAACGAGCCTTGAGGCAGCGAATCTCCTCAATCGCGAGCAAGCGATGCAATGCGTCCATCCTTCCTCCTCCCCGAACTCAAAACAAGCCATCAGCCACACGGGTTTCACGTCGAGCGTTGCTTCTCAACCACATCGCCGATCACCTCGAAGACAGCCACGTTGGCGCGATCGAGATCCAATGCCTCACTCGCGGGGAAATCCGCGGACCCGTAACGATTCATCATGTCGGTCACTGCGCCAGCCGGGTCAGCCGCATCCATCTCGTAAATGGCCAGATACCGATTCGGCACGGCGCCGCGCACAATGTGAGCGCACTTGAAACGTTGCGCCGTCAAAAAACTTGGGAAGGAAACGACGTCACCCAGATGGCGGTTGTCGTACCAATTGTTGTACTCGGCTTCGCGCCCTTTAACAGGGTCAGTGAACACCACGAGTCGATAGCGTGCCATGAGCTTTTGACCTCAGACTGGAAGACTCCCTGACGGCTTTGCGGCGGGCGGTCGATGTCGAGCTTCGCGTCGCCGGCGTGCCGTGCAGAAATTCTAACGGACATTATATTCCTATGGGCAGCGCGTGTGGCAGTTTTCAACGGTCGGCATTTGCGCCCCCGTCGGCTATGAAGGAGCGCAACGTGCGATGGAAATGGGTAATGGCGCGTTCCTGAACGGGATTCGGTCGGGAGCCTGTGAAGCCGCGCGAATGCATACCTTTTTGGACTTCCGGGATGTTCACGAAATCCTGCGCATAGATACGCGGCCACTTCGCGGCGCGCCAATCCGGGTGAAACTCTCGGTTGAGGACGGGAGCTTTGCCAGGCCCAAAACGCTGCAGCGAGAACACATCGAAGATACAACTCTCGGGATCATCGCCGTTCGGGCGTGCACGGTACCCGAGCAGCCCGTCGACCGTTCCATGCAAGAAGACGAAATTGGGGAAGACATGCCAGTCGAGGCCGGAGCGATTGATATAGTCGAAAGGTAGATCCTTTGGCCAACCTGATCCGTCCGCCTCTGCGGCCTCAAGCCGGAACTGCATCCATTTGGTCAGCACCTCCGTGGGGGATGCACTCGCCTCCACCTCCGTCCGCAATCGCTGCGCGGCGTGATAATGACGCGTGGTAACCATGGCCTCGAGTTCCGTGTGATACCTCTCCACGAAATCGAGCACGAAGTTGCGGTAGTCGGGCTCTGTCTTTGCCGGCAGGCGTGGCGAGCGGGATAGCGGGACCGAGCCCTCAGCCTCGAACCACATCATCCCGTGCTTGCCGAAACCGCCGCTTTTCGAATAATCATTCGTGAAGGGCAATACCTGCGGATGTGCCTGTTGCACGTGGTAGAACTCGTTGAAGAATTCCACGGCGGTTTTCCAGTTGGAAGGCAGTATGGTGGTTTTGAACCAATGATAACGCAGGCTTTCGAATTCGAATTTGTCCAAATAGTCCTGCATGGGACTCAGGAAAGACGCCAAGGACTCCGCTTCGGGGTCCATATTGATGAAGACCCAGCCGCCCCACGTATCGATGAGCACTTCACGGAGATGCGTGTCCTCGGGAGTTAGACGCCCGCCCCAGTCGGCCGCATCGACGATACGAGTGTTTTCTCCGTTTAAGTTGTATCGCCAACCGTGAAACCGGCAGGTGATCTCCTGAACCGAGCCGCATCCGTCCAAGAGGCGACGTCCTCGGTGCATGCACACGTTGTGGTAGGCCTTGAGTGAGTCAGGCGCGTTACGGACAATCAGGATCGAATCGCCGAGGATGTCATAGGTGAGGTAGTCGCCGACCTTGGGGAACTCCTCCAGGCGGCCGACCATCTGCCAGACCCGTGGCCAGAGACGTTCCTCTTCCAGCGCCGCGAATTCGCGACTGTAATAGGCATCCTTCGGGATGAAGTCCTCACGAATGGCCTCTGGCGGGAAACGAGTCTTAGTGTGTTGCGCCACTCATCGTGCTCCTCTGGGTCCAAAAACCGGTCAACGAGCCAACGCATCCGCGTTGAGGTAGTGGGTCTCGCTCCATCCGCCGTCGATCACCAATACATGTCCGTTGATGAATCGCGCCTGTTCGGAGCAGAGATAAGCGACGGCGGCCCCGATGTCGTCAGGCTGACCGGTCGAGACGGGCAGGGGCACCGTCTCAAGCATGGTCCGTCGAAACGGCGCGCTACCCATCCGATCCGCGCTCATGGCGGTGGTAATGACGCCCGGCGCAATGGCGTTGCATCGAATGCCTTTCGGCCCGAATTCCACGGCGATTTGTTTGGTCAAGCCGATCAGGCCGGCCTTGGCGGCGGCGTAGACGCCGACACCGGCTCGGCCGCGAAGCGCCAGGCAGGAAGAAATGTTAACGATCGAACCACCCGGCTTCATGATCGGCAACGCCTCGCGCGCGAATCGAGCGGGCGCCCGAAGATGTGCGCCTATGAACAGGTCCATGAGCTCGTCGCTTGTCTCGGCGAGTGGTTTCGGGTAACCCGGCCCGGCATTGTTGACGAGGTAGTCGAGCCGGCCAAACTGACCGAGGGCGAATTCGATGGCTTTCGCCGGGGCGTCCTGCGATAGCACATCCTGTTGAATAATTGCAACTTCCGTGATGCCGGCCAGGGCGGCCTTGAGTTTCTGTAGCGGCTCCAGCGAGCGGCCGGTCGCGACGATTCGAGTGCCTGACTTAGCGAGCCAGGAGGCGGTCGCACTCCCGAGTCCGCCCCCAGCGCCGGTAATCAGTGCAACTGCTGCGTTCATCTAATGCGCTCATTATGTCTAAGGATTTTAAGCAAAGCAGATCGTGCACCTACGGTGCGCCCCGAGGATCGCCAGCGAAGCCCATTTCTACGCCTCTTGACGGCCAGCCGCAAGAACTTTATAACGGCCATTAGAAGATTCATCTCGAGCGTCTTTGCGGCCTCTGGGCGCGGAGGTGGATTGTTTTTTCATTAGAGCGATCGACTCTTGCGGCATAGCTTTGATCGCCAAGGCTTAGGCGGATGGATTTCAAATGGTCTTCTGATCAGACCGAGTTCCGGGCCCGTGTCCGCGCGTTTCTGGCCCGGGAACTGCCCAAGGATTGGGAGAACGTTGCACCGCACGGTCCCGCGTCGCAAGGCGTGACGGAGTTTTCCCTCCAGTTCTGCCAAAAGCTCGCCCGCGACGGTCTCTTGGTGCCGCACTGGCCGGTCGAGTACGGGGGACAGGGCGGCGGCGCATGGCAACATTTCATCGTCGGTGAAGAAATGTGGGCCGCGGGGGAGCCGCGGGGTGGCCAGTACATGAACGTCAACTGGATTGGACCCACGCTCATTCGGTTTGGAACGGAGGAGCACAAGGCCCGCTATCTGCCGCCGATGGTACAGGGTCGGGAACTTTGGTGCCAAGGGTTCTCCGAGCCGGGCGCCGGATCCGATCTGGCAAGTCTGCGAACGCGCGCAGTGGCGGTCGCGGGCGGCTACCGCATCAGTGGACAGAAGATCTGGACCTCGTACGCGGCGCTTGCTCAGACCTGCTTCTTACTGGCGCGCACGGGCGTCGACCGCAAAGGAGGCCTCGCGATCTATCTTCTGCCCATGGATTCGCCGGGTATCACCGTGCGCGAGATTCCAAGCCTCGTGGGACGAGGCGATATTCATGAGGTATTTCTCGACGATGTGTTCGTTCCGACCAGTGCCCGCCTGGGGGAGGAGGGTCAGGCCTGGTCGATCATTACCTATGCGCTCGCCAATGAGCGAATCGGCATCCCGCGTTATGCCCTGGCGCACCGAATCCTGGAGCGCGCCGTGCGACATCTTCAGGGTAATGGGCTGTTTCAGGCATCGGAGATACACCGACGGGCGGGTCAGGCGCTCGCAGCTTGCCGGGCCGCGCAACTTCTCAGCTATCAAGTGATTGATCGGCGCGCGCGCGGACTGCCCCCCAATTCGGAGTCGAGCATTGGACGTTTTGCGGTGACTGCCGCGGAACGCGCGGTCGCCGAGTTCGTGACCGAATTCTGGCCGGAGGCTCTTTGCGGAGAGGATATGCTCGCACTCGCGCACCATCAGCGAGCGATTACGGCGAGCATCGCCGCCGGCGCCGCCGAAATTCAGCTCGATTTGATCGCTCGCCAGTTCCTCGAGCTACCGCGGTGAGCACATATGGATCTTAGCCCGACTGCCGAGCAAAAACTGGCCACCGAATCGCTGGAGCGGCTGTTGGCACGATTCCAGCCCGCCGCAGCGAGTGTGGAATTCTACCTCGATGGAGCGAGTCTCGATGCGGGACTCGAAGATGCAGGATTTCACGAGATCGCGGCGGACCCGGATCTCGGTGCTACCTCGGCGGTCGATGCGATCATACAGGTGGCGCGTCACCCCGTCGCCGTCGAAATCGCGGCGACCGTCCTTGTCAGGCCGAAGCTCTGCCCAGACGCGCCTCGACCGCTCGCACTCGTCTGGCAGGGGCTCCCGGTTCGCTTCGGCTGCGAGGCGCGTACAGCATTGATCGATGTGGGTAAGGATGTCCTCAGACTCGATGTCGAGCCTGGCGACTTCACGCGTCTCGAGTCGCCGTTCGCTTACCCGCTGGCCCGCATCACGCCGTCGGCACGGGCTCGGGCGCGCTCACTTGGGTCGGGCGTGCTAGGGCCGCTGCGGCAATACTGGGCGATCGGTCTAACCGCCGAGATAGCGGGCGCCATGATGGCGGCGCTAGCCACGACCAGCGAGCATGTGCGCCAGCGGGTGGTATTCGGCCGTCCGATCGGGGCCTTCCAGGCGGTTCAGCACCGCTTGGCGGAGGTCGCGGTGCTGGTTGAAGCAACGCGCGTGCTCGCGTTGAATGCCGCCAGCATGGGCGATGCATCGGACGCTGCACTTGCCGCGGGGTATGCGCAGGAGGCGGCCCGACGCGTGGTTTACGATTGCCATCAATTCCTAGGTGCCATGGGCCTCACGCTCGAGCATCCCCTGCATCTTTGGACTTACCGTCTCAAAGCGCTCACGGGTGAGTTGGGGGGCGCTGCGTCGCGTTTTGAGGCAGCCGCCACGCAGAGCTGGGGCGAGCCGTCGGCTCGGGCCTTGTAATGCAGATCGCCAGCTTAGCGGATATGTGGGATCGCTGTTCGCGACTGTTCGAAAATGACGTCGCAGCGGTCGCTTCCGGTGAGCGTAGGACGTTTGGGGAGCTGCTCGAGCGTGCTCGTCGATTGGGCTCGTTCCTTTATTCCGCAGGTGCGCGTCGGCAGGATCGCATCGCCATGCTATCGATGAACGGCGCCGAGTGGTTCGATTATTACGCCGCGTGTGAGCTGCACGGCTTTGTCGGGCAGACCGTCAATTTCCGGTTGTCGCCAGTTGAGATGGAATACGTACTCGGCGATGGGCAGCCGACGGCGCTAATCTTTCACTCAGATTATGCGGAACTAGTCGAAGGGCTTCGGGCGGGGACTCGAAGTGTGACCCAATATATTTGCATCGGGCGAAGTCTCGATTGGGCTGTCTCGTTCGAAGACGCAGTTGCTCTAGGTCGCCCCGAGGGGGCTCCAATAAGGGCCGAGCCCGACGATCTGGTGCACATGATCTACACCAGCGGAACCACGGGAAAGCCCAAGGGCGTGGTGCGAACTCAACGAGCGGCTGCCTCGCTGGCGGCTGCTTGTGCCACCAGCCTGTCGATGCGGGTGGGAGGGCGCATGTTGCTCACCATGCCCATGTTCCACATCGGTGCGCAGTCGATGGCATCCGGCCAGCACATGTTGGGCGGTCTCGTAGTGTTACATCGACGCTTTGACCCAATCGAAGTGGCGCGCGCGATTGCGGCGGAGCGCGTCCAAATCACGCACATGGCTCCTACCCTTGTGCAACAGTTCTTAAGCCAAGAGGGCGTCATGGATTTTGACCTCGGTAGTCTCGAGACCTTGTGTTATGCAGCCGCGCCGATGCCTGTACCCGTGCTGCGGCGAGGTATCGAGCAGTTGGGACCGATCTTTCTCAATTGTTACGGGTCCACCGAGTGCGGCAATGTCGCCGTGATGGAGCGACACCTGCACAAGCCGGACGGTACGCCGACGGAGGTCGGACGTTTGGGGTCAGTCGGTCGGGAGCACCTTTTCTCCAGGCTTCGGGTATTCGACGAGGAGAATCGAGAGTGTCCGCGCGGGATCGTCGGTGAGCTGTGCGTTCACTCCGACTCGATGATGGCCAGGTATTGGAATCGCCCCGAGGAAACTTCGGAGGCGCTGCGGGACGGCTGGTACCGAACGGGCGACATGGCGCGGATGGACGAGCGCGGATTTGTGTTCCTCGTCGATCGCAAGAAGGATCTGATTATTTCAGGAGGGGAGAACATTGCACCGCGTGAGGTGGAGGAGGCCATCCTCACACATGCCGGGATCGCCGAAGCGGCCGTCATTGGCATACCGGATGAGCGATGGGGCGAGACCGTCAAGGCGATTCTGGTGGCGCGGGGGGATCCGCCTTCAGCAGAGGTTGTCATAGCGCATTGCCGAGGCCGTATCGCCGGATACAAGCTGCCCCGAGTCATCGAGTACATCGACGCGATGCCATTGCTTGCCACCGGGAAAGTAGACAAAGTCAGGCTACGGCAGCGACACCGCGACCAAGAAAGGGGAATTTCGTCGTGAGCGGGCCAAATCAATCAAAGCGACGACGGAATGGATTCCGGCGAGCATGAACTTTCGCCCCGATCGCACTGATGCGGCATTCCGTCAGGAGGTTTGTGCCTTCGTGGCGCAGGATCTTCCGCGCGAAATTGCCGAGCGCGCAGGTCGCACCTGTCACCCCTCGCGCGCGGATGTTGCCGCATGGATGGCGGTATTACACCGGCAGGGCTGGTCGGCAATTGGCTGGCCGGCAAGTTACGGCGGCCGCGAGTGGAGCGGTGTAAGGCGGCTGATTTTCGAGGAGGAGTGTCTGCGCGGCGGCGCTCCGCCGCAGCACTTCGCCAATATTCACAGCGTAGGGCCGGTGATTTACAGCTTTGGCACCCAAGAACAGAAGGGCCGCTACCTTGAGCCGCTGCTCAAAGGCGACGAGTTCTGGTGCCAGGGATTCTCGGAGCCGAATGCCGGCTCCGATCTGTCCGCGTTGCGTACACGCGCGGTGCTCGACGGCGACCATTACTTCGTCAGCGGACAAAAAATCTGGACCTCAGATGCTCATGAGGCGGATTTCATGTTTGCGTTGGTTCGAACGGGTCCACTGGTCCCTCAGCAGGAGGGAATCTCTTTTCTATTGATCGACATGAAATCTCCCGGCGTGCGCGTGCGACCGATCACCTTGCTCGATCGCAGCCACGTCGTGAGCGAGATCTTCCTCGACAACGTGGCCGTCCCGGTCGCCAACAGGGTAGGGGCGGAAGGTGAGGGCTGGGCCATCGCGAAGTTCTTGCTCGCCAACGAGCGAGCCTTCAGCGCGGAGGTGCCGAGCACGAAACATGATCTGAAGCGCCTGATCGAGTTGGCGAAGAGTCAGCGTCGCGGTTCTGGCGTGCTCTGGGACGACCCGCTGTTCCGCGCGGATGTCGTGCGACTCCAGGCCGATCTCGATGCCCTTGAGTACAGCGTGCTTCGTGTGGTGCTGGACGGGGAGCATCACGGCAGCGATCTCGCTTCCCTTGTCAAAATTCCGGGCTCTGAGCTGCGGCAGCGGGTGAGCGAGCTCATGGCAGAAGCGCTTTCGACCTATGGCGTAGCCTATTACCCTTCTGCATATCCAACGGGAGCGCATGACGCACCTCCTGGTCCCGCCGAGGGCCAAGGCATTTCGGAGACCTTCACCTACCGACGAGCCACCACGATTTACGGTGGTACTAGCGAGATTCAGCGGGAAATCATCGCGCGGTCGCTCTCTCGAATGGCTCAGAGACCTGGCGATGAACTTTAACTACTCGATCGAGGAGGAGATGCTGCGCGATAGTGTGGCCCAATATGTCGCGGCGGAGGCCCGGCGTCCCGGTCGAATCGACGCATGCGCCGATCATTGGCCGAAATTCGCGGAACTCGGGTGGCTCGGAATCGGTATCTCGGAACAGGCCGGAGGGTATGACGGCTCTCTGAACGACATCATGGTGATCAATGGGGTGCTGGGCAGGGCGCTTATGCGCGAGCCATACGTAGGCTGTGCAGTCCTCGCCCCACAGGTGTTTCTCGCGGCAATTGGCGGGGAGAATAGCGGCACGTTTCTGCGAGCAGCGATAAGCGGTCGCCGCATTTGGGCGCTGGCCAACGCGGAATATGAGGCAGCGGGAGAAGTGCGCTCGATTCAGACCTCGGCAACGCGGGACGGGGCGCTCTACACACTGCGTGGGATAAAGACGGCGGTGCTTGGGGGGTACCACGCAACGGACTTTCTGGTCGCTGCACGTACCGCAGGGGCGACGGACGACCCCCACGGAATCACGCTCTTCGCAATCCCCCGCGAATCGGCCGGGCTCACGGTGCGCAACTACGAAATGGTTGATTGCAGTGCGATTGCCGATGTCATCTTAGAAAGTGTCACAGTGTCGGCGGATGCGGTGGTCGGTGAGCCGAACATGGCGCTTGGGGCGCTTGAGACAGGAACGGATATCGCGATCGTGGCTTCGCTATTTGGTGTGGTGGGTGCGATGGAGAAGTGCGTGGAGCTCACCAACGAGTACCTCAGGGAGCGCAAACAGTTCGGTGGTCCACTTTGGAACTCGCAAGTGCTGCGGCATCGGCTCGCGGATATGTTGGTGTCTCTGGAACACGCGCGCTCCGCGGCGTATCGCGGTCTTGCGGGTCTTTACGAGGAAGATCCTCGCAGCCGCGCGCGGGCCGTCTCCTCGGCAAAGATCGTGGTGTCGCGTGGTAGTCGGTTCGTCTGCGGTCAAGCCATCCAGCTACACGGCGGAATCGGTCTCACGGACGAGATGGCGGTTAGCCATCTGTTCAAATATGCCGCCGTGACCTGCGCGCTGTTTGGATCGGAGAGCCATCATGTCGCAAGACTCGGTTCCTTGATGTGATGCGTGCACGCAGATGCGCGGCCGAGCTAGGACACGGCTGGGAGATTGAAATAGCGTTGACGACGTCGCGTCGCATGCTAGCACTAGGTGCGTAGCGGCCCGATGTGGCGCTCGACGACATTGCGCAGCTGGCGCATGCCGACGGTGTCGCCATTGACATCGGCGATGCCGGCGGCCTGCGCGGCGGCGAGGCCGCGCAGGAATTTGATCCGGTCCCAAAGCAACGCCAGGCGGTAGGCATCGAGGACCTCAAACCACTCCAAGTCATGCGCGGTACAACCGGAGAGATCTTCCCAGAGCGCAATCGTTTCATTGCGCGAGCCGAACCCAGGAAGGGGTTGAATGCCGAGATGGGTGGACCAAAACTCGTCCATAAGCAGCCAGTGAGCGAGGTCGAGCACCGGACCGGCGAGCGAGGCGGACTCCCAATCAAGCACCGCGGCACAGGTCCAGTCCCGAAAGATCATGTTGCCGATCCGTGCATCGCCCCAGGAGAGGCCGGCTTGCGCGTTGTTCGGCTTGTTCCTCCAAAGCCAGACGTTAACTCGCTCGACGAACGGAGGCGGGGAACCTTGGTAGACCCAGTTCATTGATTCGGTCCAATGACGAAGCGTCTCGTCGAGTCCGGACTCGCCCGGTGCCAGATCTACGATGGTCGGCATCCGCGCGATATCGACGCGTGCGATTTTCGCCGTCGCCGCGAGCGCGCTTCTCCAAAGCTCGTGGCGCTGCGTCACAGAGGCATCAAAGAGAAAGCCGGCTGCATTGTAGCTTGGGAAATCCGGCGGCACGCGCCCCTCGACCTTCTCCATCACGTAGAAAGGTCCGCCGAGGACGACGGGGTCGGGCTCGTAAAAGTAGGCTTTAGGGACCGGCACGTCGCTGTATGAGTGTAGGTGGACGAGAAGGTGAAATTGCGCCTCGAAGTTGTCGCGCATGAATACCCGAAACGCATCCGGCTTCACCCGAACCACGAAGGTACGCCGCGAGCGAGTCGCCGCCTCGATGTCCACGCAAACAAAATAGGTCGAACTCGACCCGCCATTGCCGGTCGGGGTGTTGACCGAGACAAGGCCGATCCGATCGGCCGATAGCCGCTCTTGTAACCAGCGGCAGAAGCGGTCGTCGAAGACATTTAAGCGTGGTACCTCGACGCCGAGATTCCAGCTCTCTCGACTAGAGTCGATTTTCGACATGCTCGATGGCAGCGGCAACGAGCTCGAACGCCTTGAGCGCGGCAGACTCCGAGGTGACCATCATCGGCGATATGCGAAGATTGGGGCCGACCGGCGACGTCAAGACGCCGCGCTCAACGCACGCGGCATAGACCTTATCGGCGATCTCGGTTGAAGGCAGGCCGGTCTTTGGATCGGCAAGCTCATAAGCCAGTTGTAGACCCCGCCCACGGGCGTCGGAAACGATCGACGAGCGTGCAGCTACGCCTTTCATCTGCCGCAGGCAAGGTTCTCCCGTACGCCTCGCGTGGCCTGTCAGATCGTCTCGCTCGAGAATACGCACGACAGCGAGCGCCGCAGCACAGGCGAGAGGTTGGCCGCCGTGTGTGCTGCCCTGCCGCTCGGGCTCGAGCTTGGCACGGTAGTCTTCGCGAGTTGCAACGACGGTGATGGGATAGCCGTTTCCGAGGTATTTGCCAAAATAGATCACGTCGGGTATCACACCCTCGTGGTCGCCGGCCCACATGGCCCCGGTCCTGCCCAGCCCGGTTGCGTGCTCGTCGAAGATGAGCAAAGCGCCAAACCGATCCGCTATTTCTCTCAGGCGCCTGAGGTAGCCGGTGGGGAAAACGCGGGCGCCGCTCGCGTTGGTTATCGGCTCAGCGATGATCCCCGCCAGCGCCCCATGGCTGTTCATCTTGATGGCGCGCTCAGCGTAATCCAGGCAATAGATTCCGCAGCTGCTCGGTGTGAGCTTGAACTCGCAACGATGACAGTAGCCATTGGGCAAGGTCACGTAGCCACCCGGCCGCGGCCCGGTCATTCGCGAGCCGCCGAACGATGTGCCCATGGCCGACGAGGTCCGGCCGTGATAGTCGCCGTAAAACGAAATGAATTCATGGCCTCCTGTTACGGCCCGCGCCACCCTCATGGCCCCTTCCGCGGCCTCCGTGCCGCTACTGTAGAAGGCGAATAGGTTGAGATCGCCCGGAGTGAGTCGTGCGAGACGATCCTGGAGTTCCGCACGCACCTCAGTCGGTTGGTTACGCAGGTGGCTGAGTGTGCGAAGCTGGTGATCCACGGCATCCGCGACCTCCGGATTTGCGTGACCCAGGGCGGCGCCCATATGCCCGTGCGTTAGGTCGATATACCGGTTGCCGTCAACGTCTTGCAAGGTGACGCCAGCGCCTGATTCGAAGGCGACCGGCACCTGCCGGACCCACGGAAAGGCTCCAAACTCCCGGTTACGGCACCGCTGGTACAGCTCCAATGAACGGGGGCCGGGAAAGGGAGCGCGCATCGCCGGTGCATCTTTGGCGAAGCTACTAGCCCAGGTTACGGACGGTGCATCGCGGGTAACGGAGGCCTCGGGCGCCCGGGTCTCAATTGCGCTGCTCATTAATCGTCCACTCCCAGCCGCTAATGGATCGTTTGCGGGTCCGAGCACATTTTCTAACTCGCCTTACATTATATTGCAGCTCCTTGATGTTGTAAACCGATTGGAGGTAAGGATTCGACGCTTTACAGAGGCGCAAAGTGGTCTGCGGCAGTGTCTATGAATATGTTTCTAATAGCTTTTACAATATAATCGATCGGTGCTGGCGCATGGGGAGCCGATAAGTGAGTCATGCTGCATTAGGCGTGGGAATCATCGGGGTGCGGCCCGAGTCGGGCTGGGGACGTGCTCACGTCTTGGCGGTGGCGGGGCAGCCCGAGAATACGCGTCTGGTTGGCATCGCCAATTCGACCGCGCAATCCGCGCACAAGGCTGCGGCTGAGCTTGGGATCGCCCGCGGCTTCGAGAGCGTCGAAGCACTCCTTGCCTGTCCCGATGTTGAACTCGTGACGGTCACAGTCAAGCTCCCGCAACATTTTGCATTGGTCAAATCGGCGCTGCTCGCCGGCAAAGCCGTCTATTGCGAGTGGCCTTTGGGGTATAGCCTGGAGGAGTCGCAGTCATTAACCGACATGGCGGAGTCGAAGAGTCTTTATACCGCTATTGGCACTCAGGCTCGAGTGGCACCGTCGATGCTCTTTGTACGCGATCTCATTGCGCAGAATTATGTGGGCGAATTGTTGTCGACGACCCTGATTGGCTCCGGCTTGGTGTGGGGAGCGGTGATTGAAGAGGCGGGATCGTATGTTTTGGACGCTGCCAACAGGGTAAGTCTCCTCACCATTCCATTTGGTCACATGATGGCCGTCATGGAAGATCTATTGGGCACGGTTGTATCGGTATCCGCACAACTCGGATACCGGCGTAAGCATTGTAAGGTTCTCGATACGAACGAGTATCGGAGCATGAGCACACCGGACCAGCTGTTGGTGACGGGATCTATGCAGGGAGGCCTCCCATTCGCGGTGCACTACCGGGGCGGCGTTCAACGGACGGCGGGCTTGAGGTGGGAGATCAACGGAACAGCAGGTGATCTATTAATTCTGGGACCGAATGGCCAAGGCCAGATGGTGGAACTCGAGGTATTCGGCGGCCAGGACGATATGACGACGGTTGAAAAGCTGGACGTGCCGAAATGCCGCTTCGCGCACCTCCCGCCGCATGTGGTGAATCTCGCGTTGATGTATGAGCGGGTGGCTCATGACATTCGAGCGGGGAACAGCACAGCGCCGTCATTCAAAGACGCGATGCGTACTCATCGGCTGATCGCCGCAACCGAACAAGCTGCGTTGACTGGCCAGCGCGTATCAGTGCAAGCGCGGGGATAATCCGCACTACGCACGGGTCGTGAGCAAAAAAACGGAGGTGATCATGGACAGTGGCGACACTCAAAAGACGCTATGGGAGCTGAAGGCAAGAAGCGAAATACTTCAATGCGTGCATCGGTACGCAAGGGCAGTCGACTGGCTGGACCGGCAAATGCTGTTGTCCGCTTATCACCCGGAAGCGCTCGACGATCACGGTATTTTCGTTGGCACGGCCGCGCAGTTTGCCGACTATTTCTTCGAGTTCCATCGGAAGAGGCAGACGGCGACTTTTCACATCATCACGAATCATGTCTGCGAAATGGCCGGCGAACACGCTCACGCGGAGAGCTACTACATGTATGTGTGCAAAAACACATCAGGATCACCGATGTCCGTGGCTGGCGGCCGATACATTGATCGTTTCGAGTACAAAGGGGGGCGCTGGGCCATTGCAGCTCGAAAGTGCACGGTGGAATGGGACTTGGGGGCCGAGGCCGTGCTGCCGCCCGAGTTGCTCGCTGCATTCGCTGCTGTCGGCCGAATCAGTCGAGATGCAACCGACGCTTCGTACGAGCGGCCATTAATGATCGATCCAAAGCGCGTAGGCACTCGGTTAGGCTTCTAAACAACAGGCGGGTGCAAAGGCGAGTTGTCGGATCACATCTATCATTTTATGATTGGGATTAGAAATGACCAATGACGATTATGTCAGAACTGCGCCCCTGGTTGGACGCCGCCAATTTACGCTGAGCACTGGAGGACGCGGCTGATGAGCGCACCGTATGAACAATTGGCAATGCACAATCGCGTGGTCATAATCACCGGAGGCGCCGGCGGCTTAGGGAAAGCAGTCGCCATTCTCGCCGCGAGCCGCGGGGCTTCCGTGGTCATCGCTGATAACAATCCAGATGCCGAACAAGTGGCTGCGGCGATCCGGACACAGGGCGGATCGGCCGCGTTCGTGCGCACAGACGTCTCTAAAGAAGACGATGTCAATGCGATGGTTGAGTTCGCCCGGTCGAATTTTGGGGGCTTGGACGCAGCCTTCAACAATGCGGGAGTGGCTACGGGGCAGAGGACCGTCGTGGATCTATCTCTAGAGGAGTGGCAACGCAATATCGGGATCAATCTGACGGGCATCTACTTATGCATGAAACATGAAATCCCACACATGCTCAGTGGTGGCAGAGGGGCAATCGTCAACACTTCGTCCGTAGCGGGTGTCGTGGGTTTTCGCAACGCCCCAGCCTATACGGCCGCCAAGCATGGGATCATAGGTCTCACTCGTGCGACGGCGCTGGACTACAGCGCAAATAACATTCGCATCAACTGCATTCTTCCTGGATCGGTGGACACACCCATGTTACATCAGGCTGTGAAGGACCCAGCCATTCGGCAACTACTTGAGAAGGGCCATCCGATCGGGAGATTGGGGCGCCCCGAAGAGGTCGCCGAGGCCGTCGCCTGGTTGTTATCAGACGCCTCGTCTTTTGTGACGGGGGCAGCAATCTCAATCGATGGCGGATACACCGCCGTCTAGAAAATCACAAGCGCAAGTAACGTGGCCGTCCATAACATGCGACGGTAACTCGCGGATTCGCGGGCACTGCAGGAGTATTCAACCGAGTCAAGCCGGGGGCGATGGGCTCGAGCCCTGCGTCGTGAGTAAACAGCTGGCCCAAATTAGGGTGCCCGGACGGGCTACCCTGGACATCTATCTCCCCTCGGCTATACCCTCACATCAGGCGTTTGTTCTATTGGTCATTGGATCGGTATTAAATGAAGACAAAAAAGGCATACCTCAAAAGGGAGAAGATTTTGGCGGCCGCTGCCAAAACCTTCAAGGAAAAGGGATACGCCGAGACTACGCTCACTGACGTGGCTCTGGAGGCGGGCACATTCGCCGGTAGCCTGTATTATTATTTCTCTTCAAAGGAAAGCCTGGTCGAGGAAGTCTTGAATGTCGGGACCAACCGAATCGCCGACCTTGTGATCGGTGAGGTCAAGAGGCTTCCCCGAACCGTAAGCAAGATCGACCGCCTTGAGGTCGCTCTACGCACCCACATGAAGCTTTCGATGGAGCGCGACGATTTCGGTCTCGCGTACTGGCGGATCGTCGATCAGGTGCCGCAGGAGATACGTGAACGCCATGCCGCCATGCCTCGTGCCTACGGGAGATTCTGGAAAAAACTCATTGAGGACGCGCAAGAGGCGGGAGAGGTCAGATCCGATCTGGACGCACGGATTGTCGGTTTATTCATCCTGGGCAGCACTCTTTACGCACTCGACTGGTTTCACGAGAGTGGACCCTACGATGTCAAGCACTTGTCGGACATCCTATTTGCAATGACCATCAAGGGCATTGGCACCAAATCTGAGCGATCGCAAAATTCGAGCAAGGAAGATCACGCCATCGACCATACGTCTGCAGCCGTCATACGGGTCGATCCGGCACGCAGGCGGGTCGACGGCAAGCAGCGCTCGCGCTAGGCCCTGCTGCAGACGTCTGACAGCTCGATTGATTGGTCCGTGGAGCGATCGAGGGGGGCGGCCTGGCGTTGACTGCGTCTTTTATGATATTCATTAGAAAATGGAGAGCCGCTGAGAGTGAGGCTGCAGGGTACTTCGAAACTTAGGGAGTTCTGCCTTCAATCGAGCTCGCCATTGGAAGGCGCCCGTAGCAGCCGTGGGTGTGCCGTAAACAAACGACGCGGGAGGCGGCAATGCTCGAACCTAGTGACACTCTGGCCATTCATGCGCTGGTTTCTCTCTATGGGCACCTGATCGATGAGCAGCAGTATCAGCGCATGCATGAACTCTTTACTGTGGACGCAATATACGACATTTCGGCGTTCGGAAAGGGGGTCATCACCGGTCATCAGGCGATTGCAGCGTTTTTGCAAGGCTCAGAAGCCGCTCACCCGGTCGCGCACCATGCTACCAACATCATTCTTGCGGAGGCAAGTGCATCCCGGGCGGTTTTGAGCTCAAAGGGTCTGGGGGTTCTCCGCGATGGCAGGGTCGCGAGCGTTATATACCACGACGAGATGATCAAGGGTCCCGAGGGCTGGCGCATCGGTAAACGTGTCGCACTCCCGCAGATCTCGCGGAAGTGACTCGAAGGGCTCGCATGGGTTTCTCGACAGGGCTCTGAAGAGAAGGAACTGTCGAGCTATTTGCGCAGGCTAAGCGGCGACGAGTGCGTACCTCGGTAGCGGATAGAAGGTTTGCAGGTTACGCATGAGGTGCGCAATGCCATTGCGTCCAGATACCGGCTGCGCTCGCCACACTCGTATAACGCGAGTAAAATCACCGAGGGGTTCATTGGCTTGCATGCGGAATATCCGCCCCGCTTTTCGAGCTGCACAGTGACGCGATTATCTGAGGCTGGACTTCCCATGAATTAGTGGACGCGTGAATCTTACGCCATGTATGGCGCTGGAGATCTGCGATGGTCACGAAATTCAGTTCTGGAAGAACGCGTCAAGTTTATGAGTTCATGCGGCTTCACCGCCACCAATTCGACGTCCGGCTCATGTGCCGAGTACTTGAAGTCTCACCTGCTGGCTACTATGCCTGGCTGAAGCAGCCCCAGAGTCAGCGATCGGCGGACAACGCGCGGCTTTTAAAGCTTATCCGCGCATCGTTCGAGGCCAGTAGCGGCATTTACGGTTCGCCGAGAGTGTTCCTGGATTTGCGCGAGGCTGGCGAGACGTGTAGCAAACATCGGGTTGCACGGCTGATGCGCGCAAACAAGATTCGCGCGGTTCGAGGATACGGTCGAAAGCCGAAGTCCGGCGCCAAGCCGTCTGAACTCGCTCCTAATGTCCTGCAGCGCCAATTCGACGTTGGCAAGCCAAATAAGGCTTGGGTTACCGACATTACCTACATACGGACCTGGGAGGGCTGGCTGTACCTGGCGGTGGTCCTGGATCTATTCTCGAGGAAAATCGTCGGTTGGGCAGTCGCTCCGACGATCGGCAGGGGCCTTGTGCTTGATGCCGTTCTAATGGCGGTTCGCCGGCGACGTCCCAGGAAGGCCATCATCCATTCGGATCAGGGCTCTCAATACGGAAGCGATGATTGGCAGCGGTTCTGTAGAACCAATGGGTTGATCCCAAGCATGAGCCGTCGAGGAAATTGTTGGGACAATGCCGTTGCGGAATCTTTCTTTAGCAGTTTGAAGAAAGAGTACATCAAGAAAAAGATATACAAGAATCGCTTGATCGCCCGCGAAGCGATCGCGGAATACATCGAGGCGTTCTACAATCCCACCCGACGGCACAGTCACCTAGGTGGCGTCAGTCCGGCAGCCTTCGAAGCCGCCGGTTTCAAGGCGCTAGGGTGTCCACGGAATGTTGGGAAGTCCAGGCCCACCCAATACAGGCATTCCGCGGGTCGCAATGTGTATGCGGAATTGGGTCGACATGGTTTTCCCTACTGCTCCGGCCGTTGAAGCGGCCCAAGTGCTAGGAAAGTTGATCAAGTACTTCGGAGCTGACTACCTTTATGGGCAGCGATGGTTTCTGGCATGCCTCCTCGCCGACACTGATTGACGCCTTTTGCTCTGTTCAAATCCCGGACCATCTGTGCGAACAGTACGGTTACGAACGCGGGTTAAGGATAAGATTCGGGCGGCAATGGCGAAAGAGTTTATAGAATCGACCTGGACCGGACTAAACAGCGCGCAGAGACGGACCATTTGCGCTGGGCGAAGAAACTGCCCAAGGAAATCAAGCGGGCCGATGCATCTGTCCTACGTTGTCCGCGCCAACACAGTGTTTCAATCCAGCATTTGCGGAGGCGGGACAAAATCCTTTGCCTGAGCGTTGAAATAGCGCCCGGTCTTCATCGCGCCAGCGAGTGTCGTGCGTAGACCCGTTCGCGTGTAAGCAGGCTTGTAGCCAGCTGCGGCATGCAGCATTCGGCGATTGTCCCAAAGCATCATGTCATGGGCTTTCCAGCGATGCGTGTATACGTGCCGCGGATCAAACAGGTGTCGGCAGAGCTCGATCAGCAACGCGTCACTGTCGGTCTTGCTTAAACCGATGAACTCGTCGACATACGTGGGACTCGGAAAAAGGCACTTCCGACCAGATTCTGGATGAGTGATGACCACTGGATGAATCACCGATGGGTAACGGGAGAGCGCATTCATACCGGTCTCCTCGGAGTCGACAGGGAACTCTTCCCGGGTTGCTGGCCGAACCTTTTTCCAAATGGCACCCGGCCCTGACTGCGTGAAGGGGCCGATCCGCAAGGTGGCTTTGAATTCGAGCGAGTCGACCCGCCGGCGCAACTCCAAGGGCATCGCCTCGTAAGCCTTTTGACTGTCCGCGAACAGTGTCTCCCCATCTTCGGGGGGAACTTCGGTCATACGTAGCAGCGCACCCTTGCAGATGTCGACGGTGTATGCGGTATCCCGATGCCAGGGTAGGACGCCGAGGCGCAGCTTGTCATCGTCATACACTTTGGCAACGCCACGGTTGCTGTTCTTGCCACCCAACTCAATCAGATAAGGCTCACCCTCAGCCCAGATCTCTGGCATAGGATGGCGCTCGAGTTCTCCGAAACAACGGCTCAGGGCAAAGTGTTGCTGCGTTGTCGGCGGTCTATCATTGCGAAATAGCAGGATTCCGTGCTCGAGCCATGCTGCATACAGAGCGGCACGCGCCGCTTCCGTCAAGGACCGTGTGATGTCAAGGCCGACGATTTCCGCACCCACCTGCATCGGTCGCACCGCAAACTCAGTATTCGTTGCCATTTTGTCTACCCCGTAATTCGACGCAGGACATCGGTATTTCCCGATCCACATCGTTTGTGCTACCCGGTCACGGAACGTATGCCTGGTGTGAACGTCACACGCAGATGCTTCATTCCGCGGTTCAGACTCGGAAACAATTCGACGCCTCCCTCGACTAGCCTATAGTCAGGCAGACGACTGAGGATCTGTTGAGCCATGACCTTCATTTCCACCAGAGCGAGCGACGCGCCGAGACAGCGGTGCGGTCCGGTACCGAAAGCCAGGTGATGATCGACCTTACGTTGAGGATCCAGCGTATCCGGATTCTCGAATGCCTCGGGGTCGTGGTTAGCAGCGAGCCAGCTCAACTGCACGACATCGCCTTTTTTGAACTTCTGTCCGCCTACCTCGACATCCTCGATTACGCCTCGCGAGTGCTGTGGAACAGGACTGATCAAGCGCAGCAGTTCCTTAACGACTTGCTCCGTGCGGTCGGGATGCTCGATCAGATAGCTGCGAAGAGTGTCCTGCTGAGCAATCATCTGCAGCATAAAACCGCCGCCGTTGGCCGTCGTATCAAGTCCCCCCAGAATCAATAGCAGTACGAGTCCTCGCCACTCATCCTTGGTGATCGGCCGGCCCTGTATTGCGAAATTTAGCATTTGACTTGCGATGTCCTGGCCCGGCTTGCGACGACGCAGCTCGTAGAGTTCCTCGGTATAGCCCGCGAGCTTGTGCATGAACTCAGGATCCGCCGTGGCCACCATTTGCGACGCCCAGCCCTGAATTTCGTGACGCCGCTCGAAGGGTAAGTCCAACAGTTCGCTAATCAACACCGCGGGCAATTCGTTGGTGAACTGCGTGACGAGGTCGGCTTCGCCCCGCTCTATGAAGGAGTCGATGGCCAAGTCGCAAATCTGTCGTATCTTGGGCTCGAGGCCCGCGGCCTGTTTGAGCGAGAAAAACTTGGCCAAAGGTAGGCGAAAGTCGCGGTGGCGCTCGCCATCATCTGTAATCATGCCCATCCGGAGAACTTCAAATGAAAACGGGAAGCCTGGTCCCGGACCGCGGTCAGGTGAGGATGTGAGGCACGGGCTCTTGGCCGCCGCGATGCAATCAGCGTAACGCGTGATCACGTAAAAACCCCCGTGTTGCTCACTGCGCCCGACGGGACATTGCGCTCGAAGCTCGGTGAGTATGCTGGCGGGATCTGCCGTAGCCGCCATTTCTAGATGATCATACTTCTCCCAAATCGGCTTATTGAGATGATCGCTCATGGTCGCGCTACCCCCCGCAATTGCCTTTTACGAAAAGCCGACGATGCCCTCGAGGGCCGCACATACTCGACCATCTCGAAGTCCACTTTCGAGCTCCCGCAGTCCGGACAGGTCCAACCTTTCGGAACATCGGTCCAACGCGTTCCCGGAGCAAGACCCGAATCCACGTCGCCTTCGGCCTCGTCATAGATCCAGCCACAATTGGTGCACATCCACGTCTTCATTATTTTTAATGGTTGCGCGCCGACCCTCGCGGAATCCAGACGAGATGGAGCGATCTGACCGACAGAACCATCCCGGATTCGATTTCCGCGTGCGTATTTGGTGCAATCGCGAAGTTCGGTATGCGCTTAAGCCACTCCTCGATGAACACCGTCAGCTCACGTCGAGCCAAATGCTGAGCAGGGCAAATGTGGGGTCCGCTGCCAAACGCGACGTGGCGTGGACGAGGGCGGTTGAAGTCGACGGTCAGAGGATCGTTGGAGACCGTCTCATCCAATCCGTAGAACAGGTTGGGTACCTGGATCATGTCACCCGCGCGCAGCTCAACGCCTTCGAGGCAAACATCCCGGGCGACCCGGCGAGCCGAATTTACGATGCCATGACGGCGGATAAGCTCTTCCACGGCATTTGGAATGAGCCGAGGGTCATCGATCAGTTGATGACAATGAATAGGATTCAACGCCAGGAAGCGCGCGAAGAAGCCAAGCATCCCCGCTACGGTATCAAGCCCGCCTAAGACCAGCCCTCGGCAGATTTCCAACGTCTCGCGCTCGGTGATCTTACGTCCGTCGATTTTCGCAGCAACCAACGTGCTGATGAGGTCGCCGCGCGGCTCGAGCTCGCGCGCACGTATTATATCGAGAACATACTGATCGAGATCTCGCATGGCCTGCTGGCGAATCTCGAGTGTTCCCCCGCGCGTCACCAGGCTGCCCCACGGTAGAATTCGTTCGCGGTCCTCCTGCGGAAGTCCGAAGAGCTCGCAGAACACGACCACCGGCATGACACTCGCAAATTCGGCGATGAATTCGCATTGACCCAATGGGGCGATCTTCTCGGTCAGCTCAATCGTGAGACGGCGAAGACCGGCCTCGATCCTACCGAGCGCCGTGGGCAATAAGGGGGGCATCACCAAGCTACGAAATGAGCGATGTGCCGGAGGGTCTAGATACGCTGGCAGCAGCCGCATGTCCGAGTCGGGCGCGGGGGGCAGAATGATCTCTGAATGCGAGAAATGGGAAAAGTCGTTCTGGACCGCCTTAATGCCGCTCGCGGAGACGACGACCCAATGTCCACCGTTTCGCGGCGTCCAGAAAATGCTGCCGGGTGCGTTAAGCTTAAGCGCGTAAAGCGCCTTGTGAGCGTCGTCCACAAATCCCTTTGGATGATAGAAATCGAAGTCAACCACCAACCCCGGAGGAACGTGTGGCGGAATGTTCACAGGAGAGCCCTTCACGACTAGTGTCCTACCTATGAGACGCGTCGCTGTTGGACTTAGGCAACCGTTTGACGTGTGGCGCCATCGCTCACTTCTCGCATATAGCCAGCCCTGCAACCAAGCTCATTAAGCGTTTCTTGTGCTGATTCGTCTGATTACTAGATATTCTAACCGCTGTTAGATGTCAATGGCGGGTGCCGCGAGCGAAGCCGGATGATGGTTGACACTATGTCCGCTGTGTGGAATATGTGGAAACCGAGACGGTCGGCTGGGGCGCACGTTATCGATCGGGCGGCGGTATAAGGTAGATTCGACAAAGCGGACAAGAGAGAGCAAGGTCTTCGGGGAACAGGAACGGCGGATCCAATCTCCAGTTTGGGGAGATAACCGTGCAAGCTGACCCTCCCGACAGCGCCACCTCTGAAGCGATGTCAAGTGATTGGCTGCGCTATGGTAATGACGCTGGTGGCACTTGCTACAGCGATGCAATCGTAGCCTATGCGCTGCCTGCGCGGACAGATTCACCGGTAAAGATCAGGGCTCGTGTATCTTTGACGCCTGCGGCGTACACATTCAACTTTCCAACATACGGTCGCGGATGCTGGCGATGTCTTGCTCACTGACTGACAGCGCGCATTGCAGATAGCCGTCGACGGATCCAAATTCGCCATCGATGGCAGCCAGGGCGGCTTCGAGATACGCGGGGTCCGCACGCAGGAATGGGGCCCGGACTTCGGGGAGAAGTCCGGCGATCCAGTGACTGGGTCCATCGAGACCCGCGCCCGCGCTGCCGCTGGTCATGACATGCCTCTCGAGATCGACCGCTTTATCGGTGAGAGCAAAATCCCCAAGTATGTCCTCTCGAGATATACCAAGCGACAAAAGAAGCAATGCGGCCGCAACCCCGGTGCGATCCTTGCCCGCCGCGCACCCGAAGATCAACGGTGCGCGCCCGCCCGCAATGCTTCTAAAAAGGCCGGCATAGAGCTGCGTGAGGTGCATCGGCATGGCGCGATACAGTTGGAGCATCGATTGCTCGGCAGACTGAGGCGATGGAGGCGTGCGACTGAAAAATGCTCGCACACTTACCGGCGATGCATCGTAATCCCACGACAGGTACCGAACGCCTTCACCCAGCGGTGGGGCGGGTTCGCGCTGTCGTTCTGGATGCGTTCGGAAGTCGCAGACTGTTCGGATTCCAAGCGTGCATAGCTGAGAAAGACCCGTGGATGTCAAGTTCGTAAGCGCGCCGGATCGGAAAAGTACTCCCCAGCGAACGCGCTTGCCACCCTCCGCCACGTAGCCGCCGAGGTCACGAAGATTAAAGCTACCGTCGACTGGGAGAATGCGATTCACAGGCACTTCAGAGGGGCGATTGACACGGTGCTGACTTCAGCCCGACGAACGGCAGCAGCGGCCTGTTCGCCAGCGATTCGTCCGAACGTGACCGCATTGCCAACTCCCATCCCTCCACCCGAGTAGCGAGTTCCTTGAACGCACCCTACCGTCTCGCCCGCGGCAAACAAGCCAGGGATTGGGCGGCCGTGAAGATCGCGAACGCGAGCTCGTACATCGATATCGAGGCCTGCGCTGGTTTGTCCGATGAAAGAGGCGCGAACCTCGACCGCGTAATACGGTGGAGTCTCGATTGGAAAGTAGGCTGGCGCCACTTTCCAAGGTCATGACGTAGTCGAACATGGCCTCCGGACTGTCGACGATGCCCAGATCCTTCTGCACGCTGGTTCCGGCCGCATAGACCACCCCGTCGCTCAGCGCAGTGGCTCCGCCGAGCTTCTTGTCGGCTTCCAGAATGAGCACCTTCGCCCCCGCTTCGTGCGCAAAGAGAGCGGCCGTCATGCCCGCGCCGCCACCGCCCACCACGATGACATCGTAGTCTAGATCCGACATTGGAGCGACGACTGCCCGGTTCCTAAGCGCCCGACAAGGTCCGACGCCCCGGCCACTGGATATAGGCTTTGCTCTGTACCACATCGACCGCGCCCATGCGGCAAGCCTCGCGGTCCAAAAAACGCGCCTCATCCTCCGCAAGGATTCGTCGAATCTCCGGGTCTTCTAAAATCCTGATCATCTCCTGCAGCGAATGCTCGTCTTGGAGCACCATTTCACCTATCGCGTCATAGGCGCAGCCAAAGCTGCGCTGCGGAGCCAGATTGTTACCTTCCGGCCCTTCCCGAAATGGACTCATCGCTTTGATATAGTACCTTCGATATTCCAAAAACAAATGTCCGAAATATTTGAGCCCTAACTGCGAGTGGCTCGTTTCATAGTGTTTTCGGAATTCCTCATCCGACATACCGTGACGTTTGACGAGTAGTACAAGGATCGTGATCATCGGTGTCGTCCGAGGCGCGATAACTTCACCGAATCGGGGTAACGGCGATGGGGGCAGGTAACGTACGAGTGAGAGGTGTAAGTTGCGCCCGCGCCGTTCGGCAGCTCGACCCGGCTGCTGTTGGAGGATGCGCCAATTCGACCCAGGAACATGAGCCGCTCACTTTCTAACAGGCATTAGAAGCTATTATAGGACCGATTCGCTGTCAAGCGAAGGGCTACAGCGGTGCGCGATTTCCCGCGTCGACTAGCCTACCGTGCGCTCAATATTCTCTGGGCGACCGCGCCTCGGCCGGAAGGAGAGCCTGGGCGTCGCGCACGGGATCATTCCCGTCCCAGGTGCTGGCGGCGCGCTCCATTAAATTGAAGAAATCCCTGATGGAAGGGTGGCTGAGCTGCATCAAGAGCGGATCCTCACCGCTGCGTGGCTCGACGTAGATTTCGTAGGCCTTGCCTGTAGGGTCAATAAACTCCTGCACGATCTCGAATGTCTGTCCCCGAGAGGCGGCGAGTGCCAGGCTCTGGTCGAAGTCTTCACTGAAGAATGCGATGTGGTGTAGCCCGCCGGCAGGATGCCGCTCTATGAAATCGTTATATGCGGATGGCGTCTTGTCATGTTGTTCCAGGATCTCGTATTGGATTCCGCCACTGTATAATAACGCTGCGCTGATTAGTGGGTCGTATCGCTCGCCGCGATACCGCGCGGCGGGCCGAATGCGGTCCAGCTTAAAGATTGGGCCGACGCCATTAGCCACGAATTTGTCGATGGCGACAGACATGTCAGGAACCACGAATGCCACCTGGCAAGAGCTACCAAAATATCGGCTCATCTAAATTTCTCCCGGGCATTGTGCCGCGTGTTAAGTCGAGGTCTCCGGGCTAGCGAGCGATCGAGCCGCACTCAGCTCTTGCTGGGCCCTCTCGCGCTCGCTCTCAAGCCACCCTTGTTCGTCAAGCAGTTCTCCTCGTCCCGCAATGATCAGTTTATCGAGCGCCGCGATCTCGACTTCGAGCGCTCCCGCGTGATGAGGTGTGATCCGTCGCACCACGTCCGTGAAATGCAAAGCGTGTAGTGAACGGCCCGCATCGACATGATCCCGTGCACGCGCGACGAGCGCGTCTGCGCCGGCGAGCTCAACCAAATCCGCCCATATCGCCGAGGGCGGAACGGCGTAGAGTTCAGTGGTCGACTCCTGTCGAAACCAACCCGTAACCTCCTCCCATGCGGCGCGCACATACCAAGACACCGGTCCTCGGCCCGGCTCGTGCGCAAGCTCGGACGGCAACTTTATCTGCGACATCAACGTAAAGAGGTCTTTACCGTCACACATTCCGTCGAGGGTCTCGTTCCAAATGAATTGTGTCGCGTCGCGCAATTGTTGGAGATATCGCTGAACACGCTCCTCTCCTCTAATGGGTTCTCCATGACCCGTGATCACCGTTATGGGTCGCAACGCGAGGAGCTTGTCCATGTCTTGAGTGAATCGAACCAAGCTCCGATCTCGGTCGCCGCGCAATGTGTAGAAATGCGGTAACGACCCCTGTAATGCCCCCATGAGGTTGCCGGTGAACAACGTTCTCTCGCCGGGCAGCCATACGACCGCGCTGTCGATCGTCTCCCCGGACGGCGTCGAATGCACCTCATAATCCGTTGAGCCCACTCGGAATCGATAGCTCTCGGCAAAATAGATGGGGCTTACTACCGGCTCGACTCCCTTATTCCATGTCGCGCGTTGCTCCTTTGAGGTAAGCGAAGCGAGGACCCGGTGAAGCCGGCGCGCGTAAAAGCGTCCAAGCCTCACTTTTTCCTTTGCGCACCACTCGAAGTCCCTTTGGCACACCGTGATCGTGTCCGCGCCGACGAAAGCCGGCCATCCGCCGTAATGGTCCGGATGGCTCTGGGTGATCACGATTACCTTCGGCGCGATCGGCCGCCCCAGCGCCTGCTCAAAGCGCTCGCGATGTCGTGGGCCCTCTTCGGGCATCCCCGTGTTTATGACGACGTCTCCGCGCTGGTCCGCGATCAAGTAGCTGTAAGAGATGCCCCGAGACATGAAGATCCGGTCCGCGATTCGCTGAGCGGAATCTGTCGGGTCCCACCTGACGAGCTCGACCATTCGATGGTTCTTTGCCGCGTATTTCTCTGTCATCCGAAGGTTTTCACGCATGAGGGCTAATCCAGGCGCACTTCCGCTTTTGCCGGGAATCGATCCAGATAAAATCGAAATTCTTGCCGAAGCTCAGCTGCGCTGATGCCGAAATCGCGGCGAAGGTTATAGACGACTTTCCCATGCGCGCCCTCGGGGTTATCCACGACATATTGATGCAGCAACTGTCGAGTCTCCTGAGTCAGGGATAGGCCAGCACACTTATAGATCTCATCGAGCGCGCCGTCCGGATTCTTGGTCCAGACATCATAGTAAAGGTCGATGCTCTGTGAAGCCGGCAATGCCGACCGTTGCTCGACGCAGCGCGTCAGGAGTTTCTTATACCGATCTATCCAGTAATTAGCCCGTTGAGGCAAGTTGACCGACTTGCGGTGCAAGCGATCGTAGTAGCAGGTCGCCGTGATTGCTGACTGAATGGACGCCACCGGGTCTCGGTGGGTGAGCACGAAGGCGCCCTGCGGAAACGTTTTCCTGAGAACGCACAATTGCTCCATGTGTTGCGGACACTTGATGACCCAACGCCTGGGCCCGCTGAGGAAACTCAGCACTTGCATTACCTTTCGCAGATAGGCATAGGTACTGGTCTGATCGTGGGAAAGGTAGTAGTCCCGCCAGCGCGGAACATAGGCGAGCCACTCCAGCAGATAGGATGAGAAATCCAGTCCCTGGAGCTCAATGTCCTCACTGATGTGGTCCGTGCTGAACTCGTGCATCGCTGCCATGTGAGGAAGCAGACGATCGTACAACTCCCAGCCGGCTTGCGCCCGCCTCCATCGGGGATTCGAGTCGACTTCCGTCGGGCTGTCGGCGTCCGTGGGTATCGGGGCGATCGCCTCCCACCACGGTAAGGAGCGCAATCGCTTATCTGCGCTCAGCACACTCACTAGGTGAGTGGTTCCGGACCTCGGGAGACCCGTCACGATGATCGGGTCTCGCATCTCTATCTGGAGAATTTCCGGATGGCGTTTCACGAGATCTTCGAGGCGCAGCCGATACTTGGCAAAGCGGCTCCACATGTGGAGGAGATCAGCTCGGCGCATCTCGTGAATCTCGGCGTCCTCGTCTATTGCCTCGATCATGACTTGCAAGCGGCCGACGAAATCTTCCGCGCCAAAATCATCGAGACCAGTCTCCGCTCGCGCCGCCGTAAGGATGGCGTCGACACTCAGCGCCACGGGGTTCGCTTCAGCTTGCGCTCGTGCCCTTTCCTGGCCTCGGCTCAGGACCGGTCGATTCAAGTCCGTGATATCGATAAGCCCGGCAGTGTGCATCGACTCATTTCCCCAAAAGGGCCTGTGCTCTCAAGCAGGCGTTTACAGGTAACTCGCTAGCCATCCACCATCAATCGTCAGCACGTCGCCTGTGTGATGCCGCGCACCGGGGCTTGCGAGATAGACGGCGGCCGCCTCGAGATCCTCAGTCTCCGCAACCCTTTTCAAAGGCGTGCGCTTCGCAATGAAATCGACCAACTCTTGGGAGACGGCGATTTCTGTTCGGGTATAGCCCGGCGAGATCATGTTGATTCTGATTCCGTGCTCGGAAAGTTCGGCAACCATGCAACGCATCATGGCCGCCAGGCCCGCCTTAGCCGCCGCGTAGTGCTCCAAGCCCTTCATGCCTGCCGAGATCAGGCCGCTGCCGCAAAGGATAATGGAGTTGTTACGGAACCCGTCCGCTGCTGACTTGACCATATGGCGGGCTGCCTCGCGCAAAGTGTAGAACCCGCCGGTCAGAGCAACCTCTATTTGTGCGCTCCATTGGGCACTTGTCATATTCAGAAAACTGGATGCCGGATTGCTGAAGCCCGCATTCTGTATTACACAGTTGATGCGTCCCATCATTTCGACGGCCGACGCGAACCCACGAACCACTTGGTGCTCGTCTGTCACGTCCACCTTCTGACGAGCGACCGTCGCTCCTAAGGCCCGCAATGTCTCCGCCGCCCGTTCGCTCTTGGCTTCGTCCCTTCCCCAGATGACGACATTCGCCCCGTGGCGCGCGAGCCCGCGCGCGTAAGCGAGACCAAGACCACTATTGCCCCCGGTTACCAACGCCGTAGTACCGCGTAGGTCGAACAGATTCGAGCGAGCACGAGTCTCGACGAGGCACCTGTCTTCCACCTGAGCTCCTATTTCGGGTGACCAGCTCTTAGCACCGATGTCCCTCCCTAAGTCGCGCGCTCCCGAAAAGCGTTGTGCGCGGGCTGGTTAGTAGGCTAGCTGGAACCAATTTCTACGCCTCTTTCCGGTCGACCGCAACTATTTTATAACGCGTGTTAGACTATGATGGCTGCCGTACTCGACCGCATCAGCAGGACAAGAGACTTCGGCAGGAACGAATGCTGCAAGGGCTACTACTATGGATCATTGCCAGTGAAAGGGGTTGCCATGGCTTTTGAGACCTTACTGCTCGACCGTGCATCTAACGGCGTCGCAACACTCACCCTCAACCGCCCCGATAGCATGAATGCCTTTACCCTCAAGATGGCCGAAGAGGTTCGCTCGGTTTGGCTCTCGCTGCGAGAAGACAAGTCTGTCCGAACGGTTGTGCTTCGCGCCGCGGAGGGCCGGGCCTTTTGCACCGGCGTCGATGTCGCCGAGATGTGGCCGCAACCCTTAGACCGTCCGTTCGATTTCGAAGATCCCGGCGAATTCCTTGGTCCGAAATCGAATAAGCTTTGGAAACCCGTGGTGGCGGCCGTTCATGGACTCGCAGCGGGTGGCGCGTTCTATTTTCTCAATGAGTGCGACATCGTCATTTGCTCCGACGACGCGCAATTCTTTGATCCTCACGTCACTTTCGGCATGGTGGCTGCCGTTGAGCCGATCGGCGCGTTGCATGCCATGCCCTATCAAGAGGTCATGCGGATGGCATTGATGGGGAACGATGAGCGGATCAGCGCCCAAACGGCCTTGCGGATTAGTTTGGTAACCGAAGTTACAGAGCGTGACAAGCTCTGGGGCCGCGCGGCGGAGATTGCTGCGAGCCTCGCAGCGAAATCCGCCGTGGCAGTGCAAGGAACGGTCAAGGCTATTTGGGAGGCGCTCGACGTGCCTCGGACGGCCGCGGTCGCGCGTGCTGCTGGATATACACAGATTGGGAATCCCATCGAGGACGGCAAAGTGGCACGCGTTCAGCCTCCCAAGGTGAAATGGCGTGCTCGCTAAATGGGCGGCGCAACCTCGGTGCGGTGCCACTGATCAGCAAACCAATTTGAATTCAATCGGACCGATAAGAGCGCGGCAGACCCAAGACCGCGGTCCGCGATGACGTTGGGCATCGTTTGTCTGGCCCCCCTGCTATCGTCCAGTTCCAGGCGGCAAGATAGTCGAACGTTCAGTGGCCGCCCCGGCACGCCACTGGTCGGAATGCCTGAGCGAATTAGCTGACTCCGCAAGCCATTCACACGGGCCAAAAGGCCCCGTAACCTTTGCAGTAAGACGGCAAAGTGCAGCTTGGCTAAACAGGAGTTGCCGCCTCGGTGTGGGGATCCATCCGCTCCAGCAACTCCATCGGTGTAAATGCGGACAAACGAACGGCGGTTCTCATCGCCGAGCGACCAGGATGTTCTTCTGAAGGGATGAGGAGCTTAGGCCGCCACGCGCGCGACCCTCATACGCGCTCTCGACACTCTCGCATTGAGCTGAATTCAGTCTTATGTTTCGCACCACTGTTGCCACCTATCTCGATATGCGAAAATGGAGCGGGTCTCAGCAATGGCAAGAAAATGTCAACAAGTCGGACTCCGACGACGCCGGAAGAGCGTCTGGATCGACTCGAATCGCTCGAGCAGATCCGTCAACTGCCGCACCGGTATGCCCTGGCCGTGGATACGCGTGCCCTGGATTCGCTGGTTCAATTGTTCGTTGACGACGTGCAAGTGAGTCGCGATCTGCGGGGCAGGGAGCCTCTCAAGACCTGGTTTGCGGAGGCATTATCCCGCTTCGGCGATACTATCCATTTCGTGGGCAACCACGTGATCGGCCTGAATTCACCGACCCAGGCGAGCGGTGTCGTGACCTGCAGGGATGAATTGGAAGTCGGCGCCGAATGGCGGGTCGGATTCATTCAATATTGGGACAAATACTTACGGCGAAACGGGCGCTGGTATTTCGAACGGCGTAAGTTGCATTAATCCGCTGGAAAGGCTCAACGCCGAGGTCAAGCGGCGCACCGAGGTCGTGGGCATCTTCCCGAACGACGCAGCCATCACGCGGCTCGTAGGAGCGTTATTGCTCGAGCAGAACGATGAGTGGCAACTGCAACGCCGATACATGCAACTTGAAGGCTTACAGGCTCTCAGCGACAATCAGCTCGCTCGGTTGTCCGCAGTCGTCAACTGAGCATGAGTTCAATCGAGCCAAGACTCACGACTCATACACCACGCGCCGGGACACAATCAGGCGATATTTACAAAAGCACATGCCGTGTGTGTATATCAAGATATCTAGTTATATGTTTTTGATGTAATGTGGCGTTTAGATCCAAGCGTGGCGCAATAACTCGCCCAGATCGACGAATTGATTTCTCTTGATGAAATCCGTTAATGTAACTAGGTATCTCGTTAGGCACGCTTTCGTAAAATGCTGCAATGCGGCTCGAAACTTTCAAATTGACCCCTCGGATCGGAACCGAGATCGAAGCTGATGCGAAAACTTTGCTAAGTGGCGGTTCCGTAGCAGTCGAGATTCGCGCATTGCTCGAAGAACGCGAGGTCATCGTGGTACGAGATCTTCATTTCACCGACGAGCAGCAGCTCGCCTTTGCCAAGACGCTGGGCGTGGTCCGCTTCGGCAACGTCGTTGCAGTGTCTTCAGGCTTGCACCACGCAGCCTATCGGCACAATTGGAGAAGGCGTGATCTGTTGATGTGGGATAACCCAGGCACCGTGCATCGCGTGCTGGGATATGACATGGAGTGCGACCGTCAGTTGCATCGGGTCACACTCGAGGGTGAGGAAGCGTCGCGGGCAGCGGCTTAAACGAACAGATGAACTTCTTCGCCGACAAGGTCATGCGGAGACTTAAGAGCTGATCGAGCTTCAGCGGGCTCAAGCAACCGAGCCGCGCAGAAGTCGTTAAGTTACTGAGGAAAATATAATGACAGACATCAGGGGACGTAATGCCGTAGTTACCGGAGGCGGCAGCGGTATCGGCATGGCTTTAGCAAAGGCGCTCGCCAAGGACGGCGTGGCTGTCGCCGTCGCCGACATCATCCTCCCCAATGCCGAGAAGGTAGCGGCGGAAATCTGTGCGGACGGAGGCAACGCAATCGCAGTTCACTGCGATGTTTGCGAGCGCGAGTCGATTGAGAGTATGAAACAGGAGGCGCAGCGCGCACTGGGGCCTATTTCCCTGCTCGTGGCCAATGCTGGGGCGACATGCTTCGAGCGCCTGACCGACATGTCCAATGCTGACGTGGATTGGATTATTCATGTGAATCTCATGGGTACGGCGCAGACTATTCAAGCCTTCTTGCCCGACATGATCGCGCGCGGCCAGGGAGGGCACATCGTGGCCACCGCATCGACCGCCGGTTTGATTCCGGGATGGGTTCCATACCACGCGCCGTATTCAGCCGCGAAACTCGGCACCATCGGCATGATGCTCAATCTGGCCATCGAGCTGAAAGAACATCAGATTGGCACCACGATCTATTGTCCTGGTGGCGTCGCGACGGGGATGAAGGACAACAATGAACGCTATCGACCCAATCGGTTCGGTGGCCCGGGGCCGGGCCCTGTAAGGGTGCCCAAAGACTGGATTAGCCAAAACCTGGTTTTCCTTTCGCCAGAAGCCGTAGCGCCAATGGTGCTGCGCGGGGTCAAAAACAACCGACGCTTGGTCATCGACCACTCCGATCAACGACAAGCGTGGGTCGAAACCTACCAAAACCTCGTCCTAGAAGCTTTCGACGACGCGTTGGAGTATGAAAAGTCTTCAGCGACAGCCGCGTCTTGAACCAATCTGCTATTGGGGTGTGTATGAGCGTCATTGAAAAAAAACGCCATGCTCGTCGAAGGGCGCCAGAAATACCTTCGCTCGCTCAATGCTGGCGATAGCGCAACCGGAGCAGGAGTGCTCAGTAAGTCCCATCTCACAAACGGCCGAACTTTCCGGTTCTACTCCGACGTATCTGCGTGAACTGCGCACCAATTGTCGATTGTTTGCCGCCGCCAGCATTGGCCTAGGCTTCGGTCAACAACTCACCAATTATCTCGGCAGCATATTTGCGCCGCATCTGCTCGAGGAGTTCAGATGGGCTAGATCAAGGCGTTTCATTGTTGACGATGTTGAATCCCTTATAATGAAGCCTGGCTCGAGAATTTGGTCAGCGGCGCCCAGTGCGCTGGTGGTGTAGGTGCGGACACTGTCTTCTCTTCTCGTGAGCCGCGTTGCTCATGACCTTCGTAAACACGCCTTCGCGGTTGCCCCGGGTACGTTTCTCGGCAGCGAGGCCGATCTCGTCCAGCAGTTCGAGGTCAGCCGTCCTACGTTTCGTCAAGCGGCGAAGATACTCGAGGCCGAACAGCTCCTTGTCGTGAAAACCGGCATCGGCGGCGGCTTTTACGTCCGGCAGCCTGACATTGCCGCAGTGGCGCACATGACGAGTGTCTATCTACAATCGCGGCATACGACGGTGGAGCAGGTGGTAACCATTTTTGTGGCACTCTATGCGATCGTCGCCAGGGCCGCCGCATCGCGACGCACCGAGGATATGGTGCTCGCCGGGGTTGTGGAGTTCGCAGAGTGGGACACGGACACCGCGACCGAGCAGATGGATTGGAAGACCTACGTCGAAGGCCAAGTGAAGCTCGTGGAACTGCTCGCCGACTTGAGCGGCAATCCACTCATGAAGCTTTTTTTTAGCATCACCCGCGAAATTCTTACCCCTTACATCTTGGAACGGGTGACGCCACCCAACGCGGATCAGATCGCAGGCATTCGCGTCACGCGCGCGAAGCTCATGGACGCAATTCGCGATGGCGACCCCGACATGGCGGAAATGCTGGCACGACGCTATGTGGCTGAAGCCGGGAGCTGGATTTCATTCAAGAACACGCTGGAATGACAAGCACCTAACCGAATTTATTTGGCGCGTTCGAGGATCAACGACCTCGCGCAGTGATCGGGAATGGCAGCTAACAGGCGACGATTTCGTGACCATGAACTTCGCCTTGTGGCCGAACTCTGCCTTTTGCCGCTCAGTCCTAGGCGCTCCTCGAGAACTCTACCTCGGTTTCTGAGACGACAATCGTCGGCGAGTAGTAGACGAGAAGAGAAGGTTTGCTGCGTTTGTGGGTCAGTTCGAGTGAAAGGCCGGATAGCCTAACGGCGGCTGGTTGATTCAACATCGCTCCACGATGAGCGATAGCACGCACCTGATGACCTGGGTCACACGCGAGACGAAAGAGCGTTTCTCGTCCATGGCCCATCACCAGGGGTTGTCTGAATCGGCGCTCCTGAAGCGATTGGTGCTGGCGTCCCTCGCCTCGACGCATATCCAATCGCCGCCTTCTCTGGAGCCCTTGAAGCCCATTGGCGCGAGCGGACGGTTATCGATCCGATTGCGTTGTGACGATCTATTACTGCTGCACGAGCGGGCCAAGGCGCGGGCGATGCCGACGAGCACGTACGTTTCGCTCTTGACACGCTCTCACTTGCGCCGGTTGACACCGCTGCCGAGCGCCGAGCTTGATGCATTGAAGCAGGCGGTTGCCGAGATGAGTGCGATTGGCCGGAACTTGAATCAAATCGCCCGCGCGCTGAACCAGGGCGAGTACCCGTCGGGTCCGAACAAGACCGATCTGTACGCAATGCTGCGCGGCTGTATAGGTCTACGCGATGCGATCAAGTCGTTTATTAACGCGAATCTCAAGAGCTGGGCAGCTGGATATGAAAAAACGTCTGATTGACCTTCGCGGATTTGAATCGCCCCTGCTGGACATTGTCAGTCTCGGTCGCGTTGCCCCGCGAGTGTTCAGCGCCGTGCAACGCCAACAAGTTGCCCGAACCGTCGGTAGACACCCTGAGGTGATCGTGAAGGTGTCTGGCGGGGCCCGCACTCTGGGTGGTGTGGAGCAGCACGTGGCCTACATCGGCCGCAATGGCGAGCTCGCCGTCGAGTTAGATACGGGCGAGGGTCTGCAGGAGAGGCATTTTGAGCGATCGTTGGTCCTGGAATGGAACTTGGACCTCGAGGCGCAAGAGCGTCAGAATGCGCATCGCATTCGGGAGGGCCGCAAGCCATCCAAGCTCGTCCACAACTTAATTTTCTCGATGCCGCCGGGGACGCCGGCGAGTAAGGTGCTGCGCGCCGTCAAGATCCTGGCTGCCAACGAATTTGAATTGAAGCATCGCTACGCAATGGTCCTGCACGCCGATGAGCCGCATCCGCACGTGCATGTCGTGGTTAAAGCGGTGAGCGAGCAGGGAGTGCGGCTCAATATTCGAAAAGCGACGCTACGCAACTGGCGGCGACAGTTTGCGGAGAACCTGCGGCAACTCGGCGTCGCCGCCAACGCGACGGAGCGGGCGGTACGTGGGCAATCCAGATCCGGGGCACCGGATGGCATCTATCGCGCCGATCGGCGTCACGAGTCAACCGTCGTCCGTGCCATCGAGAAGGCCCTTATCGCGGAGAGGGCTCAGGGCTCGTTCAAGCCGGAGCCGGGTAGGGCAACCTTGATCCGAACGCGGCAATCCGTCGTCGACGGTTGG
>Ga0302326_10002586_pt1 | contig 43862 bp, 41 predicted proteins | sample Palsa_T0_3_FD_202264 | JGI IMG/M metagenome (GOLD analysis project Ga0302326, IMG submission 202264) | Peat permafrost microbial communities from Stordalen Mire near Abisko, Sweden - Palsa_T0_3 | ecosystem: Environmental > Terrestrial > Soil > Palsa > Peat permafrost | place: Sweden: Abisko...
CGGTCGGTGCCGGAGGCCCTCCGGCACTACCAGGAGGCGATCCGCCTCAAGCCCGACTATGTCGAGGCGCGCAACAACCTGGCCAACGACCTGCAGAGGGCCGGCCGCCTGCCGGAGGCCCTGGCTCAGTTCGGGGAGGCGGTGCGGCTCCGGCCCGCCGAAGCCGAGGCCCGGTACAACCTGGGCAATGCCCTCTATGCGTCCGGCCGGGCCGCGGCCGCGGCCGAATCCTACCGGGAGGCGATCCGCCTCCGGCCGGGCTACGCGGAAGCGCACACGAATCTCGGGGTCGCGCTCTTTGCGCTCGGCCGGACCGAGGAGGCGATCGCCGAGTACGGCGCCGCCGTCCGCCTCGATCCCATGTATCCTGCTGCTCAATACGATTGGGGCAACGCGCTGGCCGAGACGGGCCGGGGTCCCCAGGCGATCGGGCACTACGAGGCGGCGCTCCGCCTCGATCCGCGGCATGACGGGGCGCAGGCCAATCTGGGCAACGCGCTGGCGGCCACCGGCCAGCTGGCGGCGGCGATCGGGCATTACGAGGCCGCGCTCGCGCTCCGGCCGGACAATCCCCGGGTGCGGTACAACCTGGGCAATGCCCTGCTGGCGTCCGGCCGGGCGGCCGAGGCGGCGGAACAGTACGGGGCGGCCTTGCGCCTGCAGCCCGATTTTGCCGCCGCGCGCGCCGCCCTCGACCGCCTGCGCGGAGCGGCGCCGGGCACCGGAGCCTTGTAGTCCGGGGGAGCCCGCGCCCACCATCGTGCCAGCCATGGAGATTGCGGAGAAAAAGGGGCCGGCCACGCCGATCCTGGCGGGTGCGCTCATCGCGCTCGCGGGGCTGGTCGTCTATGGCGGCACGTTTTCCGCGCCCTTTGTCTTCGATGCCGCGCCGATCGTGACCAGGTATCCCAGCATTCGCCATCTGTGGCCGCTGTGGGATGCGCTGCGCCCGCCGCACGACGGGTCGACCGTGGAGGGGAGGCCGATGCTCAACTTCTCGCTGGCGCTCAGCTACGCGCTCAGCGGCACCCGGCCCTGGGCCTACCATGCGATGAACGTGGCGATCCATCTGCTCGCCGGACTGGCGCTGTTCGGCATCGTGCGCCGCACCCTGCGCCGCGGGACGGGGGATCCCGCCGCCGCTGCGCGCGCGCTCGCCCTGGCCGCGACCATCGCGCTGCTTTGGACCGTCCATCCTCTCCAGACCGAATCGGTCACCTACATCATCCAGCGCGCTGAATCCCTCATGGGATTGTTCTATCTGCTGACGCTTTATGGCTTTGTCCGAGGGATTGGGGGGCATGACGGCGGGCGGCCCTCCTTCGCCAAGGCTTCCTCCTTCGCCGAGGCTTCGGCGGACCTGTCGGCGGGCGAAAAGGCAGCCAGACGTGCGTCCTCTTGTTGGTTCGGACTTTCTTGGCTGGCATGCCTTTTCGGCATGGCGACCAAGGAGGTGATGGTCTCCGCCCCGCTCATGGTCCTCCTCTATGATCGGACGTTCGTGGCCGGCAGCTTTCGGGAGGCATGGCGGCGGCGGCGGGGAGTGCACCTGGCGCTGGCCTCCACGTGGATCCTCCTGGGCTGGCTGGCGATCGGGACCGGCAGCCGCAGCGGCACCGCGGGCCTTGGGGCCAATCTGCCGTGGTCCGACTACGTGGCGACTCAAGCCTATGCCAGCGTCCGCTATTTGCGGCTGGCGCTCTGGCCGCATCCGCTGGTGTTTGATTACGGGACGGTGGTGGCCACCGGGGTGCCGGCGCTCCTTCCCTCCGTGCTGGTGCTCGCGATCCTGATCGGAGGAACGCTCATCGCGCTGTGGCGCGGATGGGCGGCCGGCTTTCTTGGGGCATGGTTCTTTGCGATCCTGGCCCCGACGGCGCTGGTGCCGGTCGCGACCCAGACGATCGCGGAACACCGGATGTACCTGCCGCTGGCGGCCGTGCTGGCGGCGCTCGTGCTCGGGGTGGAGGGGCTCGGCGAGCGCTTCCAGGAAGGGGCGCGGCGCAGGGCCGCCTTGCGGGCGGTCCTGGCCGGGGGCCTGGTCCTGGCCGCCGGCTACGGGACCATGACCGTCCGCCGCAACGCTGTCTACGGCAGCGAGGCCGCCCTTTGGTCCGATACCGTCGCCCAATGGCCGCGCAACGCGCGCGCCCATGCCCAGCTCGGCAATGCGCTCTACCGGTCGGGCCGGGTGGCCGAGGCGGCCGGGCAATTCCGGCTAGCCTTGGCGCTGCAACCCTCCGGCAACGCCGATGCGCACTATGATCTCGGCAATTGCCTGATGCAGGAGGGACGGCTGCCGGAGGCCACCGCGCACTTCGAGGAAGCGGTGCGCCTCGATCCGGGAAATTCGGATTTTCACAACAACCTCGGCAATGCGCTGGCCGCGTCGCTCCGGCTCGCGGATGCCATGCGGGAATATCGAGCGGCGCTGCAGGCCGATCCCGGCAACGCCCTCGCGAGGTCCAACCTCGCCGTCGCCTATTTCAATTCGGGCAACGTTATGGCCCAGACGGGGCGGATGCCCGACGCGATCGGCCTATATGAGGAGGCGTTGCGTCTCCATCCCGCCTATCCGGAGGCGGAGGACAACCTGGGCAATGCCTTGCTGCAGAATGGGCGCGTCGCGGAGGCCATCGACCACTACCGGGCGGCGCTGCGACTCAGGCCCGATTATCCCCGAGCCCGCGCCAATCTCGACAACGCCACGCGGCAGCTGCGGCCGGCCGATTCCCCTTAGCTCCTGCCGGAGCCTTGTACTCCGGGGGAACTCTTTCCATAACCGGAGCACATGTCGGACAGACCAGGAACGGGACGGGCGGTCCTGGCCGGCGCCCTTATCGCCGGCGCGGTTCTCGCCGCGTACGCCCGCACCTTCTCCGCCCCGTTCGTCTTCGACGCCGCGGCGATCGTCGGGAACAATTCCACGATCCGCCATCTGGGAAGCGCGCTGTTTCCCCCGCACGACGGCTCGACCGTGGATGGCCGGCCGCTGGTCAACTTCTCCCTGGGCGTCAATTACGCGATCAGCGGGACGCGGGTCTGGAGCTACCACGCGGCCAACGTCGCCATCCACATCCTGGCCGCCTGGGTGCTGTACGGCATCGTGCGCCGGACCGTTCGCGGCTCGGCCGGAGGCGCTTTTGCGACGGCCGTGGCCGTGGCCCTGCTCTGGGCCCTGCATCCTCTCCAGACCGAATCGGTCACCTACATCGCCCAGCGCGCTGAATCGCTCATGGGGTTGTTCTATCTGCTGACTCTCTATTGTTTCGTCAGGGGGGCCGAGGTAGCGCGCCTTGTCCCCAAGGCGCCAGCTCTCCGACCGCGCAATGATTCGGACCGGCTGGTTGGGGACAAGCAGCCCTACCTCGCTCGGCCCTACGGCGCGAATCGAGACGCAGTCCGGCGACGGCGCTGGTTTATGCTGGCGGTGGTCGCCTGCCTCCTCGGGATGGCCACCAAGGAGACAATGGTTTCCGCGCCGCTCATGGTCCTCCTCTTTGACCGGACCTTCGTCGCCGGAAGCTTTCGGGAGGCGTGGGAGCGGCGCCGGACCTTCTACCTGGCGCTGGCGACGACCTGGGTTCCGCTCGGTTGCCTCGTGCTGGGTTCGGCCAGCCGTCACGGCACGGCTGGATTCGGCGTTGACCTGCGCTGGTCGGATTACGCGCTGACCCAGGTCTATGCTGTCGTCCACTATGTCCGGTTGGCGCTTTGGCCCTCGCCGCTGGTCTTCGACTACGGCACGGGCGTCCTGGCACCGGGGAAACTGATTTTTCCGGCGATCGCGCTCCTCGTCCTGCTCGGCGGAACGATGGCGGGCCTCTGCGCCCGGAGCGCGAATGCGAGAACGGCGGGCTTTCTGGGCGCCTGGTTCTTCGCGATCCTGGCCCCGACCTCCCTGGTTCCCGTGGCCACACAGACGATCGCGGAGCACCGGATGTACCTCCCCTTGGCGGCCGTGGTCGCGGCTCTCGTCCTGGCCCTTGGCCACGCCCTGGCCCGGCCGATCGCGGCTGCCGTCCTGGCCTGCGCGGCAGCCGCCGGCCTGGGGGCGGCGACGGCCGCCCGGAACGGCGTCTACCAAAGCGATCTGACGCTTTGGCGCGATACCGTCGCGAAGCGGCCGGACAATGATCGCGCCCACAACAACTTCGGCAAGGCGCTCTTTCTCCAGGGCCTGGTTCCCGAGGCTCTGGACCAGTATGGGCGGGCCCTGCGGCTTCATCCCCGGGACAACGCCGAAGTGCAGTACAATCTCGGCGACGCGTTCCTGGAGGAGGGGCGGCTGCCCGAGGCCCTCGACCATTGTGCCGAAGCCGTCCGGCTCGCCCCCGCGAATCCGGACGCCCGCAACAATCTCGGCACCGCGCTGGCCCGCTCCGGGCGCATGGGCGAGGCGCTCGACCAGTTTCAAGCCGCCGCGCGGCTCAATCCGCTCAGCGCGGAGATCCACAACAATCTCGGAAGCGCCTGGTTCCTCCTGGGCCATCGCTTCGAGGCCGTCGCCGAATACCGCGAGGCATTGCGAATTGACCCCGGCTACGCGGACGCGCGCGCCGCCCTGGATCATCTGCGGGAGCCGGCCGAGGCCCCCGCGGGGCGCTGAGGCCATGATCGCGCCTCGCCGATCCCTTGCCTCGGCCTCATGGGTGGCGCTGACCTTTTGCGCCACGCTGGCCGCCTACGGGCCGGTCTACCGGGCGGGCCTGATCTGGAATGACGAGGACTATGTCACCGCGCCCGCGCTGCGCTCGCTCCGCGGGCTTGGGCGCATCTGGTTTGAGTTGGGGGCGACGCAGCAGTACTATCCGGCGCTGCACAGCGCCTTCTGGCTCGAGCACCGCCTGTGGGGCGACGCGCCTTGGGGGTACCATCTGGCCAATGTGCTCCTGCATGCGCTGGCCGCCTGCCTGTTCGCGGCGGCGCTGCGCCGCCTGCGCGTGCCCGGAGCGTGGTTTGGCGCCCTGGTCTTTGCCCTCCATCCGGTGGGCGTCGAATCCGTGGCGTGGGTCTCCGAGCAAAAGAACACCCTGTCGGCGGTGTTCTACCTGCTGGCGGTTCTGGCCTACCTGCGCTTCGATGAACAAAGGGGTCAGGCCGCCAGTGCTACTCCGACTTGTCGGAGTAGCACTGGCGGCCTGACCCCCTATTTGTTGGCAACTTTTTTTTTCTTGCTGGCGATCCTGAGCAAGTCGGTCGTGGCCACGCTGCCGGCGGCCCTGCTCGTGATCCTCTGGTGGCAGCGGGGGCGTTTGGCCTGGCGCGATGTGCTGCCCCTGGTTCCATGGTTTGCGGCGGCGGCGGCGGACGGCGCTCTCACCGCCTGGTTCGAGCGACATTTTTTGGGAGCCGAGGGCGCCGACTTCACCTTGAATCTGGTCCAGCGCTTCCTGCTGGCCGGTCGGATCATCTGGTTCTACCTCGGCAAACTCCTCTGGCCGGCCGACCTGGTCTTCATCTATCCGCGGTGGGAGATCCGGGCGGGCGCTCCATGGCAGTATGGTTTTCCCCTGGCGGCGCTCGGCGCCCTCGCGGCGCTCTGGCTGATGCGCCGGCGGGCCCGCGGGCCCCTGGCCGCCGCGCTCCTCTTCGTCGGATCGCTCTTCCCCACGCTGGGATTTCTCAGCGTGTTCGGTTTCCTTTTTTCCTACGTGGCCGACCATTGGGCCTATTTGCCCGCGTTGGGGCTGTTCGCGCTGGCCTCGGCCGGGTGGGGGAGTTGGTACGAAGCGAAGGGATCAGGCCGCCAGTTGTTAAATCGCGAGCGCGATTTAACAACTGGCGGCCTGATCCCTTTGTTTGCCGCCGCCGTCCTGCTCCTGGTCTTGGGCGCGCTCACCTGGCGGCAGAGCCGGATGTACGTCGATGACGAGGCGCTCTACCGGACGACCCTCCGGCGCAATCCGGACGCCTGGATGGCGCATAATAATCTGGGCATCCTGCTGCAGCAGTCCGGCCGGACCGCGGAGGCCATCGCGCACTACGGGGATTTGATCCGGCTGAAGCCGGGCTACGCCCAGGGACACAATAATTTCGGCGTCGCGCTGGCCGATGCCCACCGGCCCGCCGAGGCCGCGGCCCAGTACCGGGAGGCGCTGCGGCTCGATCCGCGCTACCTCGAAGCCCGCCTCAACCTGGCCAACCTGCTGCGGGACACGGGCCAGATCCCGCAGGCCGTCGGCGAATATAAGGAGGCGCTCCGTCTCCGGCCAAATTCCGCCGAAACGCACAACAATCTTGGGATCGCCTTCGCCGAATCCGGCCGACTGCCGGAGGCTGTGGCCGAATGCCGGGAGGCCTTGCGCCTCAAACCCGAGTATGCCGAAGCCCACTACAATCTAGGCCTCGTGTTGCGCAAGTCGGGCGAACCTCGCGCGGCGATCGGAGAATATGAAGCCGCCTTGAGTCTCAATCCGGCCCTGGCGGGCGCGCGCAGCAGCCTTGGCATCGCTCTCGCCGGCATGGGGAGGCTGCGGGATGCGCTGGCTCAGTTTGAAGAGGCGCTGAGGCTGAAGCCCGACGATGCGGAAGCCCATTACAACCGGGCCGTGGTCCTTCGAGCGCTGGGCCGGACCCAGGATGCCGCGAGCGAGTTCCGGGAAGCCCAGCGCCGCGGAGCCGCCGGGCCCTGACCGCGGGATCGTCCGCGGCGGCGGGCGGGTGCCACCGTCTCCTCTTGTCGTTCCCGGCCCGGACGGCCATCTCTTCTGCCCATGCCCGGTCGTCCATCGCCAGCCGCGCCCTCGATTCCGCGAGTCCTGCTCAAGGCGGCTACGATCGTCCTGCTGGGCGGCTGGATCTATCAGACGGCGCTGCGGGGACCTTTGGTTTGGGACGACCTCTCGGAAATCTCGCAGAACCCGGTCCTGCGGGACCCCCATGGACTGGCCAAGATCTGGGCCGGCTCCGTCGGCCCCGATTATTTTCCGCTGAAGACCAGCCTCCTGTGGTTTTTGTGGCGCGCGTGGGGAGACGATCCGGCCGGCTATCACGCCCTGAGCCTTGGGCTGCATCTCCTGAATGCGCTCCTCTTCTGGCGGCTCCTGGATGCGCTCGGCCTCGGGCGGCCGTGGATCGGCGGCCTGCTCTTCGTCGTTCACCCGCTCGCGGTGGAGTCCGTCGCCTGGATTGCCGAACTCAAGAACACGCTTTCCCTGGCGCTATTGCTGGGGGCGATGATCGCCTATGCCCGCTATGACCAGGCGGCCGGCGGCGCCCCTGCCGCGGAATCCCCGCCCTCGCCGCGCAGCGGCGGCAAGCCCGGGGCCCTCTATTGCCTTTCCCTTGCCCTGTTCCTGCTCGCTCTCCTCAGCAAGAGCTCCGGCGTGATGCTTCCCTTTGTCATCCTGCTCCATGCCTGGTGGAGCCGGGGACGGATTGGCCGGGGAGATCTCCAAGCGACGGTCCCCTTCTTCGGCCTATCGCTTCTCCTGGGGGTGGTGACGCTCTTCTTTCAGCAAGATCGCGCCCTGGCCCGCTGGACCATTCCCCTGCACGGCCCCGCCGCCCATCTGGCCGTCGCCGGCGCGAGCTTGGCTTTCTACCTTTGGAAGAGCCTCGTGCCGATCGACCTCCATCCCTTGTACCACCCCTGGGAGGTGGATCCTCCTTCCGCGGCGTTGTTTCTCCCGTGGATCGGCTGGGCGGTCCTCGCGGCGGTGCTCTGGAGCAGGCGCGCGAGCTGGGGCCGGCCTGCGCTTTTCGGCCTGGGTTTCTTCGTTCTCAACCTCGTGCCGGTCCTCGGCTTTTTACCCATGTCCTACATGCACTTTGGCTGGGTGGCGGACCATTTCGCCTACCTGCCGCTGCTCGGCCTCGCCGGTTTGGCCGCCGCCGGAGCGGGAGCGGCCTGGGACCGAATGGCGTCGCTTCCATCGCTCCAGCGCAGGTCAATCGCGGGTGCGGCGGCGGCGGTCGTGCTCGTGCTGGCGTGGAGCAGCCGGGCCGACGCCGCCTATTTCGGCCGGGAGGGGGCTTTGTGGCCGCACGTCCTCCAACGCAATCCCGACGCCTGGATGGCGCACATCGATTTCGGGCGGGACCTATTCCAGTCGGGCCGGTACGAGAGCGCTATCGAGCAGGACACCCAGGCCTTGCGCTTGCGTCCGGACCTCACCGAAGCCTACTACAACCGCGGATCGGCCTTGCTCCAGCTGGGCCGATTGCCCGAGGCGATCGCGAATTTTGAACGGGCCCTGCAACTCCAGCCCCACAGCCCCGATGTGCTCACCAACCTGGGCGACGCCCTGGCCCGATCCGACCGGTTGCCGGAGGCGATCGCCCGGTACCGAGAGGCCTTGCGCATTGAGCCCGAGGCGAACGACACGCGGGCCGACCTGATCCAGGCCGAGCTGCTGGCGGTCCGTCCGCTCGTTCAGTCCGGGCGGGTGGCGGAGGCACTGGCCGCCTGCGAGGATGTCTTGCGGCTCGAACCGGAAAACGCCGCGGCGCACACCGCCCTCGGCAATGTCCTGTTTCTGCAGGGGCGCCTCGGGGAGGCGGTGGCGCAATATGAGGCCAGCCTGCGCACCAACCCCCGGGATGCCGGCACGCGGGAAAATTTGAATGTGGTCCGGCGCACAATGCAGCAGACGAGGCCCTAATCGGCGGGCTGCAGCGCCGTGCGGGATGGCGATGGTGGACGGTGTGCTCCACCTTTGGGCGCGGAATGCCGGCAATGCCCCCCGGTCTTCTCGAACCCGGGCGCCAGTGTTCGGCCGCGGGTCGTATACAATCCGGGGCTGAAACGATACATCCTCACGGCCATCAAGGGCGGTGACGCTCGCTACGGCGGAGGCTTCGGGGTCTATGACGCGCCGGAGCCGTGGGGCCCCTGGACCACGGTATTTTTCACCGATGCCTGGGATGTCGGACCCGGCGAATCGAACGCCTTTCCTTCCAAATGGCTCAGCGACGACGGACGGACCGGCTGGCTGGTGTTTTCCGGCGACGGCCAATTTTCCGTCCGTCGGGCCACCTTTGAACTCGCGACCGCCCCGGCGCCGCCGCAGGCGACGGGACGCTAAGCCGGTCCCGGGAGACAGCTCGCGCGGGCTTGACCGAACCTCCGCCCTGTTTCCCAATGCCTGGCATGATCCGCAAAGCCTTCGTCATGGGCGTGAACGCCGGGCAGGAAGCCGAATATGTCCGGCGGCATCAGCCGATCTGGCGCGAACTGGCCGACGTGCTGACCGCTCACGGCGTCCACAAATATTCCATCTTCCTGCATTCCGAGACGCGGCAGCTCTTTGCCTACGTGGAGATCGAGGACGAGGAACGCTGGGCGGCCATCGCCCAGACCGAGGTTTGCCGCCGCTGGTGGCGCCACATGAGCCCGGTCATGCCGAGCAACCCGGATCATAGCCCCGTCTCCCTGGCGCTTCCGGAGGTCTTTCACCTCGATTGAACCGGCCCGGCGCGGCCCGCCCTCTCCCTGGGGGAAAATCTGGATTGATTCATCCCGGAGACTCGGGCACATGTCGTCCCTTTCCTGGGACGCTTAGCTCAGTTGGTTAGAGCACGTGCTTCACACGCACGGGGTCACTGGTTCGAGCCCAGTAGCGTCCAGGTTTTTACAATAGCGAATTAACGGCCCGGCCCTATTGGATCGCCCCATCTTAGGGATTGGATAGCAGTTTGGCAACGAGCTGACCAATCTCCATCCTTGCGCCCGGCGCGTTGGTTCCGACCAGCATCCCTTCCTTGTCTAAGAGAAACATTGCCGGGATGCCGACAACGCCAAAACGGAGCGCGTAGGCGTTCTGATTTAGACCCATGCCGTCATAGTACTGCGGCCACGGCAAATTCCCCCTGGTCGTAAACTTCATCAGCTTAAGTTTTCCTCTCTCCAGTTGCTTTCCTCGAACATCATCTGCGTCGCCAGGATTGACTCCGGCGAACTCACAGGAAATGCCGACGATTTCAAATCCACGGTCATGATACGTCTCGTACGCTCGCTTAATCTCGGGCATTTCTGCTAGGCAGGGAGGGCACCAGGTGGCCCAGAAATCTACGAGCACCACTTTGCCGCGCAATTCGGACAAATCAACTGGACGGCCATCTACCGCGGTAAATTTCATCTCCATCGGGGCGCGCGTAAGCTTCAACTCTATTACATTCAATTTGCCTCGAGCGATCGCAGCCATTTCTCGGTCTGCACCTGCGGCGACCTTTAGCCAGTACTGTCTGGCCGCACTCGGATCGACGTTGGTCAAAAGATCCTCGTAGGTGCTTTCCAACCATTTGGTGTCAGATGCAATCCAAGGTGTGTCGATGCGGCCGGACTCCAGTGCATCGATTTTGCTTCGGAGCCGAGTTAGGTCTGAGTTCGCGTTGCTTTGGTTAAGGGATTGAACGGCCATTTCATTACACGCATCCAAAAACAGGACGCCTTCCTTGACGGACTCCGTCATGCCAGGAGTAGAAAGCAGGGTCGTAATGCGCCGGCGAATTTCCTTCTGATAGATTACCAAATCCGCTTCGGAAAGCTGCTCGGGCAACATAGCCAGGGTATTTAGCGTCTTCTCAGCCCGTTCGTCCTGGGGAAAAGCCACAAAGGCCGCTATCCCACGATCAAGGACTTCGGCTCCATGGCTCACGTGTTCGGATTGCTCCAGTTCGAGCGCAGGAAAAGCATCGTAGGCGCGATCCGCTGGAGATTTCTGTGACTGGTCCGAATGGGTGTCGGTTGGAAGAGTTTGCCCCGTGGATTCGAGGCTACAAACGCTAGCGAAGACTGTCGCGCCAAAGAGGATAGCTAACTTCTTCATCGATTTTAGTTCCTGTGTTCCAGCCTATGGAGGTACGACTAGAACACAGTAGAGTCGGCAAAGTTGCGCTTGCTCAGCGATTTTCTGATCCATCACCTGTCAAGGCAGCTTCCGATAGTTTTGAGACTCCGGTAGGCTCCTGGGCTTCGGCCTGAAGTACGATGCGGCGTTTAAGCAAACCCATCTGGGCAAGGTCTAGCCGCCCTCTCCCCAACCGACTGCTCGGCGCGGCTCGCAACCAAACAGCAACCAGCCTGCTCCCTCACTCTAAACGACTGGACTCCCGCAGCGTCCAGGTTTTCGAACCTCAAACCGCGATGGCCCGGACACTCAGGACTTCGTCATCCCGCAATGCTTCGAGCGAGCTGGCCGCAACCGCGACAACCGCAAGCGTTTGGCCCTTTGCGCCAAGAACCTCGGCTGAGTAGCCCTCGTCGCCACTGGGAGCGACATGGTGCTCAACGAGGCGCACGAGATCGCCGCGGCGGAGCCGGTATTCCGGCAGGTCGCGGGCTAGCGCAGCGTCGGAATAGAGTGGAAAGGTCATTGGTCGCGAACTTCGATTGGGATCAAGGTTATGAACTTTGTAGCCCCTGACAAGTGTTCTGTCATCCAGATCGTCTTCACGCGGAGATCGATTCCCGTAGGACCGCGCAGAACACCGACGACTTCATAGTAGCGGCCAAACTCGTTATTATCGACCATCTGCGCCTCGCTGCCATTCCGAATGGCTGCAAGGCCCGTGATCAACGCCTCGGGATTCGCGAGGGAATAACCGCCCCTTTCCAAAAAAGCCGCTTTGTCGCTACGGCTCTGACGAACAAGAAGATAACGGATGACCTTGTCCCTGGCGATGATCGTGTCCGCCGGCAGTTTCATACGGTCAGCATAACAGAACTCCAACCACCTTCCTGGTGACTAAAAGTTACTAACGCGTCTCATGACGAAAGCAGGCCCTGAACCACAAACATACTGTCATTAAGCGACCGCAACCAAACAGCAACCAGCGCCGCCTCTCACTCTGAAATGTTGGAGTCCAGTAGCGTCCAGGTTTTTCAATGCGAGATCCGAGGTCTTACCATGCGGCATCATGAGATTGCGATGGAAGCAATCGTATGGCCTCGGAATTTGCGAATGGCTAGCTTCTCGGCTCATACCGCATCGCCACCGCGCCCGAGCCAAACTCCAGCTGGCTCACGAGCCTCAAGTCGACATGCTTCAATAGCCCCGCGAACAACGTCGGCCCGTGGCCCGCTATCCTGGGGTGCATCACGAACTCATACTCATCGATCAATCCCAGCTCCGCCAACGCTAGTGGGAGCTTTACGCCTCCCACGAGCAGTCCCTTACCTGACTCCTGCTTGAGTTGCTGAACGGCCGTCCCTAGGTCCCCGCGCACGAGCTCCGCGTTCCAATCGACCCGGTCCAGGGTGCTCGACACGACGTACTTCTTTGCCGCGTCGATCGTCAAGGCGAAGGGTTCCATCCAATCAGGCCTCGCTCCCATCCGCGCCGGCGGCCGAAACGCCGTCTCCATCATTTCGTAAGTCACGCGGCCAAAGATAAGGGCATCGGCTTGGTCGAAGTTTTCGACCGCGTGACGATGCAAGTCTTCGTCCGCGGGAATTGCACGATGATCGCAGCACCCGTCCAATGTGACGTTGATCGAATACCGAAGTGGTCGCATTACGGAAGAGTACCGCCGATGGGGTAGATTGACAACGTTAGCCGCTTCAGGTCTAGCTGCGGCAACCAAACAGCAACCAAGCCTCCGTCTCACTCTGAAATGTTGCAGTCCAGTAGCGTCCAGGTTTTTCGACTAGGAATTAATTGGATCGTCCTGCTCGGCCGCTATTTTGGCACCGGCTCTTAGGACGCATTTCCCGAATCGGTCGACCGGCACATGGATAGGCTGATCGTATGGGAATGGCAGGCGGCATTCTATCCGGCCGATCCGGAAACCGCCAGCGTTGGCCTCAGCCGATTTGGCATAGCCAGGGTGTAGGCCAGTTTCACGGGTCTTGTGCTGGACACGCGGCGACCGGCAAATCTGCAGGCTTTTCCACGGTTAGAGCGCTCAGGAGATGCGCCCGGATGGCGTTCTCCAGCCAGTGACGCCGCGGCCAGCATACGAGGGCCGCGCCCCACGCCAAAAGACTGATCCAGAAGGAGGCGAGGAGAATGGGAGTCCCCTCATACGATAGTTCCACGTCCGACTCGCCGGAAGGGACCGGGAGCATGACCAAGCCATCCGGAGACCGCTCAGGCAAGCTCGGCCTCCCGGCGACTCGGCCGCGGTATCCCGGGATGAAAATTCGGGGCGTCTCTAGCCAACCGCCGCGGGCGGTCCGGACATGCACGCGATAGGGTGTCATGGTGTCCCCAGCATCGCATACGAATAAACCGAGAGGGCGGTACTTTGCCGCGCGGCCAGCTGGCGTGAATGGGAGGGACTTGCCGCAACGCGGTACCCGCGATGCAGAAATTTTCGGGCTTCGTATCCACTCCAGATACCCCCGACGAGCAGGAGGCAGATTGCGGCTGTGGAAATGCGGGGGCGCTGTGCCCACGCCCTTTCGAAGGTCAGCAATGCGGCGAACGGCGCGAATGCGGACAGGATCGGGTAGAAACGCTGGGCGGGCCACTGGTCGGTGATTCGCCCGACCCAGACCGGCATTGCGCGCCATACGTCCGTCACGAAAGGAGCGCGCATGAGAAGCGCCACTAGGCAAATTGAAGCCAGTATCAGGATGCGGAGGCCCCAGCCGCCCTTTTTCCAACCAAGCAAGCCCAAGACGAAGCACACCCACAGGCCCGGACTAAGGTGGAGATCGGCGAGAAGGTCTGTCGCGTTCGCGCTGACGGGGCGCAGAAAGCCCTTCCATCCCTCCTCCAGAACCTCGTGCACCGAGCCAAGCACGTGAATGGTGGGGTTGGGCGGTATTCACGGTGACGCTGGGCCACGTATACGCCGGTACCAACTGGCTCGCGATACGCTGGCACGGCGGTATTCTTGCCTCGGCCATCTATGGGTTAGGCCTCGGTATTCCCCTAGCTATCGCGGTCGGACGCGTCGCCCTCGCCGGGACGGAGATCAAACGCCGCCTCGGTTGGATCGCGGTTGCAACTCTCCTCATCGACTTGAGCTTTACGTTATTGGGCCAGCCGAACAGCTATTGGCTGCGTCCGGGGACAGCATACGAGGGTAATGTCATGTCCCGGTACTTTCTCGTCCACGGCTGGTGGTCATTTGCAGGGTACGCTATTGTCTACGCGCTCGGGCTTTTCGTCACGATCAGGGCGCTGCCCCAGTTCGCCAGTCTGACCGTGGCGTTTTACTTTCTGGTCGCCGACTTTGACGGCGCATCCAATTGGCTTTTCTTCGTCTGGCGGCAAGGAATGGAGGCCGTTCTTGCGTATGCCTACCTGCTCAGTGTCGCCCTCGTTACCCTCGCTTTCGAGCCGCAGCAGCCCGACGACCACGCCAAAGAGCGCCGCTGACAGCTAAAGGAAGTCACAACCGTGCCGAAGCGGTACGTGGACCAAGCGGGAAGGCGCTGAGCCCTCCGGCAACCAAACAGCAACAGCGGATCATCGCGAGAGTCTCATATCACAGAATCCGCTAAAAGCGCGGACTTATGAATGTGAGACTATCTATGTAGCTCCCTTAGGCACTCCTTTTAGTTCGTCCAAATGCCGCATCCAACTCATCAAGGACGGCTAGCGCGCGTCCTGGTGAACCCTTGGATGCAAGCGCACGAAAGCGGAGCTCGGCGTCAAACTGCGCCAAACCGATGGTGGAGAATTCCTCCATCAGTTTGTTGACACTAATGCCGCGATACTTGGCGAGCTGCCGCAGTCGCTCGTGCCGGTCATTGGGAACGCGAATCGTCATTGTAGCCATATCACACCACCTTTCTTAGAAATTCACTTGGGGTCAAAACTTCGACTTCTGGAAATCGCAGCTCCGCGCGCTTAAAGTCGCGGATATTCTGGGTCACTATCACCTTGGCGCCTCCCGCGATGGCCAGTTCGAAGACGTGGTTGTCTCCTTCATCCGGCAAATTGGGCCGCCACAGGTAATGCACGGAGACCCACTCGCACACATTGGCAAATCCGGCGAACAGGCGTTGCCGTTTTTCGGGACCCAACGGGCAATCCTTAAAAAGCGCCGCCCGGGACATGACCGACTCGTACTCGCGGAAGAGCTTGTCTCCCATGAGGGCTTGGCATCGCCCCTCGAGGCAAAGACGTATTACCCGGCTGCTGGGCCCGGCGCTTGCTCGAATGAGGGCGGCAACAAAAACACTGGTATCCAAGACGATTCTTAGCACGGTTAAGTGATAGCACATATGCTATCACTCGCAAGCTCACTTTTGAGCATTTTCAGCGCACAAAAACGCCGCGCCGAGAGAATACTTGGCCAATACGGCCTGATCCCGGCCCAGGCCCCCACGCCGGAGTTCGTGATCACGATCACCAATCGCAACCAAACAGCAGCCAAGCCTCCGTCTCACTCTGAAATGTTGGAGTCCAGTAGCGTCCAGGTTCCTTGGATCCGCCCCAATGAATGGGGAGGGGGCTTCAATGAGAGAGGCCGAGCTGCCGTATCACGCTATCTTTGAGCTCCTGTCCAGTCAGAGGATTGCGAAAGGTGGCCCGGTCCAAGGGGACGCGCCAGGTCTCGATTCTGCCGGCCAGAGCAGGATAGCGGGTCGCCGCGTCGCTCCGCCATTTGGCCGCGGCGGCGGCGTCTTCCCATGAATGGCGCGTATAAATAATGAATTTCGTGTTGGGATTCACGGTCGCAACGTACCCGATGAATGCGACCAGCTTGTTGTCGAGAATTGGATATAATTCATCCGTCCGGTTCTCCGGGAAGGTGAAGAAGCAAGATCGATGCATGACGATCAAACTGGGATTCTGTTCGATCACCTCTCGCTCGCGCTGCCATAGAGAACTGGTCGTCTCCTTCACAATATTCACCGGCAGATCGCGCAGCAGCTCGGTGATATCGTCGGCGTTGGTTCCTCCACTCTTGAGCGTTGCCGGATCATAGACGCGGTCTGGGTACGGAGTGTCCATGAGCACGATCACTGGAGTTGCCCGTCCTGTCGGTCCCGCAACCGCGCCCCGCTGCCCGAATTTCCACCAACCGGCTGCTGCCAGGAGAACCGCGAGGATCACCCCGGCCGCCCATTTGAGCGATTTTCCACTGGAGCGCCCCGCAGCGCCGGCCACTATCTTGGCAGTCGTCGTGCCTGATTCCTGCGGCGGATCGAGCAACCGCTTGATGCGCTCAACAAATTGAGGAGTGGGCACACCCTTGGGCACTCGAGACCATTGCACACGCAGGAACGGTTCCGGTACGGCCGCTCCGGTCTCCGGCGTATCGTCGATCACCACCGGCAGCACAAACGGGCTGCCGGAAGCCATATCGAGTGTCCGCTCCACCGCCAAATTCCATTCGCGTCTGAAATAACCTTCGCGCCGTCCTTGCGTCTGAGCCGACACGATGGGGACGAAAAGCGCGCAGTCCCGTATCTTCTTCCGAATGGTTGCATCCCAGGCATCACCGCCCCGAAGTTCGCTTCGATCCAGCCACACCTCAATGCCGAACGCGCGCAATCCGTCAGCGAACCGGTGCGCCGCCTCGGTATCCTCCCGCGCATAGCTGAGAAAGATCTCCCGGGGGACCGATTGGGACATGCGGGGGAGTTGAGAAGGACGAGCCAATCTCGTCAACGTCGGACGACGGTTGCCGATCAGAGCCTCCTCTCTCTCTGAAATGTTGGACTCCTGTAGCGTCCAGGGTATTCGAATCGAAACCGTCGGTGGGCAGGCCTCGGTGGCCGGGTAGGCAAGGCGAGGACCTGCAGTTGACGCGCGCACAAATGGAACCAACTTGAGCACATGGCAAAAACCACACTTTTGCGAGCGCGCGTCGGCACCAAGCGGAAGAAGCGGGCCGATGCGATCCTCGGCCGCTATGGTTTGAGCCCGGCCCAAGCGATTAACGTCTTTTACGCCAAGGTAGAGGAAGCAGGAGGCTTGCCATTTGACCTCAGGCCGAGCGAGACCGCGGAACTACTGGCAGACCCGCAATTCCTGGCCCATTTGGCGCGGATGAAGGCCGGCAAGGTCAGATATATTGACGCGCAGGATGTGCCGGCGTGAAGTTTTCCGATCAATGCGTGGATGCCCTTCGGCAATTGCACTCCGATGCGAGGAAGAGCATTCGAAGGGCATTGGCCGATCTTGACGCGGGAAAGAAGCGGGATGTTGCCGGATTGACAGGCAAGTTGGCCGGATTCAGTCGCCTGCGGGTTGGCAAATATCGGATCGTGTTCAGGTATGACGAGGCCGGAGAGCTCGTGGCCGAGTTTCTTGGGCCTCGCAATCTGGTCTACGAACAATTCACCCCTCTCAGTTGAGTCAATTTGGCCCCCGGTCGAAACAGCAACCAAACAGCAACCGGAGGCTCCTCTCACTCTGAAATGTTGGAGTCCAGTAGCGTCCAGGTTTTTACAATAGGGGATTAACAGGTAGCGGCCCGACCTCTTCGGACCGGTTTGTGCTCGCTGATTCGGAGTGAGTTTGGCACCCCTTGTGCCCATGTCCGGCGCTGTATTTCTCAGCTACGCCTCGCAGGATGCGGAGGCCGCGCGGCGCATTTGCGAGGCGCTGCGGTCCGCCGGCGTCGAGGTCTGGTTCGACGCCGAGGGCGGGCTGGAGCACGGCGACGAATGGGACGGGAAGATCCGCCGCCAGATCAGGGAATGCGTTCTCTTCATTCCCATCATCTCCGCCAACACGCAGGCGCGGCACGAGGGCTACTTTCGCATCGAGTGGGAACTCGCCGCCGACCGCGCAGTTGGGATTGCCGCGGGGGTCCCGTTTATCCTTCCCATCGTCATCGACGACACCCGCGAGCCCGACGCCCTCGTGCCCGACCGCTTCCGCAAGGTGCAATGGACGCGGTTGCCGCAAGGCACCGTGCCACCCGAGGTCCAGGCTCGCCTGCTCAAGCTATGGTCGCATCGCACCGGAGTGCTGTCTCACGAGCCTGCCCGCGCGCTGGCGCCGGAGGTCCGCTCGTCCGCAGAACCTGTGGGCCGATCGCGCGCCCTGGCCTACACCTCTGCCGCCTTGGCGTTCCTTGTCTGCGCCGGAGCCTTGGGTTGGTGGCTGACGGGTGGTTGGAAGACCACGCCCGCCACCCAAGGTCGGCCGCCCTCTGCCGCGCCCGTGTCCGAGGCCCGTCAACTGGCGAACCGGGCCCGGGCCATGAGCGTGGATAGCTATGATTCGACCGTCGAGGACTACACCGCGGCTGAAAGCCTGTTAAAACGGGCGCTCCAACTGGACCCCGACGACGGGGAAATCTGGGCGGATTCAGCGCGGCTCAACCTGATGTTCGTCAACCGCGGCTTCGACCACGCGCCGGCGCGAATCGCCGCCGGTCACGAGCAGGCTGAGCGGGCGATTCGGCTGGCACCGGACTCGATCAATGGCCTGTTCGCCCTCGGATTTTGGCAGTGGTACACCCCCGGAAATGAGGACGATGCCATTGCCACCCTCAGACGCGTTCTGGTCAAGGACCCCGACCACCCGCTGGCGCAATTATACCTGGGCCTGGCTCTGGTCGATAAGGGGCAGACCGAGGAAGGTTTCGCTCTGTTCGAGCGCGTGCGCCCAAACCGGGAATGGGCGCCCCTCGCCGACTATCTGGAATACATCATTTATATGGGCAAACGCCGGTTTGCCGAAGCGGAACAAGCGGTGCGGCGTTCGATTGCCGCCCAACCTTCAGCAAACTCGGTCGCCGGGCTGGCGATGCTACTGATCACCGCCCCAGGGGATCTCAACGCGGCAGCGCAGGCGCTCGCGTCCGCCCCGACCGCCCTTCTGCCGGCGCCCCGCATTGTTTATATGACTGTCCAAGTCCAGCTGGAACGGCGCGCGCCGGAAGAGGCCTTGAAGGCGCTGGACCGCCTCCCGGATGACTTCATCACTGAAAGCAGCTTTACCGTTCCCAAGAACTATTTGGTCGGCTTAGCCCAAATGCTCGCCGGGCACAAGGAAGCCGCCCGCGCTGCCTGGGAGGCGGCTCTGGCGGTCGTCGACGTGCGGCTCAAGCCCAACCCCACTGACGGAGGCCTGCACCGGATGCGGGGCGAGTTGCTGGCCTGCCTCGGTCGGACCGAAGACGCCTTGGCCGAAGCGAAGGTCTCCGATGAATTTGCCCGCGGTCGGTCCGCGCCTTGGACCAGTTCCGTGGCTAGGATATACGCCCTGTTGGGTCGGCCCGATCTGGCCGTGCCGATCCTCAAACGGCTGCTCGATCCCCGGACGAGCACCGGCAACTGGCCCCTGACGCCGGCCCTGCTCCGCCAAGATCCCCTTTGGGACAAGCTGCGGGGCGATCCGGGGTTTCAGGCGCTGCTAACGGAGAATTCGATAACGACGGCAGGCCCGGGAGCACAACCAAGCCGTCATTGACCCACGACAGCCACCTTGGTGCATTGGGTGACACCAGTTTCATTTCTTCCCCCTTACTTCCCTGACTATTACTCAAAAGCCAAAAACAGCTTCAGTTAACGGTCGCCTCTGGGGTCAGCGTTCCCACGATTGGGCGAAATTTCAGGAAGGTCAGTTCCGCGCCGGATACCAAGGCGTGTTTTCACGAGTGGGGTTGTCGATCGGTGCGACCTATTGCGACGTAGGCTGTGGGTCCGGCCTGGCCGCACAATTGGCAGCGAACATAGGCGCCCGCGTGTTCGGGTTGGATGCTTCCGACAGCTTGTTGAAAATTGCCCGCGAGCGAGTGCCGCATGGCGACTTTCGGTTGGGTGAGATGGAGGAGCTTCCGTTCCCTGACCGAACGTTCGAGTTGGTGACTGGTTTCAACGCCTTCCAGTACGCAGCCAATCCAGCGCGGGCTCTCGCTGAAGCTAAGCGGGTCGCGAAGCCGGGAGGTAAGGTTGTTGTGATGACTTGGGGCAGGCCCGAAGGGATGGAGGCGGCAACATTGGTTGGGGCGCTGAAGCCACTTTTGCCACCTCCGCCGCCGGGAGCGCCTGGACCATTCGCCCTGTCGGATGAAAATGCGCTGCGGGCTTTCGCTGCACAAGGTGGCCTCGAGCCCGCTGAAATAGCTGATGTCGGCTGCACGTGGACCTATCCCGACCTGGAGACCGCCTTGCGTGGGCTTGGGTCCTCAGGCGTGGCGATACGCGCCCAAGAGTACTCGAGCGAGGATGCCGTGAACCGAGCGCACACAGCCGCTCTGATCCCTTTCCGTCAAGCGGATGGCAGTTATCAAATTGCGGCGAGCTATCGCTGGTTGATTGCCCACGTCTAATAGGTCAACTTCAGTCAGCACCTGTAGCGTCCAGGTTTTCGAGCCCCGTGATCCCAACCCGGGTGAGGAATTCGAGCCGAAGGGCGTTTACGGGGCGCATGAGGCCACATATGCGGATATGGCCAGCATGTCGTCCGGAGTCAGCTTTGCCACGGTCGGCGCCATCAGGGGGCTAAATGCTCCGTGGCGGGAGCCCGTCTTGAAGTCACTGAGCTGGCGATAGAGGTAGATCGGTGCGAGGCCGGCGATGCCCGGGATGTCGCTGATTCCGCCTCTCAGGCCCGGACCGTGGCACGACGCGCAGGCCACGGTCCGTCCGGCCCCGCCGGTCGTCGCGAGAAGTTCGCCCGCCGCAAGGCTTCCGGGCGGGACGTAGGCGACGAAGCGGTTGTGCGAGTCCCGGCGCTTGGCCAAATCCTCGTGTTCCGGAAGCTCGATGATGCGTTGGCCGATCGGCTCGGTCTCGCCGGCGGCTTCTGCAAAACGCATTGCTCCCTGCCCGACGTAGCTGCGCGGCACCACCGCCGCCTCCACCACCCGCGCACCTCGCGGCTTCAGCGCCGCAAAATAGGCCGCCGCGGCGCGGTCTTCCGCGTCGGTGGCGGCGCGGGCAATCGGCAGCATCGAAGCGGAGCGCCCGCCGGCTCTCAGCCCCTCCTTCATCTCCGCCATTTGGCGAAGCATATACACCACTGGAAGTCCGGCCAGGCCCGCCGACTCAGGGTGCCCCGACCCGTCGGGGAGGTGGCACCTGGCGCAGGCCCGAACCAGAGGCCGCCGCCCAAATTCGACGACCGAGGGCATGGGCGGATGCTCCCTTGGATGCCAGTCCGGCGCGTGAAAGTCGTCGTCGATTTGCATCTGCGTGAGACGCATCTCGCTACCGGGCACATCCAAAAATCTTGTGGCATCCGGCGTCTCCAATGGAAGCAGCGGCGGATAAGCCCACTCCGGCGACTCCGCGGCCGCGGCTGTGGCCGCGGCTAGGGCTAGGCCGACGACCGCTCGCATGGCGGAGGCGCCACTGGGGGCTGCAATCACGCGCATTCGAGTAGTTGCGGCGCAGGGGGGACGCAAGGCCATGCTTTCCGCCTCGCAGCAGCCAAACAGCAGCCAAACCTCGGTCTCGCTCTGAAATGTTGGACTCCAGTAGCGTCCATGATTTAGCAAGTGGGTTGCAACCACGCTGCGTTCATGCCTTTGATCGTTCCCGTCACCGAATGGTCTGCTTCCACCTTTGACCCCCTGGTGCGGGAGAGCCAGCAAGAGGGCTTTCTATTCCTGGGTCGGCTAAGGGACGAGTGGATATCGGGCGAAAATCAGTTCTCCAGGAAGGGGGAGGGGTTTTTTGCGGCCTTTGCAGGCCAGTTGCTGGTGGCGGTCGGCGGCCTCAATCGCGAATCCGATAGCGTCGGTCGGTTGCGACGCTTTTATGTAAAAGGAGATGCGCGGAGAAGGGGATTTGGCCGCTTGCTGGCTGAGCACATCCTTGGATTTGCCGCGGCGCACTACACTGCGGCCATTCTTCGGACCGACACCGAGACTGCAGACCGATTCTACGTATCCTTGGGGTTTCGTCGTCTTGATTCCGGTGACGGATCGACGCACAGAATCGAATTGAAGAATCGGGCTGCAGATAAGCAACCGCGTTAGATTGACGGCTGAGGTAGCGCGATAAGACGGCTCCCAGTTGGCCTTCGCTGTTTCCGCCGCAAACGGATTAATCACTCGCATCAAAAATGAGGGAATAGCCCCGGCTGGCCTCGGTTTGACGGGACCCCGTAACGGGGCCACAACCCCAGGCATGAAAGTCTTGGTTACCGGAAGCGCGGGCCATCTTGGGGAGGCCCTGGTCCGCGCCTTGCGCGGCCTGCGGTACGAGGTCCTCGGTCTCGACCTCCTTCCCTCGCCCTTTACGACCCACGTCGGTTCGATCACCGACCGTTCCTGCGTTAGGCGGAGTCTCGGCGGTGTCCAGGTGGTTTTTCATGCGGCCACGCTGCACAAACCGCATGTCGCCACCCATAGCCCCCAGGACTTTGTGGACACCAACCTCACCGGTACGCTGAATCTCCTGGAAGAGTCCGCGGCGGCGGGCATCGAGTCGTTTGTTTTCACGAGCACAACCAGCGTGTTTGGCGAGGCCCTGGTGCCGCCGGCCGGAGCACCGGCTGCGTGGGTAACCGAGGAGGTCACGCCCATCCCCAAGAATATTTATGGAGTGACCAAGGCGGCGGCGGAGGATCTATGCCAGCTTTTCCATCGGAACGCGGGCCTGGCCTGTGTCGTTCTCCGGACGTCGCGCTTTTTCCCGGAAGCGGATGACAACCGGGAGGTGCGGGAGGCCTATGCGGATGAAAATATCAAAGCGAACGAGTATCTTCACCGGCGCGTGGAGATCGAGGACGTGGTGAGCGCACATCTGTTGGCCGCCCGTTGCGCACCGACAATCCGATTTCGGAAATACATCATAAGTGCCACGACGCCGTTTCTCCCTGACGACCTGCCGGAACTCCGGCTCGACGCTCCGGCAGTTGTGCAGCGGCGGGTTCCGGATTACCCCGCCGAGTACGAACGCCGGAGCTGGAAGATGTTTCCGAGTATCGGAAGGGTATATGTCAACGCGCGCGCGCGCCAGGAGCTGGGTTGGCAGCCGCGCTATGACTTTGCGGGCATCATCCGCCGGCTGAGGGCAGGGGAGGGCCTGCGGAGTAACCTGGCGCAAGTCGTCGGATCAAAGGGATACCACGCCAGGGTATTTTCCGAGGGCCCCTATCCCGTTTAGATTCCGCCAACAAAATGCCGCTGCCGCGAGCCGCCCAGTCGATCCACTTTGTTTCCGCCGGGGAGTTTCGCGGCTGGCTTCAGCAGCACCATATGAGTGCGACCGAGGCAGTCGTTCGGCTGCGGAAGGTTGGGACCGTCGAGCCGGGGGTCACCTATGCGGAAGCGCTCGATCAGGCGCTGTGCTTTGGGTGGATCGATGGGGTTCGGCTGCCGTTTGATGGCTCCTGGTATTTGACCCGGTTTACGCCGCGGAAAAAGCGGAGCACTTGGAGCCTCGTCAACCTGCGGCATTTTGAGCGGCTCGATCGGCTGGGGCTGATCGCCCCGGCGGGTCGGGCGGCGTTTGGCCGGCGCGATCCGGCGCGGACCGGCATATATTCGTTTGAGAGAAGGCTCGAGCGGTTTCCGCCCAAGTACGAAAAGGCCTTTCGCGCCAGGCCCGGGGCCTGGTCCTTTTTTGAAAGACAGCCGCCCGGCTACCGGCGCCTGGGGATCCATTGGGTGACCAGCGCGAAGCAGGAGGGGACGCGCCAGCGGCGGCTCGCGAAGCTCATCGCGGAATCCGCGGCCAGACGAAGGATCGTTTGAAGGCCGCGGGCAGCCCGTCTCGAATGTTGAGGCGGCCCTGAAGCACCGGCTGATTTATGTGCCGGGATTGTTTGCCGGGCAACTCGCCGTGCGGGGACCCCGCCGGCCGTAGTCGTCCGGCGCCCGGGGAGCCGGGCGGCGGGTCCTCGCCGATTGAAGATTGATCCGTTGCGTCACGGATGGCCAGGGGCAGACTGGGACACCGGCCGCGGAATCCAGCCCGCGGCCTCGGCCCATGAATGAATTTTTCCGCTGCTGCTTTTCTGCCATCGCCACGACTTTGGCGGGTTCCTCCATGGCTGCTGCGGTGGAATCGGAATGGCGGGGCGGACGGGGAAGCTGGACCGACGGCTCCCGTTGGTCCGCCGGTCTTCCGAACGAACTGGAGGAGGCGTCGGTCGGGGGGAGAAGCCAGGTCGCGATTCCAGCCGGCCATTACTCGGCGGCCCTGTTGCGTCTCGGGTGCAAATCCGGCGACCGCGCCCAGGTTGAACTCGACGGCGGCGAACTGCTCGTCCGCCAGGATTCCCTGATTGTCGGAGAATACACCAATAGCGAGGGGACCTTCATCTTGAACGATGGGACGATGCAGTCGGTGATGGACGTTTTCATCGGTGCCGCCACCGGTTCGGTCGGCCGCAAGAACAAGGCCGCTCTTATCGTCCGAGGCGGCAGCTTCCTGGGCCTGACCCTCACCGTGGGAGAGGGACTCGGATCCGAATCCCTGGTGTCGATCGAGGGCTCCCGGCCGGTGGCAATCCACGCGCTGGAATTCGTCCAACTCCTGGCCCGCGCCGATCCGGACGGCACCCCGGGCCGGACGACCCTCGCCTTTACGATCGACGAACACGGAGTCACCCCGATCACGATGGGCTCCCGGTGGCGGGGGCTGGAGATCGACCACGACCGCACGAGCCAATGCAGCCTGCAAATCGGCCTGAAGGCGATCCCGCCCCGGGACGATGTCACGCTGGTTTCCAGCGCGGTCGCCATTCGCGGGACCTTCGACGGGCTCCCGGAGGGCGCCGGGATCGCCGCCGATTTTGGCGGGCGAACGTACCGGTGGACATTGACGTATCGGGGCGGCGCCGGCGGGCACGATCTCGTGCTGCGCAACCAGAGCGTTTACGCCCCGGACGCGCCGGTGACGCAGGCGCGTCCGCTTCCGGAAGCCCCGACGCCTCTTTGGAAGGATCATCCGGTATACCCGCTGGCGGTCGCCCAAGGGGCGCCGGCCTTTCCGGGGGCGGAAGGCTACGGCGCCGGCACCCCCGGCGGGCAGGGCGGCCGCACACTTTACGTGGACAACCGGAACGACGCCGGTCCGGGCAGCCTCCGCGCCGCCGTTCAGGCGGTGGGACCCCGTATCCTGGTCTTTCGAATGGGGGGCGTGATTCCATTGCAATCGGCCCTGGTGGTCACCCATCCCTTCCTCACGATTGACGGCGCCAGCGCGCCCGCCCCGGGCATCCTGCTTCGCCGACACGGGATCGAGCTGCAAACGCACGACGTGGTTCTCCGGCACCTTCGGATCCGCATCGGCGACGACGATGTCCGTCGGGACGACCGCAATATCCGGTATGCGGCGGGCGATGGCGAGTACGCTCTCTACTTCACCGACGGCTCGCGCGACTGCATCGCCGACCACCTCTCCCTCAGTTGGTCCACGAACAAGATACTCAGCACGACGAAGATGAGCGACCTCATCACGATCCAGTGGTGCATCCTGAGCGAAAGCCTCAACCTTGATGGCCACGGCTACGCCTCGATCGCCGGGGGAAACCGGGTGAGCTGGCACCACAATCTTTTCGCCCACAATTTCAGCCGGAATGTCCGCTTCCAAGGCGCCGTGGACGCCGACTTTCGCAACAATGTGGTCTATGATTGGGGAGAAAAGACCTCCTACGGTGAGTTTGATCGGCTCAACTATGTGGGCAATTACCTGAAGCCGGGACCGTCGACGACCCAGAAGCCGCGGCTTTTCCACGATGGGATCGAGGCGGTCCTGCCCGGCTCCCTGTTTCTGGCCGGGAATGTGCTTGAAGGAGACCAGCGCGCGACCGGCGACAATTGGAGGGGGACGGGATTTTATTTCGGTCGGGCGAGCCTGGAAGCGGCAGCACCATTCCCGGCGCCCCCGGTGACGACCGAGTCTGCCGCGGAGGCGTACAATCTTGTCCTGCGGGACGCCGGAGCGACACTCCCGGCGCGTGACGGCGTTGATGCCCGCGTTGTGCGGGAGGTGCGGACTGGAACCGGACGCATCGTCGAGTCAGTCCGGGAGGCCGGCGGTTGGCCAGTCACCGGAGAGGGGCCTTAGGCCGATCGAGAGCGCCAAGGTCAGGCGGAAGGTCGGCGGCCGATCAAAGGGGCTCGCCCAGCGGAAACCCGGCGGTGCGCGCGTGGCTGCGGGCCTCGCGCTCGATGCTCGGCCGCTGATCGGATGAGGCCAGGTTGACCGAAGCATGGCCATAGACGCCCTGCGGGGTTTCAATCACGAGGCCGAGGGCCGCGGCATCATGCAGGCCCCATTCCGGGGCTGCGACCCTGCCGGTGATGCTATCGACAACCAGGCGATCCACGATCTTCTCGGTGAACCGGGTGGAGGGCGTCCGTAACGGAATTCCCGACCCGCCGGCCAGGATTGAAAGCAGGCGGAATTGGGTCGGGCTTAGCCAACCCAAGGTCTGGGGCGGGATGGCCATGATATCCCATTCCCCTCCCGGCACACGGACGCGAACCCAGGCGTGACGGAGCGTGAAGCTGACCACGGGCTCCCAGGAGATGCCGAGCGCGGCCAGAAGCGAACCGGCGATCACGGCATGCTCCTTGCAATCGCCATGGGGAAAGAGCCAATGGGCGGAACGGCGGCGGGCCAACATCTGGCTGACGGTTGGAACCCCTTCGCCATAAACGCGGCTGCTCAGATCGTAATCGAGCAAGCCATCGGCTGCGACCTGGATCAACGCCACTTCCTGCAGAGGATTGGTGCTCTTTCGGCGTATGACCGCGGCCACCACCTGGATGGCCGGGTTATTGGGCTCACAGGCCCGCCTGATTTCGCGACGGACCGACCAGGTGAAAATCCAGGGCGAGATGAAAAGGAGCAGGGTGATCGCCACGACCAGGGCCTTGCGGGATCTCCTCGGAACCACGGGATCACTCATGGGGAAACAGCGATCATAGGATCAGCCATATATCTACAAGCTCGTTCTTCATGTTCGGCCCGATGTCGCAGCCGATCCGCGCGATCGGGTCGAGTCGACAGGTATTAATACGGATAGGCCTGGATGTCGCTGTGGCCGATGAAACCGTTATGGGTGAAAAAGATGAAAGCCAGGGCGACCACGACGCCCGTGATGATCACCCATTCGATGATGTCAGCGACCTTGGGAGGCGGCTTCTTCATGGACCGCAGCGTACCCGCCGCGGCGCGCCCATCAAGGAAGGATTCCGGCGGCGGCAAAGGCGGCCCGAGCACGCGAAGGGAACGGCTGCCTGGGCGGGAGGGAGAGATTGCTTGTGGTGCCGCGTCCCCGCGGTGAAGGTGTCGGCACGCCATTGCCCGCAACATCGTCTGTAAAATGGACTGAAGCCCGGTGGCTACGGCTGCTGGGCGGCTCGGTCGTCGTCGTGGCCGCGGTGGTGGTGCTCGGGTGGATCACCAACCGGACCGTCCTGGTCAGGCTTCTGCCCGAAGGCTCGCCCACGGTCATGAATAGCGCCGTCTGTCTTTTGCTCTGCGGCGCGGGCCTGCTGGCCCTCGCCGAGGGCCATCGGACCGTGGCCGGATTGTGCGGCGCGCTCGTCGCCGGGTTGTGCGGTGTGATCCTCGTGCAATTTATTCTGGGCCGATCGCTCGGCGTCGATGAGCTTCTCTGGAAGCACCAATATGCCACCCCGCTCAGCCCGCCGGGCCGGATGGGGCCGAGCACGGCGACGGCGTTGCTGCTCGTGGGCGTCTCGCTGCTGGTGCCGGCGACGGGCTGGACGCGGCAGTGGCTCCTGCCGGCGATCGGCGGGGTGGTGCTGGCGTTTGCCTTGCTCCCGCTGATGAACTATATCCCCCTGCTGCTCATGCCCGCGGTCGCGGGCCGCTTCCGGGGCATGGCCCCGCCGAGCGGGGCCTGTCTGCTGCTGCTGGGAGGGGCCATCCTGCTGAGGAGCCGGCCGGCCGGGGGCGGGATGACCTCGCTGCCCCTGTTGGCGGCGGCCCTGGGCATCCTCGTGTCGATCGGCCTGGTCTTGATCGAGAGCAACGCGGAGTTGATCGAGGCCAACCGCTTGGTGACCCACACCTATGAGACGCGGGGCACCATCGATTATCTGGTCTCGGAGGTGGCTCGCATGGAATCCTCCGATCGCGCGTATGCGCTGACCGGGATCGAGTCCTTCCGCGTCCGGGACGATTTTCACCGCACCGAGGTTATCCGCGAGATCGAGGCCCTGAAGCTGCTGTGCGCGGACAATCCGGTGCAGCTGCGGCGCGCGCAATCGCTGCAATTGCTCGCGAATGATAAATTCAGGCTGGCGGACGAGGTCCTGCGGGCCCGGCAGAGCGGAGGCGAGCCGGCGGCGGCCCGCGTCGTGGCGGAACAGCCGTCGGTGGTCGCGAGCGCGCTGGTGACGCTGGCTGATGTCATGAAGGTGGAGGAGACGCGCTTGCTCGCCGAGCGCGCGCAGGTGCGCGCGACGGTGGAGCGCAATGCCCGGATCGTCGCGGTCCTGGGCAGCATCCTGGCCCTGGGCATGATGGGCGCGGCCATGTCGATCGCCCGGCGGGAGGCGGCGGCGCGCCAGGCGGCCGAGCAGGATCTGCTCAGGGTGAACCACGTGCTCGGCGAGCGCATGGCGGAGCTGGCGGTCAGCGAGGAGCGCTTCCGCAACGCCTTTGAGTTTGCCGGCACCGGCATGGCGCTGGTCGGCCTCGACGGCTCGTGGCTGCGGGTGAACCGGGCGCTCTGTGACATCGTCGGCTACCCGGAGGCGGAGCTGCTGAAGAAGAACTTCCAGGAGATCACGCATCCCGATGACCTTGCGGCCGACCTTTCCCATGTGCGGGACCTAATCGACGGCCGGCGCCGATTCTACCAGATGGAGAAGCGGTATCTGCATCGCGAGGGCCGGGTGGTGTGGATTCGCCTGACGGCCTCGCTGGTCCGCGATGCGGCGGGAGCACCCCTGCATTTCGTGTCGCAGGTCGAGGACATCACGGAGCGCAAGCGGCTCGAGGGGGACCTGGCGCGCGCGCGCGACGAGGCGATCGCGGCGTCGCGCTTCAAGTCGGAGTTTCTGGCGACGATGAGCCACGAAATCCGCACGCCGATGAACGGGATCATCGGCATGTCGGGCCTCATGATGGACACGGCCCTCGACCCGGAACAGAAGGAGATGACCCGCGTCATCCGGGTCAGCGCGGAAAGCCTCCTCCATATCATCAATGACATCCTCGATGTTTCCAAGATCGAGGCCGGCAAACTCCGGCTCCTGCCCGCCAACTTTGAATTGCGGGAGGTGCTCGACGAAGCGATCGCTCTCCTCGCCCCGCAGGCCCATGCCAAGCACCTCGAACTCATGTGCGATTTCGATGGGCGGCTGGCGGCGCCGTTCTATGGAGACGCGGGCCGCATTCGCCAGGTGATCGTCAATCTCGTGGGCAACGCGATCAAGTTCACCGAGGCGGGCCAGGTGGCCGTGAGCGTGCGTTGCCCGCGCGAGGCGGGCTCGCTCCGGACGGTCCGGGTGGCCGTCCGCGACACCGGGATCGGCATTGCGGCCAAGGAGCACGGCCGCCTCTTTGAGGCCTTCACGCAGGTCGACGCTTCGTCGACGCGCCGGTTCGGGGGCACCGGCCTCGGCCTCGCGATCTGCCGCCAGCTGGTGGCGCTCATGGCGGGCAGGATCGGATTCGAGAGCGAACCGGGCCGCGGCTCGACCTTTTGGTTCGAATTGGACTTGCCGGCGGCCCAACCGGCCCCGGCCGAGGAGCTCTTCGCCGGGTCGGCCTCCCCGCCGGGGTCAGGTTCGGGGGAGACGCCTCCGGGGGGCGGGCTGCGCCTGCTGCTGGCCGAGGATAACCCGGCCAACCAGCTGGTGACGCGAATGCAACTGGCCAAGATGGGCCATGCGGTGGAGATCGTGGGCAACGGCGCTCTGGCGCTCGAGCGGCTGGAGCACCAGCGCTACGATGCCATCCTCATGGACTGCCAGATGCCGGTCCTCGACGGCTACGAGACCGCGCGCCGCATTCGGGCGGGCCGGGTGCGCGGCCTCGATCCGGCGGTTCCCATCATAGCCCTCACGGCCTCCGCGACGCCGGAGGATCGGCAGAAGTGCCTCGCGGCCGGCATGAACGACTACATTTCGAAGCCCGTTCGGCCGGAGGAAGTGAACGACGCTCTCCGGCGCGCGCTGGCGCGGTCGGCTGGGGCAGCTTGAAGAAGCCTGGGGTCGAACATTTGCAAAGGTAGCGCGGGTTGTCCCCAACCCGCTGGGCGGGCTTCGGGCGCGGACGGAGCCGCCGGCGGGTTGGGGACAACCCGCGCTACCCTGGGTGGACCGCTTTCGGAACCGGCGCGATCGGTTCAGCCTCCAGGCCCGTTTTCCGGCTCCGATATTCCGAATAGTCGGGCACAAGCCGCTCGTAGGTGGAATCCATCAGCGGAGAGGAGATGATGAAATCGGCGGAGGAGCGGTCGCAGGCGATGGGAATGTTCCAGACCACGGCCATCCGGAGGAGCGCCTTGACGTCGGGATCATGGGGCTGCGGCTCCAGCGGATCCCAAAAAAAGATCAGGAAGTCGATCTCCCCGTCCACGATCTTGGAGCCGATCTGCTGGTCGCCGCCGAGGGGCCCGCTCTCCAGGCGATGGATCTTGAAGTCGAGTTCCTTCTCCAGGAGGGAGCCGGTCGTGCCGGTGGCGTAGACCTTGTGATGGGCCAGGAGGTCGCGGTTGAATTTCGACCACTCGATCAGATCGCGCTTCTTGTTGTCGTGGGCCACGAGCGCGATCTTCTTGTTCGGCTCCATCATTATCTTTTTGTAGATCATGGGCACGCCCCGGATCATGGGTGGTGGGTCAGTTTGGTCAACAAGGGCGGTGGTAGGGCGCGTTGTCCCCAACGCGTCGAGCGGACGTGCGAGGCAGACGGAGCCGCCGGCGGGTTGGGGACAAGCCGCCCTACCTCCAAACTGACGCGCTAGCGGGTCATGGCGCCGGGGCGGCGGCGGCTTTCTCGGAGGGATCGACGATCGCGTCCAGCCGCCACAGACCGCCGATTTCCTTGGCGATGCGTATCCGCTCGTCTTGATTGTAGAGTTGCATCGCCCGATACTCATTGGATTCGCCGATGATGGGCAGCGTAAAGCGGTTGAGGAAGTCGCGGTCGAAGTCCGAGAGATAGCGCTTCACCACCAGCTCCTCGAGGCCCTTCTTAGTATAGCTCTCACGCTCGCTGAATTCGCGGATCGGCCTCTCCCGCACGGTGACCTCCGGCAGGGTGACGACGGGCAGCCGGGGAATCTGGTTTTTAGGCTTGGCCGTCGTCGCGGGGATGGCCGTGGGTTTGGCCGACGGGTCCTCAAACTGCGGCAGGGCGGTCGATATGGTCGCGGCCAGCTCGGGGGAAATAGCCTCGGGCACGGACGCCCCGGCGGCGGGATTTTGCCACGGGGCCCGCGGGGCGGAAGCCGCGGCGGGCGATGCGTCGCCAGCCGCAGCCGCCGACGTAAAAATAGGCGGGACCGACGGAGCCGCCGCCGAGACCTCGGCCGGCGCATCTTGCGCGACCGCACGGGAGACAATCAAGCCCCACGCCGCCACGAGATAAAGCTGCGATGGAACGAGGTGAGCCACGGCTGCTACCGGAAATATGCACCGTTTCCCGGTTTCGGCAAAAGCAAAAGGACCGATCCTGGACCGGTGACAGCCAGCTGGCCTTTCCGGCCGGAACGGCCACCCTCGGCCGATGCGCCCGCTCGCCCTCATCACGGGAGGCTCCGCCGGAATCGGCGCCGCCTTCGCGCGCCAGCTCGCCGCCCGGGGAAATGATCTCATCCTGGTGGCCCGGCATCGGGAGCGGCTGGATGCCATCGTCGGCGCGCTGGAGCGGGACCACGGCATCCGGGCCGAGGCGCTGGCGGCCGACCTCGTGACCGACGAGGGCCAACGGGCCGTGGAGCGGCGGATTGCCGGGGAGGAGCGATTGGAGCTGCTGGTGAACAACGCCGGATTCGGCACGATGGGCCCGTTCGCCGACGTGGACATCGCCGCCCAGGATGCGATGCATCGCCTGCACGTGCTCGCCACCCTGCGCCTGACCCACGCGGCCCTCCGCGGCATGATCGCGCGGCGCCGCGGTGCCATCATCAATGTGTCGTCCGTCGCCGGATTTGTCGCGACTCCCGGAAGCGTCGGCTATTGCGCCACCAAGCACTGGATGAACGTCTTCACCGAGGGCCTCCACCTGGAATTGAGGAATGCCGGCTCGCCCGTCGTCGTGCAGGCCCTCTGCCCGGGGTTCACCTATTCGGAGTTTCACGATCGGCTCGGCTTCGACCGCGCCAAAATCCCGCGGAGCCTGTGGCTAAAGGCCGACGACGTGGCGGCGGAATCGCTGCGCGGCCTGCGGCGGGGCAAGCTCTTTGTCGTCCCCGGCTGGCGCTACCAGCTCGCCGTGCTTCTCATCAAGATCCTGCCCGCGCCGCTCGTGCGCGCGATCAACACGCGCCGGCAGCGGAGCTTCAATCGGATTTGAGCGCGCGCTCGAGCCAGGCGACGACGCGCTCCCGATAGTCGGGCGCGACCTGGTCCCAGTTGATCATGCCGTGGACGCCGCCGGGAATCGTGATGAGTTCACAGGGCACGCCGGCGGCTTGAAGGCTGGCGCGGAGGTCGACGGACCGCTGGTAGGGCACGCTCCGGTCGGCGTTGCCGTGCAGCAGGAGGAAGGGCGGCAACCCGGGCCGCACCTGGTAGACGGCCGACGCCGATTTCAGGAGGGCGGTGGTCGCGTCGTCGAGCCGCGAATGCCCGGGGAAGAGCTGGCCCAGGTTGGTGGTGAACCCGCCGCGCTCCCTCTCCTCGGCGAGGAGGTCGGAATTTCCATAGAAGGCGACCACGGCGGCGACCCGAGTCGACGCGTCCGCCCGCACTCCCGCCAGCTCCACGAGGTGCCCTCCGGCCGATTCGCCGGCGAGAGCGATGCGGCGGGGATCAACGTGGTACTCCGCGGCATGGGCCCTGACCCAGCGAATCGCCGTCTCGACGTCGTCGATGCACGCGGGGTAGGGATGCCTGGGCGCAAGGCGATAGTTGATCTCGAACCAGGCAAATCCGGCGCGGGCCAGCGGTTCATCCATCGGCGCCGTGTAGCCTTTCTGGGCCCCCCCCGACTTGTCCCCTCCGTTCCACCCGCCGCCATGCACCAGAATCACCGCCGGGAAAGGGCCGGGGCCGTTTGGGACAAAGGCGTCGAGCCGGATGCTCTCGCCGCCGACGTTGGCATATTCAACGTTGATCGTATGCGCCCCGTACATCGACAGGGGCACGCGGTAGCCGAAGTGCCCGAGAATTTCGCCGGCGGTCCGGCTGCGCAGGTACGCCAGGTAGCGCCGGGCCGCGGGATTGTCCTGACCGTGCTTGGTCAGCACCGCGCCCTGATCCAGCGGCGCGTAGAGCCCGGGGGGAACCTCGATCCATCGGCCCCGATCCACCAGACGGGGCGCAAGCACCAGCGAAAGCGCGACAAAGCCCGCGTCCGCGTTGCCGGTTTGGACGAACTGCGCGGTCTGAGAGATATTTTCGCCCGTGACGAGCTTGGACTGGATCTCCGCCTGGAGCCCGAGCTTGGCCAGCGCCTCCCCGGCCGCGCGCCCGTAGGGGGCGGTGGCCGGATTGGCGATGGCGATCTTCCGCGCGGCGGGCGACCGCACGGCGGCGGCGATCGACGTTAACTCCAGCCCCGGCCGCGTGGTCCAGAGGACCAAACGGCCCACGGCAAAATCCACCAGCGAGGACTCGCTGGCATACCCCGCTTGAATGAGCTGGCGGGGAAAGTCCATGTCGGCGGAAAGGAAGATGTCGTTGGGACTTCCGTTCTCGATCTGGGACACGAGATTCCCGGAGGCGCCTGTCAGGACGCTGATGTCCACGCCGGGATTGGTCCGGATGAAGCCCGCGTCCAGGGCCTCAATAGCGTACGCCAGGTTGGCGGCGGCGGCGATCGAGATCTTGTCAGCGGCTCGGGCGGCCAGCGGGCAGAGCAGGAGGAGAACGGCCAGGAGACGTTGCATGCGGGCGGAAGACCATTTTGGCCGAGATGAGTCCGACGGAAAGAACAAATGCCATGGTGTCACGGTCCTGCCCCACGTGGAGCGGCCGGAACCGGAGGAAGAACCACGCCGGCCGCGCCCTCGGGAGCGGGCTGCGAGCCGCTGAAGGCGGGCCAGGGCGAAGCGAGCAGGCCGCTTGGGTCGGTCCAGATGAACGTGCTGCCGGCGGACGCGTTCCCATTGACCACATGGGCATCCACCCCGGTGGCGTTGAAGCGGATGCGGCTGATATCCGGGACCGGCTGAGCATTCGGGGCCTGGGTTAATTCGGGCGCCGGCGCGGGCGCGGGGGAAGGAAGCGGAGTGGGAGAAGGTATGGGAATGGGATCAGATGGTGGAGCGGGACTGGGCAGGGGAGTTGGGACGGACGGAGGGCTCATTGAGGCGAAGTCCGGAGGCGCAGCGGGAGGAGGCACCGGATCGGGAGTTGGTGCTGGAGCAGGCGATCCATCTGGCGGCGGAGGCGCCGGCTCTGGAGTGGGCGTGGGATCAGGTGGCGGGGCCGGATCCGGTGCCGGCGCGGGGTCGGGCGAAGCGACCGCTGGTGTGGGGACCGGCGGCGGTGCATCCGTCGGCTCCGGAGTGGGCGCCGGTGCGGGGGTGGGGGACGGCTCCGGAGTGGGAGTAGGCGTGGGAACGGGAACAGTCGGGGCGGGCGTGGATCCCGGGTCCGGCTGCGGGACATCCGGGGTGGAATTGTCCCCGCCTCCTCCCCCGGAGTCCGTATAGACGGGTGCGGGGTCGGGCGCCGGGTCGGAGAAAAACAGGCCGGCATTGGTCCAGGCGGGAGCGTTGGGATCGCCTCCTCCGAGTTCGCTGTAGTTGAAGCCGTCCGAGCTGGAAGTGGCCCCGGCGGCATAGGCATCCGTTACGCCGGTGGAATAGTTATCCGTGGCTCCGGAGGAGTCCGTGTAGGCGTCGTCGGGAAAGCACGCGCGGGCGGTCCCGCCCAGCGGCAGCGCGATCGCGACCAGCCTCAGTGTCCTAAAAAAATGCCTGCGCATGGCGCGGCCTCACTCCAGGGCAAGATCGGGCGGGTATCCGCGCGCCCGGGCCCGAAAGACCTTTTGCCCCGCATACACGAAGGTCTCGCCCGCCCAGCGAAAGACGACGGCCTCCGCCGGATACTCGATGACGCTTCCGCCCTCGGTGCGCTCCCGTTCCGGAACGATCCGGCAGGGCACCTCCAGCGCCCGGAGCTGCGCCAAGACCGCGTCAGCCCCAAACGGGCGCCCGTCGTAGGCCGGCAACTCGTCGACGGCTTGCCGATAAGCGCCCGCGAAGAGCGCGGCTGCGGCCTGGGCCAATTTTTCCTTCATCGGTTGATTGTGGGTGCAGAGGTCGATCAGCCGGTTGCGATCGCCGATTTCTCCGGCGCTGGCGCCGTCGATCCGGTATTCCCCGACGTGATCCTCGCCGATGTGGCCCCAGAGGGCGCCGTCCTTGGTATAGAAAACGTGCGCGTTAACTCCTCCCTGCGGGTAGGTGAGGCGCCCGGCCGGGGGATGCGCCAGCACAACGACTCTTTCGCCGGGATGGGCCCGGCGATATTCGCCGGCGAAGACGATCCCGTCGACCAGCAGGGCTTGGTAAGGGGGAAGCCAGCCCGAATAGGCGGCGCCGTGGCCCGGAGCGTAGGCGCATTGGCGATCGCCGCAATCGATCACGAGGACGCTGGTGTTGTCGCGGATCCGGCCGGGCCGCGCATTCGCGACCTGGAGGCGAAAATGCGCGCGCTTGAGCTGGAGTTCGTTGGTGTCGCCGATCAAGCCGGCCGGAGCCGGCCCCGCGCCCGCGCCGCGTTCGTTCAGGAAACGATGATAGCGGGCGAAGGCCGCGGCGGTCAGCCTCGGGCGATCGGAAAAATCGGCCGGGGTCGCCTCCGGTAGCGGGATATTTCCATAGGGCGTGCTCAGCTCCACCCCGGCCCCATCCGTGAAGGCGGCGACCGCCGCTCCGCGGGGGAACCACGTGAGTGGATGCGAGGACATCCAGGGGTCGAGCAGCACTGCGGCCTGCTCACCGGGATGCAGGCGGACATATTCTCCGACGAAGAGCATGCTTCCGGGCAATTCGGGCTGCTGGATGCAAAGATAGGGTGTGCGCGTCAGGGGATCGACGGGCACCGGCACATCAATCACGCCGATCGCCGGATTCCAGAGATAGTGCCTCTGATTCCAGTCCAGCACGAGGACCCGGGTTTTTTGCCGGGGTGCGTCCTGATCGGACCCTGCGCCGGAAAGGTCGACTTCGTTGAGAGTCGACGGAAAGAAGCTGACCGCGAGCGCGGCCTTCGCGAGCTGGGCGTCGTCCGACTCGCCGGCCGTCGCATCGACGAGTCGGGCGGCATGTTGGACGGCAGCGGCCATCGCCGGAAGGATTTTATCCGGACGATTTATGTCGGCCGCGCTGAGGCCGGCCAGCGGCACGACCCCATAGGTGACGCTGCGGAGCAGCAGCCGATCCGCCTTGGTGTACACCGCGACGCCGCCGATCCGGGTTCCGGCGGGGCTCGGCAGGACGATGCAATCTTCGCGCGGGGCGGCCTGCAGATAGGCGGCGGAAAACGCGATGCTTTCAATCAGTGCCCCGCGGCGCAGGTGGAGGAACGGGATGTGATCGGCCCCGGGGTCCTCCGGAAAGGCTGCGTCCCGGACGCCGGCCGGGACGGCGGGGGAGGGGGATGTGGTCGGGGGCCGCGCGGCCGGGAGGGGCCCGTAGTATTCAGCCAGCACTCCGGCGAGGAGGAGGAAGGCGAGGAGCATCGCGGAGAATGGTAACAACCGGCGCGCGGCGTTTTCGCCGCGGCGCTGGCCGCGCCTCTTGCTACCTTCGCGGCATGTCACCGAGTTTCGCCGTTTCGTCCGCTTATTATTCCGGCCGCGGTGGGTTCACTTTGCCGGGCGCGTTGACCAGCGTTGCCATCCTGGCCACGGCGGTGGCCTTCGGCGCCCCATGGGTCCTCCAGCGGCTGCGCGCCCGCGCTCCCGCCATGGACGAGGCGGCCCGACGTTTGGAATCCGCGGTGACCGGCGGCCTCGACGGCGCGGGAGCGCTCGCCGAGGCGACCGTTGCCAAGGCCGTCTCTCTGGTTCGCGCCGATGGGAGCGCAGCCCCCTCCGAGCCACCGCCTTCAGACGGGTTCATCAACGCCACGATCTACCCCACCCACGCCTGGGATGGTCCGGTGGCCCCGCCCCTCTACCCGCCGCTCTGGAAGAGCCCGCCGGCATTTTGGAGGCCATTTTTCACGCGTCCGGCGCCCTGGCATTTTCATCGTCGTCCGCCTTGGCGCGCGGGCATCCGGCGGAGGAATTAGCGCGTGGGTTTGAAGACACGACACTAGCAACATATTGCTATGGGACACTCGGGAGGACCTCCGGGGCACACTGGCAGCATATTTTTCCACAACGTCCGCGTGGGAAAGGGCCCGAGCTGCTACTATCGGCGCCAACTCCATGACGCACCTCCCCTCGTATGCCCGGAATCATGAACTTTTCACCGATTTTTACAGCCTCCAAAGCTGCTTCGCCGGCCATCTGGCCGCGCGGCCCCGCTTGATCCGGGCCTGGCTGGAATCCCTGCCGTCCCGCGAACCGGAGGCCGGCGAGCCCGCGCAGTCCGCCAGATCCTGGCGGACCGCGCGCCTCAGTTCGGCCCGTCGCCGCGAACTCTTCAGCCTGGTGGTCCGGGCCGAGGGCTCGGCGGCCGAATCAGCGCCTCTCGCCCTCTGGCTGCTGGTTTCCGTGCCGGTCTGCACCTATTTCGAGATTGCGGCGACAGACCGTCCCGGCTCGCCGGCGCTGGGATCCGCCGCTGGCGACTGCCATCGGCAACTGCTCGAGCTCCGCGAAACGTTGTTTCTCACCAACTATGGGCTGGCCAAGGCGGCGGCGAAGAGGCGCGGTCCCCGGGACTACGCCGAAATGCTGAGCGCGGCCTCCGACGGGCTCCTCGATGCGATCGACCGCTATGTGCCGGATTCCCGGGCGGCTCGCTTCGCGTATTTTGCCGGCTACTGGATCCGTTACCACATGGCGCGGCAGTTTCAGAAGACCGGTTCGGTGGTCTCCTTTCCGGTGAACCAGCACCGGATCGGCCGGCGGATCGACCGCTACCTGGCCGCCCGGAAGCCCGGCGAGAACCCGCCGTCGCCCGAGGAAGTCTGCCAGGAGCTGCAGTTGGGGCGGGCCGCTTACTATTGGCAGCAGCGGCGCCCCCAGGTGGTCTCGCTGCACGGTCGCGAGGGCGCGGGCCCCGAGGCGCCGCCCATGGAACTCCGGCTGTGCGACCCGGGGCCTGAGCCCGACGCCCTGGTGGAGCAGGCGGAAATCGCCGATTGCCTTCGGCGGTTGCTGCGCGCACAGGCGGCCCCGGCGATCCGGCTGATGCTGGCCTACACCCACGGGGTGGGAGCGCTGGCCGACACGGCCGAGGAATATCTGGCCTCCCTGCAGGAGTTGGCGCTGGCGCGCCTGAAGGGGTCTGCGCTGCCACATTGATGATTGAGCCGGCCGGGGAATTTCAGTGGGATGGCGGCATGGCGCGAAAGCCGCGGATCGAGTTCGAGGGGGCGGTCTATCATGTGTTCAACCATGGACACCAGCGCACCGATCTTTTCGCCACGGCGGCGGCGGCGCAGGCCTTCGTGGAATGCCTGGCCACGGCGGCGGCGCGCATGCAATGGCGGCTGCAGGCCTACGGCCTGACCCGGAACCAGTATCATCTCGCGCTCGCGACGCCGCGCGGAAACCTGGCGAACGGCGTGCACTGGCTGCAGAGCGCGTTCGGCAATCGCTTTCACCGGTTTAGCGCGGGGAACGGGCGCGCTTTTCGCAGCCGCTACCGGGCGATCCTGATCGAGCCGGGCGCACACCTGGCCGGCCTGGTGGACGGCATCCACCTGCTGCCGGTGCGGGCCGGCCTCGTGGCCGCGGAGCAGCTGCCGCATTTTCGCTGGTCGAGCTACCGCGCGTTCGTCCGCGGGCGGGCGGGCGGCCGGCCGGCGTGGCTCTGCGCGGATTGGCTGCCGGCGATCGCGGGACTGGAGGATACGCCGGCGGGCTGGCAGGGTTACACCGCCCATCTCGACGGGATCGCGGCCGGTGACCGTGCCGGGACCGGCGAGCATTTCCGCCGGCTCTGCAGCGGCTGGGCGCATGGGAGCGAGACCTATCTGCGGGAGCGGCGGGAGGATCTCGTCCGGATGACGGCCAGGGGGGAATGGGGCGGAGCCCAGCTGGCGGCGATCAATCGGCGCGAGTGGGAATCGCGGCTGGAAGCGGGGGCGCAGGCGCTCCAGCGCCGGCTCTCCGAGGCGGCGGCCGAGCCGAAATCCGCGCCATGGAAGGTGGCGCTGGCCGCCTGGCTGAAGCGCCACACCAGCGCGACCAACCGCTGGCTGACCGAGCGGCTCCACATGGGTCCGCCGGATGCGGTCAGCCGCTATGTGGGCGAGGCGGGAGAGGGCCGCCGTCCCGCCGCCGGGGAAATTCTCTCGACTTTGGCCGCAACCGTTGGGAACTGATTCAGACTTATGCTCACAAAATTCCTCCACACCCGCATGCGCGTAAACGATCTGGAGCGCACGGTTAAATTCTACGAAGACGCGCTGGGACTGAAGGTGACAAGCCGGCGCATATCGCCGCGGGGCGCGCAGGTCGCGTTCCTGGCCATGCCCGGCACCGACGCCGAGATCGAGCTGGCCCAGCTGCCGAACGGCCCCGGGGTGCAGGTCCAGCCCGACCTCATGCATCTCGCCTTCGAGGTGAGCGACCTCGCGGCCCTGACCGCGCAGCTCGCGCAGAAGGGCTACGCCCTGAGCGACGGCCCCACCACGACGAGCAGCGGCAACATTCTCGCCTTCATCGACGCCCCGGAGGGCTACGAGATCGAGTTCATCCAGAAGAAGTCCTGAGCAGCGAGCCATGCCTGCCCTCGCTCCGGCCACTCGAAAGAAACTGCTCTTGCGGGTGGGGCTGGCGCTCGTCGTGGTGGCCGCGCTTGGCATCTTCCTGCTCAGGGGGGTCCATTTTCAAGAGCTGGCCTTCAAGGCGGTGGCCCTCGTCACCCAGCTGGGGCCCTGGGCATTTTTCACCGCCATGGCGCTCCTGCCCGCGTTCGGCGCGCCGAACTCGGCCTTCACGCTTATCGCCGGCTCAGCCTTTGCCGAGCGGATGGGCATGACCGACGTGGTGCTGGCCGGTACCGTCGCCCTCGTCGCCAACATGGCGCTGACCTATTGGCTGGCGCGTTTCGTCTTCCGGAAATGGCTGGCCCAGCTCCTCGGGAAATTGGGCTACAAGCTGCCGAAGGTGGATCGGGCGGACATGACCGATCTCATTATCATCCTGCGCACGACCACGGGGATACCGGCCTGCGTGCAGAACTATACGCTGGGCCTGGTCGATGCCCCCGTGGGCCAATACTTCCTTGTCTCCTGCCTTTGCGCGATTCCGGGCAACGCGGCCTACATCATCTTTGGGGAGGCCCTGCTGCACGGCCGCGGCGGCACCGTTCTGCTGGCCTTCAGCCTGATCGTCGCCCTGGCGGCGGCCACCCAACTCTTGCGCCGGCATTACGGCAATAAGAAGAAGAGGCTCGCGGCCGCATGAGCACCGGTGCCGAGATGCTGGGCGGCGGCCCGGCGCCGCGGGCCGAGACGGTCACCGAATTCACGCGGCGGGTGAAGGCGCTGCTCAAGGGCGGAATGCCGGCCGGCTGGGTCCGCGGCGAGATTTCGAACCTGCGGGCGCAGGCGAGCGGGCACGTCTATTTTTCGCTGAAGGACGCCGGGGCGCAGCTGAGCGCCGTCCTGTTCCGCGGCGACGCCGCGCGGCAGACCGCGAAGCTGCGCGACGGCCTGCAAGTCGTCGCCTACGGGGAGGTCGATGTCTACGAGGCGCGCGGGCAGTACCAGCTGATCGTCCGCGCCGTGGTGGAAGACGGGGTGGGGCGGCTCCAGCGCGAATTCGAGGCGTTGAAGCGCAAGCTGGCGGAGGAGGGGCTATTTGCGCCGGAGAAAAAGCGGCCGATACCGGTCCTGCCGGCCACCATCGGCTTCCTCACCTCCGCCACGGGCGCCGCCGTGCAGGATTTTCTGCGCATTCTCGCGCGGCGGGGCTGGCGCGGCCGGGTGGTGGTGCTGCCGGCCCGGGTGCAGGGCGAGGGCGCGGCGGCGGAAATGGCCGAGATGCTCGCGCTCGCCGCCGGGCTCGGGATCTTCGACCTGCTCGTCATCGGACGCGGCGGGGGCAGCATCGAGGACCTGTGGGCATTCAACGAGGAGCCGCTGGTGCGCGCGGTTGCGGCCTTCCCGGCGCCGGTCATCTCCGCGGTGGGCCATGAGATCGACTTCACCCTCTGCGATTTCGCCGCGGATGTCCGGGCGGAGACCCCGAGCGCCGCGGCGGAACTGATCTCGAGCAATTTCGTGGCCTGCCGGGAGCGCGCGGCCCAGGCCCGCGAGGCGCTGGGGACGGCGGCCGAACAGGCGCGCCGGCGCTCCGCCGAGCGGCTCGACCACGCGCGCTCGCGCCTGCGCCTGCTCACGCCCGCGGCGCAGATCGAGCGCGGGTTCCTCCGGCTCGACGACTTCGCCGGCCGCCTGGCCGCGGCGCTTCGGACAGCGGTCCACCAGCGCCGCCAGGACCTGGCGGAAGCGCGCTCGCGGTTGGAACGGTCCTCGCCCGCGGCTCGCCTGCCCCTGGCCTCGCAGCGGCTTGAGGCGCTCGGCAAGCGCCTGCGGGCGGCCAGCCCCGTTTCGGTCCTGCACCGGGGCTTTGTCATCCTGCGCGACGGAAAGGGACGACCCGTGACGCGGCGCGCCCTGCTGCGCGCGGGCGACCGCCTGGGCGCGGAGTTTGCCGACGGCTCGGCGCCGCTGCGCGCTGAATAGGAATCCTTTCGCCATGGCCCCTCCACCCGCCCACCAGCCGGATTCCCATCGCTATGACAACGCCGCCCTCTACCGCCACTGCGGCCGCAGCGGCCTGAAGCTCCCGCGGCTCTCGCTCGGGCTCTGGCACAATTTCGGAGCCGAGGCCGACTACGCCAACGCCCGCGCGCTCGTCCTGCGCTCCTTCGATCTTGGGATCACCCACTTCGATCTGGCCAACAACTATGGGCCGCCGCCGGGCTCGGCGGAGGCGACCTTCGGCCGCATCCTGCGCGAGGATCTCGCGGCGCACCGCGACGAGCTGGTCATCTCCACCAAGGCCGGCTATCCGATGTGGGAGGGACCCTATGGCGACTGGGGCTCGCGCAAGTACATGCTGTCCAGCCTCGACCAGAGCCTGCGGCGCCTCGGGCTGCCCTACGTCGATATTTTCTACAGCCACCGGCCCGATCCCCTGACGCCCCTGGAGGAAACGATGGGCGCCCTGGCCCAGGCCGTGCGCGCCGGCAAGACGCTCCATGTCGGCCTCTCCAATTACAATCCGGAGCAGACGGCGCTCGCGGCCCACCTGCTCCGCACCCTGGGCGCCCCCTGCCTGATCCATCAGCCCAGATACCATCTTTTCGAGCGGCTGCCGGAATGCGGCTTGTTCGGGGTGCTACGGCGCGAGGGGATAGGCGGCATCGCCTTCTGTCCGCTCGCCCAGGGCCTGCTGACCAACCGCTATTTGGGCGGCATCCCCGCCGACGCGCGCGCGGCGCGCGACCCCCGGTTTCTCAAGCCCGGCGACATCACCGCGGAGAAGCTGGGCCGGATTCGGAGCCTCGACGCCCTGGCGCGCGCGCGGGGCCAGTCGCTCGCGCAGATGGCGCTCGCCTGGGTGCTGCGCGAACCGGCCATCACCTCCGCGCTGATTGGCGCCAGCAAGACCAGCCAGATCGAGGAGAATATGGGCGCGTTGGCCAACCTCCAGTTCAGCCCCGACGAGCTGGCGGCGATTGAGCGGATGTTAAAGTGAACCTGATTCTCTTCGAGCCGGATGAGATTGCCCGTCCGCTCGCGCGCAGCGACGGCCGCGCCGCTCACCTGCTCGAGGTGCTGCGGCGGCGCGAGGGCGAGAGCTTCGACGCCGGTGTGGTGAACGGCCCCCGCGGCAAGGGCACCGTCCTCGCCATCGGCGGCGACAGCCTCGCCCTTTCCTTTGACTGGGGAGCGGAGCCGCCCCCGCTCGACCCCGTCGTCCTGGTCGTCGGACTTCCGCGGCCGCAGACGGCGCGCAAGCTGTTGCAGGAGGCCGCGGCGCTGGGAGTGCGCGCCCTGCACTTCGCGGCGACTGAGAAGGGTGAGCCGGGCTATGCGGGCAGCGCGCTTTGGCGCAGCGGCGAATGGCGCCGGCATCTCGTGGCCGGAGCCGAGCAGGCTTTCGACACGCGTCTTCCGGAGATGACTCATGGCCGCCCCCTCGCGGGGGTGCTGGCCGCGCTCGAGGCCGGCGCCTTTCGCATCGCGCTGGACAATTACGAGGCGCCGCAGGCGCTTGGCAACCTGGAGCTTCCCCGGAAACCGACCGCCGTGGCCCTGGCCATCGGGCCGGAGAGGGGCTGGTCCGCGGGGGAGCGCCATCTCCTACGGGGAAGCGGTTTTACCCTGGCCCATCTGGGCGCGCGGGTGCTGCGCGCTGAGACTGCGGCGGTCGCCGCGGTGGCGATCGTCAAGAGCAGGCTCGGTTGGCTATGACGGAGTCCGCTCGAAGATCGCCGCGGTCGGCTGGCGGATGCCCTGGCCAAGCCGTTTTCGGCAGCGCCAGCCCGCGGGGCTGAGCTCCATTTCGCCCGGCATTTCGAAGACGATCAGCGCGCCGGGCTTTCCCGCCAGGATTTCGTCGAGGCGCTTGAAGAGGTTGGCGGCAATCCCGGCGATCATTTCATATGGGGGGTCGATGAAGACGAGATCCGGCGGGCCGACGCCGCCCAGGGGAGTGCCCAGGGCGTCCATCTGCAGGACGACCAATCCGCTCTCGTCGCGCCCCAGGCTCTTGCAGACCGCGGCCAGGTTGCGGCGGAGGCAATCGACCGCGTGGAAATTACTTTCCACGAAGGTTCCGCCTGCCGCTCCGCGGCT